>Ga0209474_10000095_pt1 | contig 104019 bp, 98 predicted proteins | sample GraSoiAngelo_145_FD_185902 | JGI IMG/M metagenome (GOLD analysis project Ga0209474, IMG submission 185902) | Grasslands soil microbial communities from the Angelo Coastal Reserve, California, USA - 14_1009_05_20cm (SPAdes) (version 2) | ecosystem: Environmental > Terrestrial > Soil >...
GATCCTTCCGCAGTGGGCCGATCACGAATCCCCAGGCCCTCTCGCTCGCTGCCTTGCGAATGTGCGAACCCACCTGCTGCTCGCCTGCGCGATAGCCGAAGATCACGCGCCCGCTCGTCCCTGTCGCGTCCACCGCGTAGATCTCACCGCGCGAGACAGGGGCGGCGAGATAGCTTTCGTAATCCACCATCTCGATCACGACCCGCTCGTCATTCGCCCAATAGAAGTCGCCGATGGTGGAGTCGCCCTCGGGCCTGAACAAGAAAGTGATCTGACGCGTGGCCAACCGGATGAATGAGAGGGTGCGCTTGCCGCCTTCCTCCGACAATGCAGCGACGAACGTACCCTTCGGAGACAGCTTGGCCGCGGTCACCATCGCGGGCCGCGTGAACACGGCGAGCCCGGTGGGCTCGGACTGGGGAACGAGAGGGGACGCGCTCGACTCGACGTGCTTGCACGATGCAGCCAGCGCGGCGAACACGATCAGGATGGTGCGGACATGCATGGTGTCGAAGTCTCCTTCGTGAGGGGAAAAGAGCCAGCCACTTCGGCTGGGGTCGCGTCAACAGCCAGGATTCGAGCTCCTATGGCCCATTGGCATGTGCTGTGGAGCTGTTCGGCGTCTACCCGAGTGGTTCTACCAGGCAGGCTCGATGGCGTTTACCTCATGACCAAAGATCCGAAAGTACTCCTCGAGAAGAGAGTGAATCACAATGGCCAGCGATTCGTGCTGTTCTGGGACGGATCAGTGAAGTCCTTCGATGATGTCCAGTTTGATAGATTGAAGAGAGATGGATTATCGATGCGGCGCATCGCAAGCCGCCCACAAAGAATCCGAACCCCAAACGAGGGTGCAGTGGCGAAGCAGGTCAGCGCCGACGGCTCCCCGCCAGCAGAGGGATGAGTTCGGTGATACCAGGATTGGCAGCACGAACGAGGTCCCTGAAAACACGACGGGAACATCGTCGACCACAAGGATGGGTCCCTGCGAGGTCATCGCCGTCACTGTGTCGCGCTTGCCTCTCTTGTCGAGCATGGTGGACACGGCGGGATTGTTGCGCGTGAGCACCGTGTGCGATGCGCCGGTATCGATCAACATGTCAGCCGCCACGCCATTGATGGCCGCGGTGACGATGCGGTGGTATTCTTGGAAAAGACCCTCATTCAGGCAGCGATGGAAGTCCAGTTGGCGCACTGGCGCAGAAGAACCTCGAGCAATCCGCTTCAAGGCCGCCTCTTCCGGCTCGTAGCGAAGCTCCTCGCGTCCTAGATCGATGATCAGCGCCCACCCGGAGCGAACCAGATCTTGTGGCGCCAGGATTCCCTCAGTCCCCAACGAGGGATTGATGAAGAAATCGAGCGTGTCAGTGCTGGTTTCACCTGCGAACTGGATCGACACGTCGAAGACGCGCAGCAATCCGACCATGTTTCCGGTTGCATCCACGACCCGCTCCTCGGTATCGCGCGACTTCGCGATCAGGCCGTGCGTCTTGGCGAATCCCCATGGAAGCATGCTCCGAAATGATCCCGTATCCAGCAGGAGAGTGATGGGATGACCCGCCACCGTCGCGCGGACGAGCGGGCGGACACCGCCTGCGCTGGAGCTCTCGACAACCAACGGCGTGAAATGCGCCGTCGGTGGCGGCCGATGAGCACAGGCAACCAGCGAGACAGTCCATGCCCAGCCAATCCACGGTACCAACCGCTTTCCAGCCACGATTCCCGTCCTGTTCCGGTTGGCGGCGAGGCTACACCCTTTTCAGCCCGCGATTGAAACCCTCGATGTAGCCGTTGTCCATCGACCGAGCCGCTGCTCGAGTGGCGCGGGCTGACGCCGGAGAACCCCGTCGGACGGCGATGACGCGCGGGTCGTGATAGGGTCCGCCGGATGCGGAGGGTCCTGGCAGCCGTCGCTCTCTCGTTCGCGGCGACGGCTGCCACACCGCACGACGAGATCGCGTCGCTGTTGAACGAGTTTCTCACCAGAGTCGACGACATTGCGATGCACGAGCGTTTCTGGGCCGACGATCTCGTCTACGTCAGCGCCAAGGGCGAGGTACGCAGCAAGGCCAACATCCTCGAGTCGATGCGCGCTGGCGACACGCCCGGCGTTCGCGACAGGAAGCCCGGAGAGCCGAAGACGACGTACTCCGCACAAGAGGTGAAGGTCCGTCCGCTCTGTGCCGGCGTTGCCATGCTCAACATCCGCCTCGTCCAGCACGTCGGCGACAAGACGAACTACTTTCGTAACAGCGGCGCGTTCGTGAAGCGCGACGGCCGGTGGCAGGTCGTGAGCTGGCAGGCGACGCGTGAAGAACCGCCCTCGAGCCATTGACGCCAGCAGTGCTCAAAGCGGGCGCGACTCGAGTGCCTTGAGGACCGCGCGGTTGCGCTCGCGGAGGCCGAACTTGGCCAGGATGCTGGAGACGTGATTCTTGATCGAGCCTTCGGCCGTTTCGAGCGCGTGGGTCTCCTTCTTGCTGTATCCGCCTGCCATCAGACGCACGATTTCGGAATCCGGAAGACATCGACACCCTGCTGCTGCAGGTCGACGAGCCCGACGCCCTCCACCGTCGACTGGCAGACGCTGGGGCAAGAGTGAACTAGCGGTCCTTTGCGTCCGGACGTGCCTCCCGCAACCGCTCGCGCATGGCCATGGGATCCCGACCCACGCGCCCGGGGTGAATCATGCGCATCGACTGCAGATGGATCGCGCTCCTCCTCTTGGCCGCCTGCGCCGGCATGCGGGATCCGGAGACCGGATCCAACGATTCCGGTTCCTCCGGTCTATTGACGATCACCGCGAGCGCCGACGAAGTCACCGTGGGTGACTCCCCGGTGACCCTGACGGCGGCGCCGGGCGAGGCGAGTTGGAGCCTGCTCGGGCCCGGTAAGCTGTCGGGGGTGACGGGACAGACGACGCAGTATCTGCCGCCCGACAGCCTCGACCTGACCGAGAGCGTGACCGTGACTGCGTCGCGCGGGAGCGACAAGGCGCGCGCCGTCCTGAAGGTACACCCTCGCCTCTCTTATCCCGTTGGACGCCGTCCGGTGGCGATCGGTTTCGACGGCGCCCGGCTCTGGGTCGCGGGCGCCTGGGACTTGGACGTCCTGATCCTCCGCCCGTCGGATGCGGCGCCGCTGGGTCGAGTCGTGGTCAATCACGGTGTCGGCGCGCTCGTATTCGACGGGACGAACATGTGGACCATCAACCCCGGAGCCGATTCCGTCACGAAGCTCCGCGCCGCAGACGGCGCGAATCTGGGAACGTTCCCTGTCGGGAACCAGCCAATCGCCGGCGCCTTCGACGGAACGAATCTCTGGGTCACGAATCGCGGAGACCGGACGGTCACGAAGCTGCGAGCCTCGGACGGAGCCATCCTAGGCACCTTCCCCGTCCCCGGGGGACCGGCGGGGATCGCGTTCGATGGAAAGAACCTCTGGGTCGCCAATCACGACCGGCCACCGCCCGGGGGCGCCGGCGAGACTGTCACTTGCGTGCGGCCCAGCGACGGAGCCAACCTGGGGAACGTCTACGTGGGGCCTGCGCCGTGGTTCGTGATCGCCGACGGCTCCGAGCTCTGGGTGACGAGCCTTTACGCCGGCCTGGTCACGCAGCTCGACACCACCTCGGGCGGGCTCTTGCAGACCGGAAGGATCGGCAACGGCGCCAACGTCCAGGGCATGACGGTCGCCCGCGGGTCCCTCTGGTTCGGCTTGGTGCCTGGCTCGGTCGTCAAGGTGAATCCGGCGAACCTGTCACAGCAGGCCTCCTTCACGATCAAAGGGCCGTCGGCGTTCGCTTTCGACGGCACGCGCCTGTGGATCGGGAGCCTGGACGGGAACTCGCTGACGCCGCTCTGACCGGCTACTCGTCCTCGTCGTCTGTGAGCCGGGGCGCGTCGTCGTCGATCGAGGCGGAAAAGATCCGGATGCTGGCCACGCCGCATCTGATCCAGATTGACACCGGATTCACCGGAGACTTCCCGCTGCTGCTCTCGAACAACGCGTCGACCGGCGGTACCTGCTTCGTTGACTCCGGCGGTCCGAATTACCTCGGGAGCAGCAACGTCATCGCTGTCACCTCGTTCGGGCTCAACGGGTCGCGCGGCGGCACCGGGGGAGTGTTCCGCCTCGACCGGCAGAACGTCCTCGATTTCGTGTCGCAGTATCTGAAATAAACGGAACCGTCCAGCGCGATGGGCGCGGCGTCAAGCGGTGCCGCGCCATGCCTCGAGCTTCGGTAGCAGGCCGATCTGCCGAACCACACCTAGATAAGTGGCGTCCCCACGGAGATTCGAAATTCACCAGGCACTTCCACGGAACTCAGCGATGACACACGCGATTTGACCCCGTCGGGGGCAAAGGCGGGGGAACAAGGTTCCTTGCATCCTCCCGAGGGCAGCCGGCTGTCCATCACGCGTTCGACTTCCGCTCAACGATGCGGACGTCCAGGTGTCCACCAAGCGCGCGCGACCTTCTCGAGAAAGTCCAGCCTCGGGACCACCTTGCCGCTCTCGAGCCGCGCGATGTTCGGTTGCTTCGTACCCGCGAGCGCGGCGAGCTCGACCTGACTCATCTTCCTTTTCTCACGAAGTCCCTTCACCTTTCGTGCGAGCTGCAGCCGATCGAACTCAGCCGGAACTCGGGATCCTTCGCGCGCTGATCTCCGATGAACTCGTCGAGGCTGCGCCTGGTGTGAGGATTCTTCTTCTTTGCCATGTCGCCTCCGTTGGCCCCTCAGGGCCTCTTCCCCGTGACCTCTCGGAACCGCAGCTCGGCGGTCTCCACGTCTCCCTGCTTCCAGCCGGATGGCGATCTCATGTACGCGCCCGGCGTGCGGTGGACGGCGGCGCGGCACAAGATTCCGTTGCTCGCGGTGATGCACAACAACCGCGGCTACCACCAGGAAGTCATGCACGTGCAGCGCATGTCGAACTTCCGCAATCGCGTCGTCAACACCGGCAAGGACATGGGCCCGGTCGGCACCGGCATCCACAATCCCGACATCGACTATCGCAAGCTCGCCGAGTCGATGGGCTGGTGGGCGAAAGGCCCGATCAAGAACCCGTCCGAGCTCGGTCCCGCGCTCAAGGAAGCGGTCGCGATGGCCCACGTACGTGAGGCACGGCTGCTGGCAGTGCCATGGCTTCGACGGCCAGGGCAGCGTCGCAGGTTCGAAGATTGCGCCGAATCCGCTGCCCTTCGAGGCGTTCTCCGACTTCGTGCGCACCACCGGCGGCGCGATGCCGCCCTATCAAAAGGCGATCCTGTCGGACGAAGACCTCGCCGACATCTACGCCTATCTGCAGTCGGTGCCGAAGGCGCGGGACCCGAAGACGATCCCACTGCTCAATCCGTAGGCGCAAAGCGCTTTCGATAGCAGGCGGTAGACGTGGACGCGGCGCACCTTGCCGGCGCGAGCGTCGAGGCATGCCCGGCACCCGAGATGGACTCGTGAAGTTCGAATTGAGAAGCGCTCGCGTCCATCGCTCACATGGGTTTGTCGCCGGGAACCCCCCACTGCTGCAGCCGGACGACTCCGTTCGAGCTTTGCAAGATGTACCAGTTCCCCTCCTGCGGTCTCCACACGACCAAGTCTGTCCGGCCGTCACCGTCATGATCGCCCGGTACTGGCACATCGCCTGAGAGTCCCCATTGCTGGACGGGAGTCGCTCCGTTGGAGCTATTGATGATCCACCAGGTGCCATCCGACGGTCTCCAGATCGCAAAATCAGTTTTGCCGTCGCCGTCGTAGTCCCCCGGTACGGGGATGTCGCCACGCACACCCCACTGCTGCACGCGACCGCGCCCGGTCGAGCTGTCGATGACCCACCAGGTCCCGTCCGACGGTCGCCAGATCGCAAAATCGGTCTTGCCGTCGCCGTCGTAGTCGCCCGGCACCGGAACGTCTCCTGGCACTCCCCACTGCTGCACGCGACCGCGGCCGCTCGAGCTATCGATCACCCACCAGTTCCCATCGGATGGACGCCAGATGGCGAAATCGGTCTTGCCATCCCCGTCGTAATCACCCGGGACCGCGACATCGCCCGACAGGCCCCACTGCTGGACGCGACTCCTGCCGCTGGAGCTGTCGATGACCCACCACGTTCCGTCCGAAGGACGCCAGATGGCGAAGTCCGTCCGGCCGTCGCCGTCGTAGTCGCCGGAAGCGGGGACGTCCCCCGAGAGGCCCCATTGCTGGACGCGTGGAGTCAACCTGGCACTGTCGAGGATCCACCAGGTGCCGTCGTTCGGTCGCCAGATCGCGAAGTCGCTCTCCCGGTGACCCTCGAAATCATTCGAGCTGACCTTGAGCGCGTTCCGGTGGATGAAGGCGGCCGCGCGCGTGTTTGTCACGGGAATGTCGTCGGGGATCCCCCATTGCTGGATGCGCATGCCCGTGCCGCTGCCGATGATCCACCAATTGCCGTCGGTCGGCCTCCAGATCGCGACGTCGGTCCTGCCGTCGCCGTCGTAGTCACCAGGCACCGGAATGTCGCCTTCCACTCCCCACTGCTGGATCGTTTGCGCTCCGGTGGAACTGCTCAGGACGATCCAATTGCCGTCCGCCGGACGCCAGACCGCGAGGTCCGTCCTCCCGTCGCCGTCGTAGTCGCCGGGAACCGGCACGTCACCCGGTATGCCGAGGCGCCGTACGTCTGTCGCCCCGGTCGAGCTATTCACGATCCAGAAATCCCCGGCACTCGGGCGCCAGATCGCGAAGTCCGTCTTGCCGTCGCCGTCATAGTCCCCGGGCACCGGGATGTCTCCGGGAAGCCCCCACTGCCGGACGGTGGCGATACGCGTAGCGTTGCTCATCACCCACCATTCGCCGGTCGCGGGACGCCAGATGGCGAAATCGGTCCTCCCGTCGCCGTCGTAATCGCCCGGGACCGGTATGTCGCCCGGGACGCCCCACTGCACCACGTCCGAAAAGGGATACCCGATGCTGCTGGGGACGAAGTACCAGTTCCCCTCGGCAGGCCGCCACACCGCGAAATCCGTGATCCCGTCATTGTCGTAATCTCCGGGGACCGGTATGTCGCCGGGTAGACCCCACTGCTGCGTGAACGAGGCGCCGGTCGCGTTGTCCATGATCCACCAGGTCCCGTCCGTCGGTCGCCAGATGGCGAAGTCGCTTCGCCCGTCCGCGTTGTAATCGCCCGATTTGACGATCGACGCAGCGGGATTTCGCACCAGGGACGGCGCGCCGATGCAAGCCGCTAGATCGTCGCGCGCTGTCTCCAGGTTCGTGGTGTACGCCGTGGGCGCGGCGGGATCGGGATAGTTGCTGGCGTGGTAGGTGCTTCCGGAATTGCTGGCGTTCATCGGGAAGACGCTTAGCGCGTTCCGCCGCGCGCGTGCAGGATCCTTCTGCGCGCACATCCGGAGGTATTCGTAGTCCTCGAGTCCCTCGCGAAGCATCTTAAGGCGATAGCTGGCGACGGGCTCATGCGAGCTGCCGCCGATCGTTGCGGGCGTGCCAGCGTATACGAACGTCCCGTCGCCGTTCCCCGTCGACCCCGAGAGGCCGCCGGTGTTCCACGCCGTGCCGATTAGTTGCGCGACATCGAAGTACATCATTCCTGAAGGAGCGTTGTCCGGATTGTAGATGAAGTGCATCCATGGTTCCGCCCGGTTCTGCACGCCGATTGCGTCGACGACGAAGCTGATCCAGTTGACATGGGTGGGATCGCCGCACCCGTTCGAAGTTGAGCAGCTCTGATAGCCCCAGCGATACCTGTTAGGTCGTCCTAGGAACGATCCATAGGTCGGCGCGAGGTTCCCGGTTTGCGGCTTGTCGAGCTGGTCCCAGAGTGGAATCAGGATGTCGAGGAAGTTGCCGCCGCCATGCACTTGAACGAAGTTCGTGTAGTCCGAGAGCTGCGCGTTCGCGCTCGTGCGAAAGTTCGGGAAGGCGGCCTGGATGATGTTCGCTCGCGCGGCGGTCATGTCCCAAGTCGTGAGCCTGCCGACCTGCGGCTCGTCCCCGGTGTAGTCGAACATGATCGGAAACCACGCTTGTCCCATCGCGTACTGCCCCCAGTTACGTGCCTTGTCGCGCTTGACGGAATCCGTGTCACGGGCGTTGAACCACGGGTAGATCAAGCTTGTGGCCCTGGCGCCGGCGAGCTGGCGCGCGTTGCCGTCCGTGCCGTTGATGAGACCTGCATAGTCGCGCGTGAAGCGCGCTTCGACGTTGGCGTAGTCGAGCGATCCGACGGTGTTGCTGTCGTCCGGCAGGCGGATCGTTATGCGATGGTCGAGCAGGAACCGACCATAGAAACGGCTCCAGAAGTGGAATGAATCCACCGTTGCGCACGAGGTGCCTCCGGCATGAGCGGCGCAGGTCGCGTCCACCGAAAAGCCGAAGAACGACGGCAAGGAGCTCGTCGAAGAAAGCCGGAACGGACGCACCGTGAGGCCGATTGCGACCGAGCCGCTGAACGGCGTTCCATCCGGGAAGGATCCCGACACGTTCACCGACCCGCTGTAGTGCGCGGCGGCGGTCCCGTCCGGAACGTGCACGTCTACGAGAACGACACGGTTCTCGTTCGCGGGTACCGCGAACGGGAAGGCGCTCCTGGTCTCCGTCGTGACTGCTTCCCGCCATCCGTTCGGTTGGCATCCGGCGGTTCCGGCCGAGCAGGGCGAGGCCGTCGTTGTGGTTTCCTGAGCAGGGATGAGCGGGTCGGGGTAGGGAATTGGATTCGTCGCGCTCGCTCCGACGGCGCCCTCGTTGTTCGTCGGGGCAGTGAGGTTGACGAGCTCCTCGCGATATAGCCGAATCGAATCGGCGGGGATTGTGGATGTCGTTCCGTCGCGGGTCAGCACGGGTTTATCGACCCTCAATCCCACGAGCCCGGTCGCACCACCGGAAACGACGACCTGGAGCGCCTCGAACTCGTTCTGCGCGGCCTTGAGCTGCGCGCAGCTCGTCACCGCCGGCGGCGCAGCCCTGGGCAACACCTTGAGTGAAGAGCACACAACGGTCACGGACGCGCCGCGAGCCGCACCGGCTGCGAAAGCCGCCAGAGCAATTGCCAACGCGCACTTGTTCATTGATCCCCTCCCGGTGAAGGCGAGGGGTGCAGTACCGCGAGCAAGCGAGCCCTCGCGCAGGAGGAGTCGTCATGCTGACCGGTACTCGACGTTCAAACACTGCGCGTGTGCGGACGTGAACGGCGAGACGCGATTGAATCAATTCGCAGTCGGCGCCTGCAAAAGTGCGCGATCTACGCCATCGTCAGATTGTGCGCGCGGCGTGCCATCGCCGCGGTGTTCGTTACCGGAACGGCGCGTCGGGACTTCGTGCACGCACGTGTGACGCGAGACGTGCCTACCGCTGCGGCGTCGACATGCCCCACCGCACCACGGTGTGCCGCTCGATCCAGCGGAACAGAAGGTTCTCGACCACGAGGTCGATCAGCACCACCGTCACGAGGCCAGCGAAGACCAGCTCCGTGTTCATCTCAGAAGCGGTTCCCGCCGTGCTCGCGTTCGTGTTGCTCGCTGGCGAGGCGGGGCTTCGGCGAGACGAGATCATCGCATTCGATCTGACCGATGCCGACTTCAGGCGCGGCCAACTCACTATCGCCCGATCCGACTGGTGCGGCCAGATTGGTACGACCAAGGGAGGCAAGACGCGACGGGTCCCGATGACCACGCGTCTCACTGCGGCCCTGCAGGCGATCAGGCACCTTCGAGGGCCGAGGATGCTCTACCACCGCAACGCGGGGCCGGTGAGCGAGAACGCCCTGCGGAACTGGATGGAACGCGCGGAGCGAGCCGGTGGCCTTGCCGTGACCGGCCACATCCACCAGCTGCGACACACCTTCTGCTCGCATCTCGCGATGCGTGGAGCCCCGGCGAAAGCGACTCAAGAGTTGGCCGGCCATGCGGACCTCTCGACCACGATGCGCTACATGCACTTGTCGCCAGCGTCGCTCAACCAGGCGATCCGGTTGCTCGAGCAGCGCGGTCCGATCGGGGGCAACAGCGGGACAACCAAGGCTGAAGAGAAACAGAACTGAAGGAAGTCTGGCAGGTTAGGTGGCGTCCCCACAGAGATTCGAACTCTGGTTACCGCCGTGAAAGGGCGGTGTCCTGGGCCTCTAGACGATGGGGACGTCGAGCGCGCCCGTTTAGCACAACTACTGACCGCTGTGCACGGCGCCGAGCTGCACCACTTCGAACGCGCTCGCGGGCACCGTCTTCAGCTGATCGAGGTCGGGAATCGACCAGCGCGCGTCCTGCGCACCGGCCACCGACCAGAACTGGCCACCTGCGCTGTCGGTGACGAACATGCCGTACTTCTGCAGGGCGCGAAGGATCACCAGCGAGGCTCCGTTGAATCGGGAGAGATCGAAGTCCGCCCGCAGCCGGGCGCGCAGGCCCATCGGCGGCGCGTAAGTCGCGTTGGTGCTGCCCGACGAGTGCGTTGCCGGCGCGACGTACGCGTGCGCGGTTCCGCCCGCGATGAACGCGAGCGCGTGCCGGATCTCGCCTTGATCGACCGCCTCGTCGTAGCGCGCCAGCCCGGGAAGAATGGGCAGGCCGGCAGCGGTCGCCGACGTCCATCCGTCGGGTCGCGGTGCGCCCGAAGCCAGATCGAAGATCGCGCCAGAGTCGGCGTGGAATCCGGAACCGGAAGCGTAGGTGTTGTACGTCTCGTAGATCCTGCACTCGTCGCGGACGAGGACGGTCGCGTGTCGATCCTCGTTCGCCTGGATGGGAAGGTCTCGCGGAAACGGATAAGGACCAGGCTCGCTCTGCGACGCATAGAGGAACGACATCGGCACACGCGCCTGATCCGCGGGGACGACGACGAACGGCTGGCCATACTGCCCGCCGAAGTCGGGCTGCAGATACAGCGAAGAGGCGCCCATGAACGCAAGGTAGTCGGCGGAGTGCGAATCGACCGGCTCTGATGACACGTCGCGGTTCCACGCGTTGTCGGGAGGAAACACCGGGCAACCCGCGAGCGTCGGACCGCGAGACACCACGCCAGCGTCCGCCTGCGGGACGCCGCCGTCCTCTGGCGGGACCACGGAAGCGTCGGGAGACGCGACGGAACCGGCGTCACCGGGCGAGCGAGCCATAGGCCCTCCGCACGCGGAGAGGGCGAGCAGAGCCCAACCAATGCGCATCTACAAATTCAAATATCGGCCGACGTCGATTTCAACCCGTTCGCAGGGCGTGCATGGGATCGACGGCGCCTGCTCGCCTGGCCGCGATCCAGCTCGCCACGAACGCCACTGCGATGAGCAGCGACGGAGCGGCGATGAAGCTCGTGGCGTCCGTCGCAACGAGACCAGGCACGATCGCCGGCAACGCCCGCGCAGCTCCCACGGAGAGCACCGCTCCAACGGCGAGGCCTCCCAGCGAGAGTCGCAGCCCCTCACCGATCACCATGCGCACCACGCGACCCGCGGTCGCTCCGAGCGCGAGCCGGACTCCGATTTCGCGGCGCCGCTGCATCACCGACCATGCCAGCAGTCCGTACAGACCGGTCGCCGCCAGCAACAGTGCCGCTCCGGCAAACAACGCCATCACCAGCGTCTGGAACCGCCGTGGCGCCAGGGCTGCGCCCACGACTTCGTCGAAGGGACGCACGTCAGCGGCGACGTTCGCGTCCACCTCCCGGATGGCTTCGCGCAAGGCGGAAGCCGCAAGCCCCGGCGCACGCAGGGCGACGAACGATCGCGACGTGAAGTAGGGGACGGCGTCCGGCGCAAGCTGCGCCACAGGCATGTACAACGTCGGCAGCGGCTCCTCGTCGAGGGCGAAATGGCGGACTTCGCCCACCACACCGACGATCTCCACGTCGCGGCCGTCGTCGAATACGAGGTGCGTACCGAGCGGGTCCAAGCCGCCGAGGTACTTGCGGACCAGCGCCGCGTCGGCGATGGCCACCTTCCGTCCCCGCGCGTCGTCTCCGGAATCGAAGTGGCGCCCCGAGAGCAGGGGAATCCCGAGCGCTGCGATCCAGCCCGGCGAAGACCAGCGCGTCTGCGCCGCGGGAGCCTCGGCGGCGGTCAGGGGCGGCCGGCCGACGACGGCGAAGTCGGCTCGCACATTGAGGCCCGTCAGCGGCAGCACCTGGCCGATTCCGGCGCCTCGGGCACCTGGAAGCGTTTCGAGGCGGGACAGGAGGCGCTCCGCGAAGCGCTGTACGTCGGCCGCGCTCGCGTATCCCTCCCGAGGCAGCGAGATGCGCGCCGTGAGGACGCCCTCGGGACGGAAGCCAGGCTCGGCACCCTGCAAGCGGACGAAGCCGCGACCGAGAAGTGCTGCCACGGTCAGCAGCAGTCCGGTGAGGGCGACCTCGACGAGCACCGCTGCTCGCCGTGCACGCGCGGCGGTGTGCGACCCGATCCCTTCGGCGAGAGCCTCGCGGGCGTCGCCCCGACCTGCCTGAAGCGCGGGCGCAAGCGCTGCGGCCAGCGCCACCAGCACGGAGACCAGGAGCGCGCCGGCAGCCACCCAGGGATCGACTCCAGCATGCGAAGCGCGCGGCAGGTCGCGCGGCCCTAGCTGGACGAGCACGGCGATGAGCCACCGCGCGAGGCCGATGCCGAGAATGCCACCGGCCGCGGCGACCAATGCAGTCTCGACCAACACCTCGCTGGCGAGCTGCAGCGGCCGTGCCCCCAGCGCCGCACGCACGGCAAACTCCTCGCGGCGGGAAGCGCCCCGCGCCAGCAACAGTCCGGCGAGATTCGCGCAGCCGGCCAACACCAGGAGCCCCACGCCGCCCGCGAGCAACCACAGTGGACGCCGCACGGCGCCCACGAGCTCGTCGACGAAGGCGTACGCGCGAGGTGGCGCCGTCTTCACCGCCTCGGCGTACTCCGCCTTGAGGCGCTGTTGCGTAGCCTTCAGCTCCGCCTGGAGGGACACCCGGGTGGCGGCGGGCCGAAGGCGTCCGAACGCGCGAATGAAGTTGTTTCCGCGCTGCGCGCGGCGCGGGTCACTGCGCAGATCGAAGGGGACCCACACCTGGGCGTCGAAGTTCGGCAAGACCCACTGAGGCGGCAGCACGCCGACGATCTCGTAGGGATCGCCGTTGAGCGTCAGCGTTTGTCCGACTGCGCGCGGGTCCGCGCCAAACCGGCGCCTCCAGAGATCGTGGGAGAGGACCACCACCCTGCGCTGCTCGTCGGCGGAATCGAAGGCGCGCCCAGCCACGGGGGTGAAGCCGAGGACGGTCATCCCGTTCGCGGACATTCTCGCTCCCTGCACGCGCTCCGGCTCTCCCCTTCCTGAGAGCGTCGTGTCCCATTGGGCGCACGCGACGAGATCCGCTCCCCGGGTGGCGGCGACGTGGTCCAGGAACTCCGGAACGGAGAAGAACGCCTTGTCGCGGTCGACGCGGCTCGCCCAGATCCAGACCAGCTGGTCTGCATCGCGAAAGGGCAGCGGCCGCAGCACGACAGCCTCGAACAGTCCGCCAATCGAGGCAGCGGCGCCGATCGACATCGCCAGGAGCGCCATCGCCGTTGCGCTGAACGCCGGCGCGGCACGGAGCCGGCGTACCGCCTGCCGCAGCATGAAGCTACTGTATCATGGGTGATACAATAGAATCATCACGCGGTGAGGCGCGCCGTCTCGTCCTTCTTCCCGAAGATCCGCGCCCCGAGCACCCCGAGCTCGTAGCAGATCATCATCGGCAGAGCCATCAGCGCCAGGTTGAACGGATCGCCCGTGGGCGTGACGAAGGCGGCGATGATCACGTTCAGGATGATCGCGTGCCGCCGGTACTTGCTGAGGAACTTGTAGTCCACCACGCCCATCATCGCGAGGAGCGTGAGGATCATCGGGAGCTCGAAGATGATGCCGAAGGCGAGCACCAGGAGCATCACCAGACCGAGCTGCTGGTCCATCATCAGCACCGGCGTGATGTTCGGACCCGTGTTCTTGATCAGGAAATCGAACGTCGGCGGCAGAATGACCACGTAGCAGAAGACGGCGCCACCCAGGAAGAAGAGGGTCGCTGCGACCACGAACGGGACGATCTTGCGCCGCTCGCGGCGGTAGAGGCCCGGGGCGACGAACAACCAGATCTGCCAGAAGATGAAGGGCGAGGCGACGAACAGTCCGGCATACAGGCCGACCTTCAGGTAGATGAGAAAAGGCTCTATGGACGATGCGAAGTGCAGCGCCTTCTCTCCCTCGGGGAGCGCCGCGAAGACCGGCAGCATGAGGAAGTGGAAGATCTGCTGCGACCAGTAGTACGAAGCGGCGAAGCCGAGCAGCAGCCAGATCAGCGCCCACTTGAGCCGCTTGCGCAGCTCCATGAGGTGATCGCGCAGCGAGAGCTGAACGTCGTCTTCCGGTCCTGCGCTGGCGGCTGCGGGCTTGGGCAGCAGTGCCGGGCTCACGCCTTGGGCTCCGGTGCGGGAGCCGGCGGCGGCGATTCCGGTTGCCGCGGCACGGCGCCCTCGGGAGCGACGAGCTTGAGCTGCGATTCCGCTGCGGCACGACGCGCGGCGGCGCGAGCGGCGCCCGGGTCATCCGCGGGATTCGTCGGAGCGGCAGGCAGCTCCGCCGGCTTCGCGCCTTCTTCCGCTTTCGGCGCATCGGGCACCGGCGCGATCATCTTCTGCGGCTGCTGGTCGAGATCGATCCGCGCGATCTCGGACTCGAACTGTCCCTTGATGTCGTCCGTCGCCTTGCGCAGCTCGCGGAGGCCTTTGCCCAGCGACCGCGCGAGCGACGGCAGTTGATCCGGCCCCAGCAGCAGAAGCGCAAGGGCGAGGATGATGATGACCTCGGTCATCGAGAGGCCGCCGAGCATGGGCCCTTTCTAACACCTCGCGCGCGCCACTGCGCGCGTTCGAGACGTAAGCCGGGGGCTTAAAACCCTAGAGGCCGCCTTTCAGCATCTGGTCCGCCGCCTGCGCCGCGTTGGGCGCCTGCTGGGGCTGCTGCGGCTGGCCGGGCGCAGTCGCGATTGCTCCGCTCTCATCCGGTGGCTCGCTCCCTTTCAGATACGCCTCCAGCACCGGTTGCCGTGTGTCCGCGGTCGCGCGCTTTCCCGTGTCGCCGTCGATGTTCACCCAGACGATCTTCTCGTTCGGCGTCTCGAAATCGCCCTGGGGGACGCCCTTGAGCGCCTTCGTCATGTAGTCGAGCCAGATCGGCAACGCGTAGTGACCGCCGGTGGCGTACTTGTCCATCGGCGTTTCGTAGGTGTCGTAGCCCACCCAGACGCCGGTCACGAGGTCCCGCGTGTATCCGAGGAACCAGGCATCGAACAGGTCGTTGGTCGTACCCGTCTTGCCGGCCACGGGCTTTGCGAGCGCCGCCGCGCGGCCGCCGGTACCGGGCGGCTTGCATACTTCGGTCATCAACTGCTGCATGAGGAAGGCCGTCTCCGGCGCCATCACCTGGTCCGGCACCTCGAACAGCTTCGCGTAGCCGGCGGCGACGCGGTCGTCGAGCTCCGTCCACGGATCGTAGAACGAGCTGTGGTCCTCGAGGATGCGGCCGTCGCGATCGAGCACGCGGCGCAGGTAGATCATCTTCGCCTTCTTCCCCATCCGGTTCAGCGTGGCAAAGACTCCGGTGAGCTCGGACGGATACACGCACGAGGACCCCAGCGCCATCGAGAGGTCCTCGTTGATCTTGGTGCTGAGGCCCAGCTTGTGCCCCCAGGCCGCTGCGGCCTTGACGCCTACCGCCTGCAGCGTGCGGATGGCCGGTGTGTTCATCGAATGGATCAGTGCCTGCCGCACCGGGACCTCGCCCTTGAACTCCTCCTCGTAGTTCTGCGGCTTCCAGCGGCGCCCGGTGGAGTCGTCGTCGGTGACGATGGGTGCATCGAGGAGGATGGTCGAAGCGGTGAACCCCTGCTGCTCGATGGCCGCGCTGTAGATCACCGGCTTGAAGGCAGACCCTGGCTGGCGGCAGGCCTGGAAGGCACGGTTGAACTCGCTCTTCTCGAAGTCGTAGCCCCCGATCATCGCCACCACGTACCCGCTGTTCGGGTCGGTGCTGATCAAGGCGCCCTGGAGCTTGGGGTCCTGCTCCAGCGCCCACACGCCTTTCGTCTCCGTGGCGCGCACCAACACCACGTCGCCGGAGGAGAGCACCGGGCGCAGCGTAGTGATCTTCGTGTACTCGGAATTCAACTCCGGATTCGGCTTGCGCGCCCAGGCCGCCTGCTCCAGCGGAATCACGCCCTCCTCGGCGCCGATGCGGACCTTGACGGACTCTTTCTCCACCGAGGTGACGAGCGCCGCGATGACTTCGTCGCGCTTGCCGTCGCCTTCGAGGAACGCCTGCTCCTTCTTGCTGAAGTCGTCCCAGTCCTTCTTCTTCAGCTGCATCAGCGGCCCGCGGAAACCCTGCCGCTTGTCCGCCTCGATCACTCCCTTGATCGTCGCCGCCACCGCGTCGTGCTCGCGCTCGAGGTCGACGGTCGCATAGACCTTGAGACCTTCGTCGAGCAGGCGGTCGTTGCCGTACCGGGCCACCAGATCGCGGCGGATGTGCTCGGTGACGTACGGCGCGGTCTCGCGGAAGATGTCCTGCACCGGGTACACCTGGATGGGAGCGTCCTCCGCTTCCTTCCGCTCCTGCGCGGTGATCATCCCCTCTTCGAACATCCGCCGCAGCACGTACATCCTGCGCGCCTTCGAGCGCTCCGGATGCGCGAACGGCGAGTACTTGCTCGGCGCCTGCGGCAGCCCGGCGATCAGCGAAATCTCCGGCAGCGACAGCTCCCAGACGTTCTTGCGGAAGTAGTTCTCCGCCGCGGCCTGCACTCCGTAGCTGTGGTGACCGAAGTACACCTCGTTCAGGTACAGCCAGAGGATGTGCTCCTTGTCGAAGTTGTTCTCCAGCCGCCGGGTGAGGATGAACTCGCGCGCCTTGCGCCGGACGCCTGGCCAGCCGGAACGGATGCGGACGCTCTCCTCGCCCTCGACGGAGGCCATGATCGCCTTGGCCGTCTGCTGCGAGAGCGTCGAGCCGCCGACGGTCCGGGCGTGGCGCACGTACGTCTGGTAGATGCCTCGCATCAGCCCGGTGAAGCTGACACCGCCGTGCTCGAAGAAGTCCTTGTCCTCGCTGGCGATGACCGCCTGCTTGAGGCGCTTGGGAATCCGGTCGTAGGGAACCACTACCCGGCGCTCGTTGTAGAACTCGCCGATCATCTGCTCGTCGCCGCTCCAGATGGTGGTGACGATTGGCGGGCGGTAATGGCGTGCCCACTCGATGGAAGGCAGCCCCCGCGCCAGCCAGATGTAGAGCCCGAGAAGGGCCATGCCGGCCAGGCCGGCGAGGATCCCCAGCGGAATGGCGATCAGGACCCACAGCTTCTTGCGACCGGGACCGCGATCGGCGACCAGGCGGTCGTAGATGCGGCGGCGAAGAGGGGACGGTTCGTTGAGCATCGGTCGGTCCTACGGCGGAACATCAGAACCGGGGCGGTTCATCCTGGCAAGTTGCTGTCGGGCGTTCGCTTGCTGAATCCGACGACGGAAGCGTGTGTTTTCCATTGGATTTGGGCGCGGGGCAGACTTTCGGCCAGATCCTGGGGCAGCGGCGACTCGAACACCAGCCGCTTTTTCGTCACCGGGTGCGCCAGCGCCAGTCGGGTACTGTGGAGAAACATGCGCCGCAGTCCCCACTGCCGCTGCGCGATCCGGTTGAAGGGGAAATCGCCGTATTTCGTGTCGCCCACCACCGGGTGGCCGATGGCCTCCAGATGACGCCGGATCTGGTGGGTGCGTCCCGTCTCGATGGTGAGCTCGAGCAAGGTCGCTTCCGCGCCGCCGGCGAGCTTCTTCCAGCGCGTCAGCGCCGACTGGAGATTGACGCCGCGCTGCTGCTTCGAGGCGTACGTCTGCTGGTGCTCGGCAAGACGCAGATCGATGCTCCCTTCCTGCCGCTGGAAGCGCCCTTTCGCGAGCGCCAGATAGGTCTTGTCCGCCTCACCCGCCGTGAACATCTCCGTCATCCGCACCATCGCTTGCCGCGTCTTCGCCACCACCACCACGCCGCTCGTCTCGCGGTCGAGGCGATGCGCGGGGCTCGGCTTGAACTCGCCCTCCGGCGTGACCCGCCCCTGCCGCGCGAGATAGGCCCGGACCTGGTCGACGAGCGTCTCGCCCGTGATGCCGGATCCCGCATGGATGGCGAGGCCCGCGGGCTTGTCGACAGCCAGGATGTGCTCGTCCTCGTAGAGCACCTTGAAGTCCTGCCCGACCGCCTCGATGGGTCGCGCCGGAGGTGGCTCCGTCGGCTTGAGCACGTGGACGGTGATCTCGTCGCCCGGCTTGAGCAGCTGCGCGATGGCCGCCCGAGCGCCGTTCACGCGCACCTTCTTCGTCCGCACCAGCTTGTACAGATGGCTGAGCGGCAGGTTCTCGAGACGCTTGCGGAGGAACTTGTCCAGCCTCTGGCCGGCGGCGTCCGCGCTGACCTTGAAGTCCACCTTCATTTCGGCTGGCTCTCGGAGAAGCGGGACACCCTCCAGGTGCCGTCCTGCTGCCGCGACAGCGTCACCGTGGCGCCGCGCTGCAGGGTGCCGCCGCCCTGCGGCCGGATGTCCAGCTCGTAATTGGCGACGCGCTCGGCGTCGTCGCCGGTCAGGGCCTTGCGCGAGTAATAGACGCGCACCGGCCGCAGCTGCATCCCGGGGTTGCCCAGACGCGCTTCGCGCGTGAGCTTCAGCTCGTCTTTCAGTCGGAGTGACGCGACGCCGGTGGTGAGCGGGAGGGCTCCGTCCTGATCGGATTCGACGTAGTAGCGGTCGACGAACTTGTCCGCGACGGAGGCCGGGTCCTTCATTCCGCCGCAGCCGAGGAGCACCAGCGAAAGAACGAAGGGTCCGCCGTGCAAGCACTTGCGGCGCATCGGCATTCGATCTTATCAGCGAGCGCAGGAGGCAGCTTGGCAAAGATCTACACCCGGCGCGGCGATGACGGATCGACGGGCCTCTTCGGAGGACCTCGGGTCCGCAAGGACGACCTGCGCGTTGCCGCGTACGGCGACGTCGACGAGCTCAACTCCGCGCTCGGCGTCGCGCGAGAGGAAGTGCCGGAAGGCGACCTGCGCGCGCTGATCGACTCCTTCCAGAGCGAGCTGTTTACGTTGGGGGCCCAGCTCGCCACGCCCGACACCGAGGCCGCGCCGAAGGAAATCCCGCGGATCACCGCGCAGAACGTCGCGCGGCTCGAGTCCGATATCGATCGACTGACCGAACAGCTTCCTCCGATGAAGACCTTCATCCTCCCCGGTGGTTCGCGCCCCGGCGCTGTGCTCCACCTGTGTCGAACGATCTGCCGCCGCGGGGAACGAAAGGTGGTCGAGCTCGCCGAGTCCGGTCCCGTCCCGCCGGAGGCACTCGCCTATCTGAACCGGCTCTCCGACCTGCTGTTCGTGATGGCCCGCGCCGCCAACCTGCGCGCGGGGGGGCGCGAGATCCCCTGGGTCCCCACGAGATGAAGCTGTTCGAGCTCGCCGAGCTGCGCAGGCGCGGATCGGTTCGTTTCTCTCTCGGCCTGGGGCGCGAAGGATTCGCGGTGCTGGACGCGACGGGAACGGTCCGCGCCTACCTCAACATCTGTCCCCATCGCGCCCAGCCGGTCGACGTCGGCGATGGCCGTCTCTGGCTTGATTCGGGAGAGATCGAATGCCAGGCGCACGGCGCGCGTTTCGATCCGTCGACCGGCGCGTGTCTCGGTGGACCCTGCGCGGGCCAAGGACTCACGGCACTGACGATAGAGCAACGAGAGGGAGCCGCTTGGACGTGCGCTACGGTCGCCACTTAGTGTTCGCAGGTGTCGTCCGCCCCGACCGAACTGTTCTCGTCATCGTTGCCGCCGCGGTCTGGTTGGGTTGCTCTCGACTGGCGTCCAAGGAGGAAGAGCGGACGGGACGCGAGTTCCTCGCACACGTCGCGCGGGGTGAGCCGATTCCACCGGCGAGAACAGACGCCTCGTTGCGAACCCCGGAAGCCTCGGCCCGGCTGGCCGTTCTGCAAGATCAACTGCATGGAGTAGACGCAGCATCGGCAGAACGCGTCGGGGTGGGTTCAATGCACGGGCCCGACGATCGCACGCTGGTTTTCTTCGACTTTACCGTGAGGGGAAGAGATGGGCCCGCATTGGTGCGAGTGACGCTCTTGAGAGGCGCAACACCGATTCTGGTCGGCCTTCATGTCCGCGGCCTGACCACCGGCGGCAGAGCTCCACCGATGACACGTCGCGGAGTTGGAGCCGTCCTGGTCTTGACCAGCCTTATCCTCGCGCCGATGGTTACGCTCATCGCGCTGGTGCGGCTGTGGCGGGCGCCACGGAGCCGTAAATGGCCTTGGGCATTGTTCATCCTGCTGGGGATCGGGAAGCTGATGGTCAACTGGAACACGGGACAGATCGCGGTCCAGCTCCTCGCGATCCAATTGTTCAGCGGATCCGTGTTCCAGATGCTGACCGGCGACTGGATACTCGCGGTTTCTCTTCCGCTCGGAGCGATGATCTATCTGCTCAGGCCGAAGTTGCTGCCTGCACCCCCGCCTCTCAACCTGCCACCGGATTCTTGAGCGCCTTCGCTACTTGAGACGCTTCAGCACCGCCGAGGTGAACATCCGCGTCGTTGCCGAGCCGCCCAGGTCTGGGGTGGCCGCCTCCTTCGAGGAGATCGCTTCCCGGACCGCCGTCACCAGCCGATCCGCCGCGGTGCGCTCGCCGATGTGCTCGAGGAGCATCACGCCTGCCAGCATCACCGCCGTCGGATTGGAGATGCCCTTGCCGGCGATGTCCGGCGCGGTCCCGTGCACCGCCTCGAAGATGGCCGCGTCCTTGCCGATGTTCGCGCCCGCGGTGAGGCCCAGACCCCCGATCAGGCCGCTGGTCAGGTCGCTGAGGATGTCGCCGAACAGGTTGGTGGTGACGAGCACGTCGAACTGGTTCGGGTTCTTGACCAGCTGCATGGCGCAGTTGTCGACGATCATTTCCTTGAACTCGACGTCCGGGTGCTTCGCCGCCAGCCCCCGACCCGTCTCGAGGAACAGGCCGCTCGTGCACTTGAGGATGTTCGCCTTGTGCACCAGCGTCAGCCGCCGGCGCTTGTTCTGCTTCACGTAGTTGAAGGCGTACTCGATGATCCGCTCGCTCCCCTTGCGGGTGATGATCGAGATGCTCTCGGCGGCCGTGCGCTCGTCGTCGATGTAGTGCTCGACGCCGGAATAGAGGCCCTGCGTGTTCTCGCGGATCACCACCAGATCGACGCCGCTGTATCGCGTCTCGACGCCGGCGAAGCTCCGTGCCGGGCGCACGTTCGCGTAGAGATCGAACTCCTTGCGCAGCGCGACGTTCGCGCTGCGATAGCCCTCGCCGATGGGCGTGGCCAGCGGCCCCTTGAGCGCGAGCTTGTTGCGCCGGATGGACTGGAGCGTCTCCGCAGGAATCGGAGTCCCATGGGTGGGCACCGCGCTGGCGCCCGCCGCCGCCCGCTCCCACTCGACCTTGCATCCGGCGGCCTCGATCACCTCGACGGCGGCGTTGACGACCTCCGGACCGATGCCGTCGCCGGGGATGAGCGTGACTCGAATCGACATGGGCGGCGAGCTTAGTAGCCTGTTGCCTTGTCCGCGGCAACCTCACGGTCCCGGCGCGCGGCAGACGGCCACTGCGAGAAGAATCATTTCCAGAACGAGCAGCGCCGAGCTGACGCCGTGCAGCGCGGCGAAACGTCCGGAAGCGGTCGTACCCGCCTCACGCATTGCCTGGATCGACGGGGTCACGAGCAGCGAAGATGCGGCCGCGCAGACCCCCGCGAGCAGCGGCGCGATGGCGCTCCGCGGGCGCGAGAGGACGAGCGCGCAGACCACCGCCACGGCGGTGAGCGCGAGGGTCGCAGCGTCGAGACGCGCCAGCATGCTTCCCACCAGATCGGCGGCGAGCTGCCGGCGCGGATGGTCGCGGGGCAGCGCGGCGACGTCTCGCGGGAAGACCACCTGGGCTGCCACCGCGGCGAAGAAGAGCTGCGCGCCGACGAGGCCGCCGCAGCAAAATCGGTAGAGGAAACGCGCCATCTCGCCCATTTGCGCTACGTTACTGCCCGGATGCAAGGCGACATGGACATCGTCGATCCGCTGATCGACGACTACCTGACGCGTCTCGCCGGATCGCCCGATCCGGTGGAGGCCGAGATGCGCCGGTACGCCGACGAGCGCGACGGGTTTCCCATCGTCGGCCAGACGGTGGGAACCTTGCTCGCGCAATACGCGCTGGTGGCCAAAGCGCGGCGGATCTTCGAGGTAGGCAGCGGATTCGGATACTCGGCGTTCTGGTTCGCGCGCGTGCTCGAGCCTGGGAGCACGGTGACGCTCACCGACTTCGACCGCGAGAACCTGGACCGTGCCCGCGCATGGCTCGCCAAGGCCGGCCTGCTCGACCGCTGCCGTTTCGAGCCCGCGGGCGACGGCCTGGAGGCGCTGGCCCGCTGCGAGGCCGGGCTCGACGCGGTCTTCCTCGACGGAGAGAAGGCGGAGTATCCGAAAGCGCTTGCCATCGCGCTTCCGAAGCTGCGCGCCGGTGGCCTCGTCCTCGCCAACAGCGTGCTCTGGGGCGGCGCCGTGGCCCGCGGCGAAAGCGATGCGGCGACCGCCGGGCTGCGCGAATACACTCGGCTGATCTTCGGGAGCGAAGGCATCGTCTCGACCATCGTACCGATCCGGGACGGCCTCGCCATCACGTGGAAGAGGTAGCCGGTGGACGTCACCGCCGCGCAGGTGAAAACGCGCGCCAGCGAGCTGGGGTTCGACCTCTGCGGGATCGCGCGTGCCCATCCGCTGCCGCCAGAGCGGCTCGACCACTGGCTCGAGCGCGGCTGGGACGCGGGGCTCGAATACGTGCGCGCCCGGCGCCTGGAGCGCCTCGATCCGTCGCGGCTCGTCGCCGGCGCCCGCAGCGTGGTGGTGGTTGCCTCCTCGTACGGGCCTGCGCCGCAGGACCCGGAGCCGGGTGCCGGAGAGCTGACCATCGCGCGCTACGCCCGCGGCCGCGACTACCACAACGTCGTCCTCAAGCCGGTGCGCAAGCTGGCCTCATGGCTGCGCGATCATGGCGCGTCCGTCTACGCGGAAGTCGACGCCGGCGCCGTGATGGAGAAGGCCTGGGCGCAGGAAGCCGGAATCGGATGGATCGGCAAGAACGGCTGCCTCATCCACGAGCGATTCGGATCCTGGCTGCTGCTCGGCGCCCTGATCATCGATGCGGAGCTGGAAGCCGACGTTCCGCATCCCGATCGCTGCGGCGACTGCGCGCTGTGCCTGCCTGCGTGTCCGACCGAGGCCATCCGCGAGCCTCGCTACGTCGATTCCGTGCGCTGCATCGCGTACCACACCATCGAGCACCGCGGCGCGATTCCGGAGGACGTTGCGCGCCGTGCGGGAAGGCGTCTGTTCGGGTGCGACGCCTGCCAGGACGTCTGCCCGTGGAACCGCCGCGCCGCGCCGGCGACCCTGGTGCAGCTTCGTCCGCACATCGCGTCGCTCCGCGTCGACGACGTGCTCTCGCTGACGCACGCACAAGCCCGGCAGAGGTTCGAAGGAACTCCTCTCTTGCGCGCGGGCCGCGATGGCCTGGTCCGGACGGCATTGGCCGTCGCGGAGGTATCAGCGGCGCGCGCGCAGGCATTTGCCACGGATGCCGCGCCGGGCGTGCGCGCGCAGGCAGCTCAGCTTCAGCGTCCCGCCAGGGTGAGCACGGCGCCGTTCACGGCGCCCGCTTCCGGAGAGACGAGATAGAAGATCGCTTCGGCGACGTCCTCCAGCGGCACCTGCCCGGCGAGGTTGCCATTCGCCGCTGTGCGCAAGGTGCCGGGGGCGACGCAGTTCGCGCGCACGCCAGAACCCTCGTCCGCGATGCTCCTGGTGAGCGCGATGACCGCCGCCTTCGACGCGTTGTACGCGGCCGCGCCGGCCATGCCCTGGAAGGTTGCCGCGGTGAGCGCCGCGACGTTGACGATGCGGCCCTCGCCGCGCATCCGGCGCAGCGCCGCGCGGCAGCAGAGGAACGCCGAGCGCAGATTGATCTCCAGCATCCTCTCGAGAACGTCCACCGAGGTCTGCGCCACCGTGGCGCCGGCCCAACCGCCCGCGCAATGGACCGACGCCCAGAGCGGGCCATGGCCCTCGACCGCGTTGTCGTAGGCGCTCTCGACCTGCGCCTCGTCGGCGAGGTCCGCCTCCTTCCGCGTGAGCGCGACGACGGCGGCTCGCGCGCGCTGCAGCCGGGCGACGACCGCGGCGCCGAGATTTCCCGATGCTCCGGTGACGACCACACACCGTCTCTCGATGGTTGACATGGCAGCGCAATCTACGCAGAACGGTTCCGCCGATGCACGCCCGCGCCCGCCCGTCCGCCGTGCTGCTCTACGGCGCGTTGGTGGCGCACACGCTGGTTTCGGCGGGGACCTATCTGTTCGCCAAGCGCGCGCTGATGGAGATCCCAGCGCTCCCGCTCGGGCTGCTCCGCTTCGCAGGGGCCGCGTTGCTGCTCCTGATCCTGCTCCGCCGGGCGCGGCCGGCGGGCGAGCGGTTTCCCCCGCGACGCGAGTGGAAGAAACTGCTCTTCCTTGCCGCTGTCGCGGTGCCCGTCAACCAGATCCTCTTCCTCTATGGGCTGCAGCTCTCCAGCGCGGCGCACGCCGCGCTCCTGTATACGCTGACACCGCTCTTCGTCCTGCTGCTCGCGCAGGCACTGCTCGGCGAATTTCCCGGCTGGCGGGCCGCGCTGGGAACCGCGCTCGCGCTGGGTGGAACGATCTACGTCCTGCTCCAGCGAGGAGCGGGCACATCCCGCGAACCGCTGGGCGGGGATCTGCTCCTGCTCATCGCCGTCGTCGCCTGGGCGGTCTACACGGCCGAAGGACGCGAGGTGGTGGGAAGGCTGGGCGCATTTCCCACCATCGCCTGGACGGTCATCGCCGGAACGGTTCTCTATCTCCCGCTCGGATTGGGCGCGCTCTTGAGCCCGTCCTACCGGGCGGACATCGCGCACGCCTCGCGGGAGGCGTGGTGGGGCATCGCCTATCTGATCGTGATGACGAGCGTCGTCGCGTACCTGCTCTGGTACTGGGCGCTCGCCCATCTCGCCGCGGCCCGTGTCGCCATCTTCACCAACCTGCAGCCGCTGGCTACGGCGTTGCTGGCACAGGTCCTTTTCGGCGAGCGCGTGACCGCGGGATTCTACGTCGCGGCGGCGGTGGTGATGGGCGGCGTGCTGCTGGCGCAATGGGGTGCGACGGACGCGGCGGAAGAGGCACTGCTGGAATCGCCGGCGAAGAGCTGACGCTTACCGCGAGCGGCGCATCGCCGCGATGTAGAACCCGTCGCTGCCGTGACGGTGCGGCAGCAGCTGCACTTCCGCGCCGGCGCCGAGACCTGTCGCCTCTGGCAAGACCTGGGTCGGCTCGAATTCCGGATGTGCAGAGAGGAATGACGCGCGCACCTCCTCGTTCTCGCCCCGGTTGATCGAGCAGGTGGCGTACACCAGCCGGCCCGCAACCTTCACCAGCTGCGCATAGCGCTCCAGGATCTCTCTCTGTCGCGGCGGAAACGAGTCCACCTCGTCGACCTCGAGCCGCCACCGCGCATCCGGGTTGCGGCGTAGCGCTCCGAGCCCCGAGCAGGGGGCATCGACCAGAACCACGTCGGCCGATCCACGCAAGTCGGCGATCCGCGCATCGCTCGACTCCGGAACGGAGCGCGCCTCCCAGTTGTGCACGCCCGCGCGGCGCGCCCGCGGCCTGAGCTCGTCGAGGCGGCGGCCGTCCCGATCGCAAGCCACCAGCCGGCCCTTGTTGTGCATCTCGGAAGCGAGGGCGAGCGCCTTCCCGCCGGCGCCTGCGCAGGCGTCGACCACCACCTGGCCGGGCCGGGCCTCGCAGGCAAGCGCGACCAACTGGCTCCCTTCGTCCTGCACCTCGAAGAGGCCCGCCTTGAACGCGCGCAGCGCGAAGACGTTGGTGCGTCCCGTGAACGTGACGCCCCAAGGCGAGAACCGGGTCGGCTCGACCCGCGATCCTTCGGTGCGGAGGATCGCGAGCAGCTCATCGCGTGAGCTCTTCAGGAGATTCGCGCGCACCGTCAGCGGAGCGCGCTGGTTCAGCGCTGCGGCGAGCGCGCGAGTCTCCGCGGCGCCGAGCTGCTCGCTCCACAATTTCGCCAGCCACCGCGGGAGCGAAGTCTCGGCCGCAAGCGCGTCGAGAGGATCTTCGGGAACGCCGAGCGGCTCCGGTCCAGCCACGAGCTCGAGCGCCCACTGCCACGGCCCGACCTCCGGGCCCGCGAGACCTGCGGCGCTGGCGGCCGATTGCCGCTCGCCCGCGATCAGGTACGCCGCGTAGCGGAGCAGGTGCTGCGTCGGAGTCGCCAGCTTTTCCAGCGCCAGCTTGCGGGTGCCGAGCGCGCGCTGCAGAAGGTGGTCGACGCGCCCCTGCAGTCGCAGCAGCCCGTACACCGCATCGGAGACGGCGCGCCGCTCCACGCTGCGAAGCTGCTTCTCGCGCCGGAGCACGCGCTGCAGCGCCTGGTCCGCGCGCGTTCCCTCCCGGCGGACTTGCTCGTAGATCTCCAGTACGGCCATGCGGACCAGCTGCGTTCTCACGGCGCCGCTTCTCGGACGCTGACGCACATGGTGTCAACCGTGAATTCCGCCCCTGGTCGGAGCGACCTCCGACGGAATCGTGCCGGGAGCGTCGCCGTTACTAAATGACTGCGTGCACCTCCTCGCAGCTCTCGCCGTGGCCGCGCTACCCACGGTGCTCACCATCGACGACGCGGTGCGGATCTTTCGCGAGCGCGGCTTCGACCTGCTCATCGCCGACGCGCAGATCGCCGCCGCCGAAGGCGACGCGACCGTCGCCGCCGCGATCGCCAATCCACAACTCGGCGCCACGGTGGGAAGGTCGTTCGACTACGACGCCCGCGCCTGTCCCGGTTGTTCGGCGACGGCGTGGTCGGTGGCGCTCACCGATCCGTCGGCGCTTTCCGATCTGATCACGGGCAAGCGCGGGTTGCGCACCGACGTTGCCCGGTCCGCTGTGACTGCGGCACGGCGTTCACGCGACGACGCGCTCCGCACCCTGTCGCTGCAGGTGCGCCAGGCCTTCCTCGATGCGGTGCTGCAGCAGGCGCAGCTCGGCCTCGCCCGCGAGCTTGCGGAGTCGACCGAGCGCACCCGTGCTCTCGACCAGCGCCGCCTGGAATCCGGCGCCGTCTCCGAGGCGGAGCTGGCGCGGGCGGAGGTGGCGGCGCTGCAGGCCCAGCAAGTTGTGGACGTGGGCGAACAGGCCCTGATCGCCGCGCGGCTGCAGCTCGCGTTCCTTCTCGGCGTGCGCGAGGCCGCGCCCGACTTCGCCGTCGATTCGACGCTCTTCGAGCGCGCCTTGCCGGAGACCGACCTGTCCGTGGAGGCGCTCTCGGCTGAGGCGCTCGAGGAGCGGCCCGACCTGCTCGCCGATTCCGCGCAGGAAGCCCGGGCCGAGGCGGCCCTCGCGCTCGCGCGCAGGCAGCGCATCCCTGACGTGGCGCTCTCCGCCCAGTACGCCCAGGAGGGTTCGGGCCAGAACGCGCTGCAGCCACCGACGCTGACGTTCGGCGTGCAGCTTCCGCTGCCGATCTTCTACCGGCAGCGCGGCGAAATCGCGCGCGCCGAGGCGGACCTGCGTGCCCAGCGCGTCGCCCGGGAGAAGCTGCGGGCGCAGGTGCTCTCCGACGTGCGGCAGGCGACCGCCGCCGTCGACGCGAATCGCCGGCTCGTGCAGCGGTTACGGACGCGAATGCTCGGCCGGGCCAGGCGGGTCCGTGACCTCGTGCAGGTCCAGTACGAGAAGGGCGCGGCGTCGCTCCTCGAGCTGCTCGACGCCCAGCGGACCTGGGCACTGACGTATGCCGAATACCTCAAGGACGTCCACGACTTCTGGCTGTCGCTGTTCCGGCTGGACGCCGTGGTGGGACGCCGATGAAGCGCGCGCTCCCCCTCCTGCTCCTGCTCTGCTGCGCCCGGCGCGAGGAGCACGAGACCCCGCGGCCCGCCGCCGGAGAAGTGTGGCTCTCGCGCGAGCAGCTCGACTCGCAGCAGATGCGGATTGGCGTGGTGGGCGAGCAGCCGGTGGCGACGACGCTGGAGGCTCCCGGCCGCATCGCCTTCGACGACCTGCGCGTCGCGCACGTGTTCGCGCCGGTGTCCGGACGGATCGTGAAGATCGATGCCGCGGCGGGACAGCACGTGCGCAAGGGCGACGCGCTGCTGGAGATCGAATCGCCGGACGTCGGCGCTGCATTCGCCGACGTGGGCAAGGCCGAAGCAGATCTCGCCGCGAGCGAGCGCGAGCTGAAGCGGCAGCAGGAGCTCGTCGAAGCCCACGCCGCCGCGCAGCGCGAGCTGGATCAGGCCCGGAACGCCTACGAGCGGGCACGGGCCGAGCTGGCCCGGGCACGGCGGCGGGCGGAGCTGTTCCGGGTGCGCGGCATCGATCGCGTCACGCAACGCTTCTCGCTCCGCTCGCCCATCGACGGCGAGGTGATCGCGCGCACGGCCAACCCCGGCACCGATGTCCAGGGCCAGCTCTCCGGAGGGACCGCGCCCGAGCTGTTCACGGTCGGTTCGCTCGAGACTATCTGGGTCTACGCCGACGTCTACGAGGCTGACCTTGCGCGCGTGAAGCCCGGCGCTGTCGTGCAGGTGAAAGTGATCGCGTATCCCGACCGCAGCTTTCCCGGACGCATCGAATGGATGTCGTCGGTGCTCGATCCCGTCACCCGGACGGCGCGCCTGCGCTGCCCGCTGGCAAATCCCGATCGCGCGCTCCTCCCCGAAATGTACGCGACCGTCTCCATCGCCACGCCGCCTCGCAAGGCTCTGGTGGTGCCGCGCAGCGCCGTCCTGCACGTCGGCGACGAGAGGATCGTTTTCGTCCAGAGCGGCACCACCGAGAATGGGCTGCTCCGGTTCCAGCGCCGCCGGGTGGTCCTCGAAGAGAGCGAAGGCGATCCGGTCCCGGTCAGCTCGGGGCTGCAGGTGGGCGACGCGGTGGTCGTCTCGGGCGCGCTGCTCCTGAGCGGGATGCTCTGATGCGCTGGCTGGTGGAGAAGGCGCTGGCGGCGCCGTTCATGGTCGTCGCCTGCGCCGCCGGCCTTCTCGGCGTCGGGATCTGGTCTTACACGCGGATGGACATTGAAGCCTATCCGAACCCGGTGGCCCCGATGATCGAGGTGATCACGCAACCGGCCGGATGGAGTGCGGAGGAGGTGGAGCGCTACGTGACCATCCCGCTGGAGAACGGCCTCGCCGGGATGATCGACCTCGAGCACATCCGATCCCAGTCGCTTTTCGGGCTCTCGGACGTGAAGTGCTACTTCGATTGGACGCCGGACTACCAGGTGGCCCAGCAGCGGGTCATCAACCGCCTCCAATTCATCCAGCTACCGCCCGGCATCCAGCCGCAGCTCTCCCCCTGGAGCGCGATCGGCGAAATCTACCGGTACACGCTGAAGGGACGAGGTTACTCGCTGGCGGAGCTGAAGACCGCGCAGGACTTCATCCTCGAACGGCAGTTCCGCCAGGTGCCCGGCGTGGTCGACGTGGTCGGGTTCGGTGGCGAGACAAAGGAATTCCACGTCGACGTCGATCCGTACCGGCTCAGGGGTCACGCGCTCACCCTCGGCCAGCTCACGCAGGCGCTTGCCAACGCCAACCAGAACGTGGGCGGGCAGCGGCTCTCCCTGGGAGAGCAGTCCTTCAACGTGCGCGGCCTTGGCCTCATCCGCTCGCTCGACGACATCGGGCAAATCGTGCTCGCGCAGCCGAAAGCCGGCACCCCGGTGCGCGTCCGCGACATCGCGCAAGTCCGCGTAGGCGCCGCGCCGCGGCTCGGCATCGTCGGCAAGGATCTCGAGCCCGACGTGGTGCAGGGGATCGTCCTGATGCGCTACGGCGGATCGTCCCTGGAGACCCTGAAGGGCGTGCACGAACGCGTGGATCTCGTTCGCAAGAACCACGCGCTTCCCGTCGGGATGGAAATCGAGCCGTACTACGACCGCGCGAAGCTGGTGAAGCTGACCACCGGCACCGTGCTCGAGAATCTCCTCGTCGGCATGGTCCTCGTCACCGTGGTCCTCTGGGTGTTCCTCGGACAGGCGCGCGCGGCCGCCGTCGCCGCCGTCAACATCCCCCTCGCGCTGATGGCGGCCTTCTGCGGGATGGTATTCACCGGCACGCCAGCGAACCTCATCTCGCTCGGCGCGGTCGACTTCGGCATCATCATCGAGCCTACCGTGGTGATGGTGGAGAACGTCTATCGCCACCTCGGGGCGCGGGGACGGGGAACCGTGCGGCAGCGGATCGCCGAGGCGGCGGGCGAGATCGGCGGCCCGATGATCTTCTCCACGCTGATCATCACGCTCGCCTTCGTCCCGCTCTTCACCCTCACCGGTGTCGCCGGCGTGATCTTCTCGCCGATGGCACACACGTACGCGTTCGCCATCGGCGGCGCGGTCGTGCTCTCGGTCGCGCTGACGCCGGTCCTCGCCGCCTGGGCGCTGCGCGTAGACACGAGGAGCGAGCATCGCGAAGGCCACGAGGAGCCGCACGGTCACGACAACCGCTTCCTTCGTTGGGTGGATCGCGTCTACCGGCCGCTCTTCGAGCTCGCACTGAAACGGCGCCGGCTGGCGATCGCTCTCGCGCTCGCGCCGGTCCTCGCCGCAGCGGCCCTGCTCGCCGCCACCGGTACCGAGTTCATGCCCAAGCTCGAAGAGGGCAACTTCTGGATCCGCGCGACCCTTCCCACCAGCATCTCGCTGGACACCAGCGAGAAGCACGTCGGCCGCATGCGCCGCATCCTGCTCGGCTGCGAGGACGAAGGCTGCAGCCGCCGCCGGAACCCGGAGATTCGAACCGTCGTGTCTCAGCTCGGCCGCCCCGACGACGGTACCGACCCGTCCGGCTTCTACAACATCGAGATGTTCGCGCCGCTGATCCCGCAGCAGGAATGGCGACGCGGCATCACCAAGGGGAAGCTGACGCAGCAACTCTCGCGCGAGCTACGCGAGGCCTTCCCCGGCGTCGACTTCAACTTCTCGCAGGCCATCGCCGACAACGTGGAGGAGGCGATGAGCGGCGTGAAGGGTGAAAACACCGTCAAGGTGATCGGCCCGGATCTGAAGGTGAACGAGCAGAGGGCGGCGGAGATCGTCTCCATCCTCCAGCAAGTGCGCGGCGTGGAGGACCTTGGCATGTTCCGCTCGCTCGGACAGCCCGACGTCAAGATCGCTCCCGATCGGGAGCGGTGCGGGCGATATGGCCTGAACGTTGGCGACGTCGCCGCGGTGGTCCAGGCCGCCATCGGAGGCCAGGCCGTGACCCAGGTCTACGAAGGCGAAAAGAAGTTCGACCTGGTGGTCCGCTGGGCAGAGCCATATCGCAAGGATCTCCGGGCCATCCGGCAAATCCTGGTCTCCGCACCTGACGGAGCGCAGATCCCGCTCGGCCAGCTCGCGAAGATCAGCGAAGAAGACGGCCCCTCGGTGATCTACCGCGAGGACAACCGTCGCTACGCGCCGGTGAAGTTCTCCGTCCGCGGGCGCGATCTGGGATCGACCATCGCCGAAGCGCGGGAGCGCGTGGAGTCCGGGGTCAAGCTGCCGTACGACACGCATCTGGAGTGGGCGGGCGAGGCGGACCAGATGCGCGAGGCCGCAGCGCGCCTGAAGATCATCATTCCCCTGACGCTTCTCCTCATCGCCTTCCTCGTCTACTCGGCGGTGGGCGGAGTGCTCGACATGCTGATCGTGCTGCTTTCGATCCCGGTCGCCTGCAGCGGCGGAGTGATCGCGCTGTTCCTCACCGGCACGCACCTTTCGGTCTCGGCCGCAATGGGATTCATCTCCATCTTCGGCATCGCGGTGCAGGACGCGATCATCGTCGTGACCTACGCGAAGAAGATGTGGAACGAAGGACATCCGCTCGAGGAGGGCGCGCGGCTCGCCGCGGAGCGCGGCCTCCGCCCGGCGCTGATGACGGCGTCGGTGGCGCTGACCGGTCTCTTGCCCGCCGCGCTGTCCCGCGGCATTGGGAGCGAGACGCAGAAGCCGCTCGCCATCGCCGTGATCGGAGGGATGCTGGTCCTCGCCATCCTGCCTCGCCTGCTGCTCCCCTCGCTGCTCACCCTGGCGCACGCGCGGCGCGCCATTCCTGCCCGCGCCGCCGCACCGCAGTGGTAAGCTCGCGCCCTTCGACAGGAGCGCCGCGCAATGGCCCAGGCCAGCAGATCCGTCACCATCGACGTGCCGCCGGAGAAGCTGTTCGACGTGATCGTCGATTACGAGAGGTACCCGGAATTCTTGCCGGAGGTGAAGAGTGCGAAAGTGGAAGGGGGACAGGGGGCCATCAAGGAAGTCTCCTACCGGGTCGACATCAAGGCGAAGGTGATCAGCTACACGCTCAAGCACATCGCCGAGCGCCCGAACAAGCTGTCGTGGACGATGGTCAAGGGCGAGATGATGAAGGGGAATGACGGGGCCTGGACGCTGAAGCCGGGAGCGCGGCCGGGAACGACGGATGCGACCTATAGCATCGACCTCAAGCTCTCCTCGCTGGTCCCGGGCTTCATCGAGAAGGCTCTGGCCGAGCAGTCGCTGCCGGGTCTCCTGGCCAACTTCAAGGCGCGCGCCGAAAAGCTGCACTCCGGCAAGGCATAGCTACTCCCAAGGCAGCGCGCGGACCGCCGCGGCGCTGCGGGACAGCCGGCGCGACCCCGCGCCGGGCTAGTTCCAAGGCAGCGCGCGGACCGCCGCGGCGCTGCGGGACAGCCGGCGCGACCCCCACCGGGCTAGTTCACCTATTCCATTGCGAACCAGGCCGGCTGCTGGCGCACCCGCTGCAGCCAGGCGCTGACCGACGGGAATTGCGCCAGCTCATGGCCGGCGTCGGGAGCCAGGTGCGTGTACGCGAAGAGCGCGACGTCGGCCACCGAGTATTCGTCGCCCACGAACCAGGGTCGCTGGGCAAGATGCCGCTCGAGCACCTTCAGCGCCGACACCGCCCGGGGCTTGTAGTGCTCGAACAGCGAGGCGTGCTGCTCGATGCCAAACTTCTTCCAGACTCGCGGCAGTCCGATGGCCAGCTCCACCTGGTTCTGCTCGAAGAACATCCACTGCTGGACCAGGGCCTGCGACTGCGCGTCGGTGGGCAGCAGCTTCGAGCCGCGCGCCAGATGGAGGAGGATGGCGTTCGATTCGCCGAGGGCGAATCCGTCATCGACGATGAACGGCACACGCCCGAACGGGTTCACCTTGCGGTACTCGGGCGTCCGCACCGCGCCGCCGACGAGGTCCAGGCGGACCACCTCGTGCGGGATCGAGAGCTGCTTCAGCAGCAGTCGGACCTTGTAGGTGTTTCCCGAGACGGGCGCGTCATAAAAGATGAGCATGCGGCGAAACCTACACCTTGCGCGGGCCGGCTGCGCGGCTCTACCCTGCCGGCGTGCGAATGGAGGATCTCCGCAGGACACCGGTTCCAGAGCTGCAGCGCCTCTACGTCGACGAACGCCGCGATCTTCCCTGCGGCGGGCTCACGGCCCTGAAGGCGGACCCGCGTGCGGGAGCGAGGGCAGTCGCCGAGAAGATTGAGCGCCGCAACCACCAGGCGCAGGCCGAGGGCCGGAGGCTCTGGCGCCTCTGCGCGTTCGAGCTTCCCCTCTGGGACCAGGGCATCACGCTGGTCGGCGGCTGCGACGAGGTGGGGATGGCGCCGCTGGCAGGACCGGTCATCGCCGCAGCCGTCATCCTCCGCCCCGGCGCGCGAATCAAGGGCGTCAACGATTCCAAGCAGCTCACGCCGGAAGAGCGCGTCGAGCTCGAGCCGGAGATCCGCGCGCAGGCCGTCGCGGTGGGGATCGGCCGCGCCGAGGTGCACGAGATCGATACCATCAACATCTACCGGGCCGGCCTTCTGGCGCTGAAGCGCGCCGTGCTCGCGCTCGATCCGCAGCCGCAGCACCTGCTCATCGACGCCCGCAAGCTCGACGGCCTGACGATGCCGCAGCAACCGATCATCAAGGGCGACGCGAAGAGCATCACCATCGGCGCCGCCAGCATCGTCGCCAAGGTCCACCGCGACCGCCTGATGGCGCAGCTCGACGGCGAGTACCCGGGATATGGGTTCGCCGACCACAAAGGATATCCGACCCCGGAGCACCTCGACGCATTGGAGCGCCTTGGTGCGTGCGCGCTGCATCGGCGAAGCTTCGCTCCGGTCGCGAAGAAGCTCGGCCTGATCCCCGAGCAGCAGGATCTCTTCGCACCGCCGAAGAAGCGCGCCGGCGAAGCGCGCTGAGGGGAACGGACAATGGAGCTGCTCCAGGCGCCCGAAGGCGATGTCGTTGCGACCCACCCAGCCACGCTCTTCGCCCGGATTCTTGCCGTCCTGATGATGATGGTTCCGGGCGCCGCGCTGATCGCGGTGGGAGCGCAGCTCTCCCCCGCCGACGCCACCAAGCAGATGCCGCTCTTTGCTGGCGGCGGCGCGCTGCTCGCGCTCGGGATCCTCGCCATCGTCCAGCAGAACCGCAGCAAGGTGGTGGTGCGCACCGACGGGATCGAGCGCTGGGGATTGCGGGGAAAGCTCTGGGCGCTGCGCTGGCCCGAGATGGCGGAGCTGCGGTACCGGGCGGTGAAGATGCGCCTGTACCACGTCATTCCGGTGGGCACGAACATCTACCTGACGCTCAGCGACCCGCAGGGACGCAAGCGCCGGCTCCCGAGCAACATGAAGGGAATGGACGTGCTCGCCGAGCGCGTCGCGGACCAGCAGACGGCGGCGCGGTTCGCCGAGGCGCGCGCCGCCATCGACCGGGGCGAGGAAGTGCGCTTCGGCAAGGCGCTCGTCCTCGACCGGGAGAAGGTCTCGGTCCGCAAGCTGTTCGGCGGGTACAAGTCGTGCGCGCTGCCGGAAATCGAGAAGGTCGTGGTCGAGGCCGGCGTCCTGCGCATCCGGCAGCGCGGGAAGTTCCTCGCGTTCGGCGGAGGCAGCGTGGGCGCGATTCCCAACGTGTTCCTCTTCCTGCGGCTGCTCGACGCCCTCGTGGCGCGGCCGACGGCGATCCCCCAGGATCGCGAGTTCTCGGCCCTGGCCAGCGTTGGCTGACGCGCTCACCGGCAGGCAGCGGCGCCATCTGCGCGCGCTGGGGCACCACCTCCAGCCGGTGGTGCAGGTCGGGCACGAAGGAATCACCGAAGCAGTGGTGCGAGAGACGCATCAGCAGCTCGAGACGCACGAGCTGATCAAGGTGCGCATCGGCGAGAGCTCCCCACAGGATCGGCACGAGGGGGCGGAGCGGCTGGCGGAGAAGACCGGCGCGCAGGTGGCGCAGGTCCTCGGGCGCACGGCGCTGCTCTACCGGGCACGCAAGGAAGAGCCGGAGATCGTGTTGCCGAAGTAACCGAGGCTCAGCCCTTTGTGCCCATCAGGCGCAGCTCGCGCTGCGCCTCCACGTGCTTCTCGTCGATCTCGACCACGCGCGAGTAGCACTTCTTCGCCAGCCTGGCGTCGCCGACGACCTTCGCCATGTGGCCCAGATAGAGGTGTGCCGGCAGGCAGCGTTCCACCATCTTCGTCGCCTTGCGGCAGTCCGCCGCGCACTCCTCGTACGACTGCTTGCGGTCCTTGGAGAAAAGGAACTTCGCGTACCCGCGCAAGGCGAAGAATTCCGCTTCCTCGGGGTTCATCTCGATGGCCTGCTCCAGCAGCTCGAGTCCCTCCTGATACTTGCGCGCCTTGATCAGGATCTCCGCGCGCTGGAAGTTTTCCTCGGCGGCGAAGATGCGGCTGACGTCGACGTTCTCCGCCTTTCCGTCCAGCTCTCCCTCGTATTCCTTGCGCCGCTTCTCGTCCCCGATCACCTGGGCCGCTTCATTGACGCGCGCGAAGAGACGCTCTTTCATTTCCTTCAGCTCCGCTTGGTCCGGGTTCGTCACCGTGTCGGGGTGGAGCTCCTTGGCGAGCACGAAGAAGTTCCGCTTCGTTTCCGCCGGCGTCGTGGACTTGCGCTCCAGGCCCAGCGCTTCGAAGTGGTTCAGCTGCGAGAGGCGTTCCCAGAGTGCGGAGAGCCGCTGCAGCATCGCTTCCGGCGGCTCGTTCGCCGGGCCCTGAGCAAACGTGGGTGGCGGACGCGAGACGGCGGGAGCGGCGGGCTTCGCCGGGGTTGGCGGCGACACGGCTTTCATCACTGGCGGCGCTGCGGGTCTCGGCGCCGCCCGCGGCGGCTGCCGATTGATCTTCGGCGCTGGCGGCGGGGGCGCTGCGGCAGCCTTCGCGGGTTGGGGCGGCGGGGGAATGACGGGCTCGGCGGGCGGAACAGCCTTCGCAGCCGGCGGAGGTGCTTCAGCCTCATCGGCAACCTCCGCGAACGCGAGGTGGCCGAGCTCCGTCAACAGATAGAGCAGCCGCAGGCTCATGCCAGCGTCGTGGGCCTGCAGCACCTCTTCCCCGGTCTTCGTCCCGTCGATGGCTGCGTAGATGCGCGTTTCCTGCGCATTGAGTCCCAGCTCCTCGACCTTGCCGACGCCGAGGCCTCCGGAGCGGACGACCGGCCGCGTGAGGCGCTTGCCGAGTCGCGCGCGCAGGAGGGGTACCTCGAGCCGGCGGACGGAATCCATCAGCAGCCCCCACCGCGAGCCGAGCGGGAACGATCCCGCAGGCGGAGCTGCTTCCTTGTGGAACGTGAACGCCCCACGCCAGCAGGAGAATGCCCGATCGAGCAGGAATGCGCCATGCTCGCCGAGCAGCCGGTGCGCGTCCGCCGCCGGGATGAGCTGCAGCTGGAAGAGCACCGCCACGACGTCCTGGCCGCTTTTGGCTGCCTGCTCTTCCGCCGCGCGAACCTTTTCCGCCCCAAGCACGCCCTTCATCTGCAGGAAGCGAAGAAGGCCGAGTTCCGGATCGTCGGAGGCGACGTGCTCCGGTGTCCCGCGGCGGAACACGATCTGGAGCTTCTTGCCGTCCTCCAGGTCGAAGCGAAAACCGCCGGACGCGGCGCTGAGCGCCGTCAGCGCATACAGGCGGACGGGCGAGACGCGCGCGAGATCGCCGGAGTCCGGAACCTCCAGCGTCTCCGGCGCCTTGAACATCACCGGCGTCTTTCTCGGCGGCGGGGCCGGAGGTTCGGCGGGTGCCTTCGGCGCCAACGCCGACGCGGCGGGCGCGACCTCGCGCGCCTCCGCCGCCTCGCCGATGCCGAACGCCTCGGCCATCGCCCTGCTGATCCGCGGACCCGCGGGAGGCAGCGCCGCGGTGCGCTCGAGCTTGCGCGCCGGGGTGAGAAGGTTGCGGAGCTCGGGAAAGTCCGCTCCCGGCAGCCATTCCTTGCCGTCGATCGACGCCTCGCAATTCTCGGTGAGCTGGCCGCGCAGCCGCTCGAGAGCCGAGATGGTGAATGGTCCCCAGATCCGGCCGTGCTCCGTGCGCACCCAGTAGTTGCGATCCACCGGCCGATTTTACCATCGGCGTGATAGCGTCCGCGCCCGCAGCGGTCCCCACCCATGCGCACACGAAGAGCGGCACGGCCCAACGCGACGCTCCTCTGCCGGCGCATCGTGGCGGACATGGCGAGGAAGCTGCCGGAGCTGTCGCACATCCAGGTCGCGCGCATCCTGTTCGTCGCCGGCGAGGCGCGGCGCACGTCGCGGGCGACCATCAAGCCGCTGCTCGGCGCCCGGGTGTCGCTCAAGGGGAAGCGCGCGCTCTACTGCATCACCCTGCGACCGAAGTTCTTCCGCGCCAGTACTCCCGAGCAGCGGGTGGAAACGCTGCTCCACGAGCTGCTCCATGTCTCCGCCGAGTTCGACGGCCGGCTGCATGCGGGTCGCCGGCATGCGGTGCTGCCGGGCACCAGGTTCCGGTCCCTGCTCCGGCCGCTGCTGCGCAGGTATCTTGCCGATGCGGACGCGGACCTGCTTTCCGGCCTCGGTCATCACGGCGACGTCGTGGCGCGCCAATGGCTCGAGCGGCCGACCGGCAAGTCGAGCCGCCGCCAGCCCTATACCGAGAAAGACCTCTTCTTCGGGCCGGTGCAGATGATCACCCGCCGCCACCTGCACTCCTGAGAACTTGAAATTGCTGCGGCGTCCTGCGACTTTCCGCGGCCATGAAGATCGCGGTCCTGACCGGCGGTGGAGACTGCCCGGGTCTCAATGCGGTGATTCGTGCGGTGGTCCGGCGCGGAGAGCAGCACGGCCTCGAGGTGATGGGCGTCCGGGAGGGCTGGCGCGGTCTGATGGACCCGCCCCTGCACTTCCGTCTCACCCGCGAAGCGACCAGCGGCATCCTCCATCTCGGCGGCACCATCCTCGGCACCAGCCGGACCAACCCGTTCAAGAAGCCGGGCGGCGCGGACATGGTGATCCGCAACCTCGGCTCGCTGAACGTGGGCGCGGTGGTGGCCATCGGCGGCGAGGACACCCTCGGCGTGGCCACCAAGCTGCACCAGATGGGAGTCAACCTGGTGGGTGTGCCGAAGACCATCGACAACGATCTCTCCGGCACCGATCTCACCTTCGGCTTCGACACGGCGGTGCAGATCGCCACCGAGGCTATCGACCGGCTGCACTCCACCGCCGAGTCGCACAACCGGGTGATCGTCTGCGAGGTCATGGGCCGGCATGCAGGCTGGATCGCGACCCACTCCGGCATCGCCGGCGGCGCGGACGTGATCCTGATCCCCGAGAAGCCGATCGAGATCGATCGCGTCTGCGAGCACATCATGCGGCGCCATCGCTCGCGCGGGGTGAACTTCTCCATCGTAGTGGTGGCGGAGGGCGCGAAGCTGGGTGGCGGCGAGAGCAAGGTCACCGAGAAGCTCGATGAGTTCGGCCACGTCCGCCTCGGAGGCATCGGGCAGCACATCGCCGAGCTGATCGAGAAGAAGACCGGCTACGAGACGCGCGCCACTGTCCTCGGCCACATCCAGCGCGGGGGGACGCCGACGGCGTTCGATCGCGTGCTGGGCACCCGCTTTGGCGTCCACGCTGCCGACATGGTCGCGAGGAAGGAATGGGGGAAGATGGCGGCGCTGCGCGGGAACCTCATCGCGAGCGTGCCTCTCGCCGAAGCGACCGCGAAGCTGAAGACCGTCGACGACGCATTCTTCGCGGTCGCCGAAGTCTTCTTCGGGTGAGCACGATCAGCGCGCGCGAATGAACGCGAGGATCTCCTCCGCGGCAGCCGCGGCGTAGTCTCCTCGACCCATGTTCCGGAACGCGGTCTTCTCGTCCGGATGCTGCGTCAACCCGTGGTCGGCGCGCGGCACCACCAGCAGGCGCGCCGCCGGTCCGACCAGACGCACGATCTGCTCCTGGTCCTCCCGGTCCATGATCCAGTCGTAGTCGCCCCAGACCACCAGCGTGGGCGCGCGGACCTTGCCCCACGCGGCCGCCAGATCCAGCTCCTGGAGCTGGTGATAGAAGCGCGCGGGCCGTCCATACTGCGAGTCCGGTTCGTCGTACCAGATCCCCTTGAGGTGAGGCCGCCGCTCGGCGACCTGCGCCGGCGTGAGGCGGTCGAAAAGATACGCGGCGTGGAGCTCGGCCAAGGGCTTGAGCAGGGCCGCCACCTTCGCCGGGTCGGTTCCGGAAAGCACGATTCGGCGCCGCTCCAGATCGATCATGTGCTCGAACCAGGTCTTCGACCATCCGCCCACGGACACGTACGCTGCGACGGGCGCGTCGCCGGCCACCAGCGGCGCGAATCCGCCGCCGTTGCTGATCCCGAGGAGCACGACGCGCGCGGGATCGACGCGCGGGTGCTTTTGGAAGGCGGCGAACGCGCGGCGGTAGCCCTCCAGCTCGGTCGCGAAGTCGGTCTTCGCGCAGTCGCCTTCGCTGTCGCCGGCTCCGGGCTTGTCGACGCGGAAGACCAGGCCGCCCGACTTGCGCACCACGTCCTGGATCAGCCGGTTCACGCCGCGCGGCGTCCCGGTCAGCTCCACCGAATCGCAGCTCAACCAGCCGACCACGAACACCGACAGCAGCCGTCCTGCTCCAGGCGGAGCGGTCGTGAAGGTCCGCAGCCGTCGCCCGCCCGGACCTTCCACCGTGCCGGCGACGGTTTCGATTCCGGGATGCTGCTCCAGCGGTTTCGTTCGCGGCAGCTCCCCGGCGGCAGCGACAGCCAGGATGAGAAACGCCGTCATCGCGCTTCCTCCGCGGGCACCTGCAGCTCCGTGACGAACTGTGCGGAGACGGTCGCGACCCTTCGCGCCGGCAGCCGGTATCCTCGCTGGTCGGCGCCGAAGCGGTGGTAGACCTCGCGCCAGGGGCCGCTGACCCGCAGCCCGCTCCGCTCCAGCCAGCGAATCATCCGCGGGCGCAGCGACTTCGTCTGCGCGTAACTGCCCGAGTACGTGACCGAGCCTGCCAGCGGCGCGCCCGCGACGGTCCGGACCCCTGGCAACGCGCAAGCCGAGCGCACCGGGACGCACGCCTCCACGTCGAGAGGCGCATGGAAGATGAGAAACGGGCTCGAATCGACGCGATGCCGGGACGCGCGCGCTTCCGCCTCCTCGAAGAGGGCAGCCATGGGCTCGCCCTCGGAGCGGACGCGGGACCGCAAGGCGAGCACGCGCACGTCGGGAATGCGGCGCACGCGCACGCTCAGCCCGGCCGCGCCGGGATCGCCGGCGATGGCGGCTCGAAGCGCTTCCAGACGGCGCAACCGGGCAGTCTGCGTTTCCAGCTCCGCCGCCAGCCGCGCTCGCTGCTCGCCCAGACGGCGGACGAGCGCGGCCGTATCGGTGGCGCTGGCGAGCAGCGCGCGGACGTCCGCGAGCGGGAAGCCGAGATCGCGGAGCGCCAGAACGCGATCCAGCGCGGCGAGCTGATCGAACCTGTACGAGCGGTAGCCCGTGGCCGGATCCACCTGAGCCGGCGCGAGCAGGCCTTTTGCTTCGTAATGGCGCAGCGCTCGCACCGTCACGCCGCCCAGCCGCGCGAAGTCGCCGATCCGCAGCATGGGAGGGGTGTAGGGTCTTCCGCAGCGGGAGAGTCAAGGGCGACGCTTCGCAAGCTCCGTGCGTATGGCAGCCAGCTCTTCGCGGAGCTCGGTGATTTCCACAGCCTGCACCTGGAGGGCGGCCACCGCCATGGTGGTATAGGCGTACAGGTCCACGTGATCGCCGTCGACGCAGGCCAGGGACTCGTGGCCGTCGATCATGAATCCGAGGCGCTTGCGCTGGTCGCCCGAGCGGTATCGGAAATCGGCCAGTGGGAGATTGAGCAAGTCCCTGGCGAAGCCGCGCAGCTCCTCGGGCGCGAGATAATGGACGTCCTTCTTGAATCGCATCCGCGAGACCGGGCAACCGCCGTACTGCTCCCTTGGATCGCTGGTGCTGCAGCGCAGATATACGCTGCAGCCCTCGTGCGGATCGCATTGGTCGCCGACGGAAGAGCAGGCCGACCCGACCAGTTGTGACGAACACGCCTGGAGGCCCGAATCGGGCACGCTGGCATCCGCGCCGGGGCATGCTGGAGCACCGCACGTGCGCCACCACAGCGCCACCGCGCCATCGGAGCCCCCGCCGCCGAGCGCACGTCCGCCACAAGCGAGACAGCAGGCCACGACAATGATCAGCGATCTCCGCATCATGTCTCCTCGCACAATCACTCGCCGCTGCTAGACTGCGCACGTGCCCGAGTCGCGCCGACGTCTGTTGAAAAGGAGTGTTGTCGGGGCGACTCTGCTGGCCATCGCCGGCTCCGTCCCGCTCGCGCTGCGCAGGACGAGGCTCCGGGAACTGCCGGCGCAGCGGCCTCTTCGGTTCTTCACGCCGGCGGAATACTCGATCTGGGCGGCTGTCGCGGACCGCGTCCTGGCGGAGGAGAAACCGTCGGGAGGGCCGACCCCCGCGCAGATCGACGTCGCCGCGCGCGCCGACGCGTTCCTCGCGCCGCTTCCCGAGAACGACCGCAAGGACCTGAAGCAGCTGCTCGCGCTCTTCGACAATGCGCTTTTCAGCGCGCTCCAGGGCGGACCTCCCCGGCCCTTCACGACCATGTCACCCGAGCAGCAGGACGCCCATCTGCGCCGCTGGCAGACGTCGCGGCTCGCGCTGCAACGGACCGGGTACCAGGCGATGAAGCGGCTCTGCTGCGCGCTGTTCTTCTCGGCGCCCGAGACCTACGCCAGCGTGGGATACCCGGGCCCGCCGTACGAGCTGGTGAAGTCCGTGTCCGGGGCGCGCCAGTGATCCGGACGAACAGCGACAAGGACGTGGTGTTGAAGCCCGACGTCTGCGTCGTCGGGAGCGGTCCGGGCGGCGCGATGGTCGCGTCCCGTCTCTCGCGCGCCGGCGCGAAGGTGGTGGTCCTCGAGGAAGGCGGCTACCACACCAAGGCGGACTTCGACATGCAGGAGGCGACGGCATACCCGCGCCTCTACCAGGACCGCGGCAACCGGGCGACGGCCGACCTCGCCATCCAGGTGCTGCAGGGGCGCGCGGTTGGCGGCGGTACCGTCGTGAACTGGACGACGAGCTACCGCACGCCCGATCACGTTCTCGAGCACTGGCGCCGCAGCGAGGGGCTCGCGCTCACTTCGCAGATGCTTCGCCCGCACTTCGAGGAGGTGGAGCGCCGGCTCGGGATCGAGAAGGTCGATCCGGAGGACACCAATCCGAACAACCGCGCCATCTACGACGGCTGCCACAAGCTGGGATGGCAGGTCGACACCACGAGTCGCAATGTGCGGCAATGCCTGCGCACGGGATATTGCGGCATGGGCTGTCCCGTGGACGCGAAGCAGACGGCAACGCTGACGTATCTGGCCGATGCCGTGGCGGCCGGCACCGACGTCTACGCGAACTGCCGGGTGGAAAAGATCGAGTGGCAGGGAAAGCGCGCGACTGGCGTCGTGGGCGCATTCCTCGCGCCAGGCACGCAGCAGGCGACGGGACGCACCGCCCGCGTCGAGGCGCGCGTAGTGGTGGTCTCCGGCGGGGCAATCAACTCGCCGGTCATCCTGCTTCGCTCCGGGCTCGAGCAAGGTCCGGTGGGCAGGAAGACGTGGCTGCATCCGGTGGTCGCCATGGGCGCCTTCTATGACCAGCGGATCGAGGGCTTCTACGGTGCGCCGCAGAGTGTGGCTTCGCATCACTTCGCCCATCGCAACGAAGGCGCCGGGTTCTTCATCGAGGCGGCCCCCGTGCACCCGATGCTGTCGTCCATCGCGATGCCGGGCTTTGGCGCCCTGCTTCGCTCGAACATGGCAATGCTGCCCCACGTCTGCGCGACGATCGCTTTGATGATCGACGGCTTCCACCCCGAGGAGAACGGCGGCACCGTCACCGTGCGCGACGGCGGGGGACCGAAGCTCGACTATCCGTTCACGGAACGGATGTACGAGTGCTTCCGCGCCGCGATGAAGGCCGTCGCCCGCATCCACATGGCCAACGGCGCCCGGGAGATCGTCAGCTTCCATTCCGAGCCCGTCCGCATCGTGAACGAGAAGGACCTCGCCCGCCTCGACGCTGCGCCGCTCGGACCCAACCGGCTGGCTGTCTTCACCGCGCACCAGATGGGCGGATGCCGGATGGGCGCGGACGCGTCGCGGTCGGTCGTCAACCCCCAGCTCCGCCATCACGTCGTCGAAAACCTCTTCGTGATCGACGGCAGCGTCTTTCCCACCTCGCTGGGCGTCAACCCGATGGAATCGATCTACGCCGTCGCCTCCTGGGCGTCCGACCACGTGCGCGCGGCCGCTGGATGAGCGGGGCCGAGCTCGACGAGCGCTCCGTTCCCGCCGATGCACTGGTGGAGCGGCTGGACAAGGCCGTCGCGAAGCTCTTCGGCGTCTCCAGAGGCCGCGCGATGGAGTGGATCGCCGAAGGCCGCGTGCGCATCGACGGCCGGCGCGCGCCCAAGGGCGCTCCGGTGCAGCCCGGCGCTCGCATCTGCGTCGAGCGGCCGCCCCCGGACCAGCCGGCGCCGGAACCGCTGCTCCCGATCCGCATCGTGCACGCCGATGCGCATCTGATCGTCGCCGACAAGCCCGCGGGAATGCCGTCGCATCCGCTGAAGCCGGGAGAGCGCGGCACGGCGGCGAACGCGCTGGTCGGCCGGTTCCCGGAGCTGGCGCAGGTGGGACCCGCCGCGCGCGAAGGCGGCCTCGTCCACCGGCTCGACGCCGACACTTCCGGCCTCCTCCTCGCTGCCCGTACCGAGGCGGCGCACGCGATGCTGCGCGCCCAGTTCACCGCCCGCAGCGTCGAGAAGGGCTATCTGGCGCTGGTGACAGGCGAGATCCACGCGGGCGGCGAGATCGCGCTCCCGCTGCTGCACGACCCGCGCGATCCGAGGAAGATGCAGGCCGCGAGCGATGCGCAATTCGCCGAAGAGCACGGAGCGCGCGCGGCCGTGACCCGCTTCGCGCCCGTCGAGCGCAGGGGCGGGTTCACCCTCCTGGAAGTGGAGATTCCCACCGGCGTGATGCACCAGATCCGCGCGCATCTGGCGTTCATCGGCCACCCGCTGGCGGGCGATGCGCTGTACGGCGGCCCGGACCTGCCCGGCCTCTCGCGGCACTTCCTGCACGCCTCGCGCCTGGCGTTCGCGCATCCCGACGGATCGCGGGTGCGGTACGAGAGCGAGTTGCCGCCCGATCTGGTCTCGCCGCTGCGAGACCTAGAAAGATAGGCGCGCGCCGAAGCGGATCGCGAGCGGCGGCGTGCCGCCGGCCTGCCGGTCGAGAAGGTTCAGCGCGTCGAGCGTCACCGTGAGCAGATAAGGGCTGGTCAGCGCGCGGACGATACCCACGCGGACGTCGACCGTCGTCTGCCAGGGAGACCCTTCGATGGCGCGGAAGCTCGAGCCGAACGTCGCCGTGGTCTTCGGATCCCACTCGTACGCGTAGGCCGCGTCCAACTTGAGCACGTTCGGCGTATCCGCGGCGATGTTCCTCCCGGGACCGCGCAGCGAGGACAGCGTGTAGCTCGCCTGCAGCAGCGAGTTTGCCGAGAACGGCTTGGCCAGAGAGAGCGTGGCTGCGTCGTACGAATCGCGCCCATCGAGCGCATCGCGAAAATCCTTGTGGATGTAATCGAGGCTTGCCACCACGTCGCGCCAGATCTGCGACTGGACGCCGGCGGCGAGCTGGTGCTCGCGCGTTCGCCGCTGCGAGATCAACGCTGGCGACTCGAAGAAGCGGCCGACGAAGGCGTAGGCGCGCGAGACGCCCCGTCCGCTGAAGTCCCAGGCGATCCCGGCGCGGGGCAGGACGTCGGTGCTTTCCGCGAGCCCGTCCCGCTCGAGGCGCACGCCGGCCTCGACGAAGATGTCGTGCACGGGGCTCCAGGTGTCCTGGGCGAAGGCCCCGCCGTACCAGCGGCTCGCGGTGGCGGTCGAATCGCGCACGCCTTCCGCGCCCCAGGCGATGCGGTGTCGTCCGAGCAGCTCGCCGAGATGGGCCACCTGCACCCGCGCCTGGACCGAATCCGCGTCGGAGCCCTGGCGGTGCCAGCCCGCCACCGCTTCGACTTCCGCGGTGCGGTCGAGAACGTCGCCGAGATACCGAACGGAGAAGTCGTCGGAGACCGCGGCCATCGCCAACAGTTGGTCCGGTGCGGGCCGCCAGGTGAGCTTGCCGATGTACTGGTAGTCGGTCTGCACCTCGGAACGGCTCGCCATCAGCACCGGAGCGAATCCGCCGTAGAACCAGAGCACGTCGCGCTCGATAGGGCCGCCCAACTCGGCTCCGCCGGCGAGATCGTAGCGAAGGCTCTTCCGCGGCAGCTCGATCGGCATCCAGTCGAGAAAGGCGGACCCATGCAGATCGTTGCCGCCGGATCGCGTGACCGCCTGGATGACGCCGCCCGCCACGCGTCCGTAGGCGGCTCCAAGGCCCGAGCTTTCGACAGTGACCTCGTCGATGAAATGCTGCAGCAGGCGTCGCCCCTGGGCATTCGTGGCCGGGTCGGTCACGTCCACGCCGTCGATCCGGTATCGCGTTCCGGTCGCCGGCGACCCGAAGATCTGCAGCCCGGCCAGCTGCGGGACGATGCCGGGAGCGCTCGCGGCCGCGCTCTCGAAGCTGCGCTCGTCCCGGCCATAGGGAACCAGGTCCATGCGATCGCGCGAAACGACCGCTCCCGCCTGTGCGCTGCTGGCTTGAACGACGGGCACCTGCATTCCCAGTCGCACCGGCGCGGTGACGGCGGTTTCCGGGTCGATGGAGAGGTCGATGCGAACCGACCGCCCCGCATGCACGGCGAGCCGCTCCTGGGTGAACGACTGGTGCGCTTCCGCACGGACGTTCAGCGTGTATTGCCCGGGCGGAAGGAGTCCGATCTCGAACTCACCCTCGTTGTCGGTCTGTGCGATTTCCTCACCTGGCAGCGATGGGGAAGTCGCGACGATCACCGCGCCCATCACCCGGCGCGAAGTCTGCGAATCGACGATGCGACCGGAGATCGAACCGGTGGTCTGCGCCGCCGCCGCGGACGCCGCCACCAGTAGCGAGATGGCGATGCGGGCGCGAAGCATGCGGGACGCCGGCAGATCACCCGATGTGGTGCGGCCAGTCAAGCGGCCGGTATGCGCCTGCGAGCGCCCGCTGGACGACAGGTACAGGCGCGCGCCGCCCGCTCGCGTTGACAGCGAGGGTCCGCCTGTGTAGGTTCTGCCGCCTTTTCCGCCCGCCTCGGCATTTTCGGGAAGACAAAGATTTCGGGAAGCGATTCCGGAGGACGTCACCCGCCATGGATTTCAGTCTCGTTGGGATGTGGAAGTCGATGGGTCTCCCCGCCCGTCTGGTGGTCATCACCCTCGCGATCATGTCGGTCTATTCGTTGAGCGTGATGGCTGAGCGCCTCTTCAGCTTCTCGCGCGCGAAGGATCAGAGCCGCAAATATGCGGAGAAGCTGCGCGACCTGCTGCCGGGTCATCAGATGATCGAGGCCGCGCAGATGGCCACCACGATGAGGTACGGCCATATTCCGCGCGTGCTCGGGGCGGGAATCTCCGAGTACAACCGCGGGCGCGACGCGCTGCGGAGCGCAGGCCCACACGACGTCGGCAACTTCGACCTCGTCGAGGCGATCAACCGGTCCATCGATCGCGCCACCCTGCGCGTGACCGCCGATCTGCGCCGCGGTCTCTCCGGACTCGCGACGGTCGCCTCGTCCGCGCCGTTCGTCGGGCTGCTCGGAACGGTCCTCGGCATCATCACCGCCTTCCAGCTGATGGCGACCTCCGGCTCGGGCGGTCTCGCGTCGGTATCGGCGGGTATTTCCGAGGCGCTGATCACCACCGCGTTCGGCCTCCTCGTCGCGATTCCCGCCCTCATGATGTACAACTACCTCACCAACCGCGTCGAGGAGATGAGCGTCGACATCGCCGACGCCAGCAACGAGCTGGTGGACTTCTTCCTCAAGGAAGGGCGTTTCGACGAGCCTCTGACGAGCCCGGGCACCAAGCCGGGAGCGGCGACGGGCGCGGCGGCCAAGGCGTAAGCCATGGGATTCGACGCCACCAAGAGCGGCGTCCGCTCGGACATCAACATCACGCCGCTGGTCGACGTGGTGCTGGTGCTCCTGATCATCTTCATGGTGATCACGCCCATGCTCCAGCGCGGGAAGAGCGTGGAGCTGCCCAAGGCAAAGCACGCGGTGACGGGACAGGGCGCGGAGCCGGCGTTCATCAGCGTCACCAAGACGGGTGAGGTCTTCGTCGAGCAGGACAAGACGCCCGCTACGCAGGAGCAGGTCGTCGCCGCCATGCGCGAGGCAGCCGAGGCGGGCAAGCGGGTGATGATCAAGGCCGACACCGACGCCGATTACGGCAAGGTGCGGCCGGTGCTGGACTGGGCGTCCAAGGCGAAGCTCAAGGGCGTCTCGCTTGCAGCCGAAGAGCTGAAGGGAGCGAAGTAGCCATGGGGATGGCAGTCGGCGCCAGCAAGGGCCCGCGCTCGGACATCAACATCACGCCGCTGGTCGACGTGGTGCTGGTGCTGCTGATCATCTTCATGGTGCTCACGCCTCTGATGGAGAAGGAGATCGGCGTGCGCGTCCCGGAGGAGACCCCGCCGGAAATGCTCAACGAGCCGCCGCCGCCCGACTTGACGCAGGTGGTCTTCAAGGTGGACGAGGCCGGGATCTGGCACCTGAACACCGAGACGCTCACCGACTCGAACGCCCAGGAACGGCTCAGGGCTTACTTCCGCGTCGCGAAGAGCAAGGAAGCCACGCAGGGGCCGCCGGTGATCTTCTTCGACGCGGACGACAAGGCGAAGTACGTCCGGGCGGTGAAGGCGCTGGACGCGATTCGCGATTCGTCGAGCGGCTGGACCATCGGAATGATGACGGAGAGCATCAAGCAGGAGGCCCAGCCTGCGGCGCCGGGCACGCCGGGTACGCCTGGCGCGGAGCAGCAGCCTGGGGCGACTCCGCCCGCTCCGACTCCGGAGCCGCCGAAGTAGGGCCCGAGGTGCTTGGCTGTAGGTTTCGCTCTGCACGGCAACAAGGTAGTCTTAGGTCGGATGTCTTCCCCCCTCCTGGACATCTCTCGTCTCGTGCTGCGCTTCGGCGGCGTCACCGCTCTTTCCGACGTCAGCTTTTCGGTCGCCGACGGCGCGCTGAGCGCGATCATCGGACCGAACGGAGCCGGCAAGACCAGCTTGCTCAACTGCATCAGCGGCGTGTACCGGCCGCAGCAGGGCCGCGTCGTCTTCGACGGCAACGACGTCACCCGAATGGGTCCGGCGACGCGGACGCGGCTGGGAATCGCGCGCACCTTCCAGAACATCGCCTTGTTCCGCGGAATGACCGTGCTCGACAACCTCCTCATCGGCCGCCACGTGCACCAGAAGACCGGCACGGTGACGGGCGGGGTGTACTGGGGACGGGGGCAGAAGGAGGAGATCCGCGAGCGCGAGCGGGTCGAGGAGATCATCGACTTCCTCGAGATCCAGCCGTACCGCAAGCAGGTGGTTCATACGCTCGCCTATGGGCTCCAGAAGCGCGTCGAGCTCGGCCGCGCCCTCGCCCTCGATCCCCGCCTGCTGCTGCTCGACGAGCCCATGGCGGGGATGAATGCCGAGGAAAAAGAGGACATGGCCCGCTACATCCTCGACATCAACGAGGAGCGCGGCACCACGGTCGTGATGATCGAGCACGACATGGGCGTGGTCATGGATCTGTCGCACCGCGTGGTCGTCCTCAACTTCGGGCAGAAGATCGCCGACGGCGTGCCGGACGAGGTGCAGCACAACTCCGAAGTACAGGCTGCTTACCTGGGCGGACAGGCCGCATGACCGCCGGCGATACGTTCCCCAAGCTTCTCTTGCAGAATGCGGAGCGGCTCGGCGAACGCGCCGCACTGCGGGAGAAGGACCTCGGCATCTGGCGGGAGACGAGCTGGCGCCGCTATGGCGAGCGCGTGCGCGATTTTTCGCTGGGCCTGCTTTTGCTGGGGCTCGAGCGCGGCGGCAAAGTGGCGATCGTCGGGGACAACCGCCCGGAATGGGTGATCGCCGAGCTCGCTGCGCAGGCGGTGGGCGGCGCCTCCGTCGGGATCTACCAGGACTCGACGCTGACGGAAGTCGCGTTCGTCATCGATCACTGCGACGCGAAATTCGTCGTCGCCGAGGACCAGGAGCAGGTCGACAAGATCCTGGGGATGATCGACCAGCTCCCCAAGGTCACGCAAGTGATCTACGCCGACCCGCGCGGGCTGCGCCGGTACAAGCACGAGAAGCTGCTTTCGTTCGAGGACGTGGAGCGCCGCGGCCGCGAGCTGCACGCGAAAGATCCGGAGCTGTTCACCCGCAACGTCGGGAAAGGCCAGGGCGGCGACCTGGCGATGATCTGCTACACCTCCGGCACGACAGGGTCTCCGAAGGGCGCAATGCTCACCTTCGCGAACCTGCTCAACATGGCGATGAGCCTGCACGAGGTGGATCCCCGCCGGCAGAGCGACGAGTTCGTCTCCTTCCTGCCGCTGGCCTGGATCGGCGAGCAGATGATGTCCGTCGCCACCGCGCTCGCCATCGGGTTCACCATCAACTTTCCCGAGGAGCCGGAGACGGCGCTGCACGACATCCGCGAGATCGGTCCGAACGTCATGTTCGCGCCGCCGCGCATCTGGGAAGGCCTCAACTCCACCGTCCAGGTGAAGATCATGGACACCACGCCGCTCAAGCGTTTCCTCTACGAGCGGCTGATGCCCGTCGGTTACAAGATCGCCGACCTGCGCCTGGAGAAGGGCGGGGTACCGCCCTTGTGGCGCATTCTCTATTTCTTCGCCGACTGGCTGCTTTTCCGCCCGCTCAAGGATCGGCTCGGCCTCTCCAATCTGCGCAGCGGCACTACCGGCGGCGCCGCTCTCGGTCCCGACGTGTTCCGCTTCTTCCACGCCATGGGCGTGCGCCTGAAGCAAATCTACGGGCAGACGGAGATCAGCGGCATCTCCTGCATCCACCGCGACGACCGCATCCGCTTCCACACCGTGGGCGAACCCATTCCCGGAACGCAGGTGCGGATCAGCGAGCGCGGAGAGATCCTCTCGCGGAGCCCGGCCGTGTTCCTCGGCTACTACAAGAACGACGACGCCACCCGCGCGGCGCTGACGGACGGCTGGCTCCACTCCGGCGACGCCGGCTACCTCGAGGACGGCCAGCTCGTGGTCATCGACCGCCTCAAGGACGTGCTGCGACTCGCCGACGGAACGCAGTTCTCGCCGCAATTCATCGAGAACCGGCTCAAGTTCTCGCCCTACGTCAAGGAAGCCGTGGTGATCGGGCAGGACCGCCCGTACCTCGCGGCGCTGGTCTGCATCGATCAGGCGATCGTCGGCAAGTGGGCCGAGAAGGAAAAGATCTCCTACACGACGTACACCGATCTCTCCGCGAAGCCGCGCGTCTACGATCTGCTGCAGAAGGAGATCGACAAGGTCAACCAGACGCTTCCCGCCGCCGCGAAGATCCGCAAGTTCGTCCTGCTCTACAAGGAGCTGGATGCGGACGACGAGGAGCTGACCCGCACCCGCAAGGTGCGCCGCTCCTTCGTCGAGGAGCGGTACAAGTCGATCATCTCCGCGCTCTACGGCGACGAGCGCAAGATCGCCGTCGACACCACCATCCGCTACCAGGACGGGCGCACCGCGCGCATCCAGGCGAACCTCGCCGTCCGCGAGATGGGAGCCGCCTGATGGAATTTCTCCTCCAGCTGGTGATCAACGGCCTGGTGGTGGGCTGCATCTATTCGCTGGTCGCCCTCGGATTCGTCATCATCTACAAGTCGAGCGGCATCCTGAACTTCGCCCAGGGCGAGTTTCTCCTGCTCGGCGCCTACGTCTTCCTGGCCATCGTCGCACAGGCGAACGTCCCCGTGATCCCCGCGCTGCTCTTGACCTTCGCCTTCGCCACGCTGCTCGGGCTGGCCCTGGAGAGGGTGGTGCTGCGCCCGCTCATCGGCGAGCCGATCATCTCCGTCATCATGGTGACGCTGGGACTCTCCAGCATCCTGCGCGCCATCGTGCAGGGAATCTGGGGGACCGACACGCGGCCGATGCACGAGGTCTTCTCGCTGGAGCCGATCCAGATCGGCCCCTTGCCGGTGGCGAGGGGGTATCTGTACAGCGCGGCCTCGGTCGCGGTCCTCCTCGTCGCCCTCACGCTGTTCTTCAAATACGCCCGCCCCGGCATCGCCATGCGCGCCACCGCCGCCTCGCAGCAAGTGGCGCTCTCCATGGGCATCTCCGTCCGGCGCATCTTCGCGCTCTCCTGGAGCATTGCTGCCGTCGTCTCCGCCTTCGGCGGGGTGCTGCTCGCCACCATGCGCGGCGGCGTGGACGGGTCGCTCGCCATCCTCGGGCTCAAGGTCCTCCCAGTAGTGATCGTCGGGGGCCTCGACAGCGTGGGCGGGGCCATCCTCGGCGGCCTCCTCGTCGGCGTCCTGGAGAACCTCGCCGGCGGCTATCTCGATCCCGTCTTCGGCGGAGGCGTCAAGGAGGTTGCGCCATTCGTCGCCCTCGTGCTGATCCTCATGATCCGGCCCTACGGCCTCTTCGGAAAAGTCCGCATCGAACGGGTCTGACCCCATGCTCTGCGGCGAATTCCACACCACCTACGCGAGCGACATGGGGATCTTCGAGACCCGCCGTGCCCGCTGGGTGCTGATCGCGTTCATGGTCGCGCTGTTCTCCATCCCCTTCGTCGCCGGGTCGTACTGGCTGGACGTGGCGAACCGCGCAGCAATCGCCGTGATCGCGGCGACGGGACTGAACATCCTCACCGGCTTCACCGGCCAGATCTCGCTGGGCAACGCGGCGTTCCTGGCCGTCGGCGCTTACACGACCGCCTTCCTCTCCTCGCACGGAATGCCGTTCCTCGTCGCCTGTCCGGCTTCCGGGATCGCGACGGCCCTGGCCGGCATGGTGTTCGGCATCCCCTCGCTGCGGCTCAAGGGACTGTACCTGGCGATGGCCACGCTGGCCGCCCACTTCATCGTCGAATTCACCGCGTCGCACTGGGAAGCCGTCACCGGCGGAGTCGCCGGCATCAGCACCGCCTCCCCACGGATCTTCGGCTACGACTTCTCCGACGACCGGCGGCTCTTCTTCCTCATCGTGCCCGCCTGCATCCTCCACCTGTACTTCGCGAAGAACCTCTTCCGCACGCGGGTGGGCAAGGCATTCGTGGCGATCCGCGATCAGGACATCTCCGCCGAGGTGATGGGCGTGGACGTCTTCCGCTACAAGCTGCTCTCCTTCGCCGTCAGCTCGTTCTACGTCGGCGTGGCGGGCTCGCTGCTCGCGTACCAGGCGCGCATCATCAGCCCGGAAAACTTTCCGCTCAGCGTCGCCATCGACCACCTGGGGATGATCATCATCGGCGGCCTGGGCAGCGTGGTCGGCTCCATCCTCGGGGCGGTCTTCCTCACGCTGCTTCCCGAGGTGCTTCGCCTGACGACCAGCGCGCTCTCCGGGAGCTTCCCCCATCTCGTGCAACTCTTCACGCCGCTCAAGCTGGCCGTCTTCGGCCTCACCATCGTGCTCTTCCTGGTCTTCGAGCCCGACGGCCTGGCCGATCTCTGGCGGCGCATCCGCAACTGGTTCCGGTTGTATCCGTTCTCGTACTGAAGGAGGAAAACGACATGAAGCTGATTCGATCGGCGCTGCTCATCCTCTGCTTGGCGGCTTCTGCGCAGGCTCAGCAGGAGATCAAGGTCGGCGGCATCTTCGACCTCACGGGAATCACCTCCGACGTGGGCAAACCCTACGCGCAGGGCGTTCGTGACGGGGTGGCCTGGACGAACGAGAACGGCGGGATCAACGGCAAGAAGATCCGGCTGGTCGACGTCGACTACGGCTACAAGATCCCCGAGGCGGTCGCCGCGTACAAGCGGATGACGGGTGACGAGAAGGTCATCATGATCAACGGCTGGGGGACCGGGGATACCGAAGGGCTGAAGGCCCAGGTGAACCAGGACAAGATCCCCTACGTCTCCGCGTCCTTCTCCGCGCACCTCACCGACCCGACGAAGACCCCGTACAACTTCTTCGTCGGCCCCAGCTACTCCGACGGGCTCCGCGCCTGGCTCAAGTGGGTGAAGGAGGACTGGAAGGAGAAGCGCAACCCGAAGGTCGCGTTCTTCTACGGTGACAACCCGTACGGCAAGAGCCCCATCGAGGCGGGACGCCGCTTCTGCAAGGAGAACGGAATCGACCTGGTGGACGAGGAGATCGTTCCCGGCGCGTTCCAGGACGCGACCAGCCAGCTGCTCAACATGAAGCAAAGGGGCGCCGACTACGCCTACATCAACGTCACGACGACCGGCGTCTCCACCATCCTGCGCGATGCGAAGAAGCTGGGGCTGGCGACCAAGTTCGGATCGAATCCCTACGGGTTCGGTGAGGCGCTGCCCCAGGTCGCCAAGGAGGCGGCCGAAGGCGTCACCGGCATCATGGTCGACGTGCCCTTCGGCGAGAACGTCCCCGGAATGAAGCGGCTCACCGACTTCCACAAGAAGAACCACCCGGACGACACGCACGACACCTTCTACGTGCGCGGCTGGACCTACGTGATGGTCTGGACCGAGGCGCTGAAGCGCGCGGACAAATCCGGCAAGCTCACCGGCGAGGGCGTGAAGGCCGCGCTGGAGACGCTGAAGGACTACGATCTCGGCGGGCTCACGGCTCCGGTGACATACACCTCATCCGATCACCGGCCGACCACCACGGTGAGGATCTACCAGATCAAGAGCGGGAAGCTGACCAAGGCGAAGGAGTACGAGATGGAGCGCAAGCAGGAGTGGCTCGGCTTGTAAGCCCATGACCGCCGCGGTCCCCATGCTCCGGCTCGCGAACGTCGAGGTCGTCTACGACGACGTGATCCTCGTGCTCAAGGGCCTTTCGCTGGAGGTGCCACAGGGGCAGATCGTCGCCCTGCTCGGGTCCAACGGCGCGGGCAAGAGCACCACGCTCAAGGCCATCTCCGGTTTGCTGCGCGCCGAGGAAGGCGAGGTCACCGACGGCGCCATCGAGCTGGAGGGCGAGCGCATCGACGAGCTCGAGCCGGAGCAGATCGTGCGGCGGGGAATCTTCCAGGTGATGGAGGGGCGCCGCGTGTTCGAGGACCTGACCGTGGACGAGAACCTCACCATGGGCGGGTACACGCGGCGCGATGTCGCGGGACTGAAACGGGACCGCGACCTCTGTTTCGACTACTTCCCGCGCCTGCGCGAGCGCCGCAAACAGATCGCCGGGTACCTCTCCGGCGGCGAGCAGCAGATGCTGGCGATCAGCCGCGCGCTGATGGCGCGGCCGCGGCTGATCCTGCTGGACGAGCCGTCGCTCGGACTCGCGCCGCTGCTGGTACAGGAGATCTTCCGCATCATCGGGAAGATCAACCAGGAGGAGAAGACCACCATGCTGCTGGTGGAGCAGAACGCCAACGTGGCGCTCTCCATCGCGCACTTCGGCTACATCATGGAGACCGGCCGGATCGTGCTGGACGGCGAGCCGGAGAAGCTGAAGAGCAACGAGGACGTCCGCGAGTTCTACCTGGGCGGCGGAGAGGCGAAGAAGAGCTACAAGGCGGTGAAGTCCTACCGGCGCCGCAAGCGGTGGCTGTCGTGAGACCCGGGCGGATCCTCGATCCTGCCCTGGAGCAGGAGACGGCGGCGGATCGCGAGCGGCGGCTGGGGCGCAGGCTGCGCGAGACGGTGGCGCATGCCCGCGCCAAATCGGCTTACTTCGGTCGGGTCCTGCCGCCGGCCGTCGACCGGCTCGAGCAGATCCCCATCATCCGGAAGGACGACCTCCCAGCGCTGCAGGCCAGCGAACCGCCATTCGGCGGCCTGGTCGCGGTGGACCCCGGCCGGTTGCAGCGGATCTTCGCCTCGCCCGGCCCGATCCTCGATCCGCAGGGTGAAGGAGAGGACTTCTGGAGGTTCCGCATCGCATTCGCGGCGGCGGGCTTCCGCGCCGGAGACATCGTGATGAACTCCAGCGCGTATCACCTGACGCCGCTCGGGTTCATGCTCGACAACGGCGCCCGCGCCCTCGGTTGCGTCGTCATCCCCGCCGGGACCGGCCAGACCGACCTCCAGGTCCGGGTCGCGTGCGCCGTGCGAGCCAAGGGTTACGCGGGCACACCGAGCTTTCTCTATACGCTCCTCAAGCGGGGAAGAGAGCTGGGAACGCCGCTCCCGCTGGAGGTGGCCTGGGTGATCGGCGAGATGTTCCCGGATTCGCTGCGCAGCGATCTGCGCGACGAGTTCCACCTCGACGTCCTGCAGGGCTACGGGACCGCCGATCTGGGACTGCTCGCTTACGAGTGCGCCGAGAAGGGCGGCATGCATCTGCACCCTGAGTGCATCCTCGAGGTCCTGGACCTGGAGACGGGCGCGCAGGCGGCGCCGGGACAGCCGGGACAGATCGTCGCCACCATCTTCGATCCCGCGTACCCGCTGCTGCGCTTTGCCACCGGCGACATCGGCGCGATGGCGTCTCCTTCGAAGTGCGCGTGCGGGCGCACCGCGCCGAAGCTCGCGGGCCTCCTCGGCCGCATGGGCGACGCGGTCAAGGTCAAAGGGATGTTCATCCGCGGCGCCGAGATCGAGAAAGCGCTCAAGGCGTTCCCGGCGGTCGCACGCTTCCAGGCGGTGGTGACGCGCGACCACCATCAGGATCACCTCGAGTACGTGCTGGAGGTGGCTCCCGGAGCGGCCGTGGACGTCGCGCTGGTGGCTGAGGCGTTGCGCGATGCCGTCAAGGTGCGCGGAGAGGTACGCACCGGACCGGTGCCGGAGAACGCCAGGCGGATCGACGACCGGCGCGTCTGGAAATGAACCGGCTCGCTCTCGACGATACCGGCAAGGGCCCGCCGGTGTTGCTGGTGCACGGATTTCCCACCTCGCGGCGCCTATGGCTTGGCGTGACTCCGCGGTTGGTGCAAGCCGGCCTGCGGGTGATCGCCGTGGATCTCGCCGGATACGGCGACTCCCCCGGAGCGCCGGATGTCGGGATGGAGAACCAGGCGGGATGGCTGCTGGAGCTGCTCGACGAGCGCGATCTGCGACAGGTGACCCTGATCGCGCACGACGTGGGGACGGCGGCCGCGCAGATCCTCACCGTCCGTGCGCCGGACCGCGTGCGCGAGCTCGTCCTGATGGACGGAGTGTACGAGACGGAGTGGGCCATGGGAGCCGTGGAGAGCATCCGATCGTGGAATCCCGACGAGGCGGCGCGGCTCCAGCCCGTGCTCGCGCGGCGGCTGCGATCGATTCGCGCTCTGCTCGACGCCTACGCCGGGGACGAGGGTGGCAGGCGGCTGATCCATGCTGCCCGGTGTCTGCAACCGCGGCAGACGGAGGGAATGACAGCGCGGCTGCGCGCCACGGGAGCTCGCGTCCGGCTGATCTGGGGGGCCGACGACGCCTACCTTCCCGTGGAGACGGTGGCGCGTCCTCTCGCCGCCGCCTTGGCAGCGCCGCTCGCCATCGTGCCGGGCGGACACTTCCTGCCTCTGGACAATCCTGCGGGAGTCGCTCGGGAATTGCTCGAAGGTACAGGCTAAAGCGCTTTGCCGTGCCCGCGGCCTCGCCGCCGCCGGCCGCCGCGGCTCCTGCGCTTCCTCGGGCCGCCGGCCTCCGCGCGCTCTTCGTCGGGGCGCACCTCCGACAGGTCCTGGCCGGCGAAGACGTGCTGCCACTTGGCGAGCTGATCGTGACCCTGCCCCGTGGCGGCGACGGACAGCTCGAAGACCGCCAGCGCCTCCGGGAAATAGCTCTGTCGTGCGAACGCCTGCGGCGACGATCGCCGCCGCCGTCGCTCTCCGGAGAGGATGGGTTGGGCGAGCAGGATCATCCGCGCCCGCTCCGCGATCCTCCGCGGCAACCGGGCCGTGCGCACCATCTCCGAGAGCACGATGTCTGGCGCCACCACGTCCTGCGGCAGGCTCCACGGCTGCACGTCGCTACCCGCCACGAACGCCGGATGCCCGCCAAGGCGCTCGTCGTGCAGCTCGGCCGCCTCGCGCAGGGCGCCTTCCGGCAGCGGCGCCTGTGCCGGGTCCTCGGCCTCGAGCTCCTCGGCTGAGGCCTCCAACTCGCTCAACTCCTTCTCGAGCTCGTCGTCCGCCTTTTCCGCGGCCGCGGGCCGGCCCGTCTGCGATGCCTTCGCGATCGGACCACGGCGGCCGGAATCCCGCGGCAACGGCGCGAGCAACGTCGCGAGCAGCACCGCGTCGGAGGGAATCTCGCCCACCCGCACGTGCCCGTCGAGCGCGTCGAGAGCGCGCAGGTGCCGCTCCGCCTCCTCCTCGCCGCGTCGTTCGAGGTACGCGGCCACCGGCGGCAACAGGATCCTCAGTGCGCCCACCTCGCGGAGCAGCTCGAAGGAGCGCCGCGAAGTGCCCGAGCGCAGCAACTTCAGGACCTCTTCGAGGACGCGAGGCGGCGCACAGCGGGGGATCTCGTGGACGTGCGCCCTCATCGCCGTTCGCGTGTCGCGCTCGAGGTCGAAGGCGCACTTGGCGCAGAATCGGATGGCGCGCAGGATCCGCACCGGGTCCTCGCGCATCCGCACGTCGGGGTTGCCGATGGTGCGGATGAGCCGCGCGCGCAGATCGTCCTTCCCGCCCACGTAATCGATGACGCGCCCTTCGTCGACGTCGTAGAACAGCCCGTTGATGGTGAAGTCGCGGCGGCGGGCGTCCTCCTCGTCGCTTCCGAAGACGTTGTCGTGCCGGATGAGCAGGTCCTGCGGAAGGTCCTGCAGCTCGTCGAGCGGATTGGCGCGGAAGGTGGAGACCTCGATGATCTTGCCTCCGCGGAAGAAGACGTGCGCAAGCCGGAACCGCCGGCCGATCAGCCGCGAGTTGCGGAACGTCTCCTTGACCTGGTTGGGGTGCGCGCTGGTCGCGACGTCGAAGTCCTTGGGACGGATTCCCAGCAGCAGGTCGCGCACGCATCCACCGACCAGAAAGGCCTGGTGGCCGGCGCGGCGCAGCCGCCGGACGACCTTCACGGCGTCCGGATCGAGGAGCTCCTCGGGGATTTCGGGCGGCGCCTTGGCGCTTGGCGAGACGCTATGCGCTTCTGTCGACAATCGCAGCGTACCTAGACTGAACGGCCGGCGCGGGTCAATGGCGGCGAGGACCAAGCGCCTGCTTGCGTCATCCGGGCGGCCACCCCATCCGCCGGCCTCCGAAGACGTGGAGATGGACGTGGAAGACGACCTGGTTGGCGTCGCGGCCGGTGTTGATGACGGCGCGCCAACCCGTCTTGTCCAGGCCCTGTTCGCGGGCGACCTTCGACGCCAGGGCGAAGACCGGGCCCATGGCGCTTCCGTCGCCGATCTCGTCGAGCGAGGCGATGTGCTGCTTGGGGATCACCAGGATGTGCACCGGCATCTCCGCCTTGATGTCGGGAAACGCGATGGCACCTTCGTTCTCGCCGAGCTTCTTTGCCGGGATCTTCCCTGCCACGATCTTGCAGAAGACGCACTCGTCCATGGACACCTCAGAAGAGCTTCTTCGAATCCAGCAGCAACGTCACCGGCCCTTCGTTGACGATGTGGACCTGCATGGTGGCACGGAACACGCCCTCCCCGACATGAAGGCGGCGGGCCCTGACGCGCTCGCAGAAGCGGGCGTACAGGGGTTGCGCGACCTCCGGCTTTGCCGCATCCACGAATCCCGGGCGCATTCCCTTGCGGGCATCGCCGAAGAGGGTGAACTGCGAGATCGCCAGCACGCCTCCGCCCACGTCGACGACCGACCGGTTCATCTTCCCCTGCTCGTCCTCGAAAATCCGCAGGTCAACGACCTTGTCCGCCATCCACCTCGCATCCTCTTCGGTATCCTCGTGACCGATCCCAACCAGCACGCAGAGGCCGATCCCAACGGATCCCGTCACCTTCCCGTCGACGGACACCGACGCTTCACTCACTCTCTGCACCACGGCCCGCACCGCGCAGCAATACCAAACCTCTGGGTGCTCTGCGCGCTAGCGGCTGCCGGCCATCGGAAGGCTTTGCGGCCATGCCTTGGACTGTGGAGGCTAGTGCTTCACTCCCGCACCCCTGGCTGACGTCGGTTCCCGCGGGTCGAGCGTCTCGAGCAGCGTCGCCATGTCATCGGCGTGCTCCTCCTCCTGCTCGAGCACGTCCTCCATCAGCCTCCGCGACGTCGGATCGTTGTCGCCAAAGTACCGGATCATCTCCATGTACGACTCGATGGCGATCCGCTCAGCGATCAGGTCCTCCTTGATCATGTCGATCAGCGAGTTTCCTTCCGCGTACTGCGCGTGGCTGCGCGTGAGAAGCCCCTCCGGATTGAAGTCGGGCGCGCCGCCGAGTTGGCGGATCCGCTCAGCGATGCGGTCCGCGTGCTCCTGCTCCTGGCGCGCGTGCTCCATGAACTCGTCGGCGATCGCCTGGTAGTTGATCCCGGCCGCCATGTAATGGTGCCGTCGATAGCGCAGCGTGCAGACGATCTCCGTCGCCAGCGCCTCGTTCAAGAGCTTCACGGCCGTGTTCACGTCGCCGCGGTACGCAGGAGTCACCGCTCCCTTCTCGACGTGCTCGCGGGCGCGTCGCTGCAGCTCCTTGATGTCCGTGAGAAACGGCGTTGCCTTCGGATCGTCCATGCCCCGCTCCCTTCGCGGAAGTATCGGGTCGAAACGTAGGCATGCGGTTGACCTGCGGCAGCGTCCGTGACAGAGGGAGCGCCCCATGCTTTCGAAGGGATTCCTCGAGCTGGCGCGCAAGCTCGTCGCCGCCAACACCGTGTCCTCCGAGGGTACCCGGCAAGCTGCCGACCTCCTGCAGACGCTTTGGGAGCGCGCCGGACTGGCGGTGCGCCGCCAGGTGGTCGACGGCGTCCACGTCAACCTCGCCGGCGGCCCCGGCGGCGGGGCGGCCGGTGCTGGCGGCGTGCTGCTGGTCACGCACCTCGACACGGTTCCTCCGGGCCCGCTCGACAAGTGGCAAACCGATCCCTGGACGCTCACGGAACGCGACGGATTTCTTTCCGGCCTTGGCTGCGCCGACGTGAAGCTGGACGCGCTCTGCAAGGCCGAGGCGGCGCGGCGCCTCCAGGGCCACAAGACGCGACGGCCATTCTGGCTGCTCGGCACGTTCGGCGAGGAAGTCGGGTTGCGAGGCGCGCGGCATTTCGTGGCCAGCGAGCTGTTCCGTCAGATCGCTCCTTCGCAGGTGCTCTGCGGCGAGCCGAGCGAGCTGCAGATCATCTCCGCCCACAAGGGGTATGCGGTCGTACGCTGCGTCATCCGCGACCGCAAGGCGCGTACGGTCGGCAGCGAAGGTCCGGGAATCGAGCAGCTCGAGTTCTCCGGAAAGGCTGCTCACAGCTCGACTCCGCATCTCGGCGAGAACGCCATCCTCAAGGCGCTCGCCTGGGTGAAGTCGTCAGGGTCGCCGGTCGTCGCCGCGCGCGGTGGCTCGGGGACCAACGTCGTTCCTGCGAGCTGCCTGCTCGAAGTGCCCGCGCCGCGCGAAAGAGGTCAGCCGGAACCCGCCGCAACCCGCTTCCTGCCGCCGCGAGCGCCGCAGCCGAACCTCTGGCGCGCGCTGGCCACTGCGTCCGCCCTGGAGGAGCTGTGGCAGCGCAGCCTGCCGTCGGGGAGTGACGCGCGATTCGATCCTGCCGGCGCCGTCGGCGGACTCAACGTGCTCGAGAGCGGCGAGGACGCCGTCGTCCTCCAGCTCGACGCCAGGGTGCTGCCCACGCACGACCCGGATTCGCTGATCGGGCAGTTCTCCGCCCAGGCGCAGACCTGGGTCGAGCAACTCGGCCAGGGAGAGCTGGAGCTGTCGGTGTCCGTCGAGCGCAATGCCTCGGGGATGTCGCTGCCCGACGATGCCCCGCTGATCCGGGCCGCCGGCGCGGCGCTCTCGCGCCATGGACTCGACCCCCGGCCGCGCGCGAAGCCCACCAGCACCGAGGCCGGCGTGTTCGCCCGGGCCGGCTGCGAGGCCATCGTCATCGGTCCAGGACGCAGCACCGCCAACGCGCACACGCCGAACGAGCGCATCGAGATGGCGCAACTGGAAAAGGCGTGCGATCTGTACGAGTCCCTCCTCGTGGAGCTCTGCGCGTGTACGTGATCCGGGACGGCCAGAAGAACGATCTCCCCGGCCTGCGCAAGCTCGCCTCCGAATTGAATACCGTCAACCTCCCCGACGACGAGCGCGAGCTCAGCTTCATCCTGGACAGGTCAGCGCGCTCCTTCGACGGGCGCATCCGCGACCCGTTCGAGCGCGAGTACCTCTTCGTGATGGAGGAGACGCGCACCGGGAAGGTGGCGGGCTCCTCGCTGATCATCGCGCAGCACGGCACCCGCGACGCGCCGCACATCTTCTTCGACGTCTACGAGAAGGAGCACTACTCCTCCAGCGTCGACCGGCACTTTCGCCACCGCGTGCTCTCCATCGGTTACAACTTCGACGGGCCCACGGAGATCGGCGGGCTGGTAGTCGATCCTCAGTTCCGCGGCCAGGGCAAGCCCGGCAAGCAGCTCAGCTACGTGCGGTTCCTCTACGTTGCCATGCACCGGCCGCGTTTCCGGGATCGCATCCTGGTGGAGCTGCTTCCCCGCCTCGACGAAGACGGTCGCAGTCCGCTCTGGGAAGCCTTGGGGCGCAAATTCACGGGCCTCTCCTATCAGGACGCGGATCGCCTCTCGCGCGAGAACAAGGAGTTCATCCAGCAGCTCTTTCCACCCGGGGAAATCTACGCCACGCTCTTCTCCCAGAAGATCCAGGAGGCCATCGGCGAAGTCGGGCCCGAGAGCGTCGGCGCGAGGGCGATGCTGACGAAGATCGGCTTCCGGTACGACGAGCGCATCGACCCGTTCGACGGCGGCCCGCATTTCTCGGCGCCGACGGAGCTGATCGAGCCGATCCGCCGGTTCCGCCGGGCGAAGCTCGCTCGCCAGCGCCTTCCGCCCACCGCGGTAGCATTACCGCCCGAGGTCGAGGAACGCCTGGTCTCGGTGGAGCGGACGCAAGGTCGCAACCGCTTTCGCGCCGTCCGGGCGACCTGCGCCTTTCGCGACGCCGAAGTGCAGCTTCCGGGTCCTGCCGTCGAGGCCCTCGAGGCGGAGGACGGCGAGCGGCTGCATACGATACCTTTCGAATAATGGACTTCATCGCCGGAAGCTGGAGCGAGACCGACGCGCCCGACGGCGCGATCGAGGACCGCTCGCCGGCCGACCTCTCCATGCTGCTCGGTCGCTTCCCCTGGGCTATCGGACAGGCGGAGCGCGCCGTCCAGGCGGCGCGCGAGGCGCAGCCCGGGTTCGGCGCTCTTCCCCAGCAGGACCGCGCCCGGCTGGTGCGGCGCGTCGGAGCCATTCTCAAGGAGCGCGAGGAACAACTGGCGAATGCCATCGCGCTGGACGTCGGCAAACCACTCTGGGAAGCGCGCCTGGAAGCGCAAGCCTGCGCCGCGAAGGCCGCGATCACCGCCGATGAAGGCCTGAAGCTGGTCTCGACGTTCCCCGCGGCGGGCCAAGGGGCCGCCGAATGCCGGTTCCGGCCATTGGGCGTCCTCGCCGTTCTCGGCCCCTTCAATTTCCCCGTCCATCTTCCCAACGGCCACATCCTGCCGGCGCTGGCCTGCGGGAATGCGGTGGTCTTCAAGCCGAGCGAGATCGCTCCCCACGCGGCCGAGGTGTACGCGCGTTGCATGGAAGACGCGCAGCTGCCGCGCGGCGTATTCAACCTGGTCCAGGGCGGGGGTGCGGTGGGCGCGGCGCTCGGCGCGCACCCGGCCGTCGATGGAGTCCTCTTCACGGGAAGCTGGAGCGTGGGTCAAGCGATCGAGCGCGCGAATCAGGGCCAGACGAAGCTGCTGGCGCTGGAGATGGGCGGCAAGAACGCCGCCGTCGTCCTCGCCGACGCAGACGTCGAGAAGGCGGCGTACGACGTCCTCTTCTCGGCATTCGTGTCCGCGGGGCAGCGTTGCACCGCGGCGTCCCGCGCCATCGTGGTCGGCGATGCCCGCGCGTTTGCCGCGCGGATCGCGAAGCTGGCGGAGAAGCTCTCCATCGGGCATCCGCTCGACGACGGCGTGTTCATGGGACCTCTCGCGTCGTCCGCGGCGCTGGAGAAGTTCGAACAAGGCGTTCGCGGGAGCGGTGCCGAGACGCTCCTCCAGTCGAGGCGGCTGGCGCCGCGCGGGCTGCAAGGATGTTACGCAAGTCCCTCGGTGCATTTCGTGGAACAGCGACGCGGAACGCCTTACGAGCGCGAGGAACTGTTCGGGCCGGACCTCGCCGTCTACGCCGCCGCCTCCGAAGAGGAAGCCCTCGAGATCGCGAACGCCACCGATTACGGCCTCGCCGCCAGCGTCCACACCCGCAGCGAAGAGGCGTTCGATCGCTGCCAGCGCGCGCTGGCATGCGGCGTGGTCAACTGGAACGCGCCGACGGTCGGCGCGAGCGGACGGCTGCCCTTCGGCGGCCTCAAGCGCAGCGGGAATTACCGGCCGGCGGCGCTCTGGAGCCCGCTCTACTGCGCGGCGCCCGTCGCCGTCATGCGCGGAGAGGCCACGCTCGACCGCAAGAAGCTCGCGCCCGGCGTCTTCTGGGTGGACGAATGACGAGCCCGCTGCGCGTGGTGGTCGGCACGGCTGGGCACGTCGATCACGGCAAGACCGCGCTGGTGCAGGCGCTCACGGGCATCGACACCGATCGACTGCCGGAGGAGAAGCGGCGAGGCATCACGCTGGAGGCCGGATACGCCCACCTGGAGCTTCCGGGGATCGGCACGGCGGGAGTGGTCGACGTTCCCGGGCACGAGCGATTCTTGCGCGCGATGGTCGGCGCTGCCGGAGGAATCGACGTCGCAATCCTCTGCGTCGCGGCGGACGAAGGCCCGATGCCTCAGACCGCGGAACACCTGGACGTGCTGCGCCTCCTCGGCGTCCAGGCCGGAGTGATCGCGATGACCAAGGCGGATCTGCTGCCGGAGCTCGGCGCCGATCACCGCGAGCTGCTCGCGCTCGAGCTGCGCGAGCTCGTGCAGGGGACGTTCCTGGAGGACGCGCCGATCGTGGAAGTGTCCGCTCGCACGGGGAAGGGTTTGCCGGAGCTGGTGCGCGCCGTGGCCGACGCCGTCCGGACGCGACAGGAGACGCCGCGTCCCGAGCAGGCGCCGCTGTTCCTTCCGCTCGACCGATCATTCGCCGTCAAGGGGTTCGGCACCGTGATCACCGGGACGCTCTTTTCGGGCGCGCTCGCGGCGGGGGACGAAGTGGATCTCGCGGGCGCCGGAGCGAAGGCGCGCGGCATTCGCGTGCGGGGCGTGCAGGTGCACGGCGCCGCAGTGGAGAAGGCGCGCGCCGGGCAGCGCACGGCCGCGAATCTGGCCGGAATCGAAGTCCACGACGCGCCCCGGGGTGCGGCTCTGGTCCAGGCGGGCACGCTCGAGTCGGTGGGCGCCTCGCAGATCCTGGATGTCGAGCTGGAGCTGCTTCCCTGGGCAGCGCGTCCATTGCGCGATCGCGCGCGGCTCCTCGCGCACATCGGCACCGCCCAGGTGGCTTGCGTGGTCGCGCTGGTGGACCGCGCCGAGCTCCTGCCCGGAGAGCGCGCGCTGGGGCAACTTCGCCTGGCGCAACCAGCCGCGGCGATCGCCGGGCTCCGCTTCCTGCTCCGCGGCGCGCTGCCCAAACCGCGTCGTGGACACCACGCAGTTGTGCCCCCCAGCGATCCGACGGGTGCAGAGACGCTGACGCGCGCCGTCCGGGCCCATGCGTCGACGCTCGGCGGCGGCCGGATCCTCGCCGTCGCGACGCGCAAGCGGCGCAGGCGCGAGGCTGACGCGGCGGCGCTCCAGGCGCTGGCTGGAGACGACCCGCTGGTCCAGGCAGAGCGGCTGCTGCTCGAATCCGGATATCCGGGGGCATCTCCGCAGCGCCTCGCCGCGCGCGGCGCTTTCAACGTCAAGTCGGCGGAGAAGGCGCTCGAGCGGGTGGCGCAGACGGGAAAGGCGGTGCTGTACGACCGCGAAGCGCGCCTCTACGTCCACCGGAACGTGCTCGAGGCTCTCGATGCAAAGTTGCTCGCGCGCCTGCACGAGCACGCGGCGCGCGATTCCATCGACCCCTCGATCGCTCGCGAGGAGCTGCGCCAGCGCGCCGGATCCCCGCCGCCGAAGGTATTCGCCAAGGCGCTTGCCTCCCTGACGGAGCGCGGCGAGCTGAGGGCGGATGCCGAGCGCGTCCATCCGCCCGGAGCGGCAGCGAAGCTCTCCGGGGCGGACGCCGACGCGCAGGAGAAGCTGGCCGGCGTGCTCGATGGCGCTGGACTCTCGCCGCCTCGCGTCGACGAGCTCCCCAAGCTGATCGGGCAAACGCCACAGCGGACGCACTCGCTGCTCAAGGCGCTGGCCGGCGCCGGCCGCGCCAGCAAGGTGAGCGAGGATCTCTGGTTCGGGGCCGTGCCGCTGATGGACCTGCGCCGGCGGGTGCTGACCCACCTCTCGGAGCACGGGTCCATCGACGCGCAGTCGTTCAAGGAGCTGACCGGCCTGACGCGAAAGTTCGCCATCCCGCTGCTCGAGTACTTCGACCGCGAGAAGCTGACGTTGCGGATCGGGGACAAGCGGGTGCTGCGCAAGGGAGAGCGGTGACCGGCGCCGAGCTGCAGGCGTTCGCAGATGCCCTGCCGGTTCCGGCGATGGTGATGGACGGCCGCCGCATCCTGGGCGGCTCGGGATGCGGAAAGACTGATCGTTACCCGTCGAGCAGGTCGAGAAGCGGGTCGAAGTGGATCGACGCTTCGTCCCAGGGATTCCAGTCCGGGAAGGCGCCGTCGTCCGTCATGTACTGATACGCCACGGCCGCCTTGTTGCTCGTCACCTGGTTGCCCGGAAGAGGCGACGTGAGCGCATAGGTGAGCGTGGCGAAATGATTGGGACTGTAGCTTGCCTGCCAGGCCGGAAACGAGGTCGGGACCTCGGTGCCTTCTTGGATCACCATGGTGTCCACCGTTCCGATGTAGCTCGGCACCGTGGGCGCGCCGGGGTTGCCAATGACGAGGTCGAAGCCCCGGCTCCGGGCGTAGGAGGCCAGCGTCGCGTAATAGCCTTCCACACCGGCGGTGTTGCTCATTTGGTCCAGGAACACCGCGCTGACGTTTGGATACCAGGCTCTCCAGTTCGCGATGTCCGCCTCGACCGTGGTCAGCGAACGCCTGCCGTAGTCGGTGTAGACGTACCCTGCGACCTTGCAGCCGGCGCTGGCCAGCAGGTCGATCCCCCTCGTCCAGGACGCGTCCCGCGAAGGCCCCGGCCCGTTCTGGTTGTTGACGATGGGGATCAGCGCCAGGCCGGGCTTTCGCTGGTGCGCATCGGCAATGGCCGTCCACGTCGAGCTCACCGCCGAGCCGGATTCCGCGGGCCAGCTGTAGAGCGGGATGATGCTGCCACCGACCTGGTAAATCGCGGTGTAGGTCACGCTGGTCTGGAAATTGACGCGCCGAAGCCAGGTCGCGTTGCCGTCCTCCCAGCGCGAAAAGCGGTAGTTCCGATAATCGGCGGCCGTGATCGTGTAGTCCTGCCCGGCGCACAAGTCCGGAACGGTGACCGGCGTCCAGCCCCACGCGAGCGTCGTTCCATCCTGTTGCACGGTCACGTAGAGCCCGGTCAGATCGAGGGCGGGATTGTCCAGCGCGGCGCTGCGAATGGTCACCGCAGGACCGCCGGGGCAGGCAGCTTGCGCCGCCTTGCCACGACCGGCTCGCAAAGCCAGAAGATCGTCCTCGACGCCGCCGCAGCCGGCAAGTGCCGCAATCAACGCTGCCGACAGATACCTCACCCTGGTCCTCGCGGCCTGGCGAGAAATCCTACGTCCCGTACACCGTCGCCTGAAGCAGGTGTTTTCCCGAGGGCAACCGTGGAATTTCACGGACGTCGCCTTGGGGAGCTCCGCCGGGTTACGCTGCCGCCGTGCCGAAGAAGAAGCCGTTCAATAATCCGTTCGGCGGGGTCAAGCTTCCTGAGGCGCCGAGGCCTGCGCCCAAGGCACAACCGCCGCCTCCGGAGGCCTCGCCTCCCCGCCCTGCCGCCGAGCTGACGGAGGACGAACTGTGGACGGTGGCCGTCGACGGCGCGAGGCCGCTTGTGGACCGCAGCGGCCGGGTCAAGCCCGGCCCGCAGCGGCTTTCGGTGGCGCCGCTGGAGCTGGATCCCGATCTCGAAGCGTACGACGAGCTGCGGGCGCTGGTGACCGGTGAGGTGCCGTTCGACATCTCGGACTCGGACGAGTTCATCGAGGGGCACGCGCGAGGCCTCGATCCGCGGGTCGTGAAGAGGCTGCGCCGGGGCGAGTTCGCCGTCCAAGGGCACGTCGACCTGCACGGGATGCTCAAGGACGAAGCGAAATCGGAGCTGGAATCGTTTCTCGTCAGGGAGCGCCAGCAGGGAAAACGATGCGTCCTCGTCGTACACGGCCGCGGACTGCACTCGAAGGACCAGGTGCCGGTCCTCAAGGAAGCGTTGAAGCGCTGGATGCACACGGCGCGTTTCGCCCGCCACGTGCTCGGCTTCTCCACGGCGCGCCCACACGACGGCGGCGGCGGCGCCATCTACGTCCTTCTGAAACGAAATTGAAGTCTTCAGATCGAGGTCTTCAGACTTAGCGGCCGAAAGAGGTGGCGGCGGACTGGGTGAGCGCGGCGAAGGTGCCGGGCTGGATGCCCATCCAGAGGACGATCAAGGCGCAGCCGGCGATGGCGAGGCCCGCCGAGAGCAGGCGGCCGCTCTGGACGGCCTCGCCCTTGCCGCTCGGGTACATGTACACGTACACCACGACGCGCAGGTAGTAGTAGAGACCCGCCACGCTGGTCAGCACGCCGAGGACCGCCAGGGGAGTGAGCCCCGCCTCGATGCCGGCGCGGAACACCGTCAGCTTCGCCATGAACCCCGCAGTCGGCGGCACGCCGGCGAGGGAGATCATGAAGAGGGACATGGCGGCCGCGAGGCCGGGATGCCGCTCCGAGAGCCCCGACCACGACGACAAGTCGTCCGCCGACCCGGTCAGCGCCAGGCGCCGCTCGATGACGGCGACGACGCCGAACGCTCCGATGATCGTCGCTGCGTAGGAGGCAAGGTAGAAGAGCAGGCCCTGCGTCGCATCTGCGCGCACCGCCCCGGAGCGCTGCATCGAGGCGACGGCGATGAGCAGGTAGCCGGCGTGCGCGATCGAGGAATATGCCAGCATGCGCTTGACGCTGCGCTGGGGAATGGCGAGCAGGTTGCCGACGAGCATCGTCAAGCCCGCGAGCCAAACGACGAGGCGACTCCAGTCGAGCACGACCTGATCGCCTGCCGGCCCGAATCCGGAGACCAGGATCCGCACCAGGACGGCGAACGCAGCGGCCTTTACACCCGCTGCCATGAAGCCGGTGACCGGAGCCGGAGCGCCGTCATAGACGTCCGGAACCCACATGTGGAACGGCACCGCGGCAACCTTGAACGCGAAACCGGAGGTGAGCAGCGCTGCCGCGCCGTAGAGGAGGCCGCCGGTTCCGGCAGGTCCGCCGCGCCCCACCGCGATCGCCACGTCGGCGAGGCGCGTGGAACCGGTAGCGCCGAACGCGAGCGCTGCGCCGTACAGGAAGACGGCGGAAGCGAAGCTCCCGAGGATGAAGTACTTGAACGCCGCCTCCGCCGGACGCTTGCCACGGCGCAGATACGCGCACAGCGCGTAGACCGCGAGCGACATCACCTCCAGCGAGATGAAGACGACGATCAGGTCCGTCGCCTGGGCGAGCAAGCACATTCCCGCCGCGGAGAAGAGGGAGAGCGCATAGAACTCTCCTCGCGTCGCGTGGAGCGACTCGAGATACGAAAAGGCGACGATGCAGGAGAGCAGGAGCGCCCCGCAGACCACCGCCGCGACCACGCGCCCGAATCCGTCGCTGACCGCGGCGCCGGAGAACAGCGGCACCGCGGGATCGCCCATCTGGGCGACCGCTGCCCACAGGCCCCCTGCGGCGAATGCGGCCGCCACCCATGCCTGGTAACGCCTGTCGGGCGGAGACTCGGCCGCCTGCGGCTTCGCGTCGGACCCCGGCGGGAGCGAGCGTTGCGCGGCTTCGGCGAGCCCGGGAGACGGCCCCAGCACCGCCGGCTTCACGGTCCGCAGGAAGACCTCGCTGGTCAAGAGCAGCAGCGCACCGACGCTCAGGATCAGCGCTGGCAGCACACCGTAGAGGTCGTTCGGGTCGAAGTTCATCGCCCGAGCTCCGCCTTGCGCACTGGCCGCTCGGCGCGGGTGACACGCTGCACGAAAGCGTCGACCGGCTCCTTGATGGCGGTGAGCAGCGGCTGCGGCGCGAATCCGATGGCGACGATGGCGATGAGCAGCGGCGCGAGCGTGAACCACTCCCGCACCGTCAGGTCGGCGAGGCCGTGTGCCGCGGCCTTCCTCGGGGGCCCGAAAAACACGCGCTGGTACATCCACAGCATGTACACGGCGCCGAGAATGACGCCGGTAGCGCCGACGACCGCGAGCGGCACCGCCCCGCGGAGGACCTTCGACGTGAACGTGCCGATCAGGACGAGGAACTCGCCGACGAAGCCGTTGGTGCCCGGGAGGCCGATGGACGACAGCGTCACGATCAGGAAGGTGGCTGCGATCGCCGGAGTCACGCCGGCGAGGCCCCCGTACGCCGCCAGATCGCGGGTGTGCGTACGCTCGTAGAGGATCCCGATCATCAGGAACAGCGCGCCGGTGGAAATTCCGTGGTTCACCATCTGCAGCACGGCGCCGCTGACCGCCTCCGGTGTCAGAGCGGACAGACCGAGCATGACGAACCCGAGGTGGGCGACCGATGAGTACGCGATCAGGCGTTTCAGATCCGTCTGCGCCATGCACATGAACGAGCCGTAGACGATCCCGATCACGCCCAGGACGGCCACCGCGGGCGCCCAGGCCAGCGCCGCCTGCGGGAACAGAGGCATCGCGTACCGGATGAACCCGAAGGTCCCCATCTTCAGCATGACGCCGGCGAGGATGATGGAGCCGGCGGCGGGCGCTTCGGTGTGAGCGTCCGGCAGCCAGGTGTGCAGCGGCCAGATCGGCACCTTGATGGCGAAGGCCAGCGCGAAGGCGAGGAACAGCCACCGCTGCGTGGAAGCGTCCACCATCCCGGCATTGAGCAGGTCGACGTAGTCGAAGCTCTTCCGCCCCGAGTTGCTCCAGAGCCAGAAGATGGCGAGCAGCATCAGCACCGAGCCGATGAAGGTGAAGAGGAAGAACTTCACCGCGGCGTAGATCCGGCGCTCGCTCCCCCACATCCCGATCAAGAGGTACATCGGGATCAGCATCGCTTCCCAGAAGACGTAGAAGAGCACCAGGTCCAGCGCCGCCAGCGTGCCCAGCATCGCCGTCTCCAAGAGCAGGAGCGAGATGCAGTACACCTTGACCCGCTCCTGGATGTACTTCCACGAGCTGAGCACGACGATGGGACCGAGGAGGGCGGTGAGGAGGAAGAGGAGCAGCGCCACCCCGTCGAGCCCGACGTGATAGCTGAACCCCAACGCCGGGGCCCACTCGCTCTTCTGTTCGAACGCGTACCGCCCCGGTGCGGCCCGGAATCCCGTCCAGAGCGGGATCGAGAGCAGGAACGTGAACAGGCTGAAGAGGAAGGCGATGCCCTTGTGCTGCCCGCCTTCGCCGCGCGGCAAGAGCGCGACCAGGACGGCGCCGAGCACCGGGAGGAAGGTGACGATCGTCAACAGATGGGCCTGGATGAATTCCATCAGCCCCTCACCAGGAAGACGTAGAGCAGCGCCGCAACGCCGAGCGCGGTGACGGCGGCGTAGCGCTGGACGTCGCCGTTCTGGAAGCGGCGCGCCATCGCGGAGATCCAGGCGATGAGCGAGGGGATGCCGTTCACGAACAGCCCGTCGATGAGCGTCGCGTCGACGAATCGCCAGAGGCCGCGGGCGAGCGCCCAGATCGGACGCACGACGGCCCAACCGTAGAGCTCGTCGACGTAGAGCTTGTTGGCGAGGGCGCGGCGCAAGCCGCGGACGCGCGAGGTGAGCAACTCGTCGCCGGCGAGTCCGCGCTTGAAATAGAGCGCGTAGGCGCCGGCCCAGCCCGCCCACCCGACGATTAGCGCGATGCCGTAGCCGAGATATGGCGCGAACTCCTCGGGCGCGCCGCCGCGCGGCCGCGAGAACACGCCTTCGGTAAAATGCTCCCACGTCCATCCCTGCAGCGCGGTGCCGTGCACCCACGGCTGCGGCAGGCCGAGCACGAGGCCGACCACGGACAGGCCGGCCAGGATCCAGAGCGGCAGCGTCATCACCGAGGGACTCTCGTGAGGGTGGACGCTCTCGGGGCCGCGATACTCGCCGGAGAAGGTGAGGAAATAGCAGCGCCACATGTAGAAGCTGGTGAGGAAGGCGGAGAAGGATCCTACGGCGTAGATCAGCGGCCCGAGGAAAGTCAGGTGCGGTCCGGAGTACCCCAGGGTCAAGAAGCCGAACGCGCGCGTGTGCAGCGCCTGGCCGAGGATCTCGTCCTTCGAGAAGAAACCCGAGATGGGGAGGATGCCGGTGATGGCGATGGTGGCGATCAGGAACGTCGTCCGCGTGGATGGCATGTATCTGCGCAGCCCGCCCATGCGCTGGATGTCCTGCTCGCCTTGCAGCCCGTGGATCACCGCCCCGGAGCCGAGGAAGAGGCAGGCCTTGAAGAAGGCGTGCGTGACCAGGTGCATCGTGCCGGCGAAGAATGCGCCGACGCCGACGCCGATGAACATGAACCCGAGCTGGGACACGGTGGAGTAGGCGAGCACCTTCTTGATGTCGTTCTGCGACGTCGCGATCAGCGCGGACCAGATGGCGGTGAGCACACCGACCACCGCGACCACGGCCATGATCCCCGGCGCCGACACGTAGAGGTGGCTGAGCCGCGCGACCATGTACACGCCGGCCGTCACCATCGTGGCGGCGTGGATCAGCGCCGAGACCGGCGTTGGACCAGCCATCGCGTCCGGGAGCCAGATGTAGAGGGGAAGCTGCGCGCTCTTTCCCGTGGCGCCGATGAACAGGCAGAGGGCCGCGATCGACGCGACACCGAGCGGCAGCGCCGCGGAATTCACCTGCGCGAACCCGACGCTGCCGATCTGGTTGAAGAGGATGAAAATCCCGATCAGGAACCCGAAATCCCCGATCCGGTTGACGATGAACGCCTTGCGCCCCGCGTAGGCCTTCTCCTCGTCGGTGAACCAGAACCCGATCAACAGGTAGCTGCAGAGGCCTACGCCCTCCCAGCCGACGAACATCGCGACGAGGTTGTCGCCGAGGATCAGCGTGAGCATCGCGGCGACGAACAGGTTCAAATACGAGAAGTACCGCCAATACCCGGGATCCTCGTCCATGTAGCCTACGGAGTAGACGTGGATGAGGAATCCGACGCCGGTCACCACCAGGGTCAGCGCTCCGGACAGCCGGTCGAACGTGAACGCCATGTCCACGCGCAACGACCCCGCCGAGAACCAGTTGAAGGCGAGCTCGTGGAAGAGCTGAACCTGTTCGCCGAGCCCCATGAACGCGCGCAGGCCGACGAGGAACGAGAGCAGCACCGAGGCCAGCGCCACTGCGTAGACCCAGCCCTTGGGGAGCCACTTGCCGGCCAAGCCACAGACGGCGGCGCCGATCAGGGGCAGCAGCGGGACGAGGTGCAGCCAGGTGACTTCCACTCTTCGGCTCCTAGAGCTTCAGCGTGTCGAACTCGTCGACGTTGACGGAAGTGCGGCTGCGGAAGACGGCGATGATGATGGCCAATCCGACGGCAGCCTCGGCAGCGGCCGTGGCGATGACGAAGAACGCCGCCGCGTGCCCGGAGAGGAAGCTTCCCATCGGCGGGTTCGGCACCAGCGGAAAGCGCGAGAACGCCAGGAACGTGAGGTTGACCGCGTTGAGCATCAGCTCGATGCTCATCAGCACGATGATCGCGTTGCGCCGCAGGACCACACCGGCGGCGCCGAGGGCGAACAGCAGCGCGGCCAGGACGAGGTAGTGCTGGGCCTGGTGGGCGTGGAAGAAGTCCATCAGATCTTCCCTTTGGCCACCACCACCGCTGCGACCACCGCCACGAGCAACAGGAGCGAGGTGATCTCGAACGGCAGCACCGAGGCGAGATAGAGCGTCCGCCCCACCGCCTTCACCCCGCCGAATCCGGCGACGACCATCGCGTTGTCGCGCACGGGACCGCCGGGATAAGCGGGGCCGAGCGCCCGCCAGGCGATCACGCCGGCGCCGGCCACGACCGCGGCCACGCCGATCGCCTTCCACGCCGTCCAGCGCGCCTCGCCCAGCTCCTCCTCCTTCAGGTTGAGGAGCATGATCACGAAGACGAACAGCACCATCACCGCGCCGGCGTAGACGAGGATCTGGAGGATGGCGATCAGGTGCGCGGCGAGCAGGACGTAGATGCCGGAGAGGAAGAAGAAGCAGCCGACCAGCGAGAGCGCGCCGTAGATCGGGTTGCGGCGGAAGATCACCTGCGCCCCGGCGAGCAGCACTCCGATGGCGAACAGGTAGAAGAGGATTGCCTCGGCCACGTCAGCCTCGCACCAGCGCGTCGAAATCGCCGCGGAACTTCTCGATGTAGCTCTTCGCGGGCATGGCGGCCCCGTCGGCCAGCGCGCAGATGGTCTTCATCTCCATCTGACGCGCGATCTGGTGGACGTTGTCGACGTCCTGCTTCTCGCCCCTGCCGGCGACGATCTTGTCGAGGAGCCGCGAGAGCCAGGCGGTGCCTTCGCGACAAGGGGTGCACTGGCCGCAGCTCTCGTGGGAAAAGAAATGCATGAGATTGGCGAGCGCCTGCGCCATGTTCACGGACTGATCGAGGTAGACGACCGCTCCCGACCCCGCCATCGTCTTCTTCGCCTTCAGGGTATCGAAATCGCTGGCCCACTCCGCCTCGGCGGCGGTCATGATCGCCGACGAGGCCCCACCCGGGATGATGGCCTTCAGCGTCGATCCCTCGCGCATGCCACCGCAGTACTCGTCGAGCAGCGCCTTGAAACTGATGCCCATCGGGGCCTCGTACACGCCCGGCTTCTTCACGTGGCCGCTCACCGCGTAGAGCCGGGTCCCACCGTTCTTCGGCGTCAGTCCGATCCGGCTGAACTCGTCTCCGCCCATGGTGAGGATGGGGGGCATGTTCGCCAGGGTTTCGACGTTGTTCACCGCCGTAGGCTGCTTGAATAGACCGCCCCCGGCGTTCGCGGGAAACGGCGGCTTCAGCCTCGGATAGCCCTTGCGGCCCTCGAGCGATTCGAGCAGCGCCGTCTCCTCGCCGCAGATGTACGCGCCGGCGCCGAAGACCGCGTGCACTTCCAGATCAAATCCGGAGCCGAGGATGTTCTTTCCGATGAACCCGGCCGCGCGCGCCTCCTCGACGGCCTTCTCCAGCCGCGCCATGGCGCTCTCGCGGAACTCGCCGCGGCAGTAGACGTAGCTCGCGTGGCAGTCGATCGCGTAGCACCCGATGATCAGGCCTTCGACGAACAGGTGCGGGCTCCGCAACAGGATCTCGCGGTCCTTGAAGGTTCCCGGCTCGCCCTCGTCGGCGTTCACCACCAGGTACTTGGGAAAGCTCGTCTCCTTGCGGACGAAGTTCCACTTCATTCCGGTCGGGAAACCCGCGCCGCCGCGACCGCGCAGGTTCGACTTCACCACCTCGTCGACGATCTGCTGCGGCTGCATCTTGAGCGCCTTCGGAAGCGCCTGGTACCCGCCGCCGCCGCGGTACGTGTCGAAGGACCAGCTCTGCGGCTTGTCCCAATCCGCGGTGAGGATCTTCGGGCCGGTCATCGCTTCGGCTCCGCGCTGCCCGCCATCGCTTTTCCTGGGCGCTCGCGCAGCTCCTGGATCAGCGCCTGGAGCGAGTCCGGCGTGACGGTCTCCACGAAGGTGAAGTTGTTGACCAGCACGGCCGGCGCTCCGCCGCAGGCGGCGAGGCAGGCCACTTCCTCCAGCGAAAAGTGCCCGTCAGGGGTGGTCTGGCCGGGCCGGATGCCGAGGATCTCCGAGCACTGCCGCAGAACGTTTTCGGATCCCATCGCCCAGCAGGAGATCGAGTTGCAGACGCCGATGTGATGCCGGCCGACAGGCCGCAGCCGGTACATCGTGTAGAACGTCGCCACTTCGCGGACGCGGACGGGCGGGACGTCCATGCGAAACCCGACGTACGCCATCGCCTGTTCGGAGAGCCAGCCGAGCTCGTCCTGCGCGAGATGCAGGGCGGCGAGCAGCGCGGCCTTGCGGCGCCCGGACGGATACTTCGCGATTGCCCGTTCGAGTCCCGCATCGAAGCGCTGCTGCTGCTCGGCCGTGAACGGACTCTCCACCGGGCCCGTCTGCGTTCCGAGGGCAATCATTGCGGCGCGGACGTGTATGGCGTGCGCGGGGGGGTGTCAACTGTACAGTCTCGGAATTAGCCGCTAAGCCGCCTCCGGCGGCCGCGGCTAAGCCGCCTTCGGCGGTCCGACTAAGCCGCACCTTTCGGTGCGGCAGCGGCTAGCGCAAGTCGAGAACGCGCAGCGAAGCGAGCGCCGCCAGCGTCCCGAGCACTTCGTTCTCCGGCTTGCCGGCGACCTTCACCAGATCCGCGACGGTGCGGTTGCCATCGCAGCGCGGCAAAAGGTGCGCTTCCCAGGCCTGCAGCTCCACGTCGCTGAGGTTGAACGAAGGCTCCTGGCTCGGGGTCGGCCGCGCCGACTGCGGCATCAGCCGCTTGAGCCGCTCCGGCTTGTAGAGCTTCTTCACCCCTCGCATGATCAGGTTCGCCGGATGGATGTCGAGCTTGATCGCCTCCTTCCGCGCGCGCGCCTGGAAAGAAAGCGTGAAGATGCCCTCCTCCCAGGCGAAGACCGAATAGAGGATGCTCTTGATCTGCTGGCCGACGTAGTAGAGGCGCTCTTCTTCGTTGAGCGCGCCCATCTCGATGAGGACGTCGCCGGTACGCTTGCTGCCCGACGCTTCTTCCGCGGCCTGCTTGAGGGTCTGCTCGTCGATCTTCCCTGCCCGGACCAGGAACTGGCCGAGCCGGTCGGCGACCAGGTTCGAGAGCGCGAACACCGGGAACCCGCTCTCGAAGAAGATGATCTTCTTCACCTGTCCCTTCATCAGGCCGAGCTCGCCGGTCTCCTTCGCGTTGTAGAACGCCGCGAGCAGATGAGGCAGATTGTCCTTCAGGTCCCCGCGGCGGATTCCATCCTTCTCCGCCAGCGGCTGCAGGATCGGCTCCGGTTCGGACGCCCGCGCGATAGGACCCGTGTTCACCTGCGCGGCGCGCACCCTTGGCTGGCGCCCCGGCTCCCCGCGCATCCGCGCGACCTGTTCGCGGTTCATCGGCCTGAGCTGCAGGGGCGAGGTTCCCTGCATCGACCCGGATTTGAGATCGATGCGGGCGGTCAGCTGCATGGCCTCCGCCGCCTCCGCCACCTGTGGTCCCGACTCCACGTCGAAGGCCATCCGCTCTTGGCCCCGGCCCGAGACGGGAACGGCCTTGCGCACTGCGTCGAGCAGCGCGCTGCGCTCGAATGGCTTCTCGAAGAAGGCCAACGCGCCGTACTTGTGCAGCGCCGTATCCGCCGCCTTGCCACCCTTGTGGACGCCGGACATGAACACGAACGGCACGCGCAGGCGTTTGAGCGCCTCGGCTACCTCGTACCCCATGAGATCAGGCAGCAGGACGTCCAGGACGGCGAGGGCCGGCTTCTGCTTCCGCGCCAGATCCAGCGCGGTCCGGCCGCGCGACGCCGTCTGGACCAGGTACCCGGCTTCCTCGAAGGCGGATGAAAGAAGAGTGAGCAGCTCCGGATTGTCGTCCACCACGAGGATGCGGGGAGCAGACACCCATCGAGCCTACGATGCGTTTCCGGCTGCGGCAAGCATGGCACGTCCCGGGCGGCGGACGGTTGATCCCCTCGGAACGGAATGTTAAGCAGGCTCGCTTTTTCCATCTGCTCGGAGGCGACCATGCGTCGCATGTCCGCGAAATTCCTCGTCTGCATGCTCGCCGTCGCCATCGGCTGCAAGAAGGAGCAGCAGGGCGGCGGAAACGTGGGTGCCGCTGATACAGGAGTCATCAAGGTCGGTGAAGTTGGCTCGATGACCGGCACCGAAGCAACGTTCGGCACCTCCAGCGACCGCGGCATCCAGCTCGCGGTCACCGAGGTCAACTCCCAAGGGGGAATCAAGGGCCGGCAGGTGCAGGTGATCGCCCTCGACGACGAAGGAAAACCCGAGGAAGCGGCCACCGCCGCCACGCGCCTGATCTCCAGCGAGCACGTGACCGCGCTGCTCGGCGAGGTCGCCTCGACGCGCTCGTTGTTCATGGCGCCGAAGGCGCAGGCGGCGAAGGTGCCGATGGTCTCTCCCTCCTCGACCAACGAGAAGGTCACCGCCGTCGGCGACTACATCTTCCGCGCCTGCTTCATCGACCCGTTCCAGGGCTACGTGATGGCGAAGTTCGCCACCGAGACGCTGAAGCTGAAGAAGGCCGCCATCCTTCGCGACGTGCGCAACGATTACTCCGTCGGGTTGGCAAAGGTCTTCAACGACAACTTCACGAAGATGGGCGGGCAGATCGTCGACAACGAGAGCTACTCGTCGGGCGACGTCGACTTCAAGGCGCAGCTCACCAACATCAAGGGCGCCGCGCCAAACGCTCTCTACGTTCCCGGCTACTACACCGACGTCGGCCTGATTGCCCGACAGGCGCGCGAGGTGGGCCTCACCGTCCCGCTGCTGGGCGGCGACGGCTGGGACAGCGAGAAGCTCTACGAGATCGGCGGCGCGGCGCTGGAAGGCAGCTTTTTCTCCAATCACTATTCCGTCGACGACCCGAGCCCGCGCATCCAGGAGTTCGTCACCAAGTTCAAGAAGGCCTACGGCGGCCAGGTGCCGGACTCTCTGGCCGCGCAGGCCTACGACGCGGCCGGAATGCTCTTCGACGCGATGAAGCGGGCCAAGGACCTGACCGGCCCTTCCATCCGCGAGGCGCTGGCGCAGACCAAGGACTACAGAGGCGTGACGGGCGACATCACCATGGACGAGAAGCGCAACGCCACCAAGCCCGCGGTGGTGCTCCGGGTCGGCAAGGGCGGCAAGTACGAGTTCTCCGGCCGCATCCAGCCCGAGGGCGTGAAGGAGACCAACCCGGCGGAGGCGCCGCGTGCGACGCCCGACTCGCCGAAGAAGACCGAGGGCAACACGGCGCCCAACGCGGCGCCGGGAACCATTCCGACGCCGACGCAAACGCCTCCGGTCGGCGCCACCACCGGCGCGCAGAGCGCCGCCAACACCGGGCAGCCGCAGGGCGTGCCCGCGGGCGAGCATTCGAAGAAGTAAAGCGTGATCGACTTCCTGCAGCGCCTCGTCGACGGAGTGTCGCTCGGCGCGATCTACGCGTTGATCGCGCTCGGCTACACGATGGTGTACGGCGTCCTGCAGCTGATCAACTTCGCGCACGGCGACGTCTTCATGCTCGGCGCGATGATGGGCTGGTACATGTCGTCGGTGTGGACGGGCGAATCGCGCAATCCCAGCATCTTCGGGGCGCTCGCGGTCACCCTCTTCGCCATGGTGGCCTGCGGCGCCGTCGGCCTTCTCATCGAGCGGCTCGCTTATCGCCCCCTGCGCGGGTCGCCGCGGCTGAACGCGCTGATCACCGCCATCGGCGTCAGCTTCTTCCTCGAATACGGGGGCCAGTTCCTCTTCGGTCCCAACCCGCGTGCGTTCGGCGTGCTCCCGCACCGGCCCGCCACGGTGGTCGCCGGCATCTCCATCGGCTACGTCGATCTCGTCACCATCGCCACCAGCGTGGTGCTGATGATCGTCCTGCAACGGATCGTGTTCCACTCCCGCATCGGCACCGCCATGCGCGCGGTCTCCTGGAACCCGTCGGTGGCCGCGCTGATGGGCGTGAACATCGACTTGATCATCAGCTTCACCTTCGGGCTGGGGTCGGTACTGGCGGCAGTCGCCGGCGTGCTCTACGCGTCGAAGTACCCGAGCGTCCATCCCTTGATGGGGCTGATGCCGGGCCTCAAGGCTTTCGTCGCCGCGGTGCTGGGCGGCATCGGCAACGTTCCTGGCGCCATGCTGGGAGGTCTGTTGCTCGGCCTCGCCGAGCAGCTCGTCTCCGGGTACACCAGCTCCTCCTGGCGCGACGCGGTCGCTTTCGGAATCCTCATTCTCATCCTGCTGGTGAAGCCCTCCGGCCTCCTCGGCCGCGGAGCCGCGGAGAAGGTCTGATGCCTTTCTTCGGCGGGAGCGCGCTCAGGCGGACGGGAAAGGCGCTGCGCAGCTGGTTGCCGTTCTTCGTCGCCATTCCCTTCCTGGTCCTGATCGAGCAGGAGATCGAGCTCAATCCGGCGCTGCGGCTCGAATACGCGTTCCAGAACATCAACCACATCGGGATCGCCGTCATCCTCGCCGTATCGCTGAATTTGGTGAACGGCCTGACCGGCCAGTTCTCCATCGGGCACGCCGGCTTCATGGCGGTGGGCGGATACGTCAGCGCGGTGCTGCTGATGCGCGGTCCGCAGGAAGATCCCTACCGGATCTTCTTCATCATCTCCGCCCTGGCGGGCGCAACGGCCGCGGCGGTCGCCGGGTGGATCGTTGGAAAACCTTCGCTGCGACTGCGCGGCGACTACCTCGCCATCGTCACCCTCGGGTTCGGCGAGATCATCCGGGTGATCATCGAAAACACTCCCTTCTTCGGCGGCGCCATCGGGCTCTCGCCCATTCCTCATCGCGCCGACTTCGCCTGGATCTGGGCGGTCGCCATCGCCACCATCCTCATCGCCAAGCGGCTCCGCGATTCGACGCACGGGCGCGCCTTTCTCTCGGTGCGCGAGGACGAGGTGGCGGCAGAGGCGATGGGCATCGACACCACCGGCTACAAGGTGCGCGCGTTCGTCATCAGCGCCTTCTTCGCCGGCATCGCTGGAGCGCTCAGTGGGGCGTTCGAAGGGAACCTGGCGCCCCAGAGCTTCACCTTCGTCCGCAGCTTCGAAGTGGTGGCCATGGTCGTGCTCGGCGGCATGGGGTCGATCACCGGCTCCACCATCGCGGCGGCCGTGCTCACCCTGCTGCCCGAGTACCTTCGCGCCGTGGCGAATCTGCGGATGGTCATCTACTCGATCGCCCTGATCGCCCTGATGCTGCTGCGGCCGCGCGGCCTGCTCGGAACGCGCGAGATCTGGGACTGGTGGCGCAAGCGCCGGGCGCCGCGCCCTGGCGGAAGCCGCGAGGCGAGCGAGGCGCTCATCGACGTCCGCAACGCCACGATTCGCTTCGGCGGCCTGACGGCCGTGAGCGACTTTTCGCTGGAGGTGAAGCCGCGCGAGCTGGTGGCCCTGATCGGGCCGAACGGGGCCGGCAAGACGACGGTGTTCAACCTGCTCACCGGCGTCTACCCGCCGAGCGCGGGCAGCATCAAGGTGATCGGCCGCGACACCCGCGGCCTCGCCCCGCACGACATCGCGCACCTCGGCTGCGCCCGCACCTTCCAGAACATCCGGCTGTTCCGGGAGCTGACCGCCTTCGACAACGTCCGCATCGCCTGCCACCACCTGACCCGCGAGACGATGGCCGCCGCCGTCCGGCAGGGGGCGCTCTCGGAACAGGAGGAGAAGTGGATCGCGGAGCGCGCCGCGGAGCTGCTCGAGATCATGGGGCTGTCCCACCGCCGCGACGAGGTGGCGAAGAACCTTCCCTACGGCGAGCAGCGGAGGCTGGAGATCGCCCGCGCCCTCGCCACCGGGCCGCAGGTATTGCTCCTCGACGAACCCGCCGCGGGGACGAACACGCGGGAGAAGGCGGATTTGATGGCGCTGATCCGTTCGATCCGCGACCGCTTCGGAGTCGCCATCGTGCTCATCGAGCACGACATGAAGCTGGTGATGGGCGTCTCCGAGCGGATCCTGGTACTCGACCATGGCGTGACCATTGCCCAGGGCCTGCCGCGCGAGATCCAGAGCAACCCGAAGGTGATCGAGGCCTATCTCGGCGAGAAGTACGCGAAGGAGCACGCGGCGCAGATCGCGGCGGCCGGAGGCGGTAGTTAGATGGGCGAGACGCTGCTCGAGCTGCACGACCTCGACGTCCATTACGGCGCGATCCACGCGCTGCGCGGCATCTCCTTTCGCGTCGGACAGGGCGAGATCGTCACGCTGATCGGCGCCAACGGGGCCGGCAAGACCACGACGCTGCGGGCGGTGAGCGGAATGCTGCGCCCGAGCGGCGGCCAGATCCGCTACGACGGAACCGCGATCGCCGGCTTCAAGCCGCACCGGCTGGTCGCGCGCGGTCTCTGCCACGCGCCGGAAGGGCGCGGCATCTTTCCCAATCTGACCGTGACCGAGAACCTCAGCCTTGGTGCGTTCCTGCGGCGCGACGCGCAGGGGATCGCGCAGGACAAGGAGAAGGGTTTCGCCCTCTTCCCTATCCTCAGGGAACGCGCCTCGCAGATGGCGGGGACGCTGTCCGGCGGCGAGCAGCAGATGCTCGCCATCGCCCGCGCCCTCATGTCCCGTCCCCGGCTGCTGCTGCTCGACGAGCCGTCGCTGGGCCTCGCGCCCACCGTCGTGGAGACCATCTTCAGCATCATCCAGGAGATCAACAAGCAGGGCGTGACCATCCTCCTGGTCGAGCAGAACGCGCACCTGGCGTTGGGAATCGCAAACCACGGCTACGTCCTGGAGACGGGGACGGTGGTACAGAAGGGCACCGGAGCCGAGCTGCTGCGGTCGCCGGAGATCAGAAAGGCCTATCTGGGAGAATGACCGCCATGTGGCCGGTGACGATGGAGGATGTGCGAAGCGCGAGGGAGAGGATCCGCGACCGGCTCCCCCCGACGCCGCTGCGCCGGTATGCCCCGCTCGATGAAGCCGTCGGATACGGCATCCGCGTCTACGTCAAGCACGAGAACCACCAGCCGACGCAGGCGTTCAAGGCGCGCAACGCGCTGTCTGCCCTGACGACGCTCTCGTCGGAGGAGAAGAAGCGCGGCGTCGTGGGCGCGTCGCGCGGCAATCACGGGCAGGCGCTCGCGTGGGCAGGACAGCTTCTCGGCATTCCCGTCGTCATCTGCGTGCCGCGGGGGAACAACCCGGAGAAGAACGAGGCCATGCGCGGGTTCGGCGCGGAGGTGATCGAGGAAGGCGACGACTACGACGTCGCGGTGCAGGTCGCGGACAAGCTCGTGCGGGATCGGGGAATGACGCTCGTGCACTCGACGAACCACCCGCAGGTCATCGCGGGCGCCGCCACGATGGCGCTGGAGATGCTCGAGCAGGAGCCCGGCCTGGAAGCGATGGTCCTCGCGGTTGGCGGCGGGTCGCAGGCGGTCGGAGCGATGACGGTCGCGCGCGCCCTGCGCCCTTCGCTCACCGTCTTCGGCGTCCAGGCGGCGCGCGCCGCCGCCATTCACGACTCCTGGCACCAGCGAAAGCCGCTGACCGGCTATACCGCGAACACGTTTGCCGACGGTCTCGCGACCCGCAACGTCTACGAGCACACCTTCAGCGCGCTGCGCGAAGGGCTGGCGGGATTCGTCAAGGTCGGTGAGGCGGACTTGGCCGACGCCGTCCGCCTGCTGCTGCGCACCACCCACAACCTCGCCGAAGGGGCAGGCGCGGCGGGGCTTGCCGGCCTGCTCGCAATGCGCGAATCTCTCGCGGGGAAAGCGGTCGGAATCTCGATTTCCGGAGGAAATCTCGACCTCGAGACGTTACGACGGGTGGTCTCCCGCGAAATCTGAAAGATGCGCCAGTCGTAATATCCGGGGCCGCGGTGCGTAACCGCGACATGGAGATGAGCCTGCTTCCCCAAATGCCACCTCTTCCCGTCTCGACGCGGCCCCAGCGGGGCTTCGTCCGCTGGGCGCTCCGGCGCGTCCGGGGATATTCAGAGGGCATCCAGGCTCCCCCCGTGGGGAGCACCGAACAGGCGCTCTACGGCTTCGCGCAACCGATCCTCGGCGTGCGGGTGCTGCTTTCCGACGGCGAATTGCTCAAGGAGGCGCTTTACCCCGCCGGCCTGCTCGCCGCCGCCTGCGCGCTCTACGCCACCTTCGGGAACGACGGCGTCGGTTGGGTGAGCTGGTTCAAGTGCTTCTACAAGGCGTTCGCCGCGCTGGCCCCCCTGCCCTCGTTCTTCTTCGCCAATCACTATGCCCGGCTCGCCGCCATGATCCGCTGGCGGATGGGATTCGGTGCCTGCGGTCCGCGCGAGATGCCCTGGGGGATGCTGGCAGGTCGCATGATCCGCCAGGCGCTGATCGTCGTCATCGGCGTGGCTCCCCTGCTCGTGGTGGCGAAGCTGTTGCCGGCGATCGGGGACTACATCTCCGCTGCCGTTCTGGCGATCTGGAGCTTGCACTGGGTGGTCGCCGACGCGTTCGACGACGCGCAGGTCTGCCTTCCCGGCGAGTCGGTGAAGCAGTCGCTCCAGCGCGACCGCGAAGCCCAGGAGCCGTGGTTCGTCCGCCTCCTGAAGCGCGCCGCGGCGCACCTGCCGGGGATCCTCGGCGGGCCGATCCGCCTCTTCGCGCGGCTCTGCGACAAGCTGGCGCTGGACTCGCGCGGCGAGATCGCGCTGATGGAATCGAACCGGGCCGTATCGGTCGGATTCGGGCTCTCGACCGCGGTGGTCCTCGCGACCCCCGTGCTGAACCTGCTCTTCCGGCCGATCATCATCGCCGGGTCATCGCATCTGCTAGGCCAGATCGAGAAGGACGAGGTCCAGCTCCAGCTGCCCCAGCCGCGTCCGGCGATAGCGCCTAATGGAGCTGGAACTCGGATTTCAGCTCACGCGCGGTAAGCAGCTGCAAAGCGGTCTTCGCCGGCAGGTCCTCGTACAGGATGCGATAGACGGCATCGTGCAGCGGCATGTCGACGCCGAGCTTGCGGGACAGATCGTGGACGCTCTTCGCCGTCCGGACGCCTTCCGCGACCTGCGTCATCCCGGCGAGCACGTCCGTCAGCTTCTGCCCGCGACCCAGCGCGAGCCCGACGGTGCGGTTGCGCGACAGCTCGCCGGTGCAGGTCAGAACCAGATCGCCCATCCCGGCGAGGCCGCTCAGCGTGATGGGATTGGCGCCCTTCCTCACCGCCAGCCGTACGAGCTCCGCCAGCCCGCGGGTCATGATCGCCGCGCGCGTGTTGTTGCCGAACCCCATCCCGTCGGAGATTCCCGCAGCGATGGCGCAGACGTTCTTCAGCGAGCCCCCCAGCTCCACTCCGACCACGTCGTTCGAGGTGTAGACGCGGAAGTAGTCGTTCGAGAACCAGCGCTGCACCTTCTGGGCGATCTTCTCCCAAGGCGAGGCGACGACCACTGCCGTCGGCATCTTCAGCATGGTCTCCTTGGCGAACGACGGCCCGGAGAGGCAGACCAGGTATGGATGCATCTCCGGGGGGAGGACGTCCTCGAGGACCTCGTGCATCGTCAGCAGAGTGTCGTTTTCGATCCCCTTGGTGGCCGTGACGATCGGAGTCGCCTTCGGCAAGGACGGCAATGCCTGCCGCATCACGGGGCGGGTGACGTGTGACGGGTTGACGGCGAGCACCAGCTCGGCGCCTGCCAGCGACCGGGGAAGATCGTGCATCGCCGTGACCGACTGCGGGAGCTGGACGCCAGGCATGTACTTGGGATTTTCGCGACGGGCGGCGATCGCTTCCGCGACGTCCTGTTCGAACGACCAGATGACGACCTCGTGGCCGTTGTTGCCGAGGACGGAGGCGAGCGCCGTTCCCCAGCTTCCCCCGCCGATGACCGTTGCGCGCATCAGGTCCGCAGCCTAGCGCAGACGATGGCCGCGAGGGAGAGCCCCGCCGCCACGATGTAGGGCGCGCCGGGCGCGACCTGCTGGAAGAGAGCGCCACCCATCGCTGGCCCAAGCACGCGCGCGAGGCTGGCCGCGGATTGCGACACGCCGAGCGCGCCGCCCTGCGTGTCTGGGGGGGCGTTTCGCGAGATGAGGCTCGCCACCGAAGGCTGCGAGAGTCCGTGTCCGCACGCCAGTCCGAACGCGCAGGCGTAGATGCCCGACCACGACGCCGCGAGCGGCAGCATCGCCAACGCCAGCGCCGTGAGCGCGATTCCCGCGATGAGCAGGCGGCGTTCGCCGAAAGCGGTGGCCAGCCGGCCGACCAGTCCTCCCTGGAGCGCCACCTGGATGACCCCGATGAAGCCGAAGAGGTACCCGACGCGGCGGACGAGCTGCGCGTGGTCGCGCGCGCCGATGCGGCGCTCGATGAACAGCGTCAGCGTCGCTTCCATCATCGTGAAGCCGAGCATGAAGAGGAAGTACACGAGCACCAGCAGGCGCAGCCGCCGATCGCCAAGGCCGCGGGAGAGCAGCGCGATGCGGGAGAGCCTCGCACCCGTGTTCGTTCCCCGGCGCTCGCGCGAGAGCGACTCCGGGAGGAAGAACGCCGCCGCGGCCAGGTTCAGGGCCGCGAGCGCCGCGGAAGCGAGGCAGGGGAGCGCGTAGGGATTCTTCTCGAAAAGCGGCAGACGGATCACGGTGGAGAGATTCGAGAGCACCCCGCCGAGCGCAGGTCCGAGGATGAACCCGAGCCCGATGGCGGCGCCGAGAAGCCCCATTCCGCGCGCGCGATCCTGCGGCGCGGTGACGTCGGCGACCGCCGCCTGCGCGGTGGGGATGGTGGCGCCGAAAATGCCCATCAGCACGCGTCCGACGAAGAGGAGCCCAAGCGTTCCGGCGAGCCCGAACAGCGTGTATCCCGCCACCGATCCGAGAAGGCCGAGGAGCAGAATGGGACGCCGGCCGACCCGATCCGAGACCCTCCCCCAGACCGGGGCGAAGACGAATTGCGCCAGCGAGTAGCTGGACATGAGCAAGCCGACGACCGCGGCCCGCGCCCCGAAGGACTCCACGTAATACGCGAGGAAAGGAATGATGATCCCGAACCCGACCAGATCGATGAAGACGGTGACGAACAGGACCGGGAGCACGCCCCGGGGACCCTAGCATGTCGCATGCATGTCGGACCCCAGAGGCAGGATGGAACGATGACCAGGATCGCGATCCAGCACGTGTGCAGGCAGTGCGGCTTTCGCACCGCGAAGTGGTTCGGCAAGTGCGGAGGCTGCGGCGCGTTCGGCTCGGTGGAGGAGCAGTCGGCTCGCGCCGGCGGACGCGGGCTCTCGCCCGTGCTGCCCATCGACCAGGTCCCGCTCTCCCCGGGGCGCCGGGAGAGGACGGGCATCGGCGAACTGGACCGCGCGCTCGGAGGGGGGCTGGTTCCCGGCGCGGTGGTGTTGCTCGCCGGCGATCCCGGGATCGGAAAGAGCACGCTGCTCCTCTCCGCGCTGGATCGGCTCTCGGGTCCAAAGCGGCCCGTGCTGTACGTCAGCGGAGAGGAGTCGCTGCAGCAGATCCGGCTGCGCGGCGAGCGCCTCGGGACGCTCTCGCCGGCGCTCCATCTCGTGGCCGAGACCGATGCAAGCATGGCCCTCGATCACGCGCGCAAGCTCCGACCGTGCGTGCTCGCGGTGGATTCGATCCAGACGCTCGCCCTCTCCGGGCTGGAGAGTGCGGCCGGCTCCGTGACGCAGGTGCGCGAAGTGGGCCACCGGCTCGCTGCGTTCGCAAAGGAGACCGGCATCCCGGTGATCCTGGTCGGCCACGTCACCAAGGAAGGTTCCATCGCCGGGCCGCGCGTCCTCGAGCATCTGGTGGACACCGTGCTGTTTTTCGAGGGCGATCGCAGCCACGCCTACCGGATCCTGCGCGCGCACAAGAATCGATTCGGGTCCACGAACGAGATCGGCGTCTTCGAGATGAAGTCGGAGGGGCTCGTCGAGGTGCCGAATCCTTCGGCGTTGTTCCTCGCCGAGCGACCCACCGACGCGTCGGGCAGCGCGGTGGTGGCGGTCATGAACGGCTCGCGGCCGCTGCTCGTCGAGGTGCAGGCGCTGGTTGCTCGCTCGTCGTCGGGCGGCAATCCGCGGCGAACGGCCATCGGCGTCGATTTTGGCCGCGTCGCGGTGCTCACCGCCGTTCTCGAGCGGAAGCAGGGCTACATGCTCGCAGACAAGGACGTCTACGTGAGCGTCGCCGGCGGCGCGGAGGTGCCGGAACCCGCCGGCGATCTGGCAGTCGCGGCGGCGCTCGTGTCGTCGTTGCGGGACCGTCCGCTGCCGCCCGGAACGCTGGTGCTCGGGGAAGTCGGTCTTGCCGGCGAGGTGCGCGCCGTCAGCCAGATCGACCCGCGATTGGCGGAGGCGGCACAACTCGGCTTTTCCCGGTGCGTGCTGCCGAAGGGCAATCGGGCGCGGGTTTGCAAAGGTGGTCTGGAGCTCTGCGAGGTGGCCAATGTAGGAGCAGCGATGGATGCGCTCTTCGCTTAGGATGGCTCGGTGGCCGACGATCAGGAAGAGCGGCGCCGCCATCAACGGGCGCCCGTCGACCTCCAGGTCAGCCTCGAATTTGCCTCCGTCCAGCAGTTCCTCTCCGCTTGCGCCGGCGACATCAGCGAGAGCGGCATGTTCATCCGGATGGAGGGCCCACCGCACCGGGTCGGCGAGGCCCTGACTCTGCGATTCGACGCGGGCAAGGAGCGCATCGTCCACGGCACCGCGCGCGTGGTCCGCGTGGAGCCGGCGGGCATCGCCGTCGAGTTCGTCGAGCTGGACGACATGTCACGCAAGCTGGTGGAGATGATCGTCCGCATCAAGGTCGCGGCGGGATGACGATTTTGAGTCGGTAGTGACGTCGGCGGCGTCGGATCGCTCGGTGCAGGACGCTGCGAGAACTACGCCTTCGAGACTGCCGACTTCCAGCGTGCCAGCATCGCGTCCCGCTGCTCCGCCTTCATTTTCGGCTTGAACTGCTTCCCGGGCCGCCACGCGTTGCGCAGCTCCTTGAGCCCCGCCCACATGCCCGTGCCCAGGCCGGCGAGGAACGCCGCCCCGAGAGCGGTGGTCTCGATCATGTGCGCCCGCTCGATTGGCGTCTGCAGCAAGTCCGCCTGGAACTGCATCAGCAGATCGTTGGCGGAGGCGCCTCCGTCGACGCGAAACATCGGCACCGGCTTGCCGATGTCCTGGGCCATCGCCTGCGCCAGATCGTGGATCTCGAACGCCACTCCCTCGAGCGCCGCCCGAGCCAGATGCGCCGCCGTCACGCCGCGGTGGATTCCCGAGATGAGCCCGCGCGCTTCCTGCCTCCAGTGCGGCGCGCCCAGGCCGGCCAATGCGGGAACGAACACGACGCCGGCCGAATCCGGGACCGACGCCGCGAGCTTCTCGACATCCGCGGACTTCTCGATGAGGCCGAGCCCGTCGCGCAACCACTGGACGACGGCGCCGGCGATGAATGCGCTTCCCTCCAAGGCATACGCAACCTCGCTGCCCACCTGCCAGGCGACGGTCCCCAACAGACCATGCCGGGAAGTGACCTTGTTCGGTCCGGCATTCATCAAGAGGAACGCGCCGGTCCCGTACGTGCACTTCGCCTCGCCCTCTTCGAAGCAGGCCTGGCCGACCAGCGCGCTCTGCTGATCTCCCGCGATGCCGGCGATGGGAACTCCGTCGGGCAAACCCTTCACGCCCTTGGTCGTGCCGAAGACGCCCGCGGAAGGCTTGATCGCCGGCAACACGGCGCGCGGCACACCGAAGAGGGCGAGCAGCTCGTTGTCCCAGGCGCGCGTTCCCAGATCCATGAAGAGGGTGCGCGAGGCGTTGGTCACGTCGGTCGCGTGCACCGCGCCCCCGGTCAGCTTCCAGAGCAGCGCCGAATCGATGGTGCCGAAACAGATGTCGCCGTTCTCCGCCCGCGCCTGCGCGCCGGACACGTGGTCGAGCAGCCAGCGGACCTTGGTGCCGCTGAAGTAGGCGTCGAGCACCAATCCCGTCTTCTCGCGGATCCAGGGCTCCTTTCCTTTCGCCTTCAGCTCGTTGCACAGATCCGCGGTGCGCCGGTCCTGCCAGACGATCGCGTTGTGGATGGGCCGTCCCGAATGCCGATCCCAGAGCAGCGTCGTCTCGCGTTGGTTGGTGATCCCGATGGCCTGCAGCTCGGCGGGCTTGATCGAGGCCTGCCGCATCGCCGCTGCGATGGCCTTCAGCGTCGCCGTCCAGATGTCGTCGAGGTCATGCTCCACCCAGCCCGGCTTGGGGAAGATCTGCCGGAACTCGACGTTGGCCTTGGCTTTCACCGAGAGGCGCTGGTCGAGCACCAGCGCGGTGCTGCCGGTGGTGCCCTGATCGATCGCGAGGACGTACCTGGCCATCAGGCGGCTCCCTGGAAGAACGACACGATACTGCTGCAGACTTCGGCGGACTCCACGTCGAGCGGCAGGACGTGCCCGCTCCGCTGCAGCATCCGCAGCTCGACCCGGGGCGAGGAGAGCATCTCCTGCAGGCGCTGCGCGCCCGATGGAGAGAGGGTCCGGTCCAGGGCGCCCTGGAGGATGAGCGCGGGCGCGCGGACGCGGGAAGCGAGCTGCCTCGCCTCCTGCGAAAGCGCGCGCAGCTCCGCCCCCCAGCGCATGGGGATTGCGTCGTACGAGCCGGCGACTTTCTCGCGATCGTCCGGCTGACCGCGGATGTCGCGGGCGCCCTTTCCCAACAGGACGCGGAGCGCAGGCAGGCGGCCGATGACGTTGGCGAACAGCCACGTCCCTCGCGCGAACTCGATCGCCGGCGCCAGCAGCGCAATCGCGGAAAAGTCCGGCAGCCCCTTGTCCGCCCAGGACCGCGCCGCGAGGTGGATCACCAGCAGGCTTCCCATCGAGAGACCGCAGAGAAAGATCCGCCGCGCGCCGCGAAGCGAGAGCAGCGCGGACTCCGCCGCGCGGATGACATCTCCGCGCGTGACGCCGTAGAGGTCCACTGGAGTCGTGCCGTGCCCCGGAAGAACCGGGCCGATGGCGAGAAATCCCGCCCCTGCCAGCGCCTCGCCGACGGGGCGCATCTCCGCGGGCGATCCCGTCAGGCCATGCAGGAGCAGGCACGCGTCGGGTCCATCGCCCAGCGCGAACGGGTCCGCGGGTCGGGCCATGCGACGCGCGGCGTACCAGCTTCGCCCGACGGCCGCAATCGCTTGCGCCGCAGATGCCCAAGTGCGAGAAGGCGCCCATGTCCGCCGACCATCCCGCCGCTCCGCCGCCGGTGCAGATCCAGCTCCAGATCGACGAGCAGACCGCGCACGGCATGTATGTCAACATGGCGATGCTGAACCACAACGAGACGGAGTTCGTCATCGACTTCATCTACGTGCAGCCGCAGGCGCCCAAGGCAGTGGTGCGCGCGCGCGTGATCAACAGCCCCAAGCACATGAAACGCCTGCTGCACGCGCTCCAGGACAATGTGGCGAAGTACGAGGCGCAGTTCGGGAAGATCGACGTTTCCGGCGCGCTGCCTCCGACGCTCGGCATGCCCCACTGAGCAACGGAGTTTATGTTCTCTCCGCCCGGAACGGGACAGGGGTCCGGTTCTGGGACGCCGAGTCCGGGACTCCGCCTGTGGCCTTCCGAGCGATGCGGAGCTGGCACGCGATCTGCTCTCTGCCATTGCGAGCGCACATCGAGGCGCGCAAGGGAGAGCAGATGGAGAACCAGCAGCAGTCGGGGAGCGGCGGGAACGGGCGCAAGCCCTGGGCGGCATACAACATCGTGGAGAGGAGCGGCCGGCAGTTCTGGAACCGCGTAGGGAGCGCGTTCCACAACCACGACGGATCGATGAACATCTACCTGGACGCGCTGCCGCGCGATGGGAAGATCCAGATCCGCGAGTACGACCGCGACCGAGACAAGGAGCGCGGAGGCGCGCTGGCTGAAGAGGCGATCGAGGCCTAGGCGCCGATGCTCCCCGGACTGCTGGCAGCGCTCCTCTGCGCCGCGACGGAGCCGCTGCCGTTGCCGTCTTCGGACGGCGGCGCGGCCGCAGCCCAGGCGTCCAAGGCGCCACGCAAGAAACCGGGAAAGGCGGCGCTCACCGGCGTCCTCAACGTGAACCGCGCAACCGAGGCGGAGTTGCGGCTTCTTCCGGGTATCGGGAAACGGCGGGCAGAGCTGATCGTCGCCCGCCGGCAGAAGAAGCCGTTCGCGACGGTCGACGAGGTGGGCCGCATCAAAGGCATGCGCGCGTTGGTGCAGCGGCTGCGATCGCGCCTCACCCTACAGGGGGACACGACCTTGCGTCCGCTCCGCCCTTGACCTCGCTGGAGCGAGGGAGTAATCGGCGCACGACATCGAAGTCCGCCGCCGTGGCGCCTCCGCAGCTTGGAGGCCTCGAGGGAAGCCGGTTGAAAGCCGGCGCGGTCCCGCCACTGTAGCCGGGCAGCCAGTCCCATGAAGCCACTCGCGCCATGAAGCGGGGAAGGCGGGACGGCGCGCAGCGCGAGGGCGCTGCAGACCCGGGAGCCAGGAAACCTGCCTGGCGGCGCAAACAGCGCTTTCGCCTCTTCGAGAGAAAGAGGGGAGCCCGTGCCGCCGTCCCGCACCTCCTGTCGTCGCCTCCTGCCCTTCGCGGTGCTGCTCGCGACCGTCGCGCGCGCGCAGGAGCCCGGCGAGACCATCGAGGTGGAGGGGAACCGCCCGGAGGCATCGCCTCGCGCGCCCGCGGCGCAGACGACGGCGATCGACGTGCGCCAGTACGCAGGCGCGGTGCGGACCGTTTCCGAGTTGCTCGAGGCGGCGCCTGGCGTCACCGTGCATGCCCTTGGCGGTCCCGGCCAGACTGCGACCTTGTCGCTGCGCGGCGGCACGGCCGACCAGTCGGTGGTGCTGCTCGATGGCATCCCGCTGCAGGGTCCGGGAGGCGGCGCCATCGATCTCGCGACGGTGCCCGCCACGTTGCTCGAGCGGATCACCGTCACCCGGGGTGTGGTCGGCGCGCAATTCGGCGCCGGAGCTCTCGGCGGGGTGGTCGAGCTGCAGCCGACCGTCGCGCATGGCAACAGCAGCCTCGGCGCCCAACTCTCGGCGGGATCGTTCGGAACCATGCAGGCCGCAGCGGACGGGACGGCGGCGCTCAATGAAGGGAGCGCCGTCGTGGCGGTGCAGGCCGATCGCACTGCAGGCGGATTCGAGTTTGCGCGCCAACTCACGCCGGAGATCCCGAATGCGCCGTATTACGGGTTCACCCGTCACAACGACGACTCGAAGCGGCTCTCGGCGATGGCGCGGGTGGCGCAACCGCTGGGAGCAGCGGAGATCGATTTGCTGGTCCAGGGTTCCGCGGGCGAGCGCGGGCTGCCCGGGCCGGCGGCAGCGACCACGAGCCGGTCGCGCGAGCTCGATGCAGGAGGTCTTGCGGGCGTTCGTGTGCGCGGAACCGGCGACGGCTCCGCGTGGTCGGTCCGGACCTGGGGGCGCCTCGACCGGATCGAGCTGCGCGGGGTGCAGTCATTCGGGGATTGCGACGATGGTTCGCCGGAATGTCCACGTCTCGACCAGCGATCGTCGTCCGGCGCGGCGGAAGCAGAGTACGGATTTCTCGCCGCGCGCAGCCACTGGCTCCGCGCTTCGCTACAGGCGCGAGAGGACCGGGTCCACGGCGGCGACACCGGCTCGCATGATCGCGTCTTGTTGTCCGCCGCGCTCACTGACGACATCGCATCCGGCGGTGGATTTTCCTTTCACCCTGCCCTCCGCGTCGAGCGCGTGGGCTCCAAGACCGGCGTGAGCCCGGCGGTGACGGCATCGTGGCGTCCCGCGAACAGCGAATCGCTGGAGCTGCGCGCGGGCTCGGGATTGTCGTTCCGCGCCCCTACGTTCACCGAGCTGTATCTGGAGCGGAACGGCGTCGCCGCGAACCCCGCCTTGCGGCCGGAGCGCGCGTGGTCCATCGATGCGGGCGGAACCTGGCGCAACGGCGGCGCTGCGATCTCCGCCGGCGTCTTCTGGTCTGCTTACCGCGACCTCATCGTCTACGAGTTCTACCCCCCCGCGAAAGTGAAACCGTTCAACGTCGGCGGCGCGCGGATTGCCGGAGCCGAGCTGCAAGGCTCGGTGACGCTGCCAGCGGGGTTCCGGATCGACGCGGCGTACAGCTTCCTGCACACGGTCAACCTGCGCGAAGGCGACCAGGAGGGGCACAGCCTTTCATATCGCCCCCCGCATCGGGTGTTCGTACGGGGCGCGCGTCGAGGCGACCGCCTCGAAGGCTACTTCGAAGGCCGCTTCACCTCCGCCATGCCGCGCAATCCGTACGACACGGCGGCGCAGGCGGCCCAGCTCGTGTTCAACGCCGGTCTCGGGGTCCGTGCCGCGGGCCCGCTCTGGCTCGATTTCGAAGCGAAGAACCTTTTCGACGACCGCACCCTGGAGGACGTCTTTCAGTATCCACTGCCGGGGTTCTCGATTGCGGTCATCGCGCGCGCCCGCCTCTGACCAAGGAGACCTGCATGAAGCGCATCGTTCCAGTCCTGATCCTCGTCACCGCCTGCGGCGGCGCGAACAAGCCTCCTCCGGTGCCGACTATTGCGCTGCCGTCCGGCGACGCCCTCAAGCCCTTCGATCCTGCGCACCCGACGTTCGCCCACCCAGCGGGTGTCGCTGGATTCGCAGACAAGGTCTATGTCGCGTTGGGAAACAGTGATTCGCCGACCTTCAGGCCTTCCGGGCCCGGCATGCTCGCCGTCGTCGTCCCGAGCACCGCGAACGTGCCCGTCATCGATTTGGGGGGCAGCACCGGGAAGCAGTGCCTCAGCCCGGGGTTCGTGCGCGCCGCCGGCAATTACCTCTACGTCAGCTGCACGGGCGCATTCGGGTCGACCACCGGGGCCGCGATCGTCGAGGTAGATCCTGCAGGGAATGGGTCGGTGAGACGGGCGCTGTCGATCGGCGTCAATCCGAATGGTGTCGCCGTGGCCGGCAACCGCGTCTGGTACGGTGACACCTCCTCCGATCGAATCTTCCCGGTCGATCTTGCGACGTTCACTTCCGCCGGCGACCCGATCGCGCTCGGGTGCCCGCAGGGAAGCGACCCGATGAGCGCGTTCCGCTACATCCCCGACGTCGCGCCCATGGGAACGGACCTGTACGCGCTCTGCGCCTCCGACATCGGGGGGAAATTGTACCGCGTCGACCCGGGCACAGGCGCCATCAAGTCGCAAGTGTCGGTCGGGCCGATCGCGACCGAGCTGACGAGCACCGCCGACGGCCGGATCGCGGTCGTCAACTCCGGCGACAGCACGGTCATGCTCATCACACCGACGAGCACGGGTCTCTCGGCGCAGGTGGCGCTGACGCTGCCCAATACCCAGAACCTTCAGGACATCCGCGCGCGCGATCATTTCCTCTTCACGGTGGCGTCGCAGACGAATACCGTGCAGAAGATCGACCTCACCGCGCAGGGCGGCCCGAAAGTGGTCGCGGAGGCCAACGTGGGCGACGGCGCGAACCCCTGGAACGTCTATCCTCTCGACGACGACCAGGTCATCGTGAGCAATCTGCTGACCAACAATCTCGTCGCGATCACGAGCACCTGCGGTGCGGGCAAGGTCTGCTGGACGGTGCGCTGATGCTGCTTGTTGCCCTGCTGCTCGCGGCGGGGCCACGGCAGCATCTGGGCCCGCCGGTGCCCGCCGAGGTCCGGCGGGTGGTGACGGTGGCCCCGGCGTTGTCGGAGATCGTGCTCGCCCTCGGCGCCGGAGAGCGCCTCGCCGGCGTCACGCGCTTCGACGACGACCCGCGCGAGCGCGACCTTCCCCGGATCGGGGGCTACAACGATCCGCAGCCCGAAGCGGTCCTGGCGGTGAAGCCGGATCTCATCCTGGCGGAGCCCGCGCCGGAGAACAGGGGCCCGGTGGAGACGTTGGCGCGGCTCGGCATCGCGGTGGAGACGTTTCCCCTCTCCACCGTGGGGCACATCGAGGCCGCCATCTCGGCCATCGCGGGCTTCCTCGGCGTGCCGGAGCGAGGGCTCGCGCTGAACGCGGACCTCGAGCGCGCCCGGCAGCAGGCGCGGAAGGCCGCAGCGGGACGCAAGAGGACCCGCGCCCTGCTCGTCTTCGGACTCGATCCGCTGGTGGTCGCCGGTCCCGGCGGATTCGCCGGAGAGTTGCTCGCCGACGCGGGAGGCGAGAATGCCGCGGGAGACAATCCGTTGCCCTTCTTCCGGCTCAGCGCCGAGGCCGCGGTGCGCGCGGCGCCCGAAGCGATCGTGCTCTGTGGTATCGACGCTCCGCCCGGCCGCTCTCCCATCCCCGGACTGGAGAAGACCCGCGTGACCACGCTCCGATCGACCGCGCTCCTGCATCCCGGACCGCGCCTCCCGGAGGCGCTCTCCGACCTCGCCGCCGCGCTCCGGAGATGAAGCGCTCGGCGGCCGCGCGCGCGGCGCTGGCGGTCGCGGTCCTCATCCCCGCGGTGGCCATATCCGCGATCGTCGGGCTCTCGACAGGAGCCGGAGCGCTCTCACTGCGCGATGCCCTCGCGGGCCGCGAGCCGGATGCGACGGTGCTCTTCCGGCTGCGCGTTCCCCGGGTCATTCTGGCTGCGGAGGTGGGCGCCGCGCTTTCCGTTGCCGGCGTCGCCCTGCAAGCGCTTTTGCGCAATCCCCTCGCCGACCCCTTCGTCTTCGGCCTCTCCGGTGGCGCGGCCATCGGCACCGCCCTGGTGACGGTGGCCTCCGGCACCGCGCTCGGCGTCGCGGCCAGCTCCGCGGCGTCGTTCGTCGGCGTCCTTCCCGCGCAGTTGGCGGCGGTAGCGGGAGCGATGGCCGCCGCGCTGCTCGTCTTCACGCTCGGGCGCGCGCGCGGCCAGCTCGAGCCTGCCCGGGCGCTGCTGGTGGGCGTCGTCTTCAACTCCTTCGCTTCCGCGCTGGTGCTTTCGGTGGAAGCGGTCCTCCGCCCCGATCAGATGCAGGCGGTCTCCCTCTGGCTGGCGGGCGCTCTCGGGTACGAGCCGATGCCCCTGCTCACCGGCGCCGCGCTCGCCCTGGTGGTGCCGGCGCTGGTGCTCGTGGCCCTCGCGGGACGGCTCAATCTGCTCGCGCTGGGCGACGAGGGCGCCGCCGCCCTCGGCGTGGACGTGGGCCGCACGCGCATTTTGGCCTTCTTCGCCGCGAGCGCAGCCGTGGGCATCGCGGTGGCGTTCACGGGCTTGGTCGGATTCGTCGGCCTGATCGTGCCGCACGCCGTCCGCCTGCTCACCGGTCCCGATCACCGGATCGTGCTTCCTGCCTCCGCGCTTGGGGGAGCGGCCTTCCTGATCCTCGCGGATGCCCTCGCCCGCGTCCTCTTTCGCGGCCTCGGCGCGGAGCCGCCGGTCGGCGCCGTGACCGCCATCGTCGGAGCGCCGCTCTTCGTCCTCTTGATGCGGAGCCGCCGGTGACGTTGCTCGAAGGCCGCGAGCTGCGCTACCGGCATTCCGCAGGGGCCTCGGAGGCGGTCGCGGGGGCCTCGCTCGCCGTGGCGCGCGGTGAGGTGGTCGGCGTGATCGGGCCCAACGCCGCCGGAAAGAGCACCCTCGCGCGCCTCTGCTGCGGGCTGTTGCCGGCCCAGCACGGCACGCTGCTGCTGCAGGGCGCGCCGCTGGCCAGGCTCTCGCGCCGCGACCGCGCCCGCCGGGTCGCATTCCTGTCCCAGAATCCGCCGCACGATCTCTCCTTCACCGCCCGCGAGGTTGCCCTGATGGGGCGCGCGCCCCACCTCGGCCTCTGGTCCCTGGAGGGACCGCACGATCTGGAGCGCGCGAACGCGGCGCTCGAGGAAGTCGACGCGCTGGATCTCGCCGATCGTCCGGTCTCCCAGCTTTCGGGCGGAGAGCGCCAGCGCGTCTTTCTCGCCCGCGCGTTCGCGCAGGAGGCGGCGCTGCTGGTGCTGGACGAACCGACCGCGGCTCTCGATCTCGCGCACCAGGTCCTGCTGGTGAACGCCCTCCGCCGCAGGGCCCGCGACGGCGGCGGCGCGCTCCTCGTGCTGCACGATCTTGCGCTCGCCGGCGCCGCCTGCGACCGGCTCGTCTTGATGCACGTCGGCCGGGTGGTGGCGGAGGGCGCGCCCGCCGACGTCTTGCGCCCCGAGGTCCTCGAGCCCGTCTACGGAACGGAAGTCGAGGTGATGGCAAATCCGGCGACCGGACAGCCGCTGGTCGCTCCGCGCATCTCGCGGTGACGCTCACTGCAGATAGATGGTCAGGCCGCCTTCGAAGAACTGGTCGTAGGGTCCCTCTACGCGCCTGCGCCAGACGACCTGCAGGCCACCCTTCTCGCTCAAGAGACCGATCCCCGCCGAAAGCCACCACTGCCGCGCCGTCGCATCCCAGGTTGCGCCGCCGCGCAAGGCCATGGCGTCACCGAGCAGCAGTTCCCCGCCCAGCGCCGCCTTGCTCTTCACGTTGCTCGAGTCGGACAGGTCGGCGCGGTAGTCGACCGACAGGTGCCAGTCCGTGTCGGTTCCCCACGCCATCGCCGCGGTCGCAGTGAGCGGGAAGAGTGGAATCTTCTCGAGGGACACATTCTGCAGCACGGCCGCCCAGGAGAAGTTCCCCCGACGCGCGAGCAGACCGAAATCCTGCGCCCACTTCTGCACCAGTCCGTCGGGCGTGTGGAACCGGAGGAACTTCGTCTCGCCTCCGAGAAAGAGATTTTGGCCGACGGCGCCGGAATATCCGAAGCCGACGCTCCATCCCTCGCCGCGCCCCGACGGTTGTCCGCTGGCCCACCGCGACCACATGAGCCCGGTCGCGACCGGGCTGGAAACCGAATCCACCAGGCTCGCCAGGACCGCCTGGGCGGGATAGCGGGAGTCGTACAAGCCGTCGAGCTCGAGATGATAGCGGTGCCCCTGCGACAGGCCGGCCGGGTTCACCGAAAGGGCATCGTTGCCGGTCGCGATCGCCGCGTGCGCCCCGCCCATCGCCGTGGCCCGCGGAGGGTCCACATTGGTGGGCCACGGAGCGCCTGGATCCTGGACGCGATTGTCCGCGAACGCCGCTCCGGCGCCGAGCAGCAGGGCAAGTACGCAGCGCATCCGCCCACAATATAGCGGTGGTCTGCGTCAGACCCCTTTGCTACCTTGCGCGCCGCGATGAAGCACCCGCTGCGCAAGGTCGTCATTCCCGCCGCCGGCCTGGGGACGCGTTTCCTCCCCGCCACCAAGGCCATCCCCAAGGAGATGCTCCCCATCGTCGACACCCCCACCATCCAGCTCGTCGTCGAAGAGGCGGTGAAGGCGGGCGTCGAGCAGGTCGTCGTGGTCAACGGCCGCGGCAAGTCGGCCATCGAGGACCACTTCGATCGCAGCTACGAGCTGGAGGACACGCTCTCCCGCAAGAAGAGCAGCGAGCTCTTCCGGCAGGTCCGCCGGATCAGCGACATGGTGCGCCTGGTCAGCGTCCGGCAGAAGGAACCGCTCGGGCTCGGCCATGCGGTGCTCGCGGCCAAGCCGGCCATCGGCGACGAATGGTTCGGCGTCCTGCTCGGCGACGACCTGATCGATTCCGACGACCCGGCCATCGGACAGCTCGCCCGCGTGGCCACGCAGACGGGAAAAGCGGCGGTGGCGCTGATGCCGGTGCGCGACGACCAGACGCACATGTACGGCGTGGCCGCCGGTCAACCGCAGGCGGACGGGAACATCCTCGTCGACCGCATCGTGGAGAAACCTCCGCGGGGATCCGCCCCCTCCAACCTGGCGGTGGTGGGCCGGTACCTGCTGCCTCCCGACGTCTTCGGCATCCTCGAGAAGGTGAAGCCGGGAGCGGGAGGCGAGATCCAGCTCACCGACGCTCTCGCGGTCCTCGCGCAGCAGGGCCGGCTGATCGGCGTCCGCTTCCAGGGCGAGCGCCACGACGCCGGCGACCGGCTCGGCTACCTCCAGGCGAACCTCGCCTACGCCCTGAAGCGGCCGGAGCTGCGCGATCCGTTGCTCGAGTACCTGCGTCAGGTGGTGAAGCAATGAAGCTCCTCGCCGCGCTTCTTCTCGCGTACGTGCCTTCCGCGGAGTCGCTGCTCAAGCAAGCAGCGGCCCGGGCGCAGACCCTCGCGCGCACCCGCGAGGTGACTTTGTCCGGCGCGCTGGCGGTCGGCGGAGATCCGCAGCGCAACGCGCACCTCGTGCTGCGTTTTCCCCTCCAGTGCCGCCTCGACGGCGAGGGCGGCCTCTCGCTCTCGGTCAAGGGGACGGTCGAGAACCCCGGTGCCGTCGGCGAAGGCACTGCCGGTCCTGCGCTCCGGTTGCTCCAGCTGGCCTGCCCCTTCCTCGCCCACCGCGGAATCCCCAGCGCCGAGGGTCAACAGATGTTCCGGGCGGCCGCCCACGCGGTGGGTGCGGACGTGGCCGCGGGCGCCGGACTGTCGCGATTCGGCGACCGGGTCACCTGGGTGCTCGGCGCTCCGGCACACGATCTCTCCACTCCGCAGCTCTGGCTGTACAAGGACAACAATGCGCCCGCGCGGCTGATCGCGCAGGGCGGCGCCGACCTGCGCCTGTTGGAGTACGGCAATCCCGCCGCGGGGGAGTGGTTTCCTCGCGTCATCGAGCTGTGGACGTCGGGTCAGCTCGCCGCCCGCTTCGAGGTGCTGGAGGCGAAGGGCGTGCGCGCGGCGTCGCAGGAAGAGGAAGACGATTCCCGCGAATGAGCTGTACGCGGTCGCGCTGAACGTTCCCGCCGCGGAAGGAATCTTCACCTACCGCATCGCGGCCGAGCTCGGCGTGGCGGAGGCAGGGCGGCGCGTCCTGGTTCCTCTCGGGCGCCGCACCGAAACCGGGATCGTCGTCGGTCCCGCCCAGCCGCAGGAGGAGGTGCGCGACGCCATCCGGCTGCTCGACGAAGCTCCGCTCCTGACTCCCGAGATCGTCGGCCTCGCGCGGTGGGCGGCGGCGCACTACCTCGCTCCATTGGGACCCGCGTTGAAAGCGGCGCTCCCGCCCGGAATGGACGTCCGCGACGTCTTGATTCCAAGGCTGACGGATGCGGGGCGGCAGGCGCTCGAGGGAGGGCAGCTCGATCTTCCGGGGCAGGAGGAGGAGCTGCGCCGCGCGCTGCGGAAGGTGGTCGCCGGGACGAAGCTGGCGCGGGCGCATCTCGGCGATCTGGCCAAGCGCGGCCTGGTGACGTTGGCGCGCGAGGAAGCGCGGCCGCGGGTGGCGGAACAGCTCGTCGAGATGGCCGCGGCGGTGCCTCCTGCGTCGGCGGAGTCGCCGCGCCGGGCTCCACGGCAGGCGGAGGTGCTGGCCTGGCTCCTCGCGCGAGGCGAGGCCGTCCCCGTCGAGGAAGTGGTCGCCGCGTTTCCGCGGGCGCGGCCGCATTTGCGCGCGCTCGCCGCTCGCGGGCTCGTCCGGCTCGAACGGGTCCCCCCCGGGCCGGCGCGGGTCGTCGAAGGTCCCTGGGGAGATCAGCGGCACGATCCGACGGACGCGCAGGCGCACGCCTTGCGGGAGCTCAGCGCGGCCACCGATGCGCGGGTGTTCGCTCCGTTCCTGCTCCACGGCGTGACCGGGAGCGGAAAGACCTGGGTCTATCTCGAGGCCATCGCGCACGCGCGCGCCAGTGGGCTCGGCGCGTTGGCTCTGGTCCCGGAGATCGCGCTGACGCCGCAGCTCGCCGGCCGTTTCCGCGCCCGGTTCGGTGGGGACGTCGCGGTGCTCCACTCCGGGCTGTCCGCGGGCGAGCGCGTCGCCGAGTGGCACCGGGTGCGCGACGGCCGTGCCGGGATCGTGGTCGGCGCCCGCAGCGCGGTCTGGGCACCCGTACGGCAGCTCGGGATCATCGTCGTCGACGAGGAGCACGAGCCTTCGTACAAGCAGGAAGACCGGCTGCGGTACCACGCCCGCGACCTCGCTCTGGTCCGCGCGCAGCGGGCAGGCGCGGTGGCGGTGCTCGGCAGCGCGACGCCGTCGCTGGAGACGCTGCGGCGCGCGCAGGAAGGGAAGCTGCGCGTCCTGCGACTGCCGGAGCGCGTCGAGGCCCGGCCGCAGCCGCCCGTCACGGTGGTGAGAAGGCCTGTCTCCGACCAGCTCTTGACGGCGGACCTGTCGGCGGCGTTGCGCGAGACGGTCTCGCGCGGAGAACAGGCCATCCTCTTCCTCAACCGCAGGGGGCATACGCGTATCCTGCTCTGCTCCGCCTGCGGCGCCGCCGTCGGGTGTCCCAACTGCTCGGTCGCGCTGGTGCTCCACCGCGCCGGCAAGGAGCGCCTGCGCTGCCATCTCTGCGGACACGACGAGGCGCCTCGCCGCGCCTGTGCCGCCTGCGGCGCGGTCAAGCTCGCTCCGCTCGGGGGCGGGACGGAGAAGGTCGAGGAGCAACTCGAGGCCGTGGTGCCGCAGGCCCGCGTGGCACGGCTCGATCGCGACGCCGCGGGCGGCCCGGGGCAGGCAGCCGCGGTGCTTGCGCAATTCGCCCGCCGGCAGATCGACGTGCTCGTCGGAACGCAGATGGTCGCCAAGGGCCACGATTTTCCCGGCGTGACGCTGGTGGGGGTGCTCGACGCCGACGGGCCGCTTCACCTGCCGGATTTCCGCGCGGCGGAGCGTTGCATCCAGCTCCTCTCCCAGGTCTCGGGCCGGGCGGGTCGCGGCGATGTGCCCGGGCGGGTGCTGGTGCAGGCGTTCAAGCCCGATGCGGTCGCGCTCGACTACGACGCGTTCGCGGCAGAAGAGCTGCGACGTCGGGAGAGGCTGCGCTTTCCGCCGTTCGTGCGCCTCGCCGCGGTCCGATTGTCGGGAAATTCGGAAGTGCGCGTGCGCGGCGCCGCGGAACGCGCCGCGTCGGCGGCGCGCCGGTTCGCATCGGGAGGCGACGCGCTCGATGTCCTCGGCCCGGCGCCGGCGCCGCTGGCGAAGGTGCGTGGAAAGCATCGCTGGCAGCTGTTGCTCAGGGCGCCAGACCACGCGCCGCTCCACCGCGTCGGGCGCGCCCTGCAGGCCTCCCATCGGGTGCCGGGTGTGCAACTGGCGGTCGACGTGGACCCGGTGGCGCTGCTCTGACGCCCCGTCGGTCACTGAATCGGAGGCGGCGCTTCGGAATCCCATTCTGGCGGTGAGTCCACGCCATGAATATACTGGCCTATTACCGCCCGGTTGGACGGCCGGGGAGCGAGAAAGCATGGCATTGCGAGAAATCATCATCTGGCCCGACCCCCGCCTGAAGCAGAAGGCCAAGCCTGTCGGCGACGTCGACGCCAGGATTCGCAAGCTCTGCGACGACATGGCGGAGACGATGTACGAGGCCAACGGCGTCGGGCTCGCGGCTCCGCAGGTCGGCGTGCACCTCAACGTGATTGCCATGGACGTGGATCAGCGCGCCGCCGCCGAGGGCGAGGAGCCGAAGAAGAAGGGTGAAGGTCTGTTCTGGCTGATCGACCCGGTGCTCAAGCTCGGCGAGGGCGAGTTCACGTACACGGAGGGGTGCCTCTCCGTCCCCGACGAGTACGAAGAAGTGACGCGCTTCGGCCATATCGTCGTCGAGTACACGGACCGGGATGGCAAGCGGAAGCAGAAGGAAGCGACGAACACCCTCCTTTCCGTCTGCGTCCAGCACGAGATGGACCATCTGCACGGCAAGCTCTTCGTCGACCATCTGAGCGCGCTCAAGCGCGAGCTGATCCGCCGGAGGATGAAGAAGCTGAAGACGCAGCGGGAGGCTGAACGCAAGGGTGAGGCCACCGCGCTCTGAGGTCTCGGCTCGATCCGGCCACCGGAATCCGATTGAATCGCGGGAACCCCGGCGCGTCCCATGACTCTGGAAGGAGCGCGCCATGCTCGCGTTGGTCGCCGTCCTCCTTTGTGCGCCGCCCGTCGGGCAGCTCCTGGAGCTGCGCGAAGGGACGCTGACCTATACCGTGGTGCACAAACTGCATGAGGTGCGGGGAACGACCCGGCAGGTGGAAGGACGCGCTCTGGCCCAGCCCGACGGAACCATTCGGGTGCAGGTGCGCGCGAAAGTGGCTTCGTTCGACAGCGGGAACTCGAATCGCGACGAGCACATGCGGGAAGCGACGCACGAGCCCGTGCATCCGTACGCGGAGGTGAAGGGCACGCTTTCCGGCGTCAACCTCCCCCTGCGGCAGATGCAAGAGGCGACGTTGCACGCTACCGTGGAGCTCAATGGCGAAAAGCAGACGCAGGATGTGCCGGTGAAGCTCGAGCCGGCCGAGGCGGGAGTTCGAGCCACCTTCTCGTTTCCCTTCAGCCTCGACGCCTTCAAGGTGGAGCGACCGGAGCTGCTGCTGATCAAGGTCGACGACCGGGCGACCATCGCCGGCGATCTCCGCTTCGAGGCCGCCAAGTGATCGCGCTTGCGGTGGCGCTCGTGCTCTCGCTGCAAGGCGAGCAGCCGGCACCTCCGCAGCCGGCTCCCGAGGACATCGAGCTCCTTCCCACCCCCGCCGCTCCCGATGCCGAGACCGTGGCGCAACAGCAGCAGCTCGATCGCGAGCTGCGGACGCGGCGGAAGATGCTCCAGCTGCATCAGCTCGGCGGAATGCTGACGCTCGCCACCCTCGGCGCA
>Ga0209474_10000098_pt1 | contig 101810 bp, 112 predicted proteins | sample GraSoiAngelo_145_FD_185902 | JGI IMG/M metagenome (GOLD analysis project Ga0209474, IMG submission 185902) | Grasslands soil microbial communities from the Angelo Coastal Reserve, California, USA - 14_1009_05_20cm (SPAdes) (version 2) | ecosystem: Environmental > Terrestrial > Soil >...
CCCGGCAGCAGGCGCGCAGCCTGGTCCGCCTACCCCTCCGGCGCCTCCGCAGCCAGCTCCAGCAGCGCTGAGTGCACGGCCGGTGAGCCGGCCAGGATGTCACCCCCGCCCAACCAGGCGCGCTCGTCTCCGCTCCAATCGCTGACCCGCCCGCCGGTCTCGAGCACGATCAGCCCGCCGGCGGCCACATCCCAGGTGTTGAGTTCCAGCTCGAAGAAGCCGTCGAAGACCCCGGCGCCGGTCCAGGCCAGGTCGAGAGCCGCGGCGCCGGCCCGCCGCAGGTCCTCGAAGCGTTCCAGCGCGCCTGCAAACACCGGCAGGTAGCGGGCAGCCAGCTGCTTGCGGCGGAAGGGGAAGCCGGTAGCAACCACCGCGGAGGCGGGCTCGGTGAGCGGGGCGACCGGCAGCGGCTGCCCGTTCCGGCGGGCCCCGCGGCCGCGTTCGGCTGTGAATTCCAGATCGAGCCAGGGACCCAGCACCACCCCCACCAGCGGCAATCCGTCCTCGATCAGGGCCACCGAGATTCCGACCACCGGCATGCCCCGCGTGTAGTTGCGGGTGCCGTCGAGCGGGTCGACCGCCCACATGGTTCCGGCGCGATCACCGCCCGTCTCCTCGGCCAGCACCGGAATGCCGGGAGCCCGATGGGCGAGGACTTCCAGAATGGCGGACTCGCTGGCCAGGTCGGCAGCGGTGACCCAGTCGCCGGGATGCTTCTCGACGGCCGGACCGCCGGGGTGGGGCAGACCGGCCTCGCGCAGCACGCGCGCGCCTGCCTGCGCCGCCTCCAGGGCTACGGCGAGGATTCCATCCCCAGGCCGAACATGGCGTCGAGGTCGTGGGCCGAGAACTGCTGGAAGGCGACCATCGTCATCGTCTTCTCGATTCCGTCCAGCGCCAGGAGGCCCTGGGTGACGGTCTTGGCGACCTCCTCGTGCTCGCGGACCCGCACCATGACCACGAAGTCCCACTCGCCGGTGACCGTGTAAACCTCCGCCACACCGTCGACCTCGGCCAGCTTGGGACCCAGCTCGCGGATGCCCTGGCGGCTGGCCTGCACCAGCACGACGGCGGTCACCACTGCCGGGCAATGCTATTCCGGTGAAGCGGATCGTCGATGATCCCGAGCACCCCGATCCCGGCTTCGCCGAGGCCTACGCGCAGCTGCCAGACGCCGTCCAGCTCGAGCCCTGGCTGAGCTGGTGCCGGGCGGCGGCGCCACCGGTCCTCTATCTCGGGATCGGCGCCGGCCGGCTGGCCGTGCCGCTCGTCGAGGCGGGCATCCAGCTGGTGGGAGTCGACGCCCATCCCGGGATGCTGGAGGTGGTCGCCCGCCGCCTGCCCGGCATCGAGCTGCACCGCGCGCTGATCGCCGGCCTCGACCTCGGCCGTCGCTTCGACCTCGTGATCGGTCCGTCGAGCGTGCTCGGCAGTCGAGCCAACCTGCGCGCCGCCGCCCGCCAGCTGCGGCCCGGCGGGCGGGTTGGATTCGAGCTCATGAACCCGCACTGGTTTCTGGCCGGAGCCCGGCCCGGCGTCCGGGTCCTGGAACGGCGCGGCGACCGGGTGCGGATGGAGGTGGACTACCCGGGCGGTTACGTCCAGGCTGCCGCCGGACGCCTGCACTGGCCCGAGCGGATCGAGTCGCTGCTCAGGGGCACCGGCCTGCGCCTGCTGAGGCTGGACGGTGGCCCGAAGCTGGCCACCAGCCCCACGTACACGGTTCTGACGGAACTTTCTTCGCTAATTAGTTGCTGACTTAACTCGGGTTGCCCACAATTCATCGCTCGTGGGGTGGCTGGAGCGTTTCGTCTTGCACATCAGGGGTGCGGCCTGGCCTGAGCCGCCGTCGGCGACCCTGTGCGGAGGCTGGAGGCTCTAGGCGGCTATAGTTGTCAAGGCGTGGCCCTTGACAGCCTGACCTCGCGGGAACGCCAGGTCGCCCTCTTCGAACGGTACGGCGCTCTCCTCACCGAGCATCAACGCAGCGTTCTCGAGCTGTATCTGCGCCGGGATTGGTCGCTGTCGGAGGTGGCGGCTCGCCAGAAAACCTCGCGTGCCGCAGTGCACGACCTCATCCGCCGCAGCGCTCAGGCCCTCGAGGAGTACGACCGCAAGCTGGGCCTGCTGGACGAAGACCGGCGGCGGCGTGAGGAGCTGGACGGCCTCCGGCGGCGCCTGGAGCGCCTTTCCTAGATGTTCGATTCCCTCAGCGATCGCCTGACGGCGGCGCTGCGCAAGCTCACCGGGCGTGGCGTGCTGCGCCCCGAAGACATCGAGGCCAGCCTGCGCGAGGTGCGCATGGCCCTGCTCGAGGCCGACGTCAACTACAAGGTCGTCAAGGACTTCCAGGAGCGCATCCGCGTGCAGCTCGCCGGCGCCGAACTTGAAAAGCACCTGAACCCCGCCCAGCAGGTGGTCAAGGTCGTGCACGACGAGCTGGTCGAGATGCTGGGGGCCAACACCGAGGGCCTGCACTGGGCGCCCTCGCCGCCCACGGTCGTCCTGCTCGCGGGCCTGCAGGGCTCCGGCAAGACCACGACCGCGATCAAGCTGGCGCTCTGGGCTCGCCGCCAGGGCCGCAAGCCCCTGGTGGCCGCGTTGGATCTCAGGCGACCTGCCGCGGTCGAGCAGCTTCGCGTCCTGGCCCAGCGGGAGAAGGTCGACTTCCACACGGGCACCGGGGCCGTGGAGGCCATCGCCGAGCAGTCGATAGCCGAGGCCAGGCGTCGCGGCGATGACCTGGTCGTCCTCGACACCGCCGGCCGCCTGCACGTCGACCAGGAGCTACTCGAAGAGCTCGGGCACCTCAAGCAGTCGGTGCCGGTCACCGAGACGCTGCTGGTGGCGGACGCCATGACCGGCCAGGAGGCGGTCAAAGTCGGCTCCGCCTTCGCGGAGGCGGTCGGGCTGGACGGCGTGATCCTGACCAAGCTGGATGGCGACGCCCGCGGCGGCGCCGCCCTCTCCCTGCGCTTCGCCACGGGCCAGCGCGTGCGCTTCGCCGGGGTGGGGGAGAAGCCGGCCGACCTCGAGGTTTTCCACGCCGACCGCATGACCTCCCGGATCCTGGGCATGGGCGACGTGCTCAGCCTGATCGAGAAGGCCGAGCGGGCGGTCGACCGGGAGGAGGCGCAGCGCGTGGAGAAGAACCTCCGCGCCGGCACCGTCAGCTTTGACGACTTCCTGGTCAACATCCGCCAGCTGAAGTCGATGGGCAGCGTGGCCGGGGTTTTGGAGATGATGCCCGGCGCAGGCCAGCTGAAGGGCGCGCTGGCCGGCAGTGACCCCGAGGCCGAGGTCAAGCGCATGGAGGCCATCATCCTTTCGATGACGCGCCGAGAGCGGGCGCGTCCCGAGCTGATCGACGGCAGCCGCCGCCGGCGCATCGCCCGCGGCAGCGGTACCCAGGTCAGCGATGTCAACAAGGTGCTCAAGGCGCGGGAGGCGATGCAGCAGCTGCTGCGTCAGTTCGGTGGCGGCGGTGGCCGCAAGCCGAACCTCGCGGGCCTGGGCCGCATGCTCGGCCGGTGAACTTTCAAGGAGGAATGACTTGGTAAAGATCAGGCTCCGGCGGATGGGGGCCAAGAAGAGGCCCTACTACCGCCTGGTCGTGGCCGACGCGCGCTCGCCGCGCGACGGACGCTTCATCGAACAGCTGGGCACATATGACCCGCTGACCGACCCTGCCACCATCCGGATCGATGCGGAGAAGGTGAACCGCTGGCTGGCGCAGGGCGCGCAGCCCTCGGACGCCGCGCGCAGCCTGCTCCAAAGGGAGGGAATCCTTGAGCGCCATGCAGCGACCAGGCCCCGACCGGCCGTTTAGGTCCGACCGCCCGTTCGGGGGCGGCGGCGGGCGTTATGGCGGTGGTGGCGGCGGCCGCTTCGGCGACCGCGGCGACCGCGGCGGATTCCGGCGGGCCTACGGCGGGCCTCAGGGACCGGCCATCGACTACAGGGCGCTGGTCGAGTTCGTGGCTCGCACCATCGCTGAAAAGCCAGGCGAAGTGGAGATCAACGCTTTCGAGCGCGGCCACGGCACGGTCGCGATCAAGATCAAGATGGCCGACGAGGACATGGGCCGCCTGATCGGCAAGGCCGGCCGCAACATCGAGGCGCTGCGCACACTGGTGCGGGTGGCGTCCCTGCGCGAGCGCAAGCGCGTGTTCGTGGACATGGCCAACACCCGATGATCCGGGTCGGGCAGGTCACGGGCGCGTTCGGGGTCCAGGGAGCTGTCAAGGTTTTGCCCTTGACAGACTTCGACGACCGCTTCCGGCCCGGGTCGGCGCTGATCGTGGAAGGCGTCACCCGCCACGTCGAGTGGAGCCGGGAGCAGAGCAACGGGCTGGTCGTCAAGCTCACGGGCCTCGACAACCGGACCCTGGCCGAGCTGCACCGCGGTCGCTACCTGGAGGTGCCGGTCGACGCCGTGCACCGCCTGCCCGAGGGCGAGTTCTACCACCACCAGCTGGTGGGCCTGGAGGTGGTGACCGCCTCCGGCGCCAGGCTGGGCCGGGTGGCCGAGGTCCTGGAGCGGCCCGCCAACGACGTCTGGGTCGCCCGCGAGGGCAACGTGGAGCACCTGGTGCCCGCCACCCGCGAGGCCGTGGTCGGCGTCGACCTGGACTCCCAGCGCGTGGTGGTGGCCGACTGGCTCCTGGAGGTCGAAGACGCCTAAGCGGTACGACGTCCTGACCATCTTCCCGGGCATGTTCGGCGCCGTCTTCGGCGCCGGGGTGGTGGGCCGGGCGGCGGAGCGCGGCCTGTTGGAAGTCCACGCCCACGACCTGCGCGACTTCACCCACGACCGCCACCGCCGGGTCGACGATGCACCCTTCGGGGGCGGCGCCGGCATGGTGCTGAAGCCGGGGCCGATCTTCGAGGCGGTCGACCAGGTCCGTTGCCACAACCCAGGGCCGGTGATCTTGATGGAACCCTGGGGCGAGCCGCTCAGCCAGGCGCTGGCGGCCGAGCTGGCCGCCGAGCCCGGGCTGGTCATCGTCTGCGGCCGGTATGAGGGCGTCGATGACCGCGTCAGGCTGGGCCTCGAAGCCCGCGAGATCTCCATCGGCGAGTACGTGCTGAGCGGCGCCGAGCTGCCGGCCATGATCCTGATCGACGCCGTCGCCCGGCTGGTCCCCGGCGTCGTGGGCGACCCCGGATCGCTCGACCAGGATTCGTTCACCGCCGATTTCGGCGGCTATCCCCAGTTCACCCGGCCGGCCGAGTTCCGGGGCATGAAGGTGCCCGAGGTGCTGCTGTCCGGCGACCACCGGCGCATCCGCGAATGGCGCCGGCTGGCCGCCCGCCGGCGCGCCGGACAGATGGAGAGAAAGACATGAATGTGATCGACGCGCTCGAGCTCGAGCAGCAGAAGGAAACGGTGCCGGCCCTGCGGCCGGGCGACACCGTCCGCGTCCACGCCAAGGTCGTCGAGGGGACCCGGGAGCGCATCCAGGTCTTCGAGGGCCTGGTCATCCGGGTCACCGGGGGCGGCCTGCGCCGCAACTTCACGGTGCGCCGCGTCACCCACGGGGTGGGCGTGGAGCGCACGTTCCTGATCCACTCGCCGCGAATAGACAAGGTGGATGTCGTCCGGCATGGCGAGGTGCGGCAGGCGCGGCTTTACTACCTCCGCGGCAAGGTGGGCAAGGAGGCCAGGATCCGCGAGCGGCGGGCCAAGGAGGCGGCTCCGGCCGCGGCGCCCGTCGAGGAGGAGGAGCAGGCGCCCGCAAAGACGGCCCGCCGCCGGGGGCGCGCCAAGGCCAAAGCCGAAGAGTCTTAACCGGCGCCGTTGCCGCCTGCCCGAACGGATCGCTAGCCTCGTGCCGGTGGCGGTGAAGGCAAGGCGGAAGCGGACACGGCGCCCGCAGCTGTGGGCGTCCGAACGCATGGTGCGCGGCATGGGCTACGCGGTGGTGGCTGGGATCGACGAGGTGGGCCTCGGACCGCTGGCCGGCCCGGCAGTGGCCGCGGCCTGCGTGCTGCCCATCGGCGCCCGCCTGCCCGGGCTCGACGACTCCAAGAAGCTCACCGCCGACCAGCGCCGCCGCCTCGACCGCCAGATCCGGCGCCAGGCGGTGGCCTGGGCGGTGGCCGAGGTGCCACCCGAGGACATCGACAACAAGGGCCTCACGTACGCCCGGCAGCGCGCCATGGAGCTGGCCGTCAACGCCCTCAGCCCGGCCGCCGAGTATCTGCTGATCGACGCCTGGGACGTGCCCGAGCTCCCACTGCCTCAGATGGCGGTCATCAAGGGCGACGGCCTCTGCGCCTCGATCATGGCGGCGTCGATCCTGGCCAAGGTCCACCGGGACACCTTGATGATCGACTTCGATGCCGTGTACCCCGGCTACGGCTTCGCCCTGCACAAGGGCTATGCCACCGCCGCGCACCGGGCGGCCCTGATGCGGCTCGGGCCCAGTCCCATCCACCGCATGTCCTGGCGGCCGGTGCGCAAGGCGCTCGGCCTGTCTGGAGGGATCGACCCGGCGGCCGTGGTCTCCGCCGATGCCCTCGACGGCTAGCGCTCGGGAGCTTGGCCGGCGTGGCGAGCGCCTGGCCGCGACCTACCTGGAGGAGCGCGGCTGGAAGGTCGTGGGCACGGGCTTCCTGGCCCGCCGCGGCGAGGTCGACCTGGTGTGCCGCAAGGGCGACTACCTGGTCCTGGTCGAGGTCAAGACGCGCACCGGCCTCGGCTTCGGCGCGCCCGCCGAGGCCGTGGGCCCGCGCAAGCGGCGGGCGCTGAGTGCGGCCGCGGCCGAGTACCGGGCGCTGGCCGGCTGGCGGGGCGAGGTGCGCTTCGCCGTGGTCTCGCTCCTGCTCGACCGCGAGGGCGAGGTGCTCTCGATCGAGCTTCTAGAAGACCCGTTCTAGGCCTGCTCGGTGGGCTCCAGCTTGATCGAGGCCGAGTTGATGCAGTAGCGCAGCCCGGTGGGCTGGGGGCCGTCGTCGAAGACGTGGCCCAAGTGCCCGCCGCAGTCGGCGCACAGCACCTCGGTGCGGACCATGAAGAGGCTGCGGTCCTGGTGCTCCTCGATCGGCGCGCCTTCCTTGGGAGCGTAGAAGCTCGGCCATCCGCAGTGAGCGTCGAACTTGGTGTCCGACTCGAACAGCTCCGCGCCGCAGGCCGCGCAGTGATAGGTGCCGGCGGTCTTGGTGTCCCAGTACTCACCAGTGAAGGGCCGCTCGGTGCCCTTCTCGCGCAGCACGTGGTACTGCATCGGGGTCAGCTCGGTCTTCCACTCGCTCTCGGTCTTTTGCACTTTCGTTGCCACGCGGCATATATACCCCGTGGGAATCGACTTCAGCCGCATCGCCGATCGCTACGACGAGAGCCGCGGCGGCTCCGAGCGCGGCCAGCGCTTTGCGGCCGAGCTGGCGCCGCATCTCCCACCGGGTCTGCTGCTGGAAGTCGGCGTGGGAACCGGTGTGGTGGCGGCCGCCATGAGGCAGCCGGTGATCGGCGTCGACATCGCAGCTGGCATGCTGAAGAGCGCTCGCCAGCGCCTTGGTGCGCGCGTGGCCCGGTCCGACGGACGCGGCCTGCCCTTTCGCGACGGCTGCTTCAGCGGCGGCTACGCAGTCTGGGTGCTGCACCTGGTGGAGGACCAGGCCGGCCTCTTCTCCGAGGTGAGGCGTGTGCTGGCGCCGGGCGGAACGTTCGTGATCGTGAACATCAACCGGCCGGCACCGGACGACCTGGACGCCATCCTCAAGCCCATGTACGTCGAGCTGCTGGGCGACCGCGACGGCCGCGACCTGCCGGAACGCCTGGCGCCACTGGCGGAGGCCGCCGGCCTGCAGGTCAAGGACGTGCTCGCTGGTGAGCCTTTTCGCAGGGAGGTCTCCGGCCCGGAAGAAGCCGACCGCATCGAGCGCCGGGAAGGGGCCATCTTCTGGGACCTCGATCAGGACCGCTGGCGGGAACTCGTGGAGCCCGTACTAGGCCGGCTGCGCGCGTTCGGCGATAGGCCGGTCGCACGCGAGCACCACCACCAGCTGCTCGTACTGGAGAGGCGCAGCCGGTAAGCCGGCGATGCCTTTGGCGCCTAGCCCCGCCGATGCTGTCGCCGGGTTCACCGGTGCTCGGTCACGCAGCTTTTGCTGCGCTCCCTCCGCTCCTCGGCGCCGGCGAGCGCCTCGGCGTGGCGATCCGCCAAATCCAGACGCCGGCCCACCGCCCGCTCCTCTCAGAAAGGAAAGCGCGTTAGGTCGTGCGCGGGGCTGCCGGGCGCCGCCCGGCCCCCGATCACGACCCGCGGCCGGTGGCGCACGCACTCAGCCGGGTGCACCTCGGTCCGGATCCCGTTGAAGATCGGAAAGCGCAGGGTGCCGTCGGCCGACCATTCCGAGTAGCGCACGCTGATCACCAGCTGGGGCCGCACCCAGAGCACCGGCGCCGTCACCACCGGCGGCGGCTCCAGGGGGCAGTCCGCGGTCGCCATCTCCGCCAGCCGCTCGCCCAGCGCGGCGTAGGCCTCCGAGTCGAAGCCGCCCGATACCGACCCGCAAGGCAGCAGGCGGCCGCGTTCGTAGTAGCCGACCAGGAGAGCGCCGAAAGGCGTGCCGGGAGTCCAGCCGATGACGACGAAGTCGTCGCTCTTGACGGCCTTGACCTTCAGCCAGAACGGCGACCGCTGACCCGGCACGTACGTGCTCTCGACATGCTTGGCCATCACGCCCTCGAGGCCGCGCTCCAGGCAGGCCTCGAACAGCTCCACGCCTTCGTTGACGATGTAGTCGGGGACGAAGAGCACGCCTCCGCTCTCGACGACTTTTCGTAGCCGCGTCTTGCGCCGCAGCAGCGGCTGCCGCAGCAGCGGCTTGCCCTCCAGGTAGAGGAGGTCGAAGGCCAGGTAGGCCAGCGGCGTGTTGGGACCGGGCTGGGCCGCCAGCCGCTCCCGCAGGGTCTGGTAATCCGGGCGCCCGTCCGAGTCGGTGGCCACCAGCTCGCCGTCCAAAACCGTCCCCGCAGGCACCTGCCCGGCGATCTTCTTGAGCTCCGGCAGGCGGTCGGTGATGTCGTTGAGGCCCCGATCGTGCACGTGCACCGAACCGTCGGGGGCCACGAAGACCAACGCCCGCAGGCCATCCCACTTGACCTCGAAGACGTAATCCTCGGCGGAGAAGGGCGCCTCCGCGGAGACGGCCTGCATGGGCCGCACGGCGTTCGGAAAACCGGCGTCCTCGAAGAGCAGCGGGTCGGCGGCCTGCATGTTTTAGCAGGCCGACGTTAGCTCGCTTTGCGCGCCCTCTGCTTGGCCGGCTTGGTGGCTGCGGCGGCCGCCGGCTTCGACTTTTTGGCGGCCTCGACAGAGGCTTTGAGGGCCTCCATGAGGTCCATGACCCTGGGCGCCGCCTCGGGTTCGGGCGCGGCGACGGTCTCCTGTCCGGCGACCTTGGCCTCGACCACCTGCATGAGCGCTTCCTTGTAGTTGTCCTGGTAGCGGTCGGGCTCGAAGCTGTCGGCCAGGCTCTCGATCAGTGTCTTGGCCATCTGCAGCTCGCGGTCGGAAACCTTGGTGTTGCCGTCGACGCCTTTGATGCCCTCCACGGAGCGGATCTCATCGGGCCAGTGGAGCGTGTTCATCAGCATGTGCCCGTCCAGCGGGCTGAGGGCCGCCAGGTGCTCGCGATCGCGGAAGGCGATCTTGGCCACCGCCACCTTCTTGGTCTCTTCGAGCGCCTGCTTGAGGAGCGCGTAGGGCTTCTTGCCGACTTCCTCCGGCTCCATGTAGTAGGCGGATTTGAAGTACAGGCCGCCGTTGATCTCGTTGCGTTCGACGAACTCGGTGATCTCGATGGCATGGGCGGTGGGCAGGGGCAGGTTGTCGAGGTCCTTGTCCTCGATGACAACGTAGTTGTCGGATGAGACCTCGTAACCCTTGACGATGTCGTCGTAGGCGACCTCGTGATCGCCCTCGGCGCACCAGCGCTTGTACTTGATCGGGGAGAGGTGTTCGGCGCAGAGCTGGCGGAAGGAGATGCCCTGCGAGTCGGTGGCCACATACAGACGGACGGGGATGCTGACCATCCCGAAAGTGATGACGCCTTTCCACATCGAGCGCGGCATAGGTGTGAATCCTAAGTTACGTCAGCCGGCCGGTGGCTACCAAAAGTAAGCTGCGAGGGTGCAGCTGGGGGATTTCGAGATTCATCTCCTGGTCGCCGGGGGCTGGCGGCCCGACGGCGGGACCATGTACGGCGTCGTTCCCAAGGTTCTCTGGGAGCGCCAGAAACCGCCCAACGAGCGCAACCAGGTCACGGCGGCCTGCGTGGGCGCCATCGTCCGTCATCACGGCCGGGTGATCGTCTGCGAGACCGGCATCGGCACCAAGCTCGACGAGAAGCGCGCCCAGCGCGACGGGGTCTGGGAGCCTGAGGGCCTGCTCACGGGGCTGCGCCGGCTGGGCGTACGACCGAACGAGGTCGACATCGTGGTCAGCACCCACCTGCACTGGGATCACGCCGGCGGGTTCACCCGCCGCGGCCCGGGCGGCCAGCTGGAGCTGACCTTCCCGAAGGCCAAGCACTTCGTGCAAAGGGTGGAGTGGGATTTCGCGCTGGCGCCGGACGTGCGCTCCCGGTCCGGCTACATCGCGGACGACTTCACGCCAGTGGCCGATGCCGGTCTGATCGAGTTCCTGGAGGGCGAGGCCGAGGTGACGCCGGGACTGACGCTGCGCCTTACCGGCGGCCACACACCCGGCCACCAGCTGGTCATGTTCCACGCCTCCGACGACCTGGCCTGCGTGGTGACCGGCGACCTGGTGGGCACGGTCCCGCACCTGCGCGTGCCCTGGACCATGGCCGCCGACCTCGACGTGCTGCGGGTGCTGGAGGAGAAAACCAAGCTGCTCGAAGAGGCGTCGAGGCATCGCTGGCTGCTGGTCCTCTCACACGAAAACGAGCAGCCTGCGGGCTACCTGGAGCCCGATGGCAGTTGGACTCCCGAGCGTGATCTGATAGCGCCGTGAGCCAGGCCGTCGAGCAGTTCAACCGCCGGCTGCTGCGAGCGCGCGACGTGATGGACGGCGCCTACGCCCAGCCTCTCGACATCCGGCGCCTGGCCGGCGTCGCGCACGTCTCCGAGAGTCACTTCATCCGTGCTTTCCAGGCGACCTTCGGCGAGACCCCACACCGCTACCTGCAGCGCCGGCGGGTGGAGCGGGCGATGTTCATGCTCCGGGAAACCAGCCGCGACGTCACCGAGATCTGCCTGGACGTCGGCTTCAACAGCCTCGGCACGTTCAGCCGCACCTTTCGCGAGATCGTGGGCGAATCGCCCACCTCATACCGAGATCGCGCCGAGGTCAAGCCGGTGCCGACCTGCTTCACGATGGAGGGCACGAGACCGAGCAGTTTTGGAGAAGCCCGGGCCAAAAACCGTCATTAGCATCGGCCCATGCTGAACTCGATCTCGATCTCACACGTCTTCGTCTTAGACCACGAGCAAGCGCTCGATTTCTACGTCGGCAAGCTGGGCCTCGAGGTCAGCGCCGACTCGGACCTCGGCACGATGCGCTGGCTCACCGTCCGGGTGCCCGGCCAGCCGGGCCGTGACATCCTGCTCGAGAAGCCGGGGCCGCCCGGCATGGACGAGAAAAGCGCCGCCCAGGTCCGGGACCTGGTGAGCAAGGGCGCGACCGGCTTCACCGTCGGCTTCACCACCGACGACTGCTGGAAGACCTACTCGGACCTCAAGTCCAGGGGCGTCGAGTTCACCGAGGAGCCCGTGGACCGCGGTTACGGAACCGACGTCGGCCTGCGCGATCCCTTCGGCAACCGGATTCGCATCGTCTAGCTGGCGGCTCAGCCGGCGGCCGCCACCCGCTGACCGTCTCTTAACAACCGCCGTTCCCTCGGGCGCCCGCGGCGCCCGAGGATCCTGGCGTGGCCACCTCCGTGCGCTCTGTGCTGCTCCGCGGCCTCGACGTCCTGCCGGTCGACGTCGAGGTCGACATCGCCACCGGGCAGCCCGGTTTTTTCATGGTCGGCCTGGCCGGAGGGTCCGTTCGCGAAGCCAGGGAGCGCGTCCGTTCCGCAGTCCGCAACTCCGCTCTGCCGTGGCCGCCCCAGCGCGCCCGCATGACCGTCAACCTGGCGCCCGCCGAAGCTCGCAAGGACAGTGGCGGCCTCGACCTCGCCATCGCTGTTGCGATCTGCCTCGACCAGGCCGGTGCAGCGGCGCCGCCCGAGGCGGCGTTCTTGGGTGAGCTGTCGCTCGACGGTGCCGTGCGCCACGTCGACGGCGTCCTGGTGGCAGCCCGCGGACTTGCCCGCCGCGGCGTCCGCCGGTTGTTCGTGCCTGCCGGCGACGCGGCCGAGGCCGCGCTGGTGGCCGACCTCGAGGTGGTCGCCTGCCACACGCTCCAAGAGGTCACCGGCCACCTGTTGGAGGGTTTGCCGATGCCCTCCTTCACGGGTGGCGTGGCGGACGTTGCCGAAGCCGTGGCGGTCGACGACCTGGCCGAGGTCCACGGCCAGGCGGCCGCACGGCGAGCGCTGGAGATCGCGGCCGCCGGCGGCCATCACCTCCTGATGACCGGCCCGCCGGGCTCCGGCAAGACCATGCTCGCGCGCTGCCTGCCGGGCATCCTGCCGCCCCTCACCCGCGATGAAGCCATCGACCTGGCGCAGGTCGGAAGCGTCCTCGGCGAGCTGGAGCCGGGCCGGCCGCTCAGCGCCCGGCGACCGTTCCGGGCGCCCCATCACACCATCTCGATGGCCGGCCTGGTGGGCGGCGGCTCGGGACTGGCCAGGCCCGGCGAGGTCTCCAGAGCCCACCACGGCATCCTCTTTCTTGACGAGCTGGCGGAGTTCGACCCCGGCAGCCTGCAGGCGCTCCGGCAGCCTCTGGAGGAGGGACGGGTTTCCATCACTCGCAGCGGCGGCTCGGTCACCTACCCGGCCCGTTTCATGCTGGTCGGCGCCACCAATCCCTGCCCCTGCGGCTGGGAGGGCGACCCCGTCAAGGCCTGCCGCTGCACGCCGGCGGCGGTCGACGCTTATCAACGGGCGCTCTCGGGCCCGCTGCTCGACCGGATCGACCTCCAGGTCCGGGTTTCCCGGGCGCCGCTGGAGGCACTTTCCGAGGAGCCGACCGGCGAAGGCTCGAGTGTGGTCCGGGAGCGAGTGGCGGCCGCTCGGGGGCGCCAACTGCAGCGGCAGGGACACCTCAACGCCGCCCTCACCCGGGCCGAGCTCCGGCGGCTGACCGGAATCCGGCCGGAGGCGCGGCGGGCGCTCGAACGCTGGTCCTCGGCGCGCGGGCTCACGGCGCGCGGCTTTCAGCGGGCCTGGCGAGTGGCCCGCACCGTCGCCGACCTCCAGGCGTCGGACGAGATTTTCGAGGCGCACGTCCTGGAGGCGCTCGGGTATCGAGTGGCGGATGCCGCGGCCGCCTGAACCGGAGGACCTGCGCGCCCGCGGGCGCTGGCCGCCGCCGCCCGGCCGGCGGGTGGCCATCGTGGGCTCGCGCCGTCCGAGCCCTTATGGCGAGGCCGTGGCCGAGCGGCTGGCCGCCGACCTGGCCGCGACGGGAGTGATCGTGGTCAGCGGCCTGGCCCTGGGCGTCGACGCGGCCGCCCACGAGGGCGCCCTGGCAGCCGGCGGCTGCACGATCGCCGTGCTCGGCACCGGCGTCGACATCGTCTACCCGCGTGCCAACGCCGATCTCGCCGCGCGGATCCTGGCCGCCGGGGGCGCGCTGGTCAGCCAGTTTCCCGACGGGACGCCACCCCAGCGCGCCAACTTCCCGCGCCGCAACTGGGCCATCGCCGCCCTCAGCGACGTGGTGGTCGTGGTCGAGGCCGCCGAGGGCTCGGGTGCCCTGATCACGGCCGAGGCCGCGCTGGCGCTCGACCGTGAAGTGATGGCCGTGCCGGGCAGCGTCTTCTCACCGCTCAGCGTGGGCTGTCACCAGCTCCTGCGGGATGGCGCCGGCCTGGTCCAGAACGCGCGCGACGTGCTGGCGGCGTTGGGCGCGCAGCAAGAGGTTCTCGACGATCCGCTGAAACCGCCGGCCAGCCTGGGCCTCGAGGCACCGGCCGGCGGACGAGACGGACTCCTCCAGCACCTGAGCGACGCCCTGATGACGGAGCCCGGCACGCTGGCTCGTAAGCTCGGCCTGCCGCTGCCGGAGATAATGTCGCGCCTCACCGCGCTGGAGATGGCGGGCGCCGTCGGCCGCCGCGGCGCGGGCTATGTAAGGTTGGCGCCCGGTGGAATCAGCCGGGCCGGCGTTGGGTAGATAAGGGGTCCATGTCTCAGGGTTTGATCATCGTGGAGTCCCCGGCCAAGGCCAGGACTCTCAAGCGCTTCCTCGGCGATCGCTACGACGTGCGCGCCTCGATGGGCCACGTCCGCGACCTCCCCGAGCGGGAGCTGGCGGTCGACGTAGAAAACGGCTTCGAGCCGAGCTACGTGGTGGTCGAGGACCGCGAGAAGACGATCCGCGACCTCCGCTCCGCGGTCAGCAAGCCGGCCGCGCGCCAGGAGGTCATCCTGGCCTCCGACCCCGACCGCGAAGGTGAGGCCATCGCCTGGCATCTGGCCGAGGTCTTGAAGCTCAAGGCTCCCAAGCGCATCGAGTTCCACGAGATCACCGCCGAGGCCGTGCGCCGCGCCCTGGAGGCGCCGCGCGAGATCGACATGCGACTGGTCAACGCCCAGCAGGCGCGCCGCATCGTCGACCGCCTGGTCGGCTACCGGCTCAGCCCCTTCCTCTGGAGCAAGGTCCAGAAGGGCATCGGCGCCGGCCGCGTGCAGTCGGTGGCGCTCCGCCTGGTCGTCGACCGCGAGGACGAGATCCGCGCCTTCGTGCCGGTCGAGTCCTGGACGGTCGACGCGTTGCTGAGCAAGCTCGATGACGAGCGCCAGTTCACGGCCCGGCTGAAGGATGAGCTGAAGACAGAAGCGGAAGCCGCCGAGGCCATCGCCAGGCTGCAGGGCGCCGAGTACCGCGTGCTCAGCGTCGAGCGCAAGCAGCGCAGCAAGAGCGCGCCGCCGCCCTACATCACTTCAACGCTCCAGCAGGACGCCTCCAGCCGCCTGCGGTTCGCGCCCCGGCGCACCATGCGGCTGGCCCAGGACCTGTACGAGGGCATCGAGCTGGGCGCCGAGGGCAGCACCGGCCTCATCACCTACATGCGCACCGACTCCACCCGCATCAGCGCCGAGGCCGAGGGCAAGGTCGGCAGCTGGATCAAGCGCCAGTTCGGCGACCGCTACCTGGGCGGCCGGCGCAGCGACAAGGCGCGGGTCGGCGCCCAGGAGGCCCACGAGGCGATCCGGCCCACCGATCCGGGCCGGCGCCCCGAGGACATCCGCCGCTTCCTGAGCAATGAGCAGTTCCGCCTGTACGAGATGATCTGGCGGCGCTTCGTCGCCAGCCGCATGGCTCCCGCCCAGTACGCCAACACCGTGGCCGAGATTCAGGGTGGCGAGTACGCGTTCCGCGCCAGCGGCTCGGTGCTCACCTTCGACGGCTTCTACAAGGTTTGGGAAAGAGGAGAGGACGAAGACGAGGACGGCCGCCTGCCGGAACTGCGGGAGGGCGAGGCACTGCGCTTCCACGAGCTGCTGCCGGAGCAGCACTTCACGCAGCCGCCGCCCCGCTACTCCGAGGCCACGCTGATCAAGGAGCTGGAGGAGCGCGGGATCGGCCGGCCCAGCACCTACGCCAGCATCGTGGCCACCATCCAGGACCACGGCTACGTCGAGCAGAAGGAGCGCCGGCTGCACCCGACCCTGCTCGGCGAGGGCGTCAACAAGATCATGGTCGACCACTTCAAGGACATCTCGGACGACCAGTACACGGCCGACCTGGAGGCCAAGCTCGACCGGGTCGAGCAGGGCCAGGTCGAGTGGGTGCCAGTGGTGGGCGACTTCTACCAGCCGCTGGAGCGGATGCTGAGCGCCGCCGAGGAGGCCATCCCTGCCGAGACCGGCGAGGTCTGCCCCGAATGCCATGAGGGCCAACTGGTGCTCAAGGCCAGTCGCTTCGGTCCCTTCAAGGGCTGCAGCCGCTATCCCAAGTGCAAGTACCGCCAGGCCGTCAGCCCCACCGGCGCGCCGGCCGAGCCCAAGAACCTCGACGAGGCCTGTCCGCAGTGCGGCAAGCCGCTGCAAGTCAAGCACGGGCGATACGGCGAGTTCATCGGCTGCTCGGGCTATCCCGAGTGCCGCTACATCCGGCGCGAGAACCAACCCGAGGCCAAGCCGACGGGCCAGCAGTGCCCCGAGTGCCAGCAGGGCGAGCTGCTGGAGCGCCAGGGCCGCTACGGCCCCTTCCTATCCTGCAGCCGCTACCCCGACTGCAAGTACCGGGCCAACAAACGCAAGGACGGCACCGTGGCGCCGCCGCGCGAGGTCAAGCAGCTCGACGAGCCCTGCCCGATCTGCGGCAAGCCGCTGGTCGAGCGGCAGGGCCGTTACGGGAGCTTCAAGAGCTGCTCCGACTATCCGCGCTGCCCGGGCCCGAAGGGAGTGGGGAAGGGCGGCGCCAAGCCCGCCCGCGGCCGCCGGACCGCCGCCCGCCGCTAGAAACAGGCCGAGCGCCGGCGCCGGGGTGGAAATTCGCGCCCAAAACCGTTCGCGCGCCGGCGCTCGGCCGCAGGGTTGGCCCCACCCCTGCCCTGGGTATACTCCCATTCGCCAGCCCTCGCGCTGAGTAACGCACGCCCGCAGTCATTGCTGCCTGCTGGGGCGGAGGAATTTTGAAGGAGGTAGCTGAGCCATGCCTCAGGTGACCCTGAAGCAGCTGCTGGAGGCGGGCGTCCACTTCGGGCACCAGACCAGCCGCTGGAACCCCAAGATGCGGCCGTACATCTTCACGGCGCGCAACGGCATCCACATCATCGACCTGCAGAAGACGGTGCGGCTGATGGACGACGCCTGGGGCTTCGTCCGCGACACCGCCGCCACCGGCCGCCCGGTGCTCTTCGTGGGCACCAAGAAGCAGGCGCAGGAGACCATCCAGACAGAGGCCGTGCGCAGCGGCATGTTCTTCGTGAACCGGCGCTGGATGGGCGGCATGCTCACCAACTTCTCGACGGTCAAGAGGCGCATCGAGCGCCTGCAGGAGCTGCGCCGGCTGCAGCAGTCCGGCACCTTCGAGTCGATGACCAAGAAGGAGGCCAAGCGCCACCAGGACGAGCTCGACCGCCTGATGTTCCACTTCGACGGCATCGCCGACATGAAGCGGCTGCCGGGCGCAGTCTTCGTGGTCGATCCGCGCAAGGAGCACATCGCGGTCACCGAGGCCAACCGGCTGAAGATCCCGGTGGTCGCGATCACGGACAGCAACTGCGACCCCGACCTCATCAACTACGTGATTCCCGGCAACGACGACGCGATTCGCGCCGTCAAGCTGATCACCGGCAAGATCGCAGACGCCTGCCTGGAAGGCCGGCAGCAGGCCGAGGCGCGCGGCGAGCTGGCGCCGCCGGTCGAGGAGCGCGAGTTCTACGACACGCCGCGCTACGAGCTGATGGAGGAGTTCCTCGACGACGAGGAAGAGTATTTGCCCGACATCTCAGAAGATGAGTTCCTGCACCGCGGGGACGACGACGAACCAGGAGCTAGGTAATCGCAATGGCAACGACCGTGGATGACATCCGGAAGCTCAGGGAGCTGACCGGGGCAGGGATGATGGACTGCCGGTCGGCGCTCACCGAGGCCGGCGGCGACGTCGATAAAGCCGTCACGATCCTGCGGGAGAAAGGCATCGCCAAGGCCGCCAAGCGAGCCGGACGGGAGACCGCCAACGGCGTGGTCGAGGCTTACCTACACCGCACCGGCGACTACCCGCCCCAGGTCGGCGTCCTGGTGGAGATCAACTGTGAGTCCGACTTCGTGGCCAAGGGCGACAACTTCCGGCAGCTGGCGAGGGAGCTGGCGATCCATATCGCCGCCGCCAAGCCGCGCTGGATCAATCCCGAAGACGTTCCCGAGGACGTGCTGGACGCGGAGCGACAGATCCACGCCAAGCGCTTCGAATCGGAGGGCAAGCCGGCGGCGCAGATCCCCAAGATCGTGGAGGGCCAGATCAACGCCTTCTACAAGGACAACTGCTTGATGAAGCAGCTGTGGGTACGCGACAACAAGACCCCGATCGAGAATCTGGTCAAGGAGAACATCTCCCGCCTCCAGGAGAACATCGTGGTCCGGCGCTTCGCCCGCTTTGACGTCAAGGAGGCTTGACGCCATAGCCTCGCCCAACGGGGAGCGTCCGCGGTATCGCCGCGTCCTGCTCAAGCTGAGCGGGGAGGCCTTCGGCGGTCCACGCGACGAGGGCATCGACTACGACGTGGTGCGCACGATCGCGGCTCAGATCAAAGCCGTGCACGGGCGCGGAGTCGAGGTGGCGGTCGTGATCGGGGGCGGCAACTTCGTGCGCGGGGCGAGGGCTGCCGAGCGCGGCATCGACCGCGCCACGGCCGACTACATGGGCATGCTGGCCACCGTCATCAATGCGCTGGCTCTGCAGGATTCACTCGAGAACATGGGTCGGCCGGCGCGCACCATGACCGCGATCCAGATGCCGCAGGTGGCCGAGCCCTACATCCGCCGGCGTGCCGTCCGGCACCTGGAGAAGGGGCGGGTCGTGATCCTGGCCGCGGGGACCGGGAATCCCTACTTCACCACCGACACCACCGCCGCGCTCAGGGCCGTCGAGATCGAGGCCGAGGTGATTCTGAAGGCGACCAAGGTCGACGGGGTCTACACGGCCGATCCCGTAACCCATCCCGACGCGCGCAAGTTCGACCGGCTGGACTACCTGGAGGTGCTCAACCGCGGGATCGCAGTGATGGACAACACCGCCCTTACGCTCTGCATGGACAATCGCGTTCCGATCATCGTGTTCGACCTCCTGAAAGAGGGCAACATCGAGCGCGTGGTGCTGGGCGAGGAGATAGGGACTTTGGTGGGGGCGCAGGCATGATCGACGAGATCCTGATGGAAGCCGAGATCAAGATGGACAAGTCGCTCGAGCACCTGCAGGCCGAGCTGACGCACATCCGCACCGGCCGCGCCAACCCGGCGCTGATCGAAAAGGTGCAGGTGCCCTACTACGGCACGCCCACGCCGCTCAACCAGCTGGCCCAGATCAGCGCGCCCGAGCCGCGGCTGTTGGTAGTGCAGGTCTACGACCGCAGCCAGATCGGAGCCGTCGAGAAGGCGATCCGGGACTCCGGGCAGGGTCTCAACCCGGCCAACGACGGCCAGGTGGTGCGAGTGCCCATCCCGCCGCTCACCGAGGAGCGGCGCAAGGAATACGTGCGCATGGTGCACGCCAAGACCGAGGAGGCGCGGGTGGCCGTGCGCAATGTGCGGCGCGAAGAGATGCACCGCATCCAGCAGCAGGAGAAGGCGGGGGAGATCCCGGCCGACCAGGCCAAGCGCGCCACCGACCAGCTGCAGAAGATCACCGACGCGCATACCGCGCGCATCGACGCCGCCGGAGCCCGCAAAGAAGCCGAGGTGATGGAGGTCTAGTCGGAGCTCCCGCGCTGATGGCACAGCCGCCCACCGTCCCGTACGAGTCGGGGGGAGGGCCCCCCGCGCGGCGGCCGGGCAAAGCCCTTCCCCCGCCGCCCCCCCCGCCATACCACGTCGGCATCATCATGGACGGCAACGGGCGCTGGGCGCGCGCCCGCAACCGGCCCCACAGCTTCGGCCATCGGGCCGGGGTGCGGGCCATGAAGCGCGTTATGTACGCCTGCGAGGACCTGGGCATCAAGGTGCTCAGCGTGTACGCCTTTTCGACCGAGAACTGGGCCCGGCCGCGCACCGAGGTCCGCGCCTTGATGCGCCTCTTCCACGAGGCGATCCAGCGCGAGATCGACGAGCTCGACGAGCGTGGCATCCGGCTGCTCGTAAGCGGGCGGCGGGACGAGCTCTCGGAGCGCATGCGCGACCGCATCGAAGCCGCCGAGGCGCGCACAGCGGCCAATGCCAGCGGCGTCCTGAACGTCTGCCTCAACTACGGCGGCCGCGCCGAGGTCGTCGACGCCGTGAAGCAGCTGGTGGCGGATGGCGTCGCGGCTGACGAGGCCGCGATCGCGGCCCGCCTCTACCATCCCGACCTACCCGACCCCGACCTCATCATCCGTACGGCGGGTGAGAAGCGGATGAGCAACTTCCTGCTCTGGCAGTCGGCCTACAGCGAGCTCTATCTCACCGAAGTGCTCTGGCCCGATTTCGACCGCGCGGAGCTGGAGCGAGCGGTAGCCGATTACGCGGGTCGAGTCCGGCGCTTCGGGGGCCGCCCTGATCTCCAAGCCGCCAGCGGATGACCGTGGAAGCCAAGCCGGTGCGGACGTCCTGGCGGCCCAGCCCGCTCATGGTCCGGATCGTCTTCGGCGCGCTCCTGGTGGTGGCAATCATGGGCCTCGTCTACATCGGCCTGGCCGGGATCTGGGTCCTGGTGCTGGTGCTGGGCGGTCTGGCGCTCTGGGAGTTCGGCGGCCTCTCCGCCCACATGGGCTATCGGGCCCCGGCCTGGCTGCTGTACCCGCTGGGGCTCTACTTCGCTTTCAGCGGGACGCTGCTCAAGGCGATCGACCTGCAGCTGGTGCTCTCGATCGCGCTGGTGGCGGGCCTCGGGGCCTTCCTCTACCTGCCCGGGCAGCGCGAGGGCCTGGGTCGCTGGGCGCTGGGCCTGGCGGGCGCCATCTACATCGGCCTGCCGATGAACTACTACCTCCTGCTCTACACCTCGGCGCCGGCCCACGGTCGGGCCTGGGTGATCTTCACGGTGCTCACGGCCGCGGTCAGCGACGTCGCGGCCCTGCTGGTGGGCGGCGCCTTTGGACGCACGCCCTTTTTCGCAGCCATCAGTCCCAAGAAGACCGTGGAGGGGGCAATCGCAGGAGTTGTCTTCTGTGTGCCCGCCGTCCTGCTGGGCGCGATCACCGGCCTGGGCATCCCGCTGGGCCATGCCGTCGTGATCGGTCTCCTGATCGGAGCCAGCGCCGAGCTCGGCGACCTGGTGGAGTCGCAGATGAAGCGGGTGGCGGGCGTCAAGGATTCATCCGGGCTGATCCCCGGGCACGGAGGCATGCTCGACCGCATGGACTCGGTGCTCTTCCCGCCGATCGTCGTCTTCGTCTACGCGACGGTCTTCCACTTGCTGACGTGAGAAGGGACGCTCCGCTTCGCTCCGCTTCGCGGGAAGAACCTACGGTTCCTCCCACGGACCTACCTCCCTTTGGCGCAACGCCGCGTCCCCAACGCCTGGATCACGGACTCATACGGGCCGGCAAGCCAGCCCTTACAGCACCTCCGGTCTCAATGTGAGAAGGCCGCTCAATGTCGTCATCCTGGGCGCCAGCGGCTCGATCGGCACCCAGGCCCTGGACGTGATCGACCGCCACCCCGACCGTTTTCGCGTCTTCGGCCTGGTCACCGGCAAGCGGGCCCTGGATCGCGAGGCCCGCTACACCGCGACAGCCGTCGACCCCGACTGCGAGGCTCGCACCGAGGAGATGGTGACTCATCCCGAATGCGACCTGGTGCTGGTCGCCATCCCCGGCGCCCGTGCGCTGCCCCCGACCCTGGCCGCCCTGCGCGCCCACAAGAAGGTGGCGCTGGCGACCAAGGAAGTGCTGGTGATGGCCGGCGACCTGGTCATGGAGCTCGCGCGACACAGCCAGGACGCCATCCGGCCCGTCGATTCCGAGCACAGCGCGATCTGGCAGTGCCTCTGGGGCGAGCACCTGGACTCCGTAAGCCGGCTGGTGCTCACCGCCACCGGCGGACCCTTCTGGAGCCGGCCCGCCCTGGACCTGGCCTCGGTGACCCTGGAGCAGGCGTTGGAGCACCCGCGCTGGTCGATGGGGCCGAAGGTGACGATCGACTCAGCGACCATGATGAACAAGGCGCTGGAGACGATCGAGGCGCACCACCTTTTCGGCCTGCCGCTGGAGCGGATCGCGGTCCTGATCCACCCCCAGGCCATCGTCCACTCGCTGGTCGAGTTCGTCGACGGGTCGGCTAAAGCCCAGCTCGGCAATCCGGACATGCGTCTGCCGATCGCGGTCGCGCTCAGCTACCCGGACCGGCTGCCCGATGCGGTGCCCCCGACCGCCTTCGAAGCGGTGGGGCCGCTGGAGTTTCACCGGCTCGACGAGGAACGGTTTCCCGCCGTCCGTCTGGCCCGTGAGGCGGCACTGCGGCGGGGCGGCTATCCGGCCGTGCTCAACGCCGCCAACGAGGCGGCCGTGGATTCCTTCCAGGCCGGCGAAATCGGGTTCGGCGAGATCGTCGGACTGGTAGAGTCGGCGCTCGCCGCCTTCCCAGGCGGCGGCAGCTCGATGCAGGACATCCTCGAAGCCGACCGCTGGGCGCGCGACTACGTGCGTTCGCGGGTGGGTATCTACAAGCGGTGATCCAGTACCTGGTGGGGGCGATCTCGGTCGTTCTCATGTTCCTTGTGCTGATCGGTCCCCACGAGGGCGGGCACTTCGCTTTTGCCAAGCTGTTCCAGGTCCGGGTCTACGAGTTCGCGATCGGGATGGGGACCCGCCTGCTCTCGACCACCCGGGGCGGAACCATGTATGCCCTGCGGGCGATCCCGCTCGGCGGCTTCGTGCGCCTGGGCGGTATGGAGCCCGAGAACTACAGCGAGCCGAACGGGTTCCACATGAAGCCGGCGTACCAGCGGATCCTGATCCTGCTTGGCGGTCCGGCCGTCAACTTCCTGGTGGCCGCCGTGGTGATGAGCGGCATCTTCATGACCCAGCTCAACTCCGACCCCGGCAAGATCGCGGGCATCATCACCAACCCACCCAGCCCGGCGTATGCGGCAGGCCTCCAGGCCGGCGACAGCGTGCTCTCCGTCAACGGCCACCGGGTGACCCGGCCGGAGGACATCCGCAGCCAGGTCAATGCCGAGCAGGGCCAGCCGGTGGCCTTCGAGATCCGCCACCGGAATGGCAGCGTCAGCACCGTGACCATCACGCCGAACTTCGACGCCTCGCAGAACCGGTACGTGGTCGGGATCTACAGCCAGCCGATCATCGGGCCGGGCACTGCAGTGGTCGAGGGCTTCAAGTGGCCGTTCGAGGCCACCGGCATGATCGGCACCGGTCTCTACCAGCTGGCGACCGGCCAGATCCCCGGCGGCTTCTTCGGCCCCGAAGGCGCCACCGGGGCGATCGGCATCGCGGCCATCACCTACACGGCGGCCGAGGCGGGGCTCATCTACTGGTTCCAGGTCGCGGCAGCGCTCTCGGTGGCCTTGGGCCTGGCCAACCTGCTGCCCCTGCCCGCCCTGGACGGCGGCCGGATCGTCGTGGTGCTCCTGGAGGCGCTCCGGCGCCGGCCCTTCGACCGCGACAAGGAGCTGGCGGTCCAGCGCTGGGGCCTGGCTGCCATCCTGGCCCTGGCCGGCCTGATCGCCTACTTCGATATACAGAGGATCGTGACCCACCAATTTCCCGGCCTCCGATAACGCCATGACCCTCGGCACATTGACCGAGCGCCGGAAGTCGATCCCGGTGCGGGTCGGCGAGGTGGTGGTCGGCGGCGCGGCCCCGATCGCCGTGCAGACCATGACCAAGACCGACACCCGCGACGTGCGGGCGACCCTCAACCAGATTGCGGCGCTGAAAGAGGCCGGCTGCGAGATCGTGCGTCCCGCCGTGCCCGACCACGAGGCGGCGGAGGCGCTGAAGGAGATCGTGGCCCACTCGCCTCTGCCGGTGATCGCCGACATCCACTACGACCACACGCTGGCGCTGGCGGCGATCGCCAACGGGGTGCACGGTCTCCGCCTCAACCCGGGCAACATCCCGGACCCCGACAAGGTGCGCAAGGTGGTGGCCGCGGCCAAGGAGCGCGACATCCCCTTCCGGATCGGCGTCAACGCCGGCTCCCTGCCCGAAGAGGTGCACAAGTCGCTGCGCGAGCAGCACGCCATCGACCGCGATGACCGCATGGCCACCGCGCGGCGCATGGTCGAGGTGGCGCTCGGCCACTGCAAGATCCTGGAAGACCTCGACTACGGCTTCGGCCACATCAAGGTCAGCCTCAAGGCGACCGACGTCTGGACCAACGTGATGGCCAACCGGCTCTTCGCCAAGGAGCGGCCCTACCCGATCCACCTGGGCGTGACCGAGTCGGGTCCGGTGCAGGCGGGCTCGATCCGCAGCGCGGTCGGGCTCGGCATCCTGCTCGCCGAGGGCATCGGCGACACCATCCGCGTCTCGCTGGCCACCGACGATCCGACCGAGGAGGTGCGGGCGGCCTACGAGGTCCTGAAGGCTCTCGACTACCGCAACGAGTCGGCATCCCTGATCGCCTGCCCCACCTGCGGCCGGCTCGAGTACGACATGGTGCCGACGGTCAAGGCGGTGGAAGCGCACATCGCGCGCCTGAAGGTCCCGATCACGGTGGCCGTGATGGGATGCGTGGTCAACGGGCCGGCGGAGGCCCGCCACGCCGACATCGGCGTGACCGGCGGGCGCGGCAAGGGCGTCATCTTCAAGAAGGGCAAGCTGTACCGCACGGTGCCTCAGGAGGAGCTCCTGCCGGTGCTGCTGGCCGAGATCGACGCCATCGCCCAAGAGCGCACAACAGGCGCGGCGTGAGGCAGGCGGCGCTGGCCGCTCTGCTGGCGGTGAGCTGCAGCGCCGGCGGAATCAGCCCGCAACCGCGAGACGTGGCCCTGAAGCAGGCGGAGGCCCTCGGTCTCAGCACCTGCTCCAGCAGCGGAACCATCGAACAAACACTGGTCCGTCTCAAGCATTCCGACGCCGCCTCCTACGACAGCACGAACCAGGAATGGGCCAACCTGAAGGAGGCCGGCGCCACGGGCGGCTATTTCGCGATCTTCTCCAACGACCCGCAGGCCTGCGCCACCTTCAGTCCCGGCAGCTCGGCCAGCCCCAGCCGGGAGATCGGCAACGTGGTGGTGCAGTTCAAGGATTCCGACGCGGCCGGGAAGGCGTACACGGGAGGCGCCTTAGGCGTCGACCCCGGCCAGGCGACCGCTGCGGGCGGCTTGTCCGGAGCTAAAACCGGCCTCGGCAAGAACTCTGTGCGCGCCTTCGTCACGCTCAATTCGGCCCAGATCTACCTCGCCTATTGGCAACACGGCCGCTGGCTCGCGTATGTGTTCGCCGTCGGTCTGACGCAGGCCGAAGGCGACCGCGTGTCCAAAGCGGTCGACGCGCGCTTGTAGAATCGGCCCAGCGATGGACGGACGGCCTCAGGCTCCCGCCCCTACCGAGCCGCGCTAGCCGCGCGGCTGCTCACCGCCGTCCCTCCGTTTCCATCGCTGATTTCAATGGAGCCTGAACTGTGACGACGCTTATGGAAGAACAAGCCGATTTCCCTAAGGAAATCACGCGCATGTCGGTCGATTTCGACCGCTGGTACACCGACGTGGTGCGCAAGGCCGAGCTGGCCGACTACAGCCCGGTCCGTGGCTGCATGGTCATCCGCCCCTATGGCTTCGCGATCTGGGAGGCCATCCAGCGCGCCTTCGACGACATGATCAAATCGTCGGGCCACGAGAACTGGTACTTCCCGCTGCTGATCCCGGAGGACGTGATCATGCGCGAGGCCGAGCACATCGAGGGCTTCACGCCCGAGGTGGCCTGGGTCACCGAGGCCGGCAGTCACGGCAAGCTCGACCAGCGCCTGGCCATCCGGCCGACCAGCGAGACGATCGTGGGCACTGTGATGCGCAAGTACATCCAGTCCTGGCGGGACCTGCCCCAGCTCACCAACCAGTGGTGCAACGTGATTCGCTGGGAGCTGCGCACGCGCCTTTTCCTGCGCACCGCCGAGTTCCTCTGGCAGGAGGGCCACACCTTTCACGCCAGCGCCGACGAGGCGAGGGCGGAGGTCGACCTGATCCTCGACTACTACCGGCAGATAGCCGAGGACTGGCTGGCGCTGCCGGTGCTCACCGGCACCAAGTCGCGGGCCGAGACCTTCGCGGGTGCCGAGTACAGCAAGTCGATCGAGGCCATGATGCGCGACGGCTACGCGCTCCAGGCCGGGACCTCGCACTACCTGGGCCAGAACTTCAGCCGCGCCTACGAGATCGCCTTCACCAACCGCGAGAACGTGCGCGAGCTATGCCACACCACCTCCTGGGGCATTTCGACCCGGATGGTGGGCGGGGTGATCATGGGCCACGGCGACGACCGAGGGCTGATCCTGCCGCCCAAGGTGGCGCCCATCCAGGTCGTGGTGGTGCCCATCTACCGTGACGACGAGAGCCGGGCGCGGGTGGATGCGTTCATCGAGACCTGGGAGGCCGGAGTGCGGGGAATGGGCGTGCGCCTGCACGTCGACCGGCGCGACGACCGGCCGGGCGACAAGTTCAACCACTGGGAGCTGAAGGGCGTGCCCCTGCGCTTGGAGGTGGGTCCCCGCGACGTCGAGGCGCGTCAGGTCACCCTCTCCGATCGGCTGCATCCTGGGAGGGATGAGAAGCGCACGCTGCCGGCGATGGCGCTGGCCGAAGACCTGCCGCACGAGCTGGCGCGCTTCCAGCGCGAGCTCCTCCAGCGCGCCCGCGACTTCATGGCCGAGAACACCTTCGAGGTGCAGACCCTGGCCGAGCTGGTCGAGCACTTCAAAACCCGCAACGGCTTCGTGTGGGCGCCTTGGTGCGGCGACCCTGCGTGCGAGGCTCGCGTCACAGAGGAGACTCGCGGCGTGACCACGCGCAACTTCGACCTCGACGCCGCGGCCGAAGGCGCCTGCCTGGTCGACGGCAAGCCCGCCAAACATCGGGTGGCCTTCGCCCGTCCGTACTAGTACGTGGTGTCACCGACCTCAGCCGGATCTTTCGCGCCGATGCGCGCCGTCCGCGTTGTCGCGGTGTGCGCTCCTCGGTCACGCAGCCTTAGCTGCGCTCCCTCCGGTGCTCCGTCGCTCCTAGCGGCCGACACACCTCGCCGCGAAATCCCTCGGCCAGGCCGCTGACTCCACGTACTAACTGGCCGGCGGCCACCGCCGCCGGCCTGATCTTCTTCGTCGCTCTTGGCGTGCGGGTTGCCGCCACCGACGGCTTCCGCGCCGAGAGCCCGATCCAGGCCGGCGCCCGATACGCGAAGCCGGCGGTCCTGCTGCCGGGGCAGCAGGTGCGCCCCGGTGACGGCTACGACGGGCAGTTCTACTTCTACCTTGCGCAGGACCCGTTCCTGACCCGACCGGCAACTGCCGCGGCGCTCGACAACACCTTCCGGGTGCGCCGCATCCTTTACCCGCTGGTGGCCTGGGCGGTCAGCCTGGGCCGGCGGGAGGCGCTGCCCTGGGTCCTGCTGCTGCTCAACATCGCAGCCTCGGCCGCCACCGTCGGCCTGGCGGCCTGGGCCGCGGCGCGCCAGGGCCGCTCGGCCTGGTGGGCGCTGGCACTGGCGGCCTACGCCGGGGTCTGGGTCCCACTGCTCCTCGACCTCACCGAGCCGCTGCAGCTGGCGCTCCTGGCTGCCGGGATGCTGGCCGGCTCGGGTCCACTTCTTTTCCTGGCCGCCCTGGCCAAGGAGACGGCCGGCGTCGCCCTGGTCACCGAGGCGGTCCGCCGCCGCAGCCTCGTCCACGGCGCGTTGGCCGTGCTCTACCTGGCCTGGGCGCTGTTCGTCTTCAAGTTCGTGAAGGGAACCGTGTTCAACGACCTGGGCGCCCACTTCCTCGATCCGCCCGGCGCGCCTTTCCGGCTCCTGCTGACCCAGGGCCCCGTGCACGCCCTGGTGCTGGCGCCCGCGATCCTCATCTGCCTGCTGGCGGTCGGCCGCCTGGTGACGGCTCGCGACGGCGCGGCTTGGGCCGCGGCCGCCTACGCGCTGCTGGCCCTAGGCGCCGGCAACGACACCTGGCTCGACCCGGCGGCCTTCTACCGCGTTACGGCCGGCGCCTTGCTGCTGACCTATCTCAGCTGGTGCCTGCGGGGCGACCGCTGGGGCCTGGCTGCGCTGCTGGTCGGCGCGTTCTCGGGGGCGCTGCTGCTCCCGATTCTGCTCTGAGGGGAGAATCAGGCCGTGGCACAGCTGAACGCGATAGGCCTGATCGTCAGCGATCTGGCGCGCGCCGTGCGGTTCTACCAGGCGCTCGGGGTTCCCTTCGCCGAAGGCGCCGAGACTTCTGAGCACGGCCACGCGGAGGCGGACCTGGGTGGCGGCTTCCGGCTCCTGCTCGACACCAGGCTGGCATCAGGAGCTTTGACCCCGGCTGGCGGGCTGCCACCGGCGGCCAGCCCCGGGCGGCGGTCGCTTTCCGGTGCGCCGACCCTGCCGACGTCGACCGTCTGTACTCGGTCGCGCTGGCGGCCGGCGGCGAAGCTCACAAAGATCCCTGGGACGCCTTCTGGGGCCAGCGTTACGCGCAGCTGCGCGACCCCGACGGCAACGCCGTCGACCGCTACGCCGACTCGGCTTAGGCTTCGCGCGCCAGCGGCGGCAGGCTCTGGGCGATCGGGTTTTCGAACGCGCCGACCACCGGGGCGTCCTTGAAGAGCGACTCCTGCGGCGCGACCGAGAGGGCTCCCGAGCGCGCCGCCTCGACCACCGCCTGTGCCACAGCCGGGTGGAAGTGGGTCCCGGCGCCCTTGGAGATCTCAGATAGCGCCACCTCGATCGACATTCCCTTGCGGTAGGGCCGGTCGGAGGTCATAGCGTCCACGGCGTCGGCCGCGGAGACGATCCAGGCGTAAATCGGCAGCTCATCCTGCTTCTTCCGGTCGGGATAGCCCTTGCCGTCGGCCCGCTCGTGGTGCGAGCGCACGATCACCAGCTCGTTGGTGAGCATCTTGAGGTCGTGCAGGATCTCCCAGCCGATCACCGGGTGCTTCTTCATGAGATCGAACTCTTCGGCGGTCAGCTTCCCGGGCTTGGAGAGCACCGCGTCTGGCACCCCGATCTTGCCGATGTCGTGCAGCAGGCCGCCTTGCTCCAGGCGCCGCCAGGCCTCGGCATCGTCCGGCGCGTAGTTCATCTGGCGCGCGATCACCAGTGAGTACTGGGTGACCCGGTCCGAGTGGCCCGCGGTGTAGGGGTCGCGGGCGTCGACCGCCTTGGCCAGCGCCTTGAGGGCCGCGATGGTCACCTCTTCGCGCGACTTGAAAAGCTTGGCGTTGTCGATCGAGATCGCAGCCTGGGCCGCCAGCGCGGTGACCAGGCGCCGGTGATCCTCGGTGAAGAAGTGACCGGCCTGGTACTTGGCCAGGAAGAGGACGCCGGTGGGCTCCTCGCGGAGCAGGATGGGCACGCAGAGCACGGCCCTGGGGTTTAGCGGCCCGCTGCCGCTCTGGGCGTCATCCATTTGCTCGAGGACCGGCTGGCGCTCGTAGATGACCTCGCTGCAGATGTCCGCCCCCATCTCCAGGGCCAGCCGCTTCGCCGTGACCGGGTCGGTGCCGTAGGAACTGGCCAGGGTCAGTGATTTCTTCTCGTCGTCGAGCAGCGCGATGCAGCCGATCTGGGCCTCGGCGGCCTTGCCCGCCCAGCCCAGCACGATCTCAAGCACGTCGTCCAGCTCGAGCGTGGAGGTAACCGCCTTCAGCCCCTCGTGGAGGTTGGAGAGCTCCCAGATCATGCGCTTGCTGGCGTCGTAGAGCTCGGCGTTCTTGACCGCCACCACCGACTCGTTGGCCAGCGTGGTGAGAACGCGGACGTCGTCCTCCGACCAACCGCGCGCGTTGGTGTCGAAAACCGAGAGCGTGCCCCAGAGCTTGCTGTCCTCGAACATGGGCACGCACATCGCGCCCCGGATGTGGTTGTTGGCGAGGTTGGGGTCCTGCACCTCCCAGGATGAGGAGAGGTCGGTGATCATCACCGGCTGGCAGGAGAGCATGACCGCGCCCACCACGCCCTGGCCGTTCTGGATCTCCGCGCCGCTCACCTCGCCGAAGCCGATGGCGTCGCTGATCCGGTGCTTCCCCTCGGCCACCGTCCGCGTGAGCATGGCGTGGCTGACGCCGTAGAGGCGGGTCGCCGACTCCAGCGTCTTGTGCTCGAGCACGGCGGCGCCCTCGGTGACCGTGGTCAGGGAGTGGGCCATCTCGCCCAGGGCGTTGATGGCGGTGTCCAGCTTGCTGGCCTGCCCGGTCGCCTTTTCCAGCATGTGCGAGTTCTCGACCGCGATCCCGGCCATGGTGCCCAGCTCGTCCAGAGTGGGCAGCTCGCGCTCGGTGAAGCTGTTGGCCTGGCGGCGGCCGAGGCACACCGCGCCCAGCACGCCCTGCTTGCCGCGGATCGGGATCAGGGCCTCGGCCACGGCGTTGCCCTCGGGCGGCTCCAGGCCGCTGAACAGCCCATCGGCCTGGGTGGCCGACTTCCGGATCACGGTCTGTCCCTGCACCACGTTGGTGAGGGCGCTGCTGCCGATCGGCACCGGGACCGCCGAACCGTCCGTCATGGTGTAGGTCTCGCCGGAGCCGAAGAGCGCCACCCGCGCCGAGTCGTAGTGGACCAGCGTGCGGCCCTTGTCCAGGACCAGCAGGATCACCTCGTCGAAGGAGAGGCCGGAGGCCTGCTTGACCAGCTCGTTGAGCAGCGCGTAGCGCTGGGTCTCGGCCTTGGACAGCGCCACCGCGTGGGTGCTGGCCAGGTGGGCCCCGGCGCGCATGGCCAGCGTGCCCGCCAGGCGGTGGTCGTCGGGCCCGTAACCGCCGGGCTTGTTGGCGAGCAGCACGAACCCGCCGATCGCGTCACCGACCCGGATCGGCGCCACCAGCGCGCTCTCCAGGGTGAAGTCGTTGGGCACATAGCTGAAAAGCGCGCCCAGCTGCTGGGGGTCGCTGGTGGCGAAGTCCTGGTTCTTCTCGATCGCGTCGAGCAGGGGGTCGCCGGCGCGCCGCCTCCGGTCGACGGCCTGCGGCCGCACGCCTTCCAGGCCGACGCCCTCCTGGGGCACGAAGGTGGACCCGTCCGGTCCGGCCAGGTAGTAGCAGCAGATCGCTGAGGAGGTCTGACGGGCGGTGTTGGCGGCCAGCTCGGCCACCGAGGCCGAGTGCAGGGTGGGGTCTTCGGTGGCGGCCAGGAAGATCCGGTGCTGCTCCTCCAGGCGGGCGTTGAGCGCCTCCAGGTCGACGACCCGCTGCCGGATCTGCTCGGTCATCTTCTGGTAGCCGAGGGTGAAGAGCATGCCGCCCACCCCCAGCGCGGCCAGGCCGGCCAGGTTGATGAAGAAGTAGCGGTCGAAATGAAAGTGATGGGTCAGAGCCTCCACGACCACCGCGATGGCGCCGGCGCCGGCCGCGTATTTCCAGTAGCGCCAGGCCACACCGGCGCCGAAAGCCAGCACCCCGGCCAGTAGCGCGAAGATGGCCGCGTCCGCGGTCTGGCCCTGGATGTTGAAGCTGGCGCCGGCCAGGATCGTGAAGGCGGCGGCGCCGAAGAGCGCGAGCGGCAGACTGATCTGCGCCCGAGTTCCAAGCATGGGGGCAACAGTCTAGGGGCGACCGGCTTCAGTTGAAGCCGTTTCTGGTAAGAACTGTGAACCCCTGAATTGAGCATTTCCGAACTCCTGCGAATCGCGGCTCACCTCGATCCCGCCGGGCGGGACCTGGTCTCGCGGGCGTACGAGCGGGCGGTCGTGGCGCACACCGGTCAGCGGCGCCTCTCGGGCGAGGATTACGTTCAGCACCCCCTCGAGGTGGCCTCGATCCTGGCCGATCTCACTCTCGACGGATCGACCATCGCAGCGGCCCTTCTGCACGACACCGTCGAGGACACCCCGCTCACTCTCGAAGAGATCCGCAAGGAGTTCGGGCCCGACGTGGCGCACCTGGTGGAGGGGGTCACCAAGCTCTCGCGCATCTCCTTCCGCTCGGCGCAGCAGATCCAGGCCGAGAACATCCGCAAGATGCTGCTGGCGATGGCGGAGGACATCCGCGTCGTCCTCATCAAGCTCGCCGACCGCCTGCACAACATGCGCACGCTCGATCCGCTGCCCGAGATCAAGCGCAAACGCATCGCCAAGGAGACGCTCGACATCTACGCGCCGCTGGCGCACCGCCTGGGCATCGGACAGATCAAGTGGGAGCTCGAGGATCTCGCCTTCCGGCACCTGGAGCCTGAGGCCTACGCCGAGGTCGTCAGCCGGGTGGCCCGCAAGCGCCAGGAGCGCGAACGCTTGGTTTCCGACCTGCGCGAGATCCTCGCCCGCGAGCTGGAAAAGATCGACATGAAGGCGGAGATCACGGGCCGGCCCAAGCACATGTACTCGATCCACCAGAAGATGAGCCGCGAGGAAAAGGACTTCAGCCAGATCTACGACCTGCTCGCGATCCGCGTGCTCGTCGATTCGGTGAAGGACTGCTACGGCGTGCTCGGCGTCGTGCACTCGCTGTGGAAACCGCTGCCGGGACGCTTCAAGGACTTCATCGCGATGCCCAAGTCCAACGGCTACCAGTCACTGCACACGACGGTGATCTCGCACTCCGGGGAGCCCATCGAAATTCAGATCCGAACCTTCGAGATGCACCGGATCGCCGAGTTCGGGGTGGCCGCGCACTGGGCCTACAAGGAAGGCACCGAGGGTCCCAGCGACCAAAAGCTGGCCTGGCTGCGCCTGCTGATGGAGTGGCAGAAGGAGGTCGTCGACGCTGAATCCTTCGTCGACGCCGTGCGTGTCGACCTCTTCCAGGACGAGGTGTTCGTGTTCTCGCCGCGCGGCGACGTGTACAACCTGCCGGCCGGCTCTACACCCGTCGACTTCGCCTATCGCGTGCACACCGAGGTCGGTCACCGCTGCCTGGGCGCCAAGGTCAACGGCCGCATGGTCCCGCTGGACTACGAGCTCAAGAACGGCGAGATCGTGGAGATCCTCACCTCCAAGGCCCCGCACGGCCCGAGTCGAGACTGGCTTTCCTTCGTCAAGAGCGCCTCGGCTCGCGAGCGCATCCGGAAATGGTTCAAGAGCCAGGCCCGCGAGGAGAACGTGGCCAAGGGCCGCGACCTTCTGGAGAAGGAGCTGCACCGGATGCACCGGCTGACCCTCCCGCAGCTGCCCGAGGGCAAGCTCGAGGAGATGGCGCGGGCGGCGCACTTCCAGACCGCGGAGGACTTCCTGGCGGCGATCGGCTACGGCGACGTCTCCCCGCACTCGGTGGTGATGCGGATGGCGCTGGCGCCCGCCGGGGACGACGACATCCTGCGCTCGATCCCGCTGCTGCCGCAGGTGCGGCCGACTCCGCGCGTGCTGGTGCGCGGGGAGCGGGGAGTGCTCACGCGGCTGGCGCCCTGCTGCCAGCCGGTGCCCGGCGACGCCATCGTCGGCTACACCACGCGCGGCAAGGGCGTGACGGTCCACCGTCGCGACTGCGTCAACGCCATCAACGCCCAGGACGAGGCGCGCGTGGTCCCCGTCGATTGGGACACCGAGAACGGCCTGCTGTTCCCGGTGGCCATCAAGATCGAAGCCTGGGACCGCACCGGCCTCCTGCGCGATATCACCACGGTGATCGCCGAGAACCGCGTCAACCTGTCGGCGTGCTCGGTGCACGTGTACGACGACAAAACTGCGGTCGTGTCGGCCACCGTCGAGATCGATTCACTCTCGCAGCTGTCGCGCCTGCTGGAGAAGCTGGAATCGGTGCGTGACGTGCACACGGTGGCGCGGGAAGCCTCTTGAGCGAGATCGAGATCGGCGCGCCGCCGGAGGCGGTATGGCAGGAGCTCGTCAAGCCCGACCACCGCCGGCGCTGGTACTACGACCTCCAACCCGAGGGCGACTTCCGGCCCGGCGCCGAGATCAGTTGGACCAATACCGACGGCACCGAGGCTGAGCATTCGATCGTGCGCGAGGTGGTGCCGCCGCGCCGCCTGGTACTGGAGACGCGGTTTCTCTTCGCGCCTGCTCTCGCCTCGCAAGCACCCCACACGCTGGTCTTCGAGGTCGCGCCGGCGACGCGCGGCAGCCGGGTGTCGATGCGGGTCGAGGCGCCACCGGACGGCCCGGTCGACCGCATGTTCAAGGCCGAGGGCGGGTCCATCCTGAAGGGCCTGCGCCTTGAGCTCGACGCCGACGCGCAAGCCGCGCTGGAGCGTAAGCAAGAGATCGGCGAGGTCGAGATCCACGACGTCACGCCCGAGCGGCTCGCGGACTATCAGGACTTCTTCGACAACCACGGCTTCGCCGACTATCCAGCTTGGTCGTCCTGCTACTGCAGCGAGACCAATCTCTCCTTCCCACCCGAGGTGCACCTGGCTCGGACGGCCGACGAGAACCGGCGGGACATGTCCTCGCTGATCGCCGCCGGAGAGGTGACCGCACTGCTGGCCTACGTCGACGGCCGGCCGGTGGCCTGGTGCAACTACGGCGTCACCACCAAGCTCGGCGGCGTGATGCACCGCTTTGGTCTCGATGCCGGGGAGTACGACGGCGTGGGCTCGGTCGCCTGCTTCGTGATCTCCGCGCCCTACCGGCGGCACGGCCTGGCGCGCCGCCTTCTCGACGCCGCCTGCCAGCGGCTGAGCGCCCGCGGCCTGCAGTGGGTCGAGGCCTACCCGCCCAAGGACGCCAAGAGTCCCCAGGGCAACTATCGCGGTCCGCTTTCGATGTACCTGGAAGCGGGGTTCGAGTCCCACCGTGAGGGCGACCGCTACCTGGTGGTGCGCAAGAAGCTTTGATCCGCGTCGAGACCACCGCCGATTCCCAGTTCGGCACCAACTCCTACCTGGTCTGGGACGAGGACACCAAGGATGCCGTGGTGATCGACGCGAACCTGGAACCGGATCCCATGGTGGCGCTAGCGCGCGAGCGCGGCGTCACCGTGCGCGCGATCCTGCTCACGCACACCGACGTCGACCATATCGGCGGCCTGCCCCGGCTGCTCCAGGAGTTTTCCGACGTTCCGGTGGCGGTCCATGACGCGGAGCGCGAGGTGGTGGCCGAGGGCAAGTCACTTCGTCAGACCAACTGGGGCTTCGAGCTCGCGCCGGTGGCCAGGGTCGAACGTTTGACCGAGGGCGAGACCTACCGCGCGGGTTCGCTGGAGTTCGAAGTGCTGCACACGCCTGGACACTCGCCGGGTGGGGTGACGCTCAAGATCGGCAACGCGCTCTTCACCGGCGATGCTCTTTTCGCGGGCTCGATCGGGCGCAGCGACTTCCACAACTCCGACGGCCGGCTGCTGCTCGACAGCATCAAGGAAAAGCTGCTGGCCGAAGACGATGAGATGGTCGTCTTGCCCGGCCACATGCAGCCGAGCACGATCGGGCGCGAGCGCCGGACTAACCCATTTCTGTAGGGGCGGGATTCTTCCCGCCCTCGGTGGGTGGGGCAAGCCCCGCCCCTACGGCAGCCGAGCACGATCGGCCGCGAGCGCCGGACTAACCCATTTCTGTAGGGGCGGGATTCTTCCCGCCCTCGGTGGGCGGGGCAAGCCCCGCCCCTACGGCCTTTCGCGCCCACGCCAGCAGTTGGTGGTCGTCCTCACGCACGGGCGGCGGCACCTCGTAGAAGCGGCCCAGCTCCTGCGCGGGGTTGACGCCAAACGGCGTGGAGCCGAAGCGCTGATATTCGATGCGGGTGCGATCGTCGGTCCGGAACCAGATGCAATCGCCCTGCACCACGCCGAACATGCGGCCCTCCCTGTACAGGGCCCAACCGCCCATGTGAGGCCGGTCCTCCACCTCGCCCAGCGGCGCCAGCGTCTCCAGCAGGCGCGTGATGAGGCTGGGCACCCGCCGATCTTAGAATCGGCGGATGCCCCCCAGCCAGCCGATCAAGGCCGCCCGCGGGGTCCGCGACGTCATGGCCGCCGAACGCCCGGTCTGGGAGGTCGCCGAAACCGCCGCCCGGGAAGTGGCGCGCGCACATGGCTACCAGGAGATCCAGACGCCGGCGATCGAGCTGGCCGCGCTGATCGAGCGCGGCGTGGGCCAGGACACCGACGCCGGGGGTAAGGAGCTCTACCGGCTGGTAAAGCGCGGCAGCGAGGACCTGGTGCTGCGCCCGGAGGCGACCGCCGGCGTGGTGCGCGCATATTTCCAGCACGGCCTCAACCAGGGGCCGCAGCCGGCCCGGCTTTTCACGATGGGCGCGATGTTCCGGTACAACGCGCCCCAGCTCGGCCGCTACCGCCAGTTCCACCAGCTCGATGTCGAGGCGATCGGCGACGCCTCGCCGGCCTACGACGTGGAGTGCATCGAGATGGCCGTGCGCTGGATGGAGGCACTGGGGCTGCGCGGGCTGCGCCTGGAGCTCAACAGCATCGGCGATCGCAAGTGCCGACCGGCCTACATAAAAAAGCTCGTCGCCTACTACCGGCCGCTCAAGGACAGGCTGCACCCCGACTGCCAGCGCCGCCTGGAGACCAACCCCCTGCGTCTCCTGGACTGCAAGGAGGAGCAGTGCGCGCCGTTCAAGGCGAAGGCGCCCCGCATCACAGACCACCTGTGTGTGGAATGCGCGGAAGCCTTCGCGGCGGTCCGCGCGATGCTCGACGCCGGCGGCCTCGAGTACTCCCTGAATCCCTACTTGGTGCGCGGGCTCGACTACTACACCCGCACCGTCTTCGAGGTCCTGCACGAGGCGCTGGGCGGCGCCCAGAACTCTCTCGGCGGCGGCGGCCGCTACGACGGGCTGGCGGCCGAGATCGGCTACCCGGATACGCCGGCGGTCGGGTTCGCGGCCGGTTTCGAGCGGGTCGTGATGATGATGGGCGAGGAGGGGGAGGAAGTCATCGCGCCGCCTTCCGCGCTGGTGCTGGTGGTGCCGGACGGCCCCCTGCTCAAAGAGGCGGCCGAGGTCGGGCGGCTGGCACGCACCATGGTGCCGACCGCCGTCGACTACTCGACCCGCAGCCTGAAGGCCAAGATGCGGGCCGCCAATCGCCTGGGGCCGCGGTGGGTCGCCATCTTCAATGCCGAGGAGTCGGCTCGCCGTGTCTTGCAGCTCAAGGAGATGGCCGGGGGCGAGCAGCGCGAGGTCGGTTGGGACGAGCTGCCCGCCCTGCTCGAGGCGGAACTCACAGGATGAGCGGCTTCACCGCCACCCGCTGCGGCGACCTCCGCGCCTCCGATGCCGGGCACGAGGTCGAGCTTTACGGCTGGGTCGCGCGCCGCCGCGACCACGGCGGCCTGATCTTCATCGACCTTCGCGACCGCTGGGGTGTGGCGCAGGTCACCATCAACGAGGCCAACACGTCAACGGCCGCCTACGCCGCCGCGTCATCACTCCGCAGCGAGTACGTGGTGCGCGTCAAAGGCCGCGTCGAGAAACGCCCTGTCGAGAACGTCAATCCCAAGATGCCGACCGGTGAGGTCGAGGTGTTCGCCACCGATCTCGAGGTGCTGTCCACCTCCAAGACGCCACCGTTCCCGGTGGAGGGGGACCAGGAGCCGGAGGAGCGGGTGCGACTCAAGTACCGCTACCTGGACCTGCGCCGCGCGCGCATGCAGAACATCCTGGAGACCCGCCACCGCGTCAACAAGATCACGCACGCCTACTGGGACGCGCACGACTTTCTCGAGGTGGAGACGCCGATCCTGACCAAGAGCACACCCGAGGGTGCGCGCGATTTCCTGGTGCCCTCGCGCCTCTATCCCGGCCAGTTCTACGCGCTGCCGCAGTCGCCGCAGCAGATGAAGCAGCTGCTGATGGTGTCGGGCGTGCAGCGCTACTACCAGATCGCGCGCTGCCTGCGCGACGAGGACCTGCGCGCCGACCGGGCGGCCGAGTTTACTCAGCTCGACGTCGAGATGTCGTTCAACGACGAGGAGGACGTCTTCGAGCTGATCGAGGGCTGGATCGGACGGCTCTGGGACGAGATCCTGGGCATCGACCTGCCGCGGCCCTGGCCGCGCCTGACCATGAAGGACGCGCTACTGCGCTACGGCACCGACAAGCCGGACCTGCGCTACGAGCTGGAGATCGCAGACTTGGGCGAGGTCTTGAAGGACACCCAGGCCCAGGTCTTTCGGGGGGCGCTCGACGCCGGTGGCGTTGTGCGCGGGCTGGCGGTGCCGGGCGGATCCGACATGACGCGGCGCGAGCTGGATGAGCTGGTCACCCTGGCCCGAGGGGCCGGCGCCCGGGGCCTGGCCTGGCTGCCGGGCGGCCCGCTGGACAAGTTCCTGACACCGGCCGAGCTGGAGGGCGTCAAGCGCGCCACCGGCGCCGGCGAGGGCGACCTGGTCCTGCTGGCCGCCGACCGCCGTCGGCGTGCCGAGAAGGTGATGGGGCTGGTGCGTTCGGACGTGGCGCGCAGGCGTGGTCTGGTCCGCGAGGGCGAGTGGCGGTTCCTCTGGATCTATCCCATGTTCCTGTTCGACGAGGACGACGAGGGCAACCTGACCTACGGCCATCATCCCTTCACGCGGCCGATGGAGGAGGACCTGGCCTTCATCGACGAGCGGCCCTACGACGTTCGCGCCCACGCCTACGACTTCGTCTGCAACGGTTACGAGCTGGCCAGCGGGAGCCTGCGGATCTACGACCGGGCCATGCAGGAGCGGGTCTTCCAGATCCTGGGCCTCAGCCAGGAGACCATCGAAGCCCGATTCGGTCATCTCCTGGAGGCGTTCGAGTACGGCGTGCCGCCCCACGGCGGGATCGCGCCCGGGCTCGACCGGATCGTGATGATGCTGACCGGCACCGACAACATCCGGGACGTCATCGCCTTCCCTAAGACCCAGTCCATGCAGGACCTGCTGATGGACGCGCCCAGCGAGGTCGAACGGAAGCAGCTCGATGAACTGGGGTTGGAAATCAAGCGGCCCGGGTAACATCCAACAGCGTCCGGCCGGGTGGCCACACGTGCGTTGCCCAACATTCGTTCACTAGGGACCTCGGAGTCCGGATGGGGACGGCAAGCCCGCCGATGACGGGACGTCGAGAACCAAAGGCAGAGGACCCACCTGGAGATTCCAGGACAACCCACGGCCACCCCCGCCGGGCACTTAAACCCCCTCCCCTGCGGGGAGGGATGGGGTGGGGAACGAACATGGAAAGGGACCCCTACCCGCGCACCTTTGGCGCGCGACCTCCCCGAAGGGGGAGGTGGGTCTACTTTGATCTAATTAGCGCAAAATAGGGCATCCGCAACCCGTACACGCCCGGCCCGGGCATCTTCCCGCCCTACTTCGCCGGTCGCGAAGGCCCCACCCGCACTCTCGAGCGCGCGCGTGATGCCATCGAGGCCGACGGCGCGGCGGCACCCCTGGTGGTGAGCGGGATGCGGGGGATGGGGAAGACAGTGCTTCTCCTCAGCTTCCGCGACCGCCTGCGCGAGGCCGGCTGGCTCTGCCCCTCGATCGCCGAGTTCGACGCCGCTCATCGCGGCCTGGCCGGCGTTTGGGCGGACCTGTCTGAAGAGCTGAACCGAATTTCGCCCAGCCGCCCGCCCCGGCCTCGCCGCCGCTGGCGCGTGGAGAAGGTGGACGTCAAGACGACGGCGGCCATCGGGCTCACCGGGCCAAGAGCCAGCGCCGAAGCCGCGGGGTCGCTGCGGACGGGTCAGGACGACCTCCGGCACCGGTTGCTGGAGCTGGCCGGCTGGTTGGGACCGGCCGGGCTCCGCGCGGCGTTTCTGTTCGACGAAGCCCAGGACGCCTCGCTGCAGGACCTGGGGCTGCTGGCCGAGGTGGGCCACGAGGCGGGCAAGGAGCGCTGGCCCCTGCTGCTGGTCTTCGCGGGCCTCACGCCACTCCATGACAAGCTGGTTCGGGCCCGCACCTACGCCAGCCGCTTCACACCCGTCGAGGTCGACGCGCTGAGCGACACCGAGGCCCGGGCGGCGCTCGAGGTGCCCGCCCAGGAGGCGGGCGTGGCCTGGGAGCGCAGGGCCGTCAGCGCGGCGCTCGACTTCGCGCGGGGCGTTCCCTACCACCTGCAGATGATCGGGCTCCACGCCTGGGAGCGGCGGGACGCCGAGCGCATCACCGAGGAGGCCGTGGCGGCCGCCGCCACCGGCGCCCGCGCCGACATCGAAAAGGCGATGTACCGGCCGCTCTGGAACAAGGCCAGCGACGCCGAGCAGCGGTACCTGCTGGCGATGGCGCAGGCCGAGCGAGCCCGCAGTGGGATCGCGGTCGCCGACGTCCTGCGCCGGCTGGGCAAGAGCCACGCCGACGCCTCCACGCTGCGCACGCGGCTGATCCGCAAGGGCCTGATCCACCCCACGCGTCACAGCTACCTGGACTTCAGCTACCCGGGCTTCGACCGCTTTGTGGCCGCCCAGCGGAGCACCCGTTGAGCCGCCTGCCGCCGGCGCTGATCATCGATGTGCTGCTCGTGCTGATCGTCTCCCAGCTGCTTTATGCGTTCTTTCCCTACCGCAAGAGGGCCTATCTGCCGATCCTGCTCCTCACCGCCGTGGGCGTGGCGTTGGGCCAGCTCTGGGACTACCTGGGCCTGCCCGGCTACCGCTTCGGGAGCGCCAACCTGGTCCCCGCCCTGCTCTTCGTGCTGGTGCTGCAACCGCTGGCGCAGCGCCTGCCCATAAGATTTCGCTAGTTCAGTCAGGGTTTCGCCAGCGGGCTGCCAGGGGTATTCACGACTTGAGCCTTTTCCTCTTCGTTCTCGGCGTGTGCGTCGTGCTGGTGGCGTTGGCCCTGTGCCTGGCGCTCCTGCGGCTGGCCCGCACGCTGGCGGCGATGGAGGAGCTGCTGCTCACAGCGAACGAAGAGATGCGAGAAACCCTTCCCGAAGTCCGCGGAAGCCTGGAGAACGTGAACAACATCGCGGCCGGCGTCAATGTGGGGCTGCGTGCGGCGGGCTCCGGTGCGTCACGCGCCGGAGACGGCCTGGCAGCCGGCTGGTATGGGTTGAGAGTTGGAGTCCAGAGCCTGCTGGGAGGTGGCGACGATGAGTGACAACAACGGTGGCAGCGGTGGCGGCGGCTTTGGCTGGGGGTTCTTCGTGGGCGGCCTGCTGGGCTTGGTCGCGGGCGCTTACCTGGCGTCCGGTCCAGGGCGCGACCAGGTCGACCAGCTGCGCACGCAGACCATCGAGCTGACCGGCCCGAACAGCCCCATGCGGGCTCGGGCGAAGGCGGCCGCGGGCATGGCCCGGACCGCGGTCAGCGACCCCGAGCATCCGCTGCGGCGCGCGGTCCAGGACGGGGTGAGCGCGGCCCGGCGCCGGCGGGCCGAGCTGGAGGCGGAGCGCGTCGCCGAGGAGACCTCACCCGCCGGCCCGATCACGCCACCGATGGAGGGCTGAGTTGCACCACGGTTCGTTTCTGGCCGAGCTGAAGGTGCCGGCCGACGCCGAGTTCATTCCGGCCGCCAAGCGGTTGGGGGCTTCGCTCGGCGCCCAGCTCGGCTTCAGCCTGGAGGAGATCGACGAGCTCTGCATCGCGGTCGCCCAGGCCTGTGACAGCACGATCGACGCCTGCGAGGAGATCTGGGGCGAGGAGAGCGGCGCCAACATGAAGCTCAGCTACGCCCGCACCGACCGCGGCATCGCGGTCGAGGTCGAGGGCGTGGCGCCGACCAGCAAGGCGCTGGCGCGCCGGCATGCCGTGCATAAGGACGAGCAGGTCAGGCTGCTGGCCGATCAGATGATCCGAATGTTCGTGGACGACTTCCGGAGCAACGTCGACGCGCCGCGCGGACGCGTACACCTGCGCCTCGTCAAATACTTGATCGGATAGCCGAGCTGAGCAGCTCCACCCCGATTCCGCGCGAACAGCTGCGCGCGCTCCACCGCCGATACAAGGAGACCTCCGACCCGGCGGAGAAGGAACGCATCCGCGAGCAGCTGGTGCGCGGATATGACAGCCTGGTCCACTTCCTGGCCCGCAAGTTCATGAACCGCGGCGAGCCGCTGGAAGACGTGGTCCAGGTCGGCTACCTGGGCCTGATCAAGGCCATCGAGCGCTTCGATCCCGACCTGGGCAACGAGTTCACGACCTTCGCCACGCCCACCATCGCGGGCGAGATCCGGCGCTACTTCCGGGACAAGGGCTGGGCGATCCGCTTTCCGCGCCGGCTCCAGGAGCTGTACCAGCAGGTGGTGCGCATCAACGAGCAGCTGAAGAACGAGCTCGACCGCCAGCCGACGGTGGCCGAGGTCGCGGCGCGGCTCAATGTGGAGCCGGACGAGGTCCTGGAGGCCATGGAGATGGCGCCGGCCATGACGCCGATCTCGCTGGAATCCACACCCGGAGGTGGCGCCGACGCCGAGGATGGCGGCCGCGCACTGGGCGAGTCGCTGGGCGGGGAGGATCCCGACCTGGACCGCGTCGAGCTGCGGGACCTGCTGGAACGCGCCATGCAGCACCTCACCCCGCGTGAGCGGGCGATCATGGCCATGCGCTTCTACGACGAGATGTCGCAGTCGGAGATCGCCAAGCGCCTGGGCATCTCCCAGATGCATGTCTCCCGCCTGCAGCGGGCGGCCCTCGAGCAGCTGCGCCAGTACCTGCCCGAAACCGCGGGGTGACACATACCAGGGGTGGGGCCGTAAGGACAGGCTTGGCCTGTCCGTGTGAGTCCGTGATCCAGACGTTGGCGACGCGGCACGGCATTTGGAAGGGGGTCCGTGGGGGAAACCGCGCCAGCGGTTGCCTCCGCGATCGTAAAACCGCGGGGTGACCTTCGAGGAGCAGCTCGACCCGGATCCGGTGATCGCATTCGGCAACTGGTTCGCCGAGGCCCAGCGCCAGAGCGTGCCTCAGGCCGAGGCGATGATGCTGGCCACCGCGGATCGTGACGGGCGCCCCTCAGCGCGCATGGTGCTGCTCAAGAGCTGGGGTCCCGAAGGCTTCGTCTGGTTCACCGGCTACCAGAGCCGTAAGGGCGAGGAGCTGGCGACCAACCCGCGCGCTGCGCTGCTGCTGTTCTGGCAGCCGCTGGGGCGGCAGGTGCGCATCGAGGGCACGGTGCGAAAGACGTCCGAAGAGGCGTCCCGGCGGTATTTCCAGACGCGCCCGGTGGGCAGCCAGGTGGCGGCCACGGTGTCGCGCCAGAGCCGGCCGGTCGGCACGCGCGAAGAGCTTGAGCGCGCGTACGCCGAGCTGGCGGCCGAGGCCGGGGAGGGGCCGCTGCCGCTGCCGGCGCACTGGGGCGGTTACATCCTCAAGCCGGACGTGTTCGAGTTCTGGGAGCACCGCGACAACCGCCTGCACGACCGCCTGCGCTACGAGCCCGAAGGGAGCGCTTGGAGACGATTCAGACTCCAGCCCTAGAATCCATGCACCCGAATGACCGGGTCTGAACTCCGCCAACGCTTTCTACAGCACTTCACCAGCCGGGACCACCTCGAGCAACCGAGCGCGTCGCTGATCCCTGTCCGCGACCCCACGACGCTCTTCAACTCGGCCGGTATGCAGCCGCTCAAGCCCTACTTCCAGGGCGTGAGCCAGCCGCCCGCGCCTCGACTCGTCAGCTCCCAGAAGTGCTTCCGGACCCAGGACCTGGACGAAGTCGGCAAGACCGACCGTCATGGCACCTTCTTCGAGATGCTGGGCAACTTCGCGCCTACCGGCAGCTACTTCAAGGAGACCGCTATCGAGCTCGCGTGGGACCTGGTGACCGTGGGCCTGCAGATGCCTAAGGACCGGCTGCGCGTCACCGTCCATCCGACCGACGACGAGGCGGACAGTCACTGGCGGACCAAAACCGACGTCCGTCCGGAGTGGATCTACCGACACCCCGACAACTGGTGGGCGGCCGGGGACACCGGACCTTGCGGCCCCGATTCTGAGATCTGGTGGGATCGCGGCGTCGAGTACGGCTGCGGGCAGGCCGACTGCGAACCCGATCACTGCGACCGTTTTCTGGAGTTCTGGAACCTGGTCTTCATGCAGTTCGACCGCCGGCCGGACGGGTCGCTCAAGCCACTGCCGCGGCCGGGCATCGACACCGGGATGGGGCTGGAGCGCCTGAGCGCCATCAAGCAGGGCGTGGACAGCATCTTCGAGATCGATCTGTACCGGCCGCTCATGGATTTCGTGGCCGAGAACTCGAAGGAGCCGGTGGAGCGCTCGCGGCGCCTGATCACCGACCACCTGCGCGGCATGACATTTGTGATCGGCGACGGCGTGCTGCCGTCCAACGAAGGTCGGGGTTACGTGCTCCGGCGCCTTGTGCGCGCCGCGGCGCTGCACGCGCGCAAGATCGGCCTCGGCAAACCGCTGAGCGCCGGTGTCGACGTGGTGGTCGGGATCATGAAGGATCGTTACCCCGAGCTGGTGGAGCGGGCGCCGCACATCCGGGAGGCGGTGGACGGCGAGGCCCAGCGCTTCAACCGCACGCTCGAGCAGGGCCTCGAGCTCTTCGAGCGCGTGGTCGCCAAGCATCCGCGGCTGATCCCCGGAGAGGAGGCGTTCCGCCTCCACGACACCTACGGATTCCCGATCGAGCTCACGCGCGACCTGGCCGAAGAGCGCGGCATCGAGGTCGACCAGCAGGGGTTCCAGGAGCAGATGGCCGCCCAGCGCGAGCGCTCGCGGAGCATGACCGGCCAGCGCTGGCCAAACGCTTCGGCGCTGCCCCGCAGCCAGTTCGAGGGTTACCACCAGCCGGTCGTGGAAGGCGCACGAGTGTTGGCCCTGCGCCGCGCGGGCGACGACGTTGCGCAGGTCGCCGAGGGCGACCAGGTCGAGGTCTTCCTGGACGCCACGCCCTTCTACGCGGAGTCCGGCGGCCAGATCGGCGACACCGGGCAGCTCACCGGACCCGGCGGCCGGATTCGAGTCGAGGACACCCAGCGTCCGGCCGAGGGCGTGATCGCGCACCTCGGAACCGTGGTCGTGGGCATGCTGGAGACCGGCGATCAGGTCACGGCAGCCGTGGACGGCGCGCGGCGGCGCCAGATCGCCCGCCACCACTCGGCCACCCACCTCCTGCACAAGTCCCTGCGCGAGACTCTGGGCGAGCAGGCCATCCAGAAGGGCTCCTGGGTCGGCCCCGACCACACCACCTTCGACTTCGCCTTCAACCGGGCGATGACCGCCGAGGAGCTGGACCGGGTGTCGCGGCGGATCAGCGAGCAGGTCCGGGCGGCGCTGCCCTTCCACGAGTCGTACCGGAGCTACAAGGAGGCCGTTGAGGGTGGCGCCATGCACCTCTTCGATGAGAAGTACGGCGACACCGTGCGAGTGGTGTGCTTCGGTGACTGGACCTGCGAGCTGTGCGGCGGCACCCACGTCGCCAGCAGCGCCGACGTGGGCGCCACCGTGATCCTCTCCCAATCCTCCGTCGCTGCCGGCGTGCGCCGCATCGACCTGGTGGCCGGCGAAGCGGCCGACGAGCTGGTCCGCCGCCGGCTGAGCCAGCAGAACGAGCTGGCGCGGGGGCTCGGCGTCTCGCCTGATCAACTCCCGCGGCGCGTGGCCGAGCTGCGGGCCGAACTAAGGGAAAAGGACAGGGCGATCGCCGGCCTGCGCGAGGAGCTGCGCAGCGCCCGCGTCAGGGGTCCTGAAGGCGGCCCGCGCAAGGTCGAAGCGCGGGTGCCGCTCTTGATGGAGACCGTGGCGGCGGACGGTATGGATGACCTGCGTGGCTACGCCGACCGCTACCTGGAAGCTTTGGGCGGCAGCGGAGTGGTGGCGGTGGTGGGCGGCGACAGCTTCGTGATCAAGGTCTCCCGCGACCTCGACATCAACGCGAAAGAGCTGACCGAGCACTTTGGTCGCGGGGGCGGCACGCCGGCCCTGGCGCAGGGCCGCATGACCAAACCCCTGGCCGATGCGTTCAAGGAACTCGCCGAGGCCCTCCGATGACGAACACCAGGTTCAAGTTCCTCAGCCGCAAGGACGACTACTACCGCCATTTCTCAGCCCTCGACATCGGCACCGACCTGGTGAAGGTGCTGGTAGTGCGCCGGGAAGGGCCCGACGGTGTGGTCCTGGGCGTGGGGCGCGAGCCCCAGCACCCGAGCGCGATGTCGGGCGGCGCGATCGCCGACCTGGAGTCGGTGATCCAGGCCTGCAACCGCGCGCTGGAGGCGGCCGAGGACATGGCCGCCGTGACGCCCGGCCAGTGCGTGGTGGGCATCGCGGGCGAGCTGGTCAAGGGCTTCAGCTCCTCGATCGCCTATCCCCGCGACAAGCCCACCACCAAGGTCCGGGAGTCCGAGCTGAAGGGGATGCTGCAGTTGGTCGAGAAGCGGGCGCTGCGCGAGGCCCAGCACCTGCTGGAGCTGGAGCGCTCCTACGGCGAGCTGGAGGCGCGGCTGGTGCACTCGGCGATCACCGGTGTGCGCATCGACGGCTACCCGGTCACGACCCCTATCGGGTTCCAGGGCAAGAACCTGGAGGTCACCGTCTTCAACACCTTCGCGCCCATCACCCAGGTCGGCGCCATGGAGACCGTGATCCGCGAGCTCGACCTGGAGCTGGCGGCGGCGGTCGCGCATCCCTATGCCCTGGCCCGTGCCGCGGCCGGGGAGGATGCCTGGGAACAGGGCGCGATCTTCGTGGACATCGGCGGCGGTACCACGGACGTCGCGCTGCTCCGCGACGGCGGGGTGGAGGGCACCCGGATGTTCAACCTGGGCGGCCGCGCCTTCACCCGCCGCATCGCCCTCGCCCAGGGGCTCGCTTACGAGGAGGCCGAGGCCCGCAAGCTCCGCCACAGCGAGGGTTTGCTGCCCCCGGAGCAGGACCGCCAGCTCGCTGAACTGCTCACGCAGGACGTCGAGGTGATGCTCCAGGGGCTGGCGCTCTGCCTCAAGGAACTTGCCAGGGGGGAGCGGCTTCCGGCTAACATCTTCGTCTGCGGCGGCGGAAGCCTGCTGCCGGAGCTGATGAAAGAGCTCACCAAGAACGCCTGGACGGACGGTTTGCCCTTCGCCCGGGAACCCCAGTCGCGACTCCTGCAGCCGTCCGACGTGCGCAGCCTGACCGACACCACCGGGCAGCTGCAATCGCCCCAGGACGTGGGCCCTCTGGGCCTCGCCAACCACGCGCTGCGCGTGGAGGCGGAGGATCGCGACCTCGTCAACACGGTCATGGGCAGGGTGCTCAAGGCGATGAAGGTCTGATCGACCACCGCCCGTAACTCGACAGTCTTAAGAGAGGTTCCAGCAAACGTGGCAGCAAACCCGATCTACATCGAGACCGAGGAAGAGATCCCCGAGGTGATCGAGCGCGTCCGCCGCACCAGTGCGGAGGACGTGCCCCTGGTCCTGCCCACGCGCTCCCGGTTCGGGCAGAGCCGCTTCAACTTCCAGCTCCTGCGCGAGTACACCGCGCAGATGGGGAAGCGAGTTTCCATCGTCTCTCCCGACCCCGCCGTTCAGCAGATGGCGGAGGAGAGCGGATTCCGCGCCTTCCGAGCCGTCGAGCAGCTGGGCGGGAACGGCGAGAGCGCCGAGGGCGCGGCCGCGGTGGCCGTCCTGCCGCCTCCGCGCCCCGTTGCCGGCCCGCGGCCCGCCGCGGCCAAGGGGGCCGCTCCGGCGCTGCCGAGGATCGCGGTCGCCGCCCGCAGCAAGCTGCCCTCCCGGGTCGCGACCGAGGTCAAGCCCGGCCGCTTCCTGCTCTACGCGGGCGCCGGCATCCTGCTGGTGGTGGGACTGGTCCTGGGGGCCCTGTATGTGCCCGCGGCCAGCGTCACGCTCACTGTCGACGCGGTTGCTTTCAGGCAGGACAACCTGGAGGTGGACGCCCAGCCCGGCTCGGGGCCGGTCAAGGTCCGCACGGTCACCAACGCCCAGCAGGCGACCCAGAACTTCAAGGCGACCGGCGTCAAGGACATTCCCGGCACCGTCGCCAACGGCACCGTCGTCTATCACAACGGCTGCAGCAACCTGCTCATCACCGTGCCCGACGGGCTCCGGGTATCCGGCGGCGGCCAGACCTACGCCACCAAGGGTCAGGTGGGCCCGCTGCAGCCCGGGCAGGCCGGTTCGGCGAGCGTGGTCGCGGTGAACCCCGGGGCCGCAGGCAATGTGCCCGCCGGCACCATCAACACGATCAACAACAACAACACCAACTGCCTCACCGTCACGCAGCCAAGCGACACCAGCGGCGGCGCCGACGCGCAGAAGAAGACCGTCATCCAGACCTCGGACATTGAGACCGCGCGGTCCTCGCTCGACGCTCAGCTGCGCAAGCAGATCGGCGACGACCTGGGCAAGCAGGTCCAGCCCGGCGAGAAGCTCAGCGACCAGATCGCTTTCCAACCGGCCGATTTCGCCTCGGACCACAAGGTGGGGGACGAAGTGGGCAGCTTCAACGCCACCATGAAGCTGACCGGCGAGGGCGCCTTCTACAACACGGCCGACGTCGAGAAGGCCTTCGACGGCCTGCTCACGCGCAAGGTCCCGGCCGACAAGCAGCTGACGGACAACCCGATCAAGACCAACTACACGATCGCCAACGCCGCCCAGGGCGGCCACCTGACCTTCAAGGGCTCGGCCAGCGCTTTCCTGGCCCCCAAGATCGACTTCGACCGGGTCAAGGGCCGACTGGTGGGCCGGACGCTGGGCACCGCACAGCACGACCTCTCAAAGCTGCCGGTGCAATCGGCCCAGATCAAGGAGACGCCGTTCAAGCTGCCCCTGATGCCTCTGCAGTCGTCGCGGATCACGATTCAGTACGTGGTTCAGCAGGCACCCGCGTCGACCCCGCCCCAGCCCGGCTAAGCAGCCGCATCTTGGGGCGGGTCCTGGCGATCGACCCCGGGTCGAAGCACGTCGGGCTGGCGATATCCGACCCTACGGGGACGTTGGCCACGCCGCTCCCGCCGCTGAGCGCGGCGCCGGAGACGACGCTGGTCGAGCGACTGGCCGCGGCGGCTCGGGAGCAGCAGGCCGAGCGCCTGGTGGTAGGACTGCCGCGCAACCTGGACGGCGGGCTGGGAGCGGCCGGACAGGCCGCCCGCGCACTGGCGCAGCGCCTGGGGAAGGCGACCCGATTGCCCGTCGAGATGGTCGACGAGCGGCTCAGCAGCGTGGCCGCCGAGCGCACCCTGATCGCCGGCGGCGTACGCCGGTCCCGGCGCAAGCAGCTCGCACACGGGGTCGCGGCCGCGCTCATCCTGGAGGCGTGGTTGCAATCGGAGGCCGCCAGACGTGGATGATGAGAGCCAGGAGATAACGCTCATCGACGAGTCGGGCGCAGAGCGCAGCTTCCGGCTGCACGACGCTTTCGACCTCGAGGACGTTACTTACTACCTGGTCGAGGCGGCGGACGAGCCGGACATGGTGCTCCTCCTCAAGGAGTCTCCCGGTGGCTTGGAAACCGTCGACCAAGAGGAGTTCGACCGCGTGATGGGGGAGCTCGAGGCAGAGTGAAGAAGCTCTTGGTGCTGCTGGTCCTGGTGGCAGGCTGCGGGTACGGCGCCAGCCGCGGGGTCGACTACTACAACTACGAGATCAACACCCCGGTCTCCAACCATTCCGAGCCGGTGCCGTTCACCGTCCAGCTGGGCGAGGGCGCGGACCAGGTGGGCTCCGACCTTCAGGACAAACACCTGATCCGGAGCCAGGACTTCTTCGACCTCTACACCAAGATGACGGGCACCCGCGCCGACATCCAGGCCGGGGATTTCGTTCTCAACCGCAACATGACCATGCCCCAGATCGTGGAGCAGCTGCGTCACGGCAAGGTGGACCAGAAGGTCGTGCAGGTGCCCGAGGGCATTCCGGCCAAATTCATCGCCCAGTCCCTGGAACAGGCAGGCTTCGCCAAGGCGCAGGAGTACCTGGACGCCGAGAAGGATCCCGCCTGGACCAGCCAGTACGACTTCCTGGCCGGCAAGCCCGCCAACCGCGACCTCGAGGGCTACCTGTACCCCGACACCTACTCACTCAACAAGGGGGCAGGGGTGCGCGACCTGATCAAAGTGCAGCTCGACCAGTTGGCGAAGGCGTTCACGCCTGCCATGCGCCAGGCGGTCACGCAGCCCACGCCGGCGCGGCCGGCGATGAGCGTGGACCAGGTTCTGATCCTGGCTTCGCTGGTCGACCGCGAAGTCAACAAGGCCGACGAGCGACCGCGCGTTTGCGGCCTCTACTACAACCGCCTCAAGATCGGCATGAAGCTGGAGGTCGACGCCACAATCCTCTATGCCGAGGGAAGGCTGAAGGGCGACATCGGGCCGGACGACCTCAACCTCAACTCGCCCTACAACACGCGCAAGTTCGCGGGGCTGCCGCCGGGACCCATCGGCAACCCGACCGCGTCGGCCATCCAGGGCTGCGTCAACCCGGAGAAGAACGACTTCCTCTTCTACTTCACGGACAAGAACGGGAGCACGCACTTCGAGGTGACCTTCGAGCAGTTCGCCAACGACATGAACAAGTACGGCGTCTCCGGCGGCTGATCGTCGTTCTTCTCGGCCACGGCGTCTCCTACTCGGCGAGCCCGGCCATGCAGCGCGCCGCCTTTACCGCGGCGGGGCTTCGTGGATGGGACTACCGGATCCACGACGTGGCGCCGGAAGGGCTCGGGGGCGCCGTTGCCCTGCTGCGTGAAGCCGAGTATGCCGGGGCCAACGTCACCATCCCGCACAAGGTGCGGGTCATGGAGCACGTCGACGGGGTTGACGGCGAAGCTTCCGCGGTGGGCGCCGTCAACACCATCTGCCGCCAGGAGGGCCGGCTGGTGGGCATGAACACCGACGTGGTCGGGCTGCGCGCCGCCCTGGCCGAGGTCGGAGTCGACCCCGTCGGGGCGCCGGCTCTGGTCTTGGGCGCGGGCGGCTCGGCGCGGGCGGCGGCGGTCGCCCTGGCCGGCGCCCGCGTCACCTACGTGGCGCGCCGCCCCGAGGCCGCCGGACCCTTGAAGCCCGTGCTGGCCTGGGACGACCCGGCCTGGCACCGGCTGGCCGCGAGCGCAGACGTGCTGGTCAACGCCACGCCGCTGGGCCGCCAGGGTGAGGCCGCGCTGCCGCCCGGAGTCGAACCGGGAGGTGCGGTGATCGACCTCGTCTACGTCCGCGGCGGCACACCTCTGACGGCGCTGGCGGCCAGTCTCGGCCGCCCCTGCGCCGACGGCTGGTCGATCCTGGTCGCCCAGGGCGCGGCGGCGTTCACGGCCTGGACCGGCCGCCCGGCTCCGATCGCGGCTATGACGGCGGCACTCGACCGGTGAACCATTACCTGGTCGCCGCCGGCTGGCTGCTGGTGGGCGCGCTGGCGGCCTACGGCATGCGGCGGCTGTCGGTTTGGCTGGCGCGCCTGGAGGAGTTGGAGCCGGGCTTCAAGCCCTGGCAGGCCTGGGGGCCGGTGATCCTGACCGCGGTGCTGTTCGCGGTCTTCGGCTGGAAGTTCGGCGCCGGGGTGACTCTGCTGGTGGTGAGCCTGTGGGTGGTCGTGCTGGTGCAGGTGATCTTCTTCGACCTCGAGCACCGGCTGATCCTGGACCGCATCATGTTCCCGTCCTGGGGGCTGGCCGTCCTGGCGAGCATCTTCGTGCACCACCCGGGCTGGCTCAATGCCATCGCCACCGGCCTGGGCGCCGGCGCGATCCTGCTCCTGCTGGCGGTCCTGGGCGCGTTGGTGATGCGGACCGAGGCGATGGGATTGGGCGACGTCAAGCTCGCCGTCTTCGTCGGCCTGATCGTCGGCTTCCCAGGGACCTTCAACGCTCTGCTGTACGGGATTCTGCTGGCCGGCTTTATCTCGATCCTGCTGATCGCGGTTCGGGTCAAAGGCCTGAAGGACACCATCGCCTACGGCCCCTACCTCTGCGCGGGGGCTCTCATCCAGCTTTTCGTTCAGGGCTGAGTTGGCGGTGCCGACCAGCCAGGCCTCATGACGTGCCTCAGGACCCCGATACGTTCGTCGGGGGGCCCGGCGCCGCGTCGTCACGGATCTTCAGATCCGCTCCTCCTGTCGTCACCCTCTCCTTCGTCTCGGGCCCCTGACCGGCGCCCTCTCGGTCGCCTGGCGCGTCCTGAGGCCCAACCGGCCGCCACCGCCAACTAGACTTGCCCGCGGCCATGCCACACCTGCTGCCCGGTGAGAAGGTGGTCGCAAGCCGCCACATCCACTGGGTGATGCCGTTGAAGGCGATGGCGCTGCCGGTGCTGCTGGTGGTCCTGGTCGTGCTCGGCGGCGATGTGCTGCTGCGCGGCAACCTGGGCGGCGAGGTTCGGCTGGTGCTGACTTTGCTAGCGCTTGCACTGGCGGGCGCCTGGGCGATCGTGACCTGGATCCGCTGGACGGCGACATCTTTCACGATCACCGACCAGCGGGTGATCCTCGACTCGGGCGTCTTCAGCCGCTCCAGCCGCGTGATTCCCATCGACCGAGTGCAGGACGTGGCCACCCGCCGCTCGCTTGTCGGCCGCATCCTGGGCTACGGCACGGTCGAGATCGACGCCGCCGGCTCTCAAGGCGCCGAAAGGCTCGACTACGTGCCCGCGCCCGACGCTTTCCGGGACCAGGTCTTCACCGAGTCCGAACAGCTACGGCGCGCCCCGCTCTAGCCCTGCTCGGCTTCATGGGCGCCGGGAAATCGACGGTCGGCAGACTGGTGGCCGAAGCTGAGGGCGTGCCCTTCCGTGACCTCGATGAGGTGATCGAGATGAGCGTGGGGATGACCATCGCCGGCTTCTTCGAGCGCCGTGGGGAGGCGGCCTTCCGCGAGGTCGAGGCGCGCCTCCTGCGCGACCTGGTCGATCCCGATGTGGTGCTGGCTCTGGGCGGCGGCGCCGTGATCGATGAAGGTTCTTGGGCGCTGCTGCGGGAGCGCGCGCGCACTGTCTGGCTGGACGCTCCGTTGGATTCGCTGCTGCAGCGCTCCGGCGGCCTGACGCGACCCCTATTGCGTGGACGCTCGCGTTCCGAGGTCGAGTCCCTGCTGGACCTACGGCGCTGGCGCTACGCGGAGGCTGACCACCGTGTCGACGCCTCCCGGCATCTACCCGAGGTGGTGGCTGAGGTGCGCCGGCTGTGGGCCGCGTAGAGGTCCGCACCGCCGGCGGCACCTACCCGGTCCTGATCGGGCAGGGCGCGCTCCTCGATGCTCCCCGCCGCCTGCGTGAGCTCGGCGCCGCGCGGGCGGTCCTGGTCACCGACGATCACGTGGCGCCGCTGTGGGGCCAATCCTTCGCGCAGGGGCTGACCGGCGCCGGCATCCATACGGAGACGGTGACCCTGCCCGCCGGCGAGCGGGCCAAAACCTTCGAGCAGCTGCGCCTGCTCCTGGGCAGCCTGGAACAGCACCGATTGGACCGTGCCGGCGTCGTGATCGCGCTGGGCGGGGGCACGGTCGGGGATGTGGCGGGCTTCGCCGCCGCCGTGTGGCTGCGTGGGGTGCGCCTCTTGCAGGTCCCCACCACTCTCCTGGCTATGGTCGACTCCGCCATCGGCGGCAAGACCGGCATCAACACGGACCTTGCCAAGAACGCGGTCGGCGCCTTCTGGCAGCCCGTCGCCGTGGTGGCCGACCTGGCCACCCTGGGTACCCTGCCCGAGGATGAATACCTGGCCGCTTTCGCCGAGATCGTCAAGTACGCGATCACCCTGGACGCGAAGCTGGCGCTGACCCTGATCGCCGACGTGGAGCGCCTGCGCGCGCGCGACCCGGAGGCGCTGGAGGTCGTGGTGGACGCCTGCGTGGCGGCCAAGGCCAAAGTGGTGGCGGCCGACGAACGGGATCGAGGACCGCGGGCAGTCCTCAACTACGGCCACACCGTGGGCCATGCCATCGAAGCCGCCTCGGGCTACAGGGTGCCCCACGGGCGCGCGGTGGCTGTGGGCATGCGGGTGGCGGCCCGGCTGGCCGCGCGCACGGGGCGCTGCAGTGACGGCCTGGTCGCCCAGCAGGACGAGCTGCTGGCGGCCTACGGACTGCCCGGCAAGCTCCACCGGGTCAAGGTCGCCGACGTGCTGGCCGCGATCCCGCGCGACAAGAAAGCGGTAAGGGGGACGGTCGGCTGGGTGCTGCCGCGGACTCTCGGCCGGGCCGAGACCGGCCGCGCGGTTCCCGCCGAGCTGGTGGAAGAGGTCGTCACCGAAGTATTGGAGCCCTCCCCCTCGGGGGAGGTGCCGAGCGCAGCGAGGCGGAAGGGGGCTCGGGTCCCCCACCCGCGCCTGCGGCGCGACCTCCCCGGAGTGGAGGTGGACTCCGAATGAGGATCTTGGTGGTCAACGGCCCGAATCTCGACCGCCTGGGCGTCCGCGAGCCTGACATCTACGGCACCCAGACCCTGGGCGACATCGAGCGCCAGGTGCGGGAGCGCGCCGCTGCGCGCGGCGTGGAGGTGGACTTCTTCCAGTCCCCGGCGGAGTCGCGGATCATCGAGTACCTGCACCGCGAGGGGCCCGAGGCCTCCGGCGTCATCATCAACCCGGCGGCACTCACCCACTACTCGATCGCTCTCTACGATTGTCTGAAGACGCTGGCGGCGCCGGTCGTGGAGGTCCACCTGTCGAACCTGCACGCGCGCACGGACGGGAGCTTCCGCACCCGCTCCGTGACGGCGCCGGCGGCTGTGGGTGTGATCACCGGCCTGGGCGCGGCCGGGTACTTGCTGGCTATGGAGTACCTCATTGATCGAAACGAATGACTTCCGGCCGGGCACGGCCTTCGAGATGGACGGCAAGCTGCTGACGATCGTCAACGTCGAGCACATCAAGCTGGCCCGGGCGGGCGCGGTCATCAAGGCCAAGCTGCGCAACATCCGCGATGGTTCGATCTTCGAGCAGAGCTTTCGCAGCGGCGACAAGTACAAGGCCGTGCGCATCGAGAAGGCGCCCGCTCAGTACCTATACAACGACGGCGATCTTTTCCACTTCATGGATTCCGCCAGCTACGACCAGGTCGCGCTCAACCGCTCGATGGTGGCCGACGCCCTGCCCTTCCTGAAGGAGGGCAACCAGGCCAACCTGCTCAAGTACGAGGACAGCGTGATCGGAGTCGAGCTGCCGATCACGGTCGAGCTGGCGGTCGCCCAGACCGACCCCGGCCTGCGCGGCGACACGGTTTCCGGCGCCACCAAACCCGCGCGCCTGGAAACCGGAGCCAGCGTCAACGTGCCGCTTTTCGTGAACACCGGCGACGTGCTGAAGATCGACACTCGAACGGGCAACTACATCGAGCGGGTATAGGCTTCTAGCGCATGAGCGTCGACCAGGCACCGCCCGCCCAGGGCACCGTGCGCGTCGCCAACGAGGTCATCGCCACCATCGCGGCCATGGCCGCCCGTGAGGTTGAGGGCGTGGCCGGCATGGACGATCCCTCCGCTCGCCACCTGGGCGACTGGCTCAAGCGGCAGACAGCCCACGACGGTGTGCGGGTCGTGATCGACCCCACCAAGGCCATCCACCTCGAGCTCTTCCTGTGCGTCGGGTCGCAGGCCCACATCGGCGAGGTGGCCGAGCAGGTCCAGGGCAACGTGGTGGAGGCGGTGGAGCGCATGCTGGGGCTGGAGGTGGCGGAGGTAAACGTCTTCGTCTCCTCAATCGCCTTCCCTGCCTAAGAGGAAGTTGCCCAGCGGTCGGCACCAGGCTCGCGAGCTGGCGCTGAAGGTCCTCTTCCAGCTCGAGAACAAGCCCGAGGACGAGCCTCAGTCGGCGCTCGAGTACCACGCCATTGAGGAGGGCGCGCCGCCCGACGTCAAGGAGTTCGCACGCACGCTGGTGGACGGCGTGCTCGCCAACCGCGAGCGCCTGGACGCGCTTATCTCGGAAGCCTCCAGCCACTGGCGCCTCGACCAGATGGGCAAGGTCGACCGGGCGGTGCTCCGCATCGCCGTCTATGAGATCGCGATCGATCGGGGTGTGCCTGTGAAGGCAGCGATCAACGAATCCATCGAGCTGGCCAAGACCTTCTCCGGCGAGGAGTCAGGCCGCTTCGTCAACGGCGTGCTGGGCAAGGTCGCGGCCGGGGCTGAATGAGCTCGGCCGAGCCGGACCTCGACGCGCTGCTCGACGAGCTCGAGAAGGTGATCTCCAAGCTCGCCGACGGTTCCGCGCCGCTCGACGAGCTGGTGAGCGCCCATGAGGAGGCGACGCGGCTGGTCGACACCGCCCAGGCCAGGATGCGCGCGCTCATGAAGGAGCTCGAGCAGGCCCCACCCCAACCCTCCCCCGAGGGGAGGGGGAACGCCGAGATGCAACCCTCCCCGGAGGGGAGGGAGGACGGCGAGTGAACGCCTGGAAGTACATGTTGCCGCCCCTGTTGGCCTGGGGCATCGCACAGGCGCTGAAGGTGATCCTGGTCTCGGCTCGCCAGCGCCGCCTCAACCTGCGGGTGCTGGCGGAGACGGGGGGCATGCCCAGCTCCCACTCGGCCCTGGTCACCGGACTCACGTTCGGCATCGGCCGGCTTAACGGCTTCAATTCCGCGCCCTTCGCGATCGCTCTTATCTTTTCGTTCGTGGTCATGTACGACGCCGCCGGCGTGCGTCGTGCCGCGGGTCGCCAGGCCGCGGTTCTCAACCGCCTGGTCGAAGACCTGGTGGCCATGCGCGGCATTCGGGAGGACCGCCTGCGCGAGCTGCTCGGGCATACCCCGGTCGAGGTCCTGGTGGGGGCCGTGCTGGGCGCGGCGGTGGGCCTGCTCCCGATTGGCTAAGCGCAAACGCGTCGACGTGGCGCTGGTCGAGGCCGGCCTGGTGGAGTCGCGCCAGAAGGCCCAGGCGCTGATCCTGGCCGGCAAAGTGCGGGTGGCCGGGGAGACGGTGCGCGAACCTTCCCGAACCCTGCCTGCGTCCGGCGCCGTCGAGTTGGTAGAGGGCCCGCGCTACGTCAGCCGCGGAGGCGAGAAGCTGGCGCCCGCTCTGGACGCCTTCGGCGTCGATCCCGCCGGACGCATCTGCGCCGACCTGGGGGCGTCCACCGGCGGCTTCACCGACGTTCTGCTCCAGCGCGGGGCAGCGCGCGTCTACGCCGTGGACGTGGGTAGGGGGCTTATCCACGAGAGGCTGCGGAACGATCCGCGGGTGACTCTCATGGAGCGCGTCAACGCGCGCGACCTGCCGCCCTTCCCGGAACCGGTGACGCTGGTCACGGCCGATCTGTCCTTCATCGGCCTGGAGAAGGTGCTGCCGGCGGTGCGGCGGGCGGCGCCCGCGCTGCACGACCTCGTGGCGCTCTTCAAGCCGCAGTTCGAGGTGGGGCCGGCCGAGGTCGGCAGGGGTGGCGTGGTGCGGGACCGGGCGGCGGCCGAGCGGGCGCTGCAGCGCCTCGCGGCCTGGGCGGAGGACCACGGCTGGGAGCTGCGGGGGCGATTCGACTCGCCGATCACCGGGCCGGCCGGCAACCAGGAGGTTTTGCTGCACCTGGTCCCCGCGCCATGAGCGGGGGCGACTCCGTCGGCCTCCTCATCCACCCCCAGGTCGACTCCGGCCTGCCTGCCCTGCAGGCGGCCCGCAAGTTCCTCAAGGAGCGCGGCCTGCAGGTCTGGGAGGTCCGGCGCGACGGCCTGGCCGGCGAGCTGGACCGGCACGTTTCCGGCACCCGGCTGCTGGTCACCCTGGGTGGCGACGGCACCCTCCTCCACGGCGGCCGGCTGGCCGCCGAGGCGGGGATCCCGCTGCTGGGCGTAAACCTCGGCCGGCTCGGGTTCCTCACCGAGCTCGAGGCCGGCGACCTGGTCAAGGGCTTGCGGCAGTTCTTCGCGGGCGACTACCGGCAGGAGGAGCGGACGCTGATCGAGTGCGTCGTTCGCCGCGGCCGGCGGCGCGTCCAGCGCTCGCTGGCGCTCAATGAAGCCGTCGTCCACCGCGGCGCCGACCCTGGACTCATCCGGCTGCGGGTTTCGGTCGACGGCCAGGAGCTGGGGGTGATCGACGCGGACGGCGTGCTGGTGGCCACCGCCACCGGCTCCACGGCTTACGCGCTGGCGCTGGGAGGGCCGATCCTGGAGCCCGACTTGATGGACCTGGTGATCGTGCCCATGAACCCATTCGCGCTCACGGTGCGGCCGGTCGTCTGCACGCCCAGCCGCTCGCTGACGGTCGAGCTGCCCAAACACCAGGCCATCCTCCAGATCGACGGCAGCTCGACCGCACCGCTGCGCTCGGGCGACCTGGTCTCGATCGCGGCCTATGGGCGCCGGCTGCGGATCGTCCGCTTCAGTCCGCCCGAGCGCTTCTACCACCTGCTCCGCCAGAAGCTGGGCTGGGGCCTGCCGCTGGTGCCCTATCCGGAGGAGAAGCGGCAACGCTGAAGGAGCTGCAGGTCCGGGACCTCGCGCTGGTCGAGAGCGCCCGCGTCCGCTTCGGACCGGGTCTCAACCTGCTCACGGGCGAGACCGGCAGCGGCAAGTCCCTGATCGTCGACGCCCTCGGCCTGGCGCTGGGCGCCCGCGCCAGCACGGACCAGGTCCGCCACGGCTCCCAGCGGGCTTTCGTGGAGGCAACCTTCGAAGACGCCGTGCTGGCTCGGGAGATCGGCAAGCGGGGCGCGGCCCGGGTCGACGGACGGCCGGCCACCCCCGCCCAGCTGCGCGAGCTCGGCCGGTCGCTTGTGGGCGTGCACGGCCAGCACGAGCACCACACGCTGCTGGATCCCGAGGCGCAGACCGGCCTGCTCGACGCCTTCGCCGGCGCCTTGGCCGTCCGGGAGTCGGTTGCGGAGCGGTACGGCGCCTGGAATGAGGCGGCGGCGCATCTGGCCGGCCTGGAGAGGATGCGCGATCGGGGCAGCCGGGAGCGCGAGTACCTGGCCTGGCAGCTGGAGGAGCTGCGTGGAGCCGGGCTGCGGCCGGGCGAAGACGAGGAGCTGGCGGCCGAGCGCTCGGTAGCCCGTCACGCCGCCCGGCTGGCCGAGCTCGCCGGCCGCGCCCTGGAGGCGCTGCGGGGCGACGAGAGCATCGCCGTGGCGGCCGGGGACGTGCGCGCCGCGGCCGAGCTCGACCCGCGGCTGGGCGCTCTCGCCGACCGCCTCTCGGCCCTGGAGGACGAAACGGCGGACGTGGCCGCCGAGGTCCGTTACTACACCGAGCAGCTCGACTCCGACCCGGGGCGCCTGGAGCGTATCGAGGAGCGGCTCTCGGTGCTGGAGTCGATCAAACGCAAGCACGGCGGCTCGCTCGAGGCCGCTATCGCTCTGCGCGACCGGCTGGCCACCCAGCTGGTTGAAGGCGAGGATCTGGGCGCGGCGATCGAAGCCGCGCAGGCACGCACGACGGCCGCACGCACCGGGTTGGAGACCGCCACGGCGGAGCTCACCGGCGCCCGAGCCGCCGCGGCCCGGCGCCTGGCCGCGGCGGTGCGCACCGAGCTCGAGGGCCTGCGCCTGGAGGGCGCCGGTTTCGAGATCGCCTTGCGCGCTCGTGAGGATCTGGGTCCGGCGGGCGCCGAGGCGGCCGAGATGCTCTTCTCGGCCAACCCCGGCGAGCCCGTGGCGCCGCTCTCGCGGGTGGCCTCGGGCGGGGAGCTGGCGCGGGTGATGCTAGCCATCAAGGCGGCCGGGGCCGAGGCCGACCGTCTGCCCACGCTGGTCTTCGACGAGGTCGACGCCGGCATCGGCGGCGAGGCCGCGCTCCAGGTCGGGCTGCGCCTGAAGGGACTGGGCGCCACGCACCAGGTGCTGGTGGTCACCCACCTGCCCCAGATCGCCTGCTTCGCCGATCATCACCTGGTGGTGGAAAAGGGTCCCGGCGACGGCGGCCGCAACGTGGTGCGCGTGCGCGAGCTGGATGGCGACGCCGAACGGGCCGCGGAGCTGGCGCGGATGATGAGCGGCCGGGTGACCGAGAAGGCACTCGCGCGCGCCCATGAGCTGCTCGAAGAGGCGCGGTCTTGAACCACGCGATCCTCGGCCCAGGCGGCATCGGCGGCCTGCTGGCCGCGGCGCTGGCGCGCGCCGGTCACCCGGTGACGCTGATCGTGCGCCCGGGGACCGCGGCCGGCTTCCCGCGCCGCATCCAGCTGCAGAGCGACCTTCTGGGCGAGGTCGAAGCCGAAGTCGAGGTCGTCGAGCGGTTAGCCGAGCCGGTCGACGTGCTCTGGGTCGCGGTCAAGGCCGGCCAGCTGGAAACCGCGCTGGACCAGGCCCCGGCGGAGCTCGTGGGCGCGGTGGTCCCGCTGCTCAACGGCGTCGACCATCTGGCGCCGCTGCGCCGAACCTACGGTGCGGAGCGGGTGGTGGTGGGAACCATCCGGGTCGAGGCGGAGAAGCTGGAGCCCGGCCGCTACCGCCAGAAGGGTCCGTTCATCGCGCTCGACCTGGCCGGCCGGCCCGATATCGCCGAGGAGGTTGCCGCCACCGGCATCCAGGCCCGCGCGGTCGAGGACGGCGAGCAGGCGCTCTGGGCCAAGCTGATCATGCTGGCGCCCTTCGCCCTCACCTCCACCGCCGCCCAGCTGACTCTGGGCGAGATCGCCGAGCAGCCGGAGTGGCGCGACCGCATGGTGGGAGCGATGCGCGAGGTGAAGGCGGTGGCCGCCACCCGCGGCATCGAGCTCGAGGAGCCGACCGGGATGCTGAACGTGGCCGCCCGCGACATGCGGACCTCCATGCAGAAAGATGCCGCCGCGGGCAGGCCGCTGGAGCTGGAGCACATCTCAGGGCCGATTCTGCGCGGCGGCCGGGAGGGTGGTGTCCCCACGCCGCGGACCGAGGAGCTGGTGGCGCTGATCCGCGCGAGGTACCGGGCATAGCCCGGCCGCGGCCCTTCTCCGGGCCCGGCGACCGCCGCCTTAAGCGGGCGCTGTGCATCGTGGCGCACCCGGACGACATCGAGTTCTTTTGCGCCGGGTCGGTGCTGCTGATGACGCGCCGAGGCGTCCACGTCGACTTCGTGGTCGCGACCTCAGGGGACAAGGGCACCGAGGACCCCGATATCGAGGGTCTGGCCCTGGCCGCCCGGCGCGAGGCGGAGCAGCGGCAGGCGGCCGCCATGCTGGGGGCGCAGGACGTGGAGTTCCTCCGCCATGCCGACGCCGAGCTGACGGAGTCGCTGGAGCTGCGCGGCGAGTTTGTGCGGGCGATCCGGCGCAGCCGTCCCGACCTCCTGCTCACCTTCGACCCCACGCCCGGCTACCGCCAGCACCCCGACCACCGCGTGGTGGGGAGGATGGCGCTGGACGCCGCCTGGCCCTGCGCGCGCGACCGGCTGACCCATCCGGACATGGGTCCGCCGCACAAAACCGCCGAAGCCTGGCTCTTCGCGGGCCCGAAACCCACGCTCAAGGTCGACGTCTCCAGCGTGCTCGCCGAGAAGATCGCCGCCCGGCTCGAGCACGGCAGCCAGACCGGCAGCCCCGCGGCGCTGCGCGCGCGCTGGCGCCACATCGCCGGCGAGGAGCGCTTCGCCCAGGTCGACCTGCGCTAGACAGCGAGCCTCGCCGCCTGCCGCGCCGCCAGCGCCGGGGCGTCGAGTCCGGCGGTCTCCAGCCGGAACACCTCCGGGCCCAACCGGCCGACCACCAGAGCGCGGTCTCCGGCCAGGCCGATCCGGCATTCGTCGAGCCCGACAATCGCCGCCGGACAATTGGAGGCTGCGTAGGGCGCGCGGCCGGCGTCGCCTGCCCAGATCTCGAAGGCCCGGCTCGCGCCCTCGGCGCGGACCGACAGCAGCACCGTCTCGGAAGCCTGCCGGCCGCCTCCGGACCAGGTGCGCGTGGAGGCTTCGATCCAGCCCCATCCGCTGTACGTCTCCAGCGCCAGCACCTGGTTCGGCGTGTCGCGAGCGGCCTCGGCCGCGGTCAGGTGGTCGCGCGACGCCGTCAGCGGCAATCCGACGTCCGCGCCGGCGAGGACCGCATCCGCCGGCGCCCTCACCACCAGCAACGGCGTCGGAGTGGGGGCGGCCGACGGCCGCGGCGTCGGCGCGGCGTGGGGCTGCGACTGGCACGCCACCAGCAGGGCCGCCAGCACGGCCAGGCGCGCCGGGAAGCCGGGCATCGCTCGCTATGATGTCCGCTCGATGGACCAGCCAGGCGTACGTCCGCGTCTGGAAATCTGCACTCCCGTCTTCGAGGGCCCGCTCGAGCTGCTCCTGGCCCTGGCCGAGCGCGAGGAGGTCGACATCCTCGAGGTCAGCCTTTCCGAGCTGACCGGCGCTTACGTGCGCGAGGTGGCCGAGCTCAGCCGGCCCGAACCGCGTGAGCTGGCCGAGTTCCTCTGGCTGGGCTCGCGGCTGCTCCTGCTGAAGTCGGTCCGGCTGCTGCCCGGGATCGCCGGCGACGGCGAAGAGACCGACCTCTTGGGCTGGGAGGAAGACGTCCGCCGCCGGCTCGACGAGTACCGGACCTACAAGGCGATGGCGGAGGACCTGATGCGGCGGGCGCAGGACGAGACCTACGCCTTCCCGGCGCCCGCCCGCACGATCGCGATCGAGGGCCAGGAGGAGCCGCTGGAGGTCTCGGCCCTGCTGACCGCGTTCCAATCGGTGCTGGAGCGGGTGCCGCCCCGGCCGCTGGTCTTCCACGGCCGCAGCTGGACGCCGGAGGAGAAGATCGGCCTGATCGAGTCACGGCTCGAGTCGGGCCCGCTCGACCTGGTGGAGCTGCTGCTGGAGTGTGAGGACCGGCTGGAGGCGGTGATCACTTTCGTGGCGCTGCTCGAGCTGCTCCGGCGCGGCCGGGTGCGGGTGCGCCAGCCGGCCAGCTTCGGCGCCATCCGCGTCGAGCCGGTTGCACTCAGAGTTTGACCGGACTCGCCGGTTCCCTGGAGGCGATCCTCTTCTCCTCCAACCGTCCACTCAAGATCCGCGAGCTCGCGCAGGCGACCGACAGCGACCGCACCGCCGTGGAGCTGGCACTGGACGAGCTGCGCGAGGCCCTGGCGGACCACGGCCTGATGCTGCAGCGCCAGGACGACCAGGTTGTGATGGCGACGCGTCCCGAGTTCGCGGCGCCGGTGCGCCGGGCGCTGCGTCCGGAAGTCACCGGCCGGCTGTCCGCCGCGGCCTACGAGACGCTGGCCATCGTCGCCTTCAACCAGCCCGTGCCTCGCTCCCGGATCGAGGAGATTCGGGGCGTCAACTGCGACTCCGTGCTCGCCAACCTGGAGCTGCGGAACCTGGTCGTCGAGGTCGGCCGGGGCTCCGGACCGGGCCAGCCCAAGCTGTACGGCACCACCATGCGCTTCCTGCAGGTCCTGGGACTGGAGTCGCTCGACCAGCTGCCGTCGCCCGTTGCACAGCACTGAGCGCTTGAACCGCTACCTGGCCCGCTCCGGCGTGGCCTCGCGGCGGGCGGCGGACGCCCTCATCGCCTCGGGCGCTGTGCTCGTGAACGGCCGCCGCCCACCGCCGGCCGGGATGCTGGTCGATCCGGACCGCGACCGCGTGACGGTCGACGGCAGGCCCGTGCAGGCGCACCCGGGCACAGCGTGGTTCGCGGTGCACAAGCCGGAGGGTGTGATCGTGACCGCTTCCGACCCCCAGGGCCGGCCGACGCTCTTTGACCTGCTCGGCGAGCACTCCGACCGGCGCCTCTTCGCGGTCGGGCGCCTCGACTACGACTCCAGCGGTCTCATCCTGGTCACCGACGACGGCCGGCTCGCCAACCGGCTGGCGCATCCCCGGCACAAGGTGCCCAAGGAATACCTGGCGGTGGTGCGCGGCACCCCGGCCGAGGCCGACCTCCGCCGCCTCCGCGAAGGCGTGGAGCTGGAGGACGGGCCGACGGGGCCCGCCGAGGTCGAGCTGGTGGGTTCCGCGGCCGGCGTGAGTGAGCTCCGCATCGTGATCACGGAGGGGCGCAACCGACAGGTCCGGCGGATGTTCGACGCGGTCGACCATGAGGTCCGGCACCTGAGCCGGGTGGCCTTTGGGCCGGTCCGGCTGGGCCGGCTTAAGACCGGGGGCCACCGCCGGCTGCGCCCGGCCGAGGTGGAAGCCCTGCGGCGGGCGGCGTCGGGGTGATCGTGGCGATCGACGGCGGCGTGGCGACCGGCAAGTCGGCGGTCGGGCGGCGGGTGGCCGAGGCCCTGGGTCTGCCCTTCGTGGACACCGGGCTGATGTATCGAGCGGTGGCGCTGGCGGCTCTCGAGCGCAGGATCGACGTCGCCGACGGCGCCGCGCTCACGGCGCTGGCGCACGGCCTCAAGGTCACCACCGAGGGCCGCCGGGTGTGGCTCGATGGCGAGGAGGTCACCGACCGCGTGTACGAGCCGAGGATCAGCGAGGTGGTGTCGCGGGTGGCCAAGATCGCGGGGGTGCGCCTGGCGATGGTCGCGCAGCAGCGGGCGGTGGCGCGGGGCGGCGTGGTGATGGCCGGCCGCGACATCGGTACGGTGGTGTTTCCGGACGCCGACCACAAGTTCTTCCTGACCGCCAGCGTCGACGAGCGCGTGCGCCGGCGCGCGGCCCAGCTGGCGGCGCGCGGGGAGGTCGCCGACACCGACGCCATGGCGACCGAGGTGACCGCCCGCGACCGCATGGACAGCCAGCGCACGGTGGCGCCACTGCGCGCGGCGGAGGATGCGCTGGTCGTCGATACAGACGCGTTCGACCTCGAAGGTGTGGTCGCCGAAGTGCTGCGGCGCGTCAGGGGCTGATGTACGTCTTTCTGCGCTGGGTCATGCGCACCATGGTCCGCGTCTACCTCGTCGGTCTATGGCGCATCGAAGGCCTGGAGAACGTGCCGCGGACCGGCCCGCTGCTGGTCTGCCCCAACCACCGCTCGACGATCGACCCGCCGCTGGTGCCGGCCTTCCTGCCGCGCCGCGACAGCTGGAGCATGGCCAAGTCGGAGTACTTCGAGAAAGGAGGCTGGCAGTCATGGCTGTTCACGCACTTCCAGGCCTTCCCGGTCGTGCGTCATACGGCCGACCGTCGGGCGATCAGGCAAGCCCTGAGCATCCTGGCCGCGGGCCAGGTCCTGGTCGTATACCCGGAGGGGACGCGCGTGGAGTCCGGCGGGCTGAAGGATGCCGAGCCGGGGGCCGGGTTCCTGGCGCAGCGGGCGGACGTACTGGTCCTGCCGGTGGCGCTCACCGGTACCCGCGAATGCTTTCCCAAAGGCGCCCACTGGCCGCGGCGGGTGCCGGTGCGGATGCGGATCGGCAAGCCCTTTCGCATCGCCCGCAAGGACGCCGCAAGGGGTCGCATCAAGTCCCAGGAGGCCTCTGACAAGATCATGCGGGCCATCGCAGAACTGCTGCCGGAGAACATGCGCGGGGAATTCGGCGAACCGGCGCCTTCGATGGAGTCCCCGACTTAAGCCCAAACCGCGCGCTCGTGGCCGCCGTCGCCGGCGCCTGCGCGCTGGCGAACCTGGTTATCGGCGCACGACACTTCCTGCAGGTGCCCCGGCTGTCGGACTTCATGCTTTTCTACGCCGCCGCCACGGTGGCCAGGCAGGACGGCTGGAGCCGCCTGTACGACCTGCAGCTGCAGGCGGCAACCGAGGTCCGCCTCGACCCGCAGGGCTATTTCCTGCCCTTCTATTACCCGCCTCCGGTGGCCATGCTGGCGCTCCCCTTCACATACCTGCCGCTCATCGCCGGCTATGTCGCGTGGGTTGTGCTGCTGCTGATCGTCCTGGCCGTCACCTGGTGGCTGGCGGCTCCCGGAGTGGGCACGGCCAGGCTTCTGCAGCTGGCGCTCGCGGTGGGGCTCTTCCCGCTCGCGTTCGGCATCCGTGAAGGCCAGCTGGTGATCGTGGTCGGCCTCGGCCTGGTCGTCGCCTGGCGGGCGGAGCGTGGGGGACATCCCGTTTGGGCGGGGGCCGCGCTTTCCTTGTTCGGGCTCAAGCCTCAGCTGGCATTCCTGGTGCCGGTCGCCCTCCTGGTCGCGGGCCACTACCGCATGCTGGCCGGCCTCGCCATCGCGGGCGGACTGCTGGCGGCCGCTTCGCTCCTGATCATCGGCGCGGGTGGCGCAGGTGGCTGGGTGGCGGCGATACAGGCGGCCTCACGCGTCGGCCAGGAGGCCTACTCGCTGCGCGGGTGGCTCGGCACCTCCCCCTGGGTGCTGGGCCTCGAGGCGGCCGCCGCCGGGGCGGCACTGGTCGCGGCCTGGCGGCACAGCGAGAATCTAGCGTTGATCCTTGGTGCGGCCGTGGTCGGCTCGCTGCTGGCGACCCCATACCTGCATCTGCAAGATCTCTCACTGCTGCTGCCGGTCGGGTGGCTCGCATGGGCTGCCCAGCCGTCGGTGGCCCTACGAAGGTTCGCCACGGCGGGTTGGCTCGCGGTCAACCTGGCGCTGCTGTCGGGAGTCGCGGCCGTGCTCGTGGAAGCGGCCTGGATCAGCTGGCTGGCGGCTGGGCCCAGTCCTCGCTGTCGATCCCGCCCAGGGCCGCGTTGAAGCAGGCGTCGTAAGCCTCCTGCAGCGTGGTCGGGTTGAGCTGCGGCGGCTGCTGCCGGTAAGCGGCGAAGTCGACCAGGCGCGCGATGATCATGCGTGGGTGCGAGCCGCGCAGCGGCCGCTTGTCGCGCGTGTACAGGTTGAGCAGGAAGGGGACCGCCTGCGCCACCCAGGGCAGCTTGTTCTTGGTGCACTCGAACTGCAGGATGCGGGTGTACGACTCGGGCGTGGGGTTGGTGACGCCGATCTTGTAGGCCATCCGGCGTAGGAAGGCCTCGTCCACCAGTGACGACGGCGAGAGGTTGGTCGAGAACACGACCTGGCACAGGAACGGCAGCTCGATCTTGCGTCCCGAGGCCGAAAGGTCGAGGTAGTCGACCTTCTTCTCCATGGGCACGATGAAGCGGTTGAGGAGCCGCATCGGCGGCACCTCCTGGCGCCCGAAGTCGTCGATCACGAACACGCCGGCATTGGCCTTCCAGTGCACGGGCGCCTCGTAGTAACGGTTCTGAGGGTCGTAGGCGAGATCGAGCTGTGACAGCTTGAGCTCGCCGCCCACCACCACCACCGGCCGCTCGATCTTGACCAGGCGCCGGTCCGCGGGCTGCTCGCCCTCGGCGATCCGGTGGAAGACGGGGTCGATCACGCGCACGATCTCGTCGCCGATGGCGACCGCGTGCGGGATCTCGATGGGCGCGCCCATGAGCAGCGCCATCCGCTCCGTGATCGTCGATTTGCCGTTGCCGGGCGCCCCGAAGATGAACAGCGACGAGCGCGAGACCATGGCGCCGCCGATCTGGTCGATGACGTGCTGCTCCAGCTGCAGCTCGCCCAGGGCCTTCTTGAGCATGGCGTCGGTGATGTTGGCCTTGCCGACCTGGCCGCGCACCAGCTCCAGGTAGTCCTCGTAGCGGATCGGGCAGGGCCCCAGGTAGCGCGTCTGCACCGCGGACATTTCAGCCGCGCGCTGGCGACCGGCGGAGCTGACCGTGTAGCTCATGCGCACCGGGATGGGACGGCTCTCCAGCCCGGGCTCGTTGGAGAAACCGGTCGTGTCCATCAGCTGATTGCGCTGGAACTCCTCGATGATCGGCTGCAGCGACTCGAAAGGCAGGCCGATGCGCGCCTCGATGGCCGCGCCGCTCAATTGGTCGGCATAGGCGATGGTGCGCAGGACCAGGCTCGCGACCAGGTCCTTGCGCAGACCTGTATCGTCGACCGTCCTCGGTGCCGCCAGAGCCCCGCCCGCTTTCATCAGCGCGCAACTATACCGGGGGGTACTCGGCGCCGATCCTACAATTCGCGCTCGGTGGAGTACGCCGCCCTCGACCTGGAGACCACCGGACTGGACCCCGACCGGGACGGCGTCATCGAAGTCGGCGCGGTCGCGTTCAACCACCAGGTGGTCGTCGACCGCCTGGAACTTCTCGCCAACCCGGGACGAAAGCTGCCCGACGCCGTGGCCCGGCTCACCGGGATCAGGAATGAAGAGTTGCGCGAGGCGCTCCCCTCGCGCGATGCGCTGCAGACTTTGCGCCAGTTCCTGGAAGGCCGCCAGGCGGTTGGCCATGGGGCTTCCCTGGACATCGACTTCCTGACCGCCGCCGGCTGCTGGGAGCCGGGCCGGGAGCTGGTCGACACTCTGCACATCGCCCGCATCCTGCTGCCGCAGGCGGCCAGCCACAGCTTGCCCTTGCTGGCGGCGGAGCTGGGGCTGGAGCAGCCCCGTCCGCACCGCGCCCTCGACGACGCCGACGCCACCCGGCAGCTCTTGATGCGGCTGCGTGAGGAGGCCGCGGGCCTGGACGAGGAGCTCAAGGAGAAGATGCTGGCGCTGGTTGCGCCCTATGGCTGGGCGATCGCTTCCTTCTTCGCGGAGGCGCTGGCGCTGCCCGCGCCGCTGGGCCTGCAGCGGCCGGAGCGCGCGGCCGGCACTGTCCAGCGGGTCGCCGGTCGCCGGGACGCGGACGACGATCCCTCGCACCTGGGTGCGCTGCTGGCGCCGGGTGGTCCGCTGGCTCGGGCGCTACCCGATTACGAGCACCGCGAGGGTCAGCTCCAGATGCTGCTGGCGGTGGCCCAGACCATGCGCCGCGGCGGCCGCCTGGTCGTGGAGGCCGGCACAGGCACCGGCAAGAGCTTGGCTTACCTGGTGCCGGCGATCGCACGCGCCCTGCGCCGCGGCGAGCGCGTGATCGTGTCGACCTACACGGTGACGCTGCAGGAGCAGCTGATGAACATCGACCTGCCCGGCCTGCGCCAGTGGCTGCCCTGGGACTTTGAGGCCTGCCTGCTCAAGGGCCGTCCCAACTACGTCTCCCTGCGCCGCTGGCGGCGCTACCTCGGCGAGCCCTGCGCGGACGCGGAGGAGCTGCGCTTCAAGCTCAAGGTGATGGTCTGGCTGCAGCAGACCGCGACCGGCGACCGCTCCGAGCTGCGCCTGCAGGGACGTGAGGAAGTCTTCTGGACGCGGATCGCCTCCGACCCGCTGGACTGCGTCGGCATCCACTGCACCGCCGAGGACTGCTTCGTGCACCGGGCCCGGGCCGAGGCTGAGAAGGCCGACCTGGTGGTGGTCAACCACGCGCTGCTGCTGGCCGACGCGGCGTCTGGTGGAGGCGTGCTGCCGCACTACGACCACCTGATCGTCGACGAGGCTCACCACCTCGAGGACGCCGCCACGTCCGGCCTGCGGCAGGAGGTCGACGGCCAAGGGCTGCTGGCGCTGCTGGATCGCGTCCTGGGCCTTGTCCAAGCCATCAAGCTGCAGCCGGCGCTCGGCTCAACCGCCGGGCTGGACAGGGCGCTGAGCGAGTCCGCCGCCTCGGCGCCGAACGCTCGCGCCCGCACCGCGACGTTTTTCGAATCCTGCGGGGAGTGGGTGCGCGAGTCGCTCCAGGACCCGGCCCGCCGCGACGAGAGCGTGCGCCTGGTGCCGGCGCTGCGCGATGACTCGGGTTTCCTGCCGCTGATCGACCTCGCCCAGGACGCGGTGACCGCCATGGCCGCGCTGGACGCCGACCTGCGGCGGGCCGTGAGCGCCGCGCGTGACTGGCTGGAGGGTGCGGAGCCCGATCCCGAGGTGCGCGAGCTGGAGATGATCCGGGCGCGGATCGCCGAGGCCGCGGGTCTGCTGCGCGGCGCGCTGTTGGAACCGGACGCCAACACCGTCTACTGGTTCACGCTGCTCGCACGCACCAATGCCGTGGTGCTGCGCGCGGCCCCCCTTGCTGTCGGCGGGCTCCTGCGCGAGCACGTCTACGCCGAGCGGTCCTCTGTGATCTTCACGTCGGCCTCGCTATCAGTGGCGGGCAGCTTCGACTACTTCTGCTCGCGCGTCGGGCTGGGCGAAGACCTGGAGACGCTGTCCCTGGCCTCGCCGTTCGACTACCTCTCGCAGGCGCTGGTCTGCCTGCCCACCGACCTTCCGGATCCCCAGTCGCCCGAGTTCGAGCCGCTGCTGGTCGACGTGGTGGCCGACGTGGCCCGCCGCATCGGCGGCCGCACGCTGGCGCTGTTCACCTCACATCAGCAGCTCCGCGACGTCTACACGTCGCTTAAGCACCGCGCCGACCTGGATGAGGTGCTGATCCTGGGCCAAGGCATCGACGGCCAGCGGCGGCCGCTGCTGAAGGTCTTCACGGAGACCGAGCACGCGCTGCTGCTGGGCACCTCCAGCTTCTGGGAGGGCATCGACGTGCCCGGCGACCGGCTGTCCTGCGTGATCGTGGTCAAGCTGCCCTTCCCGGTGCCCACCGAGCCCGTCTTCGCCGCCCGTGCGGAGCTGGTCCGCGACCCCTTCACCCAGTACGCGCTGCCGCTCGCCGCGCTGCGCTTGAAGCAGGGCTTCGGCCGCCTGATCCGGCGGGCCAGCGACCGGGGCGCGGTGGTGGTGCTGGACGGGCGGATCTCCAGCCGCGAGTACGGCCGGGCTTTCCTTGAGGTGCTGCCGCCGGCGGCCCAATACCGCGGGCGCGTGGAGCGGGTGGGGGAGAGGATCGAAGAGTGGCTGGAGGCGGCCGAGCTTGTTTGAGGGGGGACTCCCCCCTCTGCGCCGGCCGGGCGTAGCCCTTCCCCCGGCGCACCCCCCTGGTAGGTCGTGACCACACTGTGGGTGGTCGCTACGCCGATCGGGAATTTGGAAGACGTCACCCTGCGGGCGCTGCGGGTGCTGGGCGAGGTGGGGGCGATTGCCGCGGAGGACACCAGAGTCACGTCCCGGCTGCTGGCGAGGCACGGCATCCGGAAGACGCTGATCAGCTACCGGGCACCGGTCGAGCAGCGCACGCTGGCTCGCGTCCTGGCTGCTCTGGACGAGGGCGACGTGGCGTTGGTCTCGGATGCCGGGACTCCCACCCTCTCGGACCCCGGCCAGCGTTTGGTCGCGGCCGCCTGGGAGGCCGGGCACCGGGTTTCGCCGCTGCCCGGACCGAGCAGCGTGACGGCGGCGCTGGCCGTGGCCGGCTACCCGGGCGGCGGCTTCGGGTTTGCCGGGTACCTGCCACGCAAGCCCGGCGAGCGCCGGCGATTCTTCGAGGCCCTGCGTGAGGAGCGGCGGCCGACGGTGGCGTTCGAGTCGCCGCACCGCATCCTCAAGTCCCTCGGCGAGTTGGCGGCGGTGCTGCCCGAGCGCCACCTGACGGTCTGCCGCGAGCTGACCAAGCTGCACGAGGAGGTGCTGCGGGGGACCGCGGAAGAGGTCCTGGCCGCGCTGGGCGGGCGTCCGCGGGGCGAGTTCACAATGGTCGTTTCCGGTGCCTGAGCGCGAGAAGATCCTGATCGCCGTCGCCTGGCCGTACGCCAGCGGCCCTCGCCACATCGGCCACGTGGCCGGTTACGGCGTGCCGTCCGACGTGTTCGCGCGCTACCAGCGCCTGCGCGGCGCGGACGTGCTCATGGTCAGCGGCACCGACGACCACGGCACGCCCATCACTTACGGCGCGGACAAGGAAGGCATCTCGCCGCGCCAGTTCGCGGATCGCTACAACCGCGTTATCGTCGAGGACCAGCTCAAGCTCGGTCTCGCCTACGACTGCTTCACGCGCACCTACACGCAGAACCACTACCGCGTTACGCAGGACCTCTTCACGCAGCTGCACGACAAGGGCTACCTGTTCATCAAGAAGCAGCTGGGCGCCATCAGCCCCAGCACCGGGCGCACGCTGCCCGACCGCTTCATCGAGGGCACCTGTCCGATCTGCGGGTATCGGGAAGCACGTGGCGACCAGTGCGACAACTGCGGCAACCAGCTCGACCCCACCGACCTGATCGACCCGCACTCGCGCGTCAACGGCGAGGTGCCGGAGTTTCGCGAGACCGAGCACTTCTTCTTCGACCTGCCGGCCTTCGGCAACCGCCTGCAGGAATGGATCGCCAGGCAGGAGCACTGGCGTCCCAACGTGCGCGCCTTCTCGCGCAACTTCGTCAATGAGTTGAAACCGCGCGCCATCACTCGCGATCTGGATTGGGGCGTGCCGATTCCACTCGACGGCTGGCGCGACCGCGACGACAAGCGCATCTACGTGTGGTTCGACGCCGTGATCGGTTATCTCTCGGCCTCGATCGAATGGGCGGCCAACCGGGGGACACCCGACGCCTGGAAGGAGTGGTGGCAGGAACCGAGCGTTCCCGGCTACTACTTCATGGGCAAGGACAACATCACCTTCCACACCGTGATGTGGCCGTCGATCCTGCTCGGCGTGGGCGATCTCAACCTGCCCTACGAGGTGGTCGCCAGCGAGTTCCTGACCATGGAGGGCAAGAAGTTCTCGACCTCGCGCGCCGTGGTCATCTACGTGCGCGACTTCCTGTCGCGCTACGACCCGGACGCGTTGCGCTACTTCCTCACCATCGCCGGCCCGGAAACGCAGGACACGGATTTCACGTGGGCCGAGTTCGTGCGCCGAAACAACGACGAGCTGGTCGGCACCTGGGGCAACCTCGTGCACCGCACGCTGGTCAACGCGCACCGCAACTTCGGTGCGGTGCCGCCGGCGGGTGCTCTCAGCGACCGCGATCAGCAGGTGCTGTCAGCGGTCGCAGCGGGCTTCGAGACCGTCGGCGATCCGCTCGGTCGCGCGCGTTTCAAGGCCGCCATCGGCGAGGCCATGCGCCTTGCCGCACTCGTCAACCAATACCTCGGCGAGGAGCAGCCCTGGCACCTCGTGAAGAACGACCCTGAGCGGGCGGGCACGGTGCTCAACGTGGCGCTGCAGTGCGTGAACAACCTGAAGGTGATGTTCACGCCCTTCCTGCCTTTTTCGATGCAGCGCCTGCACGAGCTGCTCGGGTTCGACGACGTGCTGGCGCCGATGCCCGAGGTGACTGAGGTCGAGGAGCCTGACTGGGGCAGCCACCTCGTCCTCGGCGGCAGCTATCCGTCCGAGCCACGCTGGCACCCGCAGGACCTGACCGCCGGCCATTCGCTGCGAACGCCGGTCGCGCTCTACAAGAAGCTCGACGAGTCGGTCATCGAAGAGGAGCTGCGGCGGATGGAGGGCGCCGGCGGGGACTAGCTTCGTCGACACCCCACCCCTACCCTCCCCGACACGGGGAGGGCCGCCTTGATGCCGCCCAGCTTCGTCGACACCCACATCCACTTAGAGGAGGTGCCGGACTGGCCCGCCGCCGTGGACGAGGCGGTGCAGGCGGGCGTTACCGGACTGATCGCGATGGGCACCGACCTGAGCACCAGCCGCGGCGCCATCGCGATGGCAGAGCAGCATCCGGCTGTGTGGGCGGCGGTCGGGCACCATCCGATGAACCAGGCGCCGCCGGACCTGCCGGCGCTTCGCGAGCTCACAAGGCACCCGCGCGTGGTCGCCATCGGCGAAGTCGGGCTCGACCATTCGACCGACGAGCACGTCGGGCCCCACGAGGCTCAGGAGGCGTGGTTTCGGACCCTGATCGCGCTGGCGCTGGACACGAGAATGCCCGTGTGCGTGCACATCCGTGACAGCGCCGCCGACGTGCTGCGCGTGTTGTCGGAGCAGCCGGGCCTGACCGGCGTCATCCACTACTGGTCGCTGAGCGCGGACTTCGCCCGCCGGTTCCTCGACCTCGGCTTTCACATCTCCTTCGCGGGCACGGTCACCCGCAGCTCGAAAGAGCAGGTGCGCGAGGTGGCGCGGCTGGTGCCGGCCGACCGCCTGCTGCTGGAGACCGACGCGCCCTGGGGCACGCCGCGCGGCCGGTCCGGACCCATGCGCCCGGCCTGGATGATCGACACCGCGCAGGCGGTGGCCGAGATCCGGGGCTTAACCCTGGACCAGCTTGCCGAAATCGAGAAGGCAAACGTAAGTAGCCTCTTTCCGCGCCTTTCGCGCTGACGTCCGCCGTCGGATTTGGGGTCGCCGGTCCGTCACGGTCTACGTTTTGGACCATTAGCGGGCCGGATCAAGGACGATCGGCGAATCTGCAGCGCCCATGCGGCCCATCTGCGTTGTCGGCTTCTGCGCTCCTCGATCACGCAGCTGCGGCCGCGCTCCCTCCGGTGCTCGGCGCCTCCTAGCATCTGAGCCACCTGGACACCGCATCTCTCGGCGCCGCCCTTGCCCCGGCCCGCTAAGCAAAGGAAGAGCCTCGGCCAGAACTGGCTGATCGATCCCGGCTTCCGCGACCGGGTGCTGGCGGCCGCGAACGTGCAGGAGACCGACGAAGTGCTGGAGATCGGTCCCGGTCCGGGCACACTGACCGAAGGCCTGGCTGAAACCGGGGCCCGGCTGGTGGCCGTCGAGCTGGACTCCCGGCTGGCCGCCCAGCTGCGTCGCCGCTTCGCGACCCGGCCCAACGTCGAAATCGTCAAGGGCGACATCCTGCGCACCGACCTGCGGTCGTTCTTTCCGCACGGTGGGGAGATCGTGGTCGGCAACATCCCCTACTACCTGACCGGAGCACTGCTGCCCAAGCTTCTCGATGCGCCGCCGCGCCCGCGCCGGATAAGCCTGTTGGTCCAGCGCGAAGTGGCAGAGCGCTGGACGGCACCCACCGGCGCCAGCACGGCGACGGTGGCGGTGCAGCTCTACACCGAGGCCCGGCTCGTGCTGCACGTGCCGGCGGTGGCCTTCGATCCTCAGCCGAAGGTGGACTCGGCGCTGGTCGTGATGGAGGTGCATCCGGTTCCGGCGCTGGATCTCGAAGACGCGCGAGCTTTCCTGGCCTTCGTGGAGCGGGTGTTCCAGTTCCGGCGCAAGCAGTTGGCGGGCAGCTTGCCTCGGGTCACCGGACTGCCGGCGGAGGAGATCACGGCGAGGCTGCAAGCGCTGGACATCGATCCCCACCGCCGTCCCCAGACCCTCACCCTCGAGGAATGGGGCTCGGTCTACCAGCGCATCGGGTAGTAGGCTCGATCCGTGGCGGTGGGGAGGCGGGAGGCGGACCTGGAGGACCCGCGCGAGCCGGAGCCGGGTTTTCGCTTCGTTCTCAGTCAGCCCGCCTTCCGGCTGATCTGGTTCGCCCAGCTGGCGGCGCAGTTGGCGGACAAGTTCCTGATGTTCTCGCTGATCATCCTGGCCTACCACGTGGCCGGGGGCAGCACGCCGGTCGCCATCACGCTGCTGGCCTACACGGTGCCCGCGGTGGTGATCGCCCCGCTGGCCGGGGTCTTCGCCGATCGCCACGACCGCAAGCTGCTGATGGTCGGGACCAACGCCGGCCGGGCCGTGCTGATCGCCCTCATCCCGCTCGCTTCGTTGGTGCCGAGCCTGCGTGGCGAATTCCTGCACCTGCTGGTGATCACCTTCCTCTTCTCGGCGGTCGGCCAGCTCTTCAGCCCGGCCGAGGCGGCGGCCATCCCGACGGTGGTACCGCGGCGCGGGCTGCTGACGGCCAACTCCCTGGTGCTGGCCACGATGGTGATCACGCTGGTGCTCGGCGGGGTGCTGGCGCCGCTGGTCTCCCGCTATGACATCTACGCGCCGTACTGGCTGGCCACGCTGCTCTTCGCGGTGGCGGGCACGCTGATCTTCTTTGCCAGGATCCCGCGCGGCGAGGCCTTCGCTCACACCGGCCGCCGCGTCTTTCACCAGGTGGCGGTGGAGCTCCGCGACGGCATGGCCGCGCTGCGCGCCTCGCCGGTTCTGCTGTTGACCTTCTACGAGCTGGCGCTGGCGCTGCTGGTGATGTTCATGATGTTCACCCTGGCGCCGGCCTATGTGAGCCGGGTGATCGGGATCACCGAGCAGGACACCTACGTGATCCTGCTGCCGGCGACCCTGGGAGCGCTGGTCAGCGCGGTCCTGCTCGGCCAATTCGGGCGTCGCATCGACAAGGCGTGGCTGCTGGTGGGCGGCCTGGTGGCGACGGGGCTGACGCTGGCCGTGCTGGCGGTGGCGCCGCAGGCAGTTCGCCATCTGCCCGAGCTGCGGGCCAGTGTCCGCGGCTTCGGAGCCGCGCTCTCTTTCCTGCTGGGCATCGAGTTCGGGGCGCTGATGATCCCGTCTCTGACCTACCTGATGGAGAACACCCCCGACCATGTGCGAGGCCGCGTCTTCGCACTGCTGTTCATGGTCATCAACGGCGTCAGCGCATTGCCCGTGCTGGTGGCCGCGGCCCTGGCGGACACACTCGGCATCGACCGGGTGATCGGCCTGCTCGGGGTGCTGCTGGTGCTGACGGGGATCAGCGTCGCAGGCTTGGCCCGGCGCGTTTTCGGAGGTCCTGCGCTAGCAGCCCATAAACTCGCCGACTGATGGCGCAGTACGACGCCGAAGCATCTTCTGAGCCGCTCTACGTTCTCAGGCACTCGACTGCGCACCTGTTGGCGGCCGCGGTCACCTCGCTGCTGCCCGGTACCAAGTACGCGGGCGGGCCGCCGGTCGAGAACGGCTTCTACTACGACTTCGAGCTGCCGGAACCACTGGGCGAGGACGACCTCCCGCGCATCGAAGGGCGCATGCGCGAGCTGGTCAAAGCCCGAGTTCCCTTCGAGCAGGAATTGGTCCCGCACGAGCGGGCTGTGAGCCTCTTCACGGAGCTCCAGCAGCCCTACAAGCTGCACTGGATCGGGGACAAGGCGAGCGCGGACGAGCAGGTCAGCGTGTACCGGACGGGTGACTTCCTGGACCTCTGTCGGGGTCCGCACGTGCCCGATACAGGCGAGCTCAAGGTCTTCAAGCTGATGCGGGTCGCCGGCGCCTATTGGCTGGGAGATGAGAAGAACCGGCAGCTGACGCGCATCTACGGCACTGCCTGGCCGACCCAGGCCGACCTAGAGGCCTACCTGAAGATGCTCGAGGAGGCCGAGCGGCGCGACCACAAGCGCCTGGGCAAGGAGCTGAAGCTCTTCGCGCTCGACTCCCGAACGGGCCTCGGGCTGCCGATCTGGCTGCCCAACGGCGCCACCGTCCGCCGCGAGCTGGAGCGCTGGATCGTCGACGAGGAGGTCCAGCGCGGCTACCAGCACGTGGTCACGCCGGAGGTGGCCAAGCTCGACCTCTTCATCAAGTCGGGCCACTGGCAGCGGTATCGCGACTCGATGTACCCGCCGATGACATTCGACGATGGCGAGCAGCTGGAGCTGCGGCCGATGAACTGCCCGCACCACATCCTGGTCTATGACCAGGAGCTGCACAGCTACCGCGACCTGCCGATCCGGATCGCCGAGCTGGGCCAGAACTGGCGCTTCGAGAAGTCGGGCGAGCTGGCGGGACTGATCCGGGTCCGCTCCTTCACCCTCAACGACGCCCACATCTTCTGCACGCCCGAGCAGCTGCGCGCCGAGATCCTGGCCGTGATGGACCTCGCGCGCTACTTCATGGAGACCCTGGGCGTGACCGAGATCACGCACCGGCTGTCGATCTGGGACGAGGATGACCGCGACCACTGGCTGGGCAGCGACGAGAACTGGCACAACGCCATCGAAGCCCTGCGCGGCGCCCTCGAGGAGCGCGGCATGGAGTACTTCGTGGGCAAGGGCGAGGCGGCCTTCTACGGTCCCAAGATCGACTATCAGGTACGCGACGCCGCCGGCCGCGAGTTCACCAACAACACGATCCAGGTCGACTTCGAGCAGCCGGAGCGGTTCGGCCTCGAGTATGTGGCCGAAGACGGTTCCCGGCGCCGCCCGGTGATGATCCACCGCGGGGCCTTCGGCGCCATGGAGCGCATGACCGCCTATCTGATCGAGAAGTACGCGGGCGCCTTCCCGACCTGGCTGCACCCCGTGCAGGTGGTGGTGATCCCGATCACCGACGAGCAGCACGAGTACGCGGCGCGGGTGGCCGAACGCCTGCGCCGGGCGCGGATCCGGGTGCAGGTCGACGACGGCCCCGAGCGCATGAACAAGAAGATCCGCGACGCCCAGCACCAGCGGGTTCCGTACATGGCGGTGATCGGCCAGCGGGAGGCGGCGGCCGGCCAGGTCTCGGTGCGCAACCGCGCGGGCGAGCAGACCGAGGAGGCGCTGGACGCATTCGCCGACCGGGTGACCCTGGAGATTGCCGAGCGCCGCCTCAGCTGAGGGCGGTTTGCCTGGCGGCCAAAGTTGGTAGACTCCGGCCAGTCGAAAAGCAGGGGGTCCGCCCCCCTCACCCAGGAAGGCCGCGTGCCGGATCCGGGTTTTGTGAGATCACGGGCGGCCGCTTTGCCGTCCGTTATTTATTTTCTGCAGGAGGAACGCGACCGTACTGAACCCGAACGAGGAACTGGCCCATCGCCTTTAAGGAGCTGCGCATCAACGATCAGATCCGTGCCAACGAGGTGCGCCTGATCGACGACCAGAACAACCAGCTAGGTGTGCTCTCGATAGAAGCGGCGCAGAGGATCGCCTCTGAGAAGGGCTTCGACCTCGTGGAAGTCGCCCCCCAGGCCAACCCGCCGGTCTGCCGGCTGATGGACTACGGACGCTACAAGTTCGAGACCATCAAGCGCGAGAAGGACCAGCGGCGCAAGCAGAACGTCATCAAGCTCAAGGAGATGAAGCTGCGGCCGAAGGTGGCCGACCACGACTTCCAGACCAAGTTTCGTGGGGTACGGCAGTTCCTCGAGCAGGGCGAGAAGGTGAAGGTCACGATCATGTTCAGGGGCCGCGAGATGGTCCATCAGGAGATCGGCCGCCGGCTCCTCGACCGCGTCGCCGACGCGGCCAAGGAAGTCGCTGTGGTCGAGCGGCCTCCGATCATGGAGGGCCGCAACCTCTTCATGATCCTGAGCCCCTCCAACAAGTCCGTCAAGGAGGCTGCAAGCGCCGATGCCTAAGCTCAAGACCCGCAAGGGGATGGCCAAGCGGATCCGCGTCACGCGCAACGGCAAGCTGGTCCGGGCGCACGCCTGGAAGAGCCACCTGCTGGAGAAGAAGTCGGCGGTGCGCAAGCGCGCCTTCCGATCCGCAACCGGGGTTGACCGCGCCGACGCCAAAGAAGTCCGCCGGTCATTGGGGATTTAGAAGATGGCGAGGGTCAAGAGGGGCGTCACCGCCCGCCGCCGCCATAAGTCGGTCCTGGCCCGCGCCAAGGGCTTCCGCCTTTCGCACAAGCTCCTGTTCAAGCCCGCCAACGAGGCGGTGCTGCATGCTCTGGCCTACGCCTATCGCGACCGTCGCCGACGCAAGCGCGAGCTGCGGGCGCTCTGGATCGCGCGCATCAATGCCGCATCACGGCAGTCGGGGCTGCCCTACAACAAGCTCATGTACGGCCTTCGCCAGGCCGGGGTTGAGATCGACCGCAAAGTGCTCGCCGACCTGGCCGTGCGCGACAGCGGTTCCTTTGCCCGGCTGGTGGAGGTTGCGAAAAACAGCCTCCAGTAGTCCAGCCGTCATAACCAGCCCGGACAACGAGGTCGCCCGCCGCTTACGGCGGTTGGGCCAGCGTCGCGAACCGGGCGAGGTCTTGCTCGAAGGTCCGCGCGTGGTCCGTGAGGCGGCGGCGGCTGGCCTCGAGCTGGAGGTGCTCGCTCTGCGCGAGGGCGTGGAGGACGTCGGCGTCGATGCCCGGCGCACCGTTGTGCTCAGCGAGCGCGTGTTCAAGAGCGTGAGCGACACCGTCACCCCCCAGGGCGTGATGGCGATCGGCCACCGCACGCCGGCCGGCTTCGCCGAGGCACTGGCCGCCGCCCAGGCGAGCGGCTGGCCACTGCTGGTGCTGGATGGCGTGCAGGATCCGGGCAACGTGGGCGCGATCGCCCGCACCGCGGCCGCCGCCGGCGCGCCGGCGCTGGCGGTGCTCGAAGGCACAGCCGATCCTTTCGGGCCCAAGGCGGTGCGCGCCTCGGCCGGCAACGTCTTCCGGATCCTGGTCGCCGGTGGGTCGGCGGACGACCTGACCGGCCTCGAGGTGTGGGGCGCGGTCGCCGAGTCTGGCGAGCCGCTGGCCGGCGCGCCGGTCGAGCGTGCGCAAGCGCTGGTGTTGGGCGCCGAGGCGCACGGACTGCGGGTGCCGGTGACGCGGAAGGTGACGATCCCGATCGCGGGCGGCGTGGAGTCACTAAACGTGGCCGCGGCGGCGGCCGTGCTGCTCTTCGAGCTGCGCAGGAGGCTGGCGTGATCGAAGCCAACAGCCTGGCCGAGGCCGCGCTGGCCGAGATCCGGGAGGCGCCCGATCTGGACGCGCTGGAGCGCATCCGGCTCGACTACCTGGGCCGCGGGAGCGGCCGTTTGAGCGCACTCCTGGAGCAGATCGGCTCCTTGCCCAAGGAGCAGCGGCCGGCCGCCGGCAAGGCCGGCAACGACGCCAAGAACCGCATCGAGGTCGCGCTAGGCGCGCGCGCCGAGGCGCTCGAGCGACGCCGCCTGGACGACCTGGCCGAGCTGGAGGCGATCGACGTCACCTTCCCGGCGCCGCCGCTGAAGACCGGCCGCCTACACGTGCTCACGCAGGTGCAGCGCGAGCTTGAGGAGATCCTGGCCGGGATTGGGTTTGCGGTCGAGGTGGGGCCCGAGGTGGAGACCGACTGGTACAACTTCGAAGCCCTCAACCTGCCCAAGGGACACGCTTCGCGCGACGTCCAGGACACCTTTTTCATGAACGCGGCCGAGGACGTCGTGCTGCGCACGCATACCTCACCGGTGCAGATCCGCGCCATGGAGCGGCTGCAGCAGCCGCCGATCTACGTGATCGTCCCCGGCCGCGTATACCGGCGCGACGCCAGCGACCCCTCGCACAATCCGACCTTCATGCAGCTCGAGGGTCTGGCCGTCGACGAGGGGCTCACCGTCGGCGACCTGAAGGGAACGCTCACCTACATGTGCCAGTCGCTGTTCGGGCCCGAGCGCCGCATCCGCATGCGGCCGCACAACTTCTCCTACACCGAGCCCAGCTTCGAGTTCGACTCGTCCTGCGGCATCTGCGGAGGCGCCGGCTGCCGCTTCTGCGGCGGTGACGGCTGGCTGGAGATCGGCGGCTGCGGGATGGTGCATCCGACCGTGCTGCGCAACGGCGGCATCGACCCCGAGCGCTACAGCGGCTACGCCTGGGGGTTCGGGATCGAGCGCATGGCAGCGCTCAAATACAACGTGCCCGACATCCGCTACTTCTACGAAAACGACGTGCGCTTCCTGGAGACGTTCTAGCCGTGCGCGTCTCCTTTGAGTGGCTGGCCGAGCTCGCCGACGCCGGCGAGATGGCGCCCGAGCGCGCGGCCGACCTGCTCACCATGGCGGGCTTCACGGTCGACGCCATCGAGCGTGTTGACCTCTCTCAGATTCTGATCGGGCGCGTCCTCAGCCAGCAGCCACACCCGCAGTCGCGCACCCCGCTGTGGGTGCACGAGGTCGACCTGGGATCGGAGGTCGGGCAGCGCCAGATCATCGCCGGCGCGCCCAACGCGGTGCCCGGCAGCCTGGTGCCGGTCGCGCTGCCCGGCGTCACGGTGCCCAACGGCAAGGAGGTGCGCGACGCCATGATCGCGGGACTGGCCGGCCAGGGCATGCTCTGCTCGCGCGAGGAGCTGCTGCTCGGCGAGGACCCAGAGCCCGCGATCATGTTGCTGGACGAGGGTGAGCCCGGCCGTCCGCTCTCGACACTGATCCCGACCGAGGCTGTCTTCGAAGTCGAGGTCACCCCCAATCGGCCCGACTGTCTGAGCCACTTGGGCTTGGCGCGGGAGCTGACGGCTGCCGACGGCCGCGCGCTGCGTCATGACTTCATGCCGCGTTTTCAGGGCGAAGCCGAGCCGCTCGCGACCGACATGCTGCAGGTGCGCATCGACGATCCGGCGCTCTGCCGACGCTACGTGGCGGCTGTTGTCACCGACGTCACGATCGGACCATCGCCGCGCTGGATCCAGCGACGCCTGCGCGCCGCCGGCGTGCGTCCGATCAACAACGTGGTGGACATCACGCAGTACGTGATGCTCGAGTACGGCCAGCCGCTGCATGCTTTTGACGCGGCGCGCATCGGCGGCGATCAGATCGTCGTGCGGCGTGCCCGTGAAGGCGAGGCACTACTTTGCCTGGACGGTGTCACCCGCGCGCTCAAGCCCCAGATGCTGGTGATCGCCGACGAGGCAAACGCGGTGGCGCTGGCGGGCGTGATCGGCGGCCAGGAGAGCGCCGTCACCTCGGAGACACGCAACGTGGTGCTGGAGGCGGCGACCTTCGACGGCGTCAACGTTCGCGCCACCTCGCGCGCCCTGCGCCTGCGCACCGAGGCTTCCGGTCGCTTCGAAAAGACGCTCTCGCCCGAGCTGGCGCTGGCCGGCGCCCGGCGGGCGGCGCAGCTCCTGGCCGAGATCGCGGGCGGCGCCGTGCATCGCGGCTGGCCAGACGTGTACCCGCGGCCGCAGGACCCGGTGCGAGTTCGCGTGTGGCCGGACAAGGTGGATGCGCTGCTCGGTGTCCACGTGCCTCTGGAGGAGGCTGAGGCCATCCTGCGTCACCTCGACTTCGGCGTTCGCGTCGACGGCCAGGACGGCTCCTGGGACGTGTTGCCGCCCGTCTTCCGGCTGGACGTGGCGATCCCTGAGGACGTGGTCGAGGAGGTGGGCCGCATCTTCGGCTACGACCGCGTCCCGGCCACGCTGCCCGGTCGCCGGCAGAGCACCATCCGGCCCTTCCAGCGTTCGGCCGATGCCGAGATCGACGCTCTCCGCCGGGCGTTCGCGGCCGCCGGCTTCACCGAGGCGGTGACCCCGGCCCTGGTGTCGGGTCGACGTCAGCAGCGATTGGGCCTGAGTGAGGGGTCGCTGCCCCTTTTCAACCCGGTCAGCGAAGAGGCCGACACCCTGCGGACCAGCCTCGTGCCCTCGCTGCTGCAGGTCCTCGAGCTCAACCGCAACCGCGGCCGCGGCGAGGTGGCGGTGTTCGAGACGGCCCGGACTTTCCTGGCGCGCCCCGAGCCGGACGGCAATCCGCTTCCACAGGAGCCCTGGCAGCTGGCGGCGGTCGGCAACCACGGCTTCCTGGGCCTGAAGTCGGTGGTCGACCGGGCCCTGCACGACCTGGGCGCGCCGCCGGCGGAGTACCGCCGGGGCAGGGGCACGCTCTTCCATCCCGGTCGGACGGCGCAGGTCAACGTGGCCGGCCAGGTGGTCGGCCGGCTCGGAGAGCTGCACCCCTCGGTACTGCGCGAGTTCGACCTGCCCGGCCGCTACACAGCCTGCGAGCTCGACCTGGACGCACTGCTGGCGGCCCGCCTGCCGCGTTCCGCGACCGAGCTGCCCCGGTTCCCGGCCGTTGACCGGGACCTCAACGTGGTGGTGGCGGCCGAGGTCGAGGCAGCCGGCCTCTTGAGCACGGTCGCGGACGCCGGTGGAACGCTCCTGGAGCGGACCGGCGCCATCGATGAGTACCGCGGCTCCCAGGTACCCGGCGGCATGAAGAGCGTCACGCTCTCGTTGACTTTCCGCAGTCCCGAGCGCACCCTGACGGACTCAGAAGTGGACGGCGTGATGGCGGAGATCCGCTCCGCGCTCGAGCAAAGGCACGCCGCGAGGTTCCGGGCCTGAGTCTTTTAGATCTCGGCGCAGTGTTCTTCCTGGTGATCTACCTGGCCCTGGGCTGGTACACGGGCACCGTGCGCCGGGCGCTCGGCCTGATCATCTTGCTGATCGCGCTCTGGACGGCCACCAACCTGGGCCAGCAGGGCGCCGGCATCATCAGCCAGTCGCAGCCGGGCATGGCGATACCTGATACGCGGCTGCTTTCCTGGGGCTTCTTTTTTCTCCTGATCCTGCTGGTGCTGGAGGGGGCCGCGACCGCGGTCCACGACCAGCTGCAGATCGCCGTGGTCGCGCTCAACCGCGGCGTCGGCCTGATCCTGGGCGTGGTGACCTTCGTGGTCCTGAACACGGCGGTCGTCTACATGCTGGCCGGCTTCGGTCAGCCGACCGCCCGCCAGCCGGATACGCTCCAGACCGACGTCCGGAATGCGGTCGTCAACTCCGCGTTCGCCTATCCGCTGGCCAAGTCGACGGCCGCCACCGTGCTGCCGCTGCTCAACTCGTTCCTGCCCCGCGATCCCAAGGCCTATTTCAACCTCGAAGGGACCGGCCAGGGGAGCGGATAACCTGGGCGGCTGGTGAATCAGTCGCTGTGGGACGTGGTGTGCGCCCGGGCCGCGCGCATCGAAGTTGCCGACCACCTGAGGGAGCGCCTGGCGCGCGGCGACAAGCTGCGCGTGAAGCTGGGGCTCGATCCCACGGCTCCCGACATCCACGTCGGCCACCTGGTGGTGCTCGACATGATGCGGGCCTTTCAGGACGACGGCCACACGGCGGTCATCATCATCGGCGACTACACCGCCATGATCGGCGACCCCAGCGGCCGCTCGGAGACGCGGCCGATGCTCAGCCGCGAGCAGGTGGACGCGAACGCGCGCACCTACTTCGAGCAGATCTACAAGGTTCTCGACCCCGACCGCACGGAGGTGCACGGCAACGCCGAATGGCTGGCCGAGATGACCGCCGCCGACGTGTTGCGGCTGCTGGCGAGCGCAACCCTGCAGCAGGTGCTGCAGCGGGAAGACTTCGCCAATCGGCTTCGCGACGGCGAGCCGATCGGCGCACACGAGGTCCTGTACCCGTTCAGCCAGGCTTACGACTCCGTGGCCACGCACGCCGACCTCGAGGTGGGCGGGACCGATCAGCTCTTCAACCTGCTCTTCGGCCGCGAGGTCCAGCGTGCGTACGGCCAGGAGCCGCAGGACATCGCCGTGTTCCCTCTCCTGGAAGGCCTGGACGGCGTGCAGAAGATGTCCAAATCACTGGGCAACTACATCGGCGTCGACGAGGCGCCCGAGCAGATCTACGGCAAGGCGATGTCGATCCCGGATGCACTCACCGAGCGCTACCTGCGGTTGGTCGCCGGCTTGAGCGCGGCCGAGGTAGGCGGGGTGCTGGCCATGGGTCCGCGCGACGCCAAGGCCGCTCTGGCGCGGCGCCTGGTCGAGCGCCTGCACGGTCCCGAAGCGGCGGCGGCCGCCGAGGATGACTTCGACCGCAAGTTCCGGCGCCGCGAGACGCCGACAGAGGTCGAAGAGGTCACGGTCAAGGGCGCGCGCGACATCGTTTCGGTACTGGTGGAGACGGGCCTGGAGCGTTCGCGCGGGGTGGCTCGGAGATTGGTCGAACAGGGCGGCGTGCGCGTCGAAGGAGAGAAGGTGGGGGCGGATTTCGAGGTCTCCGACGGCCAGGTGTTAAGGGTTGGCCGGCATCGGTTCGTGCGCGTTCGCGTCAGTTAAAATCGCGAATGCATGTTCGGAGGTGAGTACTGATGTCAGGCCATAGCAAGTGGGCCGGCATCAAGCACAAGAAGGCGATCGTCGACGCCAAGCGCGGCCAGGCCTTCACGCGCGCCAGCCGAGAGGTGACGATCGCGGCCAAAGAGGGCGGCGGCGACGTCGACGGCAACTTCCGGCTGCGCCTTGCGGTCCAGAAAGCGCGTGAGGCCAACATGCCGGCCGACAAGATCCAGGCCGCCATCGACCGCGGCACCGGCGCGGGCAAAGGCGAGTCGCTGGAGGAGCTGCGCTACGAGGGCTACGGCCCGGCGGGGGTGGCGATCCTCGTCGACGCCATGACGGACAACCGCAACCGCACCTCCGCCTCGCTCAAGCACATCTTCGGTAAGTACGGCGGCAACCTGGCCGAGTCCAACGCGGTGGCGTGGATGTTCGACCGCAAGGGCATCATCGAGGTCGATCCCAACGGCAAGGACGCCGACGAGATCGGGCTGGCCGCCATCGAGGCCGGCGCCGAAGACATCCAGGTCGAGAAGGGCTCGGTCGAGATCACCACCCAGCCGGGCGACCTCGAGGCGGTCAAGAACGCGGTGGAGAAGCTCGGCGTCAGGGTCGAAAACGCCGAGATCACCATGCACCCTAAGCAGACCGTCCCCGTCGACGAGGACAAGGTGGCCTCCGTGCTCCGCTTGCTGGAGCACCTGGAGGAAGATGACGACGTCCAGCAGGTCTATGCCAACTTCGACATCCCAGCCGACGTACTTGAAAGAGTTTCAGCACAGGTCTAGATAGAGCAGCTCTTCCTCGGCATCGACCCCGGCCTCGCCAGCACCGGCTGGGGGCTTCTCGATCCCTCTCAAAAGGTCCTCGCCTGCGGCACCATCCGCACCCCGCCCGGTCCCGACGGTCCGCGCCTGTCCGCGATCGTGAGCGCGCTGGAGGGCGTCCTGCACGCTCACCCGGTCGCCGAGGCGGCGCTCGAGGAGCTGTTCATGGGCAAGAACCGCACCTCGGTGATCGGTGTGGCTCAGGCGCGGGGCGTGGTGCTGCTGGCGCTGGAGCGGGCGGGCATTCCCTGCTTCGAGTACAAGCCCGCCCTGGTCAAGTCGGTGCTGACCGGGTACGGGGCCGCTTCCAAGGAGCAGATGGCGCGCATGCTGGCGCTCCAGGTCGGCGGGGCGGGCAAAGTCGACGACCACGCGGTCGATGCGATCGCGATCGCGGTCTGCCACGCGCGCTCGCGGCGCATGCGGCTGGCGGCCGGCGACGCAGGGGGGTGGGCGGGAGGAAGGGCTTTGCCCGGCCCGCCCAAGGGGGGAGTCCCCCCAAATTGATCGGTTATCTGCGGGGCACCGTGCGCCGGGTCGGAACCGACCAGGTGCTGGTGGAAACAGGCGGAGTCGGCTACCTGGTGAGCGTTCCCGCCGGGGTCCGCCAGGAGGTGGGCCCGGTGGGTTCGACGGTCGAGCTCCACATTCACACGCACGTTCGCGAGGACCAGCTCGCGCTCTTCGGCTTCGCCTCGCCCGAGGAGCTCGAGATGTTCGAGATGCTGATCCAGGTCGACGGCGTGGGACCGAAGGTCGGACTGTCGATCCTGGGCGCGGCCTCCCTCGACGTCCTCAAGCGTGCGATCCTGGCCGAGGACGTGGCACCCATCCGGCGCGCCACCGGCGTCGGCCCGCGCACCGCGCAGAAGGTGATCATCGACCTCCGGCCCAAGCTGGAGGCGGAGTCGGCGCTACTGGCGCTGCCGCGGGCCGCAGCGGCGGCCGGTGACGGAGCCGTCCCCAAGCAGGTCGAGCAGGCGCTGCGCGGGTTGGGCTACAGCGCGCAGCAGGCCAAGGTTGGCGTGGACGCGGTCGACTGGGCCGCGCAGCCGAGCGCGCAGGAGGCGCTGGCCGCAGCGCTGCGGGCCATGGGGAGGTGAGCGTGGTGGTCGATCCCCACGAGCTGCCCGAGGACGAGCAGCTCGACCTCACGCTCCGCCCCCGCACCCTGGCCGACTACGTGGGGCAGGACCAGGTCAAGGAGAACCTCTCCATCCTCCTGGAGGCTGCCCGCCGGCGCGGCGAAGCCGTCGACCACATCCTCTTCAGCGGGCCTCCGGGGCTGGGCAAGACCACGCTCGCCAACATCGTGGCCAACGAGCTCGGGGTCGCCATCCGGACCACCAGCGGTCCCGCCATCGACCATGCCGGGGCGCTGGCCTCGATGCTGCTCAACCTGGGCGAGCGCGACGTCTTCTTCATCGACGAGATCCACCGTCTGAACAAGATCGTCGAGGAGTCGCTCTATCCGGCGCTGGAGGACTTCAGGTTCGACCACGTGGTGGGGAAGGGGGCGGGGGCGACCACGCTCAACCTGCAGCTCCCGCGCTTCACTTGCGTCGGGGCCACCACACGGCAGGGCCTGCTCTCGGCCCCCATGCGGGACCGTTTCGGCGCCACCTACCGGCTCGACTTCTACACCGTGGCCGACCTCGAGCGGATCGTGCGCCGCTCGGCCCGGATCCTGGAGCTGGAGCTGGGCGTCGAGGCCGCCGCCGAGCTGGCCTCCCGCTCACGCGGCACTCCGCGGGTCGCCAATCGTCTCCTGCGCCGGGTGCGCGACTACGCCCAGGTCCGCGCCGACGGCCAGGCGACGGTGGAGGTGACCCGCGCCGCCCTGAAGATGCTGGACGTCGACGAGCTGGGCCTCGAACCGCTCGACCGCCGTCTATTGGAGACGATGATCACCAAGTTCGCCGGAGGACCGGTCGGGCTCGACACCATAGCCACCTCGCTGTCCGAGGAGCGGGAGACGATCGAGGACGTGCACGAGCCCTACCTGATCCAGGTCGGCTTCCTGGCCCGTACGGCGCGCGGCCGGGTGGCCACCGACCTCGCCTACAGGCACCTCGGCCTGACGCCTCCGCCGCGGGAGCTGTCTGAGCAGCAGAGTCTGCTGTGATCACCCCACAAAATCTGCGATTTTGCGGGGACCCCGATTGAAGCCCGCCGCCGCCCTGCGCACAGTGCGCCGGATCGCGCTCGCCCAGCCCGAGGCGGAGGAGCGGTTGAGCCACGGCTCACCGGCCTTCTTCGTGCGCAAGAAGCAGTTCTTGCACTACTGGAACAACCACCACGACGACGGCTGGCACGCGCTCTGGGCGGCGGCGCCCGCCGGCGCTCAAGAGATGCTGGTCGCCGCCGAGCCGGAGCTCTTCTTCGTACCGCCCTACGTGGGCTATCGGGGCTGGATCGGCCTCAACCTCGACCGCGCCACCGAGGACGAGATCACCGACGTGGTGGAGAATGCCTGGCGCACAATCGCGCCGGCGCGGCTGGTCGAAAGGGTCGGATGAGCGACGTCGGACGGCTGGTGCTGACGGTGGGCCTGCTGATGGTGCTGGTCGGTGGCGCCCTGATGCTGTTCGGCCGCTTCCACCTCCCGGGCGACCTCACAATCCGCCGCGGCGGCATCACCTTCTACGCGCCGCTGGCCACCAGCTTGATCCTGTCGGTGGTGCTGACTGTGCTTCTGAACCTGCTCCTACGCGCTCGCTAAACTTCCCCGACGCTTGCAACTAGTACTCAGCTGGCCGGTCCGGATCCTGGTCGCCGCCCTCCTGATCTTCAGTGTTTTCGTGGACGGCGCCGGCTACTGGTACCGGATCGCCAACCACTACCCGCTCACGGGTTACGTCGCGGATATGCCCCCGCACTTCGGCGATTGGCAGCTCTACATCCACAAGGGTCTCGACATCCAGGGCGGCACCCACATGGAGCTGCAGCTCAAGGACCCGCCGGCCGGGCGCAACCTCGCCGACGTCCAGGCCGAGGAGATCGCGATCATCAACCGCCGGATCAACAACCTGGGCGTCAACGAGCCGCTGGTGGCGCCCCTGGGCAGCGACCGCATCGTGGTCGAGCTGGCGGGTGTGCCGGCCAGCAAGGCACAGGAGGTGATCGGGCGCACGGCGCGCCTGGTGACCACGACCTGGACCGAAGACACCAAGAGCACATTCGACGGGCCCGAGGGGGTGACGGCCGGCTACAAGCCGGCGATCAGCACCCTCAGCGGCGACATGATCACCGGCGCCCAGGCCCAGCTCGACACCAACGGGGTGGCCTGGACGGTGCAGGTGACCTTCAACTCCCAGGGCACCGACCTTTTCGGGAAGATGACGCAGGAGGCCGTCAACGCCTGCCCCGGCAGCGGCACGGACTGCCCCAAACGCCACATCGCCGAGTGGCTTGACCTCAACCAGGACGACATCGCGCACTGGGACGACCCCGGCTACGCCGCCAACATCACCAAGACCATCGACCAGGGCGGCAAGCTGGTCACCAACCCCACGATCATCGACCCGATCCCCAGCGGCACCGCCGTTATCTCGGGCAACTTCAGCCAGTCGAGCGCCAAGGACCTGGCCACGCTGCTCAGCTCGGGCGCACTTCCGGCCTCGATCAACATCCTCACCAGCACCGACGTCAGCGCCAGCCTGGGCGCCGACTCGATCAAGAAGTCCTTCGCCGCCGGCCTCATCGGCCTGGCCGTGGTGGTGCTCTTCATGGTCGCCTACTACCGCCTGCCCGGCTTCCTGGCCAGCGTGGCGCTGATCTTCTATGCGGGGGTGGTCCTCGCCCTTTTCAAGGTTGTGCCGGTCACGCTGACCCTGGCCGGGATGGCGGCCTTCATCCTCAGCGTGGGCATGGCCGTCGACGCCAACGTACTGATCTTCGAACGCTTCAAAGAGGAGATGCGCGCCGGACGCACCATCGGCGCCGCCGTCGACGCCGCAGTGCGCCGGGCCTGGCCGGCGATCCGCGACTCCAACATCTCGACGCTGCTGACCAGCAGCATCCTCTACCTAGTCAGCACAAGTGGGCCGGTGAAGGGCTTCGCCTTCACGCTGGCGATAGGCGTCGCGATTTCCCTGATCAGCAGCATCATCGTGACCCACAACCTGCTGGCGATCGTGCTCACCTCCGGCTGGGCCCGCCGACAGGGTGCTCTCGGCGTCGGCCGTGGCTGAGGCCGTAGACCGCCCGACCGGGGCGGTCACCGAGGAAACCGCCGACACCGCGGGCGTCACCCGGCGTGTGCGCCGGCTCGACCTGGTCGGCCGCCGTAACTGGTTCTTCGCGCTCTCGCTGCTGATCATCCTGCCCGGGATCATCTCGATGATCTTTCGGGGCTTCCTGCTCGGCATCGACTTCGCGGGCGGCACCGAGTTCGACCTCCAGTTCGGCACCACGGTCAGCCAGGCCCAGGTGGAGAGCGCGCTGGCGGCCACCGGGACCGTGGGGACGGTCCAGGCGGGGACCAACGGCAGCTTCGTGGTGCGCACCGGCTACGCCGATCCGCAGCACCAGCAGGCCTTCCGGGACGCCCTGGGACAGAAGCTGGGGACCAGCGTCAACAACCTGAACACCGAGACCGTCGGCGGCACCGTCGCCGGCGAGACCGTGGTTCGGGCCTTCATCGCCATCCTGGCGGCCTCACTCCTGATCCTGGCCTACCTGACCTTCCGCTTCCGCCGGGTGCAGGGCGGCTGGCGCTCGGGCATCCAGTTCGGCGGCTCGGCGCTGCTGGCGCTCCTCCACGACGTGGCCGTGCTGGGCGGGATCTTCTCGATCCTGGGCAAGGTGCTGGGCCTGCGCATCGGCGAGATCGACACCCTGTTCATGACCGCCGTCCTGACCGTGGTCGGCTTCTCCGTCCACGACACGATCGTGGTCTTCGACCGGATCCGGGAAAACATGATCGTGGCCCGCTCGCTGACCTTCGAGCAGGTGGCCAACCTCTCGATCATGCAGACCGCCGCCCGCTCGATCATCACCAGCTTCACCGTGGTCCTGGTGCTGGTGGCGCTGCTGGTGGCAGGCGGGGACACGCTGAAGGGTTTCGTGCTGGCGCTCTTGATCGGCATCGTCTCCGGCACCTACAGCTCGGTCTTCAACGCCACCCCCATCCTCGTCGTCTGGAGACGACTGGCGGGAGTCAGCCGGTAGGCTCATAAACCGGAACCGTTCACATGCCGACCTGGCCCATACAGACCATCCGCGAGCTGCTCGAGCCCACGCTCGCGCACATGGGCTACGACCTCTACGCGGTGGAGCAGGCGGGCAGCTCGGGCCGCACCCTGCGCATCGCCATCGATCGGCCCGAGGGCGTGACCGTCGGCGACTGCGAACGGGTCAGCAAGGTGGCGGGCCCGCTGCTCGACCAGGCCGACCTCATCACCGGCGGCCGCTATGAGCTGGAGGTCTCCTCGCCTGGAGCCGAGCGGCCGCTGAGGACCCGCGCCGACTACGACCGCTTCGTGGGCAAGAAGGTCAACGTGCGCTACCGGGTCGGTGATTCGGAAGCGGTGCTAGAGGGTGAGCTGGTGGCCGTCGACGACGCCGGCGTGGCGGTACAGGGCAAGCGCGCCGACGTGCACCACATTCCCTGGGCCGACATCCAGGCCGCGCGCCTCACCGTCTCGCTGTGAGCACCGACGCTCCGGTCGACCTCCGGGCGGCGCTGCGGCAGCTTAATCAGGAGGTGGGGGTCCCGATGGACCAGCTGGTGCGCACCGTCGAGCAGGCGCTGGCCCTGGCCTACAAGCGGCAGTTCGGCAGCGAGGGTTTCGTGCAGGCTCGCCTCGACCCCGAGCAGGGCGGCCTCGTCATGACCGCCACCCGGACGGCCGAGGACGGGAGCCAGACCGTGACCGAGCTGCCCGTCGACGACTTTCGGCGCAGCGCGGCTTACACCGCCCGCAAGGCGGTGCTGGGGCTGCTGCGGGGGATCGAGCGCCAGCAGGCCCAGCAGGCCTTCTCCCAGCGCTACGGCGAGCTGGCCAGCGGGTTGGTCGACCGCATCGACCAGCAGGGCGCGGTACACGTCGACCTCGGCCACATCGAGGGCGTGATGGGCGTCGAGGACCAGATGCCGGCTGAGACGCCGGTGCCCGGTCGCCCGATCTCGTTCGTGATCCTGGAAGGCCGCCAGCCGGCGGGCCAGCGCACCCCGGTGGTGCGGATCTCGCGCGCCCACCGGCTGTTCGTGCAGCGGATGCTGGAGGCGGAGGTGCCCGAGGTCGCGGCAGGGCTGGTGGAGATCAAGGCCATCGCCCGCGAGGCCGGGCTGCGCACGAAAGTGGCGGTGGCCAGCAACGATTCCGGGGTCGACCCGGTCGGTGCCTGCGTGGGCCCGAAGGGAGTGCGCCACCGCTCGCTGCTGGAAGACCTGCCCGGCGAGCACGTCGACATCGTGGCCTGGAGCGAGGAACCCGAACGCTTCGTGGCCGCGGCCCTGGGTCCGGCGCCGGTCAGCGGGGTCGAGCTCGACCCCGACACCCGCACCGCGCGCGTGCTGGTGCCCAAGGACCACCTCTCGCTGGCCATCGGGCGCGACGGCCAGAACGCGCGGCTGGCGGCCAAGCTGACGGGTTGGCGGGTCGACATCCATGCCGAAGCGTCGCCATGAGCCGCGGCGCACCTGCGTCGCCTGCCGCCAGGAGGGCAGCAAGGACGAGCTGATCCGGCTGGTGCGCAGCGGCGAGGCGGTCGCTGTCGATCCCACCGGCCGGGCTCCGGGCCGCGGCGCCTACCTGCACCGGCGGCCCGAATGCATCGAAGAGGCTCGCAAGAAGGGAGGCCTCAACCGAGCACTGAAGGCCCAGGTCCCCGACTCTGTCTGGGTCGACCTCACGCCGTAGGGGAGGGGCTTGCCCCTCCCGCACTCGAGCGACGGGCGAGGCAAGCCTCGCCCCTACGCCGGTTCCGCAGAACGGTTAGCTCAACCCAGCCTGGGTAGAATCATTCGTTCGGGCCCAGATGAAAGTACACGAGCTCGCCCGCGAGCTGGACGTCAACGCCAAGGAGCTGCAGAACTTCCTGCAGCAGAACCGCCTGCTCTCGAGAAACCCGGCGTCACCGCTGTCGCCGAGGGCCATCGAGGCCGCGCGCGGTCAGTTCGGCGCGCGTGGCGGAGTGGCTGTCAAGGTCGCTCCCAACGGTGAGCGCAAGGTCGCGCTGCCCCCCAACGTCTCGGTCAAAGACCTGGCCGAGAAGCTGGGCGTCAACGCCGTCGACGTCATCAAGAAGCTGATCTCCAACGGCGTGATGGCCAACATCAACCAGGTCATCGACTTCGGCACCGCCGAGATCGTGGCCGACGAGTTCGGCTTCACCGTCGAGCCGGTGGCCTCCGAGGACCTGGTGTCAACGGAGGCCGAGGGCGAGAACGTGATCGCCACCACCCGCGAAGAGCTCTTCAGCATGGCCAACGAGGACAAGGCCAAGCTCAAGGGCCGCCCGCCCATCGTCACCGTCCTGGGCCACGTCGACCATGGCAAGACGTCGATCCTGGACGCCATACGCAAGACCCGGGTGGCTGCGGGCGAAGCCGGCGGCATCACCCAGCGCATCGGCGCCTACAAGATCGAGACCTCCGACGGCGAGCCGGTCGTCTTCATCGACACCCCGGGCCATGAGGCCTTCACGGCGATGCGCGCCCGCGGCGCCAGCGTGACCGACGTTGCGGTCCTGGTGGTGGCCGCCGACGACGGCGTGATGCCCCAGACGGTGGAGGCGATCCACCACGCCCGAGCCGCCAAGGTGCCGATCGTCGTGGGCATCAACAAGATCGACAAGGACAACGCCAACGTCGACCGCGTCCACGCCGAGCTGGCCGAGAACGAGATCGTCACCCGCCATTACGGCGGGGATTTCGAATGCGTCCACGTCTCCGCCAAGACCGGCCAGGGGCTGGACGACCTGCTGGAGACGATCGTGCTCTCCAGCCAGATCCTGGAGCTCAAGGCCAACCCCGACCGCCACGCGCTGGGCACCGTGGTCGACGCCCACCTCGAGCGCGGCCGCGGCCCCGTGGCCACGGTCCTGGTGCAGAACGGCACGCTGCGGGTCGGCGACTACTTCGTATGCGGCCACATCGCGGGCCGCGTGCGGGCGCTGGCCGACGATCGCGGCGAGGCCGTAAGCGAGGCGCCGCCGGCCACCCCGGTGGTGGTCTCCGGCTTCACCGAGGTTCCGGTCGCGGGCGACATCTTCCAGGTCGTCGGCTCCGAGAAGGCCGCCCGCGGCATCGCGCTCAGCAAGCTGCAGGAGAAGCGCGCCACCGAGGCCGCCCAGCAGGCGACCCCCCGCATCACCCTCGAAGACCTGGCCCGCCGCGCCCAGGAAGGCGAGGTCAAAGAGCTCAACCTGGTGGTCAAGGCCGACGCCCAGGGTGCCCTCGAGGCCGTGGTCGCCGCGTTGCAGAAGATCGAGGACCCCGTGGTCCAGATCAAGATCGTGGGCTCCGGCGTCGGCGCCCCCAGCGACTCCGACGTGCTGCTGGCCAGCGTCTCCAACGCGATCATCGTCTGCTTCAACCTGAAGTCGACCCCAGCCGCCGAGCGGGCGGCCGAGAAGGCGCGGGTCGAAGTGCGCTACTACGACGTCATCTACAAGCTCACCGAGGACGTGGAGCGCGCGGCCAAGGGCCTGCGCGAGCCCACCTACCGGCAGATCCAGGAAGGTAGGGTCGACGTGGTGATGCCGATCAAGATCCCGCGGCTGGGCATCATCGCCGGCTCGCGGGTCGTGGAGGGCAAGGTGTCCCGTGGCGGCTACGCCAAGCTGCACCGCAACGGCACCCAGATCTGGGAGGGCCGGATCGCCTCCCTCAAGCACTTCAAGGAGGACGTGCGCGAGATGGTCGCGGGCCAGGAGTGCGGCATCGGCCTGGAGGGCTTCGAGGACTTCCAGGGCGGGGAGACGATGGAAACCTTCCGCCTCGAGAGAGAGGAGATCTAGCCCCGCGCCTGCGGTTCAACTCATGACCAGCTACCGAACCACTCAGGTCGGGGCTCAGGTCAGGGAGGAGATCATGCAGATCATCCAGCGTGAGCTCAAGGACCCCCGCATCGGGTTCGTGAGCATCACCGAGGTCCGCATGTCCCCCGACCTTCGCTCGGCGCGTGTCCGCGTCAGCGTGCTCGGCGACGAGGCGGCGCAGAAGGACGCCTTGGCCGGTCTCAACAGTGCCCGCGGGCTGATCCGGCACGACCTCGGCCGCCGGCTTCAGAACCTCAAGTTCTCGCCCGAAGTCCGCTTCGAGCTCGATCCTTCGATCGAGTACTCGGTGCGCATCGCCAAGACGCTGCGCGAGATCCTGCCGCCGGCTGCCGAGGAGCAGTCCTAGGCCGTGGCCACGCCCACCCTCGCCACCCAGTACGCGCGCGTCAAGGAGCTGGTCGACGCCAACGACCAGGTCCTGATCTTCGGCCACAAGGACGCCGACGGCGACACGCTGGGCTGCAGCCTGGCCTTCGCCGAGGCGCTGCGCGCCCAGGGCAAGGAGGTTTGGATCCTGATCCCGCCCCCGCTGCCCGAGATGTACGAGTGGCTGCCCGGCTTCGACCAGATCGTGGAGAGTCCGCCGGTCGACGTCGACCCCGGGCTGGTGATGTTCTTCGACGCCGGCAACATGGAGCGGTCGGGAGCGGCCGTCCAGCACATCGCCAGCCACGCCACCATCGTCAACATCGACCACCACACCACGAACGCCATGTTCGGGCACCTCAACGTGATCCAGGCATCGCCGCCGGAGGGCGACGCCTCGGCGGTCGGCCAGATGGTGCTGGACATGCTGGTGGAGTTCGGCTGGCCGATCACCCCGAGCATCGCCACCAACCTCTACACCGCCCTGATGACTGACACGGGCGGCTTCCGGCACGAGAACACCACGCCGAAGGCGCTGGAAGACGCAGCGCAGCTGGCCCGGCTGGGGGCCGAGCCAAGCCACATCGCGACCATGGTCTACAAGTCGCGTCCGCTGACCACGCTGAAGCTGCAGGCGCTCTCGCTGGCCTCGATGCAGGTCGAGGTGGAGGGCCGCCTGGCCTGGGCCAAGGTGAACCGGCGCATGCTGCACGAAGCGGGCGCGGTGATGGCGGAGTCGGAGGGCATCATCGACACCCTCAACTCGATCGCCGGCCTCGACCTGGCCATCCTCTTCAAGGAGGTGAGTGGCAGCCTGACCAAGATCAGCGTGCGTAGCCGCGGACCGATCGACGCCGCCGCGCTCTGTGGGCGTTTCGGGGGTGGGGGCCACCTGCGGGCGGCCGGTGCGGAGATCCGTCTGCCTCTCCAGCAGGCGATCCCTAAGGTGCTGGACGCGGCCAAGGAGGCGATCGCCGCCGAAACGAGATGACCCACCCCACAAAATCTGCGATTTTGCGGGGAACCCCGGGATGAGGCCGGGCGTCCTGAACGTGATCAAGCCGGCCGGCGCCACCTCGTTCGCGGTCGTCAAACGCCTGCGCGACCTCAGCGGCGCGAGCAGGGTCGGCCACGCCGGCACCCTCGATCCGCTGGCCACCGGGGTGCTGCCGGTGCTCTTCGAGTCGGCCACCCGCCTCTCCGACTACGCGCACCGGCTGCCCAAGACTTATGAGGCGGACATCCATTTCGGTTTCACGACCGAGACCGATGACGCCGAGGGCGAGCGGCACCCGGTCGCCGACGCGGGTGGGCTGAGCGCGGCGGCGGTGGCCGGCGCCCTCCGGCTGTTCGTGGGCAGGATCTCGCAGGAGCCGCCCGCCTTCTCGGCGGTCAAAGTGGACGGCGAACGCTCCTACCGGCGCGCCCGCAAGGGCGACCTGGAGCGCCCCGCCGCCCGAATGGTCGAAGTCCACAGCGCCGAACTGCTCGGCTTCACGCCCGGATCCGAGCCGATGGCGAGCGTGCGGGTGGTGTGCGGCAGCGGCACCTACCTGCGGTCGCTGGCCCGTGACCTGGGAGCGGCGCTGCGGGTGGGGGGCTACCTGGGCAAGCTGGTGCGCACCGCCTATGGCCCGCTCCGCATCGAGGAGGGGGTGGAGCTGGCGGCCCTGGAGAGCGCAGACGACGTCGAGGCGCGGCTGCTCCCGTCTGAGGTCGTGCTGCCCGAGATGAGCGCCGTGCGGCTGACCCTCGAGCAGGAGGCGCAGGTCCGCCAGGGACGCCCGGTGCGGGTTCTGCCGGAGCCCTCGCCCGGCCCGCTGCGCGCGCACGGGTCCGAGGGGCGCCTGGTTGCGCTCGGCCACACCGATCCCTTACGGCGGACGTTCGTGCCCGAGAAAGTGCTCAACTAACCGGGTTGCAGATTCACCGCGGCTTGCCCGCGCGGCCGCTGGGACCCGCGGTCATCACGATCGGCAGCTTCGATGGCGTGCACCTGGCCCACCAACGCCTGTTCCGGCAGGTCGTCGACGACGCGGCCGGCCTCGGCGCTGTGCCGGTAGCGGTCACTTTCGAGCCGCATCCTCGCTGCGTGCTGCAACCGGACCACTGCCCGCGGCTGCTGACCCTCCTGGATGAAAAGGCGGCCTTGATCGACGCCGGCGGCATCGCCGAGCTGGTCGTGATCCCGTTCGACCGCAACTTCTCCCAGAAGTCGCCTGCCGAGTTCATGGCCTGGCTGGGCGACGGCATGGAAGTGCGCGAGGTGGTGGCCGGCTACGACTTCGTCTTCGGCCGCCAGCGGGCCGGTACCTCAGCCTGGCTGCGCGAGCGCGGCTATCCGGTGGTCGAGGTCGACATGGTGGAGATCGACGGCCGCCAGGTCCACAGCTCGGCGGTCCGCGGGCTGGTCGGATCGGGCGAGGTCGGCGCGGCGGCCGACCTGCTCGGCCGCCACTACTCGGTGCATGGCGAGGTGGTGGAGGGCCACAAGCGCGGCCGTCAGCTGGGGTTTCCGACCGCCAACGTGGCCGTGGGCACTGCCAAGGCGGTGCCCGGGCCGGCAGCTTACGCGGGCTGGGCCCGCACCCGCGGGGGCGAGCGGATGGCGGCCATCTCGGTGGGCCACCAGCCCACGTTCGGTGGCGGCGACCTGGCCGTCGAAGCCCATCTGCTCGATTTCGACGCCGACCTGTATGGGCAGGATGTGGAGGTGCGCTTCGTCCAGCGCCTGCATCCCGACATCCGCTTCCCGTCGGTGGCGGCCCTGGTCGAGCAGATCGGCGAGGACGTGGACGAGACGCGCCGCCTGCTCACCGCCGGATGATCACCCCACAAAATCTGCGATTTTGCGGGGACCCCGCTTGACCCGCGTCCTGGTCATCGGCGGCGGGCTGGCGGGGTGCGTGGCGGCCGCGGCCGCCGCCCGCGACGGCGCCGAGGTGACGCTGGCCTGGCGAGCGCCGGGCGCCACCGCCCTGTACTCGGGCGGCATGGAGATCGCCGGCGAGCTCGCGCGCCTGCCCGAGGGCCACCCGCTCTGCCGGCTGGGCATGGACGCCATGGGCATCGGATCCGAGCTGGACGATGCCCTCTCGGCTCTGGTCTCCTGGCTGCAGCGCGCGGGGCTGGAGCTCGTGGGCAACGCACGCCGCGCCGGGCTCTATGCCGACCTGCTGGGCCGCCCGCGGCCGGCCAACCTGGTTCCCGCCAGTGTGGCGCCCGGCGAGCTGTCGAACCTGCGCGGCCGCCGGGTGGCGGTGGTGGGGATCGAGGGGGTCTCCGAATACGACGCCGAAAGCACGGCCGAGGCCATGCGCGAGCTCGGCGGCGTCGATGCCTTCGCACATGCGGCCGAGGTGGCCGACCTCCCGCCGGGCGCTTCGCTGACCGATCTCTACGGGCGAGCCGCCCCCGCCCTGCGGGGTCTGCGCGCGGAGGCGGTGGCCTTTCCGCCCGGGCTGGCCGGCCTGCCGGATCGCGGCTTCGAGCTGCTGGCCGTGGCGCCCGGCCCACACGGCCACCGCCTCCAGCAGGCGCTGGAGGCGATGGTTGCCGCTGCCGGCGTGCGTTCGCTGCAGACGGCCGTGCACGGGCTGGAAGGCGAGGCAGGCCGGCTGCGGGCGGCCCTGGCCGGCGACCAGGAGCTGGTCGCCGACAGCTTCGTGCTGGCGACCGGCCGCTTCATCGGCGGCGGCCTGGTGAAGCGCCGCCGCACCCATGAGCCGCTGCTGGGCCTGGGCGTCTTCTGGGAGGGCGAGCCGGCGGCAGTCAGCCGGCGGTTGCCGCGCCTCGAGTATCTCGAGCCCGGCCCGGCCTTCCAGGCGGGGCTGATGACCGACGACCGCCTGCGACCCTTGGCCGCCGACGGTCGCGTCGCCTTCGAGAACCTGCGGGCGGCGGGCGCCGTCCTGGGCGGCTGGGACGAGGGCGGAGAGATGGGCTTCGGCGTCCCGCTGCTCACGGGCTGGCTGGCGGGGCGCTGGTCGGCGATGTGAAGGCGGTCCATGACCTGTGGCCGCGCGGCGTCATCAGCCGGCGCGCGGGCGCGCCGGCGGCCGAAGTCGAAGTGCGCCGGCCGGCGACCTACGAGGAGGTCGCCAGCCTGCTCCGGTCTGGTACGCGCATGATCCCCTTCGGCGGCCTCAGCGGGGTGGTGGGGGCCGTGGCCCCAGACGCCGGCCAGGTCGCGCTCGACCTGGGCGGCTTCGACCGCATCCTCGCCATAGACGAGGTGGAGCTCACCGTGCACGTCCAGGCGGGCGTGCGGGGCCTCGACCTCGAGCAGGCCTTGAACGCGCGCGGGCTCACGCTCGGCCACCATCCCAGCTCACTGCCGGTGGCCACCGTGGGTGGCTTGATCTCGACCCGTTCCTCGGGCCAGGAATCGACGCGGCACGGCTCCATCGAGGACATGGTCCTGGGTCTGACCGTGGCACTCCCCGACGGCACGTTGGCCCGGCCACGCCCGGGACCGCGTTCGGCGGTGGGCCCGGCCCTGCACCAGCTGCTGGTGGGCGCCGAGGGCGGGCTGGGCGTGGTGTTGGACGCGGTACTGCGCGTGCACCGGCAGCCGGAGGCGGTCGAGGGCCGCGGCTGGCTTTTCGCCGACGTCGAGGCCGGCTTGGAGGCGGTGCGCGAGATCGTCCAGTCGGGGGTGCGCCCGCTCGTCCTGCGCCTCTATGACGCGGAGGACACGCAGTTCCAGGGCATCGCCGAGCGGGGCTGCCTGCTGGTGGCGGCCACGGCCGGCGAGCCGGAGGTGGCTCGGGCGGAGGCGGCGGTGGTGGCGCGCGCGGCGGCCGCCGCCCGGGACCTCGGCCCTGAACCCTGGGAACGCTGGCGAAGGCACCGCTACGACCTCTCGGCGGAACGCATGCTGGACATGCTGGAGCCACCGGGCGCCTACCTCGACACCATCGAGATCGCCGCCGGCTGGCGCATCCTGCCGGAGGTCTATCGCGAGGTCAAATCCGCATTGACGGCCGGCTCCAGCCTCGCGCTCTGCCACTTCAGCCACGCCTATCCGCAGGGCTGCTGCGCCTACTTCACGTTTGCCGGTTCCTCCACCGACGAGGAGCAGGCGTTGGCCGCCTACGACCGCTGCTGGGCGGAGACCATGCGCATCTGCCTGGCCCGAGGCGCCACCATCAGCCACCACCACGGCGTCGGCCAGGCCCGGGCGGCGTGGGCGCGCCAGGAGCTGGACGGCTGGTGGCCGGTCTGGGAGAAGGTGCGTGCCGCCCTCGACCCCGGCGGTGTCATGAACCCCAAGGCTGTGGGCGGGCGATGAAGCCGGTGCTGGTGGTCGTGAACCCTGCATCCGGCGGAGGTCGCACGGCGAAACGCTGGCCGGAGGTTGCCTCCGTGCTGGCGGGCACCGGCCTCGACTGCCAGGCGGTGTTCACCGCTGGTCCAGGAGACGCGACCCGGATCGCGCGCCAGGGCGTGCGCGAGGGCCGCGCGCTGATCGTGGCCGCGGGCGGCGATGGCACCATCAGCGAGACCGCGGCCGGCTTCTTCGCCGATGGCAAGCCGGTGCCGTGCGAGACCCGCTTCGGCGTCCTGCCCACCGGCACCGGCGGCGATTTCCGGCGCACCTTCAACATCCCGATCGATCCCCGCAGCGCCGCCCTGGTGCTGGCCGGCGGCGGGCGGCGCCGCATCGACGCCGGGCTGGTGCGCTACGTCGACCGCGATGGGCGTCCCGAGCAGCGGATCTTCGTCAACATCGCCGATGCGGGAATCGGGGGCGAGGTCGTCCACCGCGTCAACACCGGCCCCAAGTCCCTGCCCGGGCCGGTCACGTTCTACCTGGCGTCGGTGCGGACGCTGCTGTCCTGGAAAAACCGTCCGCTGGCGGTGACCATCGACGGCCTGCGCCGGGAGCTGGTCGCCCAGCAGGTGGTGGTCGCAAACTGCCAGTACTTCGGCGGCGGCATGCGGATGGCGCCCACGGCGCTCCCTGACGACGGGCTGCTGGACGTGATCGTGGTCGGCGATCTGAACCCGGTCGAGAACGCGCGCGGCCTGCGCCGGATTCGCAAGGGCACTCACCTCGAGGAGCGCAACCCCAAGGTCAAGGCCTACCGGGCCAAGCGGGTCGAGGTGGAGTCGGAGTTTCCGGTGCCGCTGGACGTGGACGGCGAGGACCCCGGCACCGTGCCCGCGATTTTCGAGGTGATCCCACAGGCGCTTACCTTGATGGTCCCAATGTGACCCGCGGCGTCATCGCCACCCCGCACTTCCTGGCCAGCCAGGCCGGCGCTGAGGTGCTGCGGGAGGGCGGCAATGCGGTCGACGCGGCGCTGGTCGCCGACGCGGTGCTCTGCGTCGTCTACCCGCACATGACCTCGATCGGCGGCGACCTCTTCGCCCAGGTCTGGCCGGCAGGGTCGCCGGCGCCGGTGGGCTACGAAGGGGCCGGCCGCTCGGGCTCGCTGGCAAGCCTGGAGACGATGCGTGAGCGCGGGCACTCGGCGATGCCTCCGCAGGGCGTGCTGACGGTGACGGTGCCGGGCACCGTCGAGGCTTGGGGCAGGTTGCTGGAGACCTACGGCACCGTGGGTATGGGACGGGTGGTGGCGCCGGCGGTGGCGCTGGCGCAGGATGGCTTCCTGGTCACCGAGGGCCTTTCGCGCCACCTGCACGACCACTTCCAGTGGCTGATGACCGATCCCGAGGCTCAGCGCTTGCTGCCGCCGCTGATGCCAGGCATGCTGATGCGCAACCCGGACCTGGCACGCTCCCTGGAGCTGATCGGCCGGTTCGGCGTCAACGTCTTCTACCGGGGTGAGCTGGGCGCCGCCATCAGCTCTGCGATCGCGCGGCGAGATGGCCTGGTCACGGCCTCCGACCTGGCCACCCACCGCGGGCGCTGGAGCACTCCGCTGGCGGCCAGCTATCGCGGCCTGACCGTCTACGAGATGCCGCCGCCCACCCAGGGCTTGCTGGCACTGGCGCTGA
>Ga0209474_10000099_pt1 | contig 101240 bp, 88 predicted proteins | sample GraSoiAngelo_145_FD_185902 | JGI IMG/M metagenome (GOLD analysis project Ga0209474, IMG submission 185902) | Grasslands soil microbial communities from the Angelo Coastal Reserve, California, USA - 14_1009_05_20cm (SPAdes) (version 2) | ecosystem: Environmental > Terrestrial > Soil >...
GAATTTGCTGCCACATCGATTCGAGTAATTCCCAGTGGTTGCAAGCCGTTGGCGACCGTTGGGATGCCTCCTTCACCGCTTGGGGTGCAAGTGGTCGCTGGTTCAAATCCAGTCGCCCCGACCATTCGAGGCCCCCGATCTTTCTCGGTGTTCCCGGGATGGTCAGGGGCCTCAACTTTTGGGGTTCGGGCAGTTGGTAGCAAAGGTCGCGTCTTTTCGGAGCGGGACCACGGGCGTCGGAGCGCGTTCGGTGAGCGGGCCGAAGTCCAGCTTGGCGACAGCGGCGCGCATGTCCTCGATTCCGTCGACGTGGTGTAGATGGCGAGCGTGTCTCGATGTCGGCGTCACGGAAATCTTCTGCGGCCGAGGGATGCAGCGTCGCGCGCGCGAGAAGCGTCGCGATCGTGCGAGCCTTCCCCACACGACATGCAGAAATCCGCCTCGTGGAATAGCCGATCGAACGACCGCGGTTTTCACAGCGACCGGCGGCGATCCTCCTTGTTCGGCGCAGCGACGCGCCGGCCGGGGATGTTTGTCTTGGAAACCCCCCGAGGGCTGCCTCGAGCCTCGTCCCAGCATCTGGAGCGTTCATGCGGAACCGACAGTTCAAAGGAGCCCTGCGCGCCACTTACTGGCTCCTTTCCTGCTCGCTGTCGGTCGCCCTCGTTCCCGCGGCGCGCGCGCAGACCGTCCCCAATGTCTTCCAGCCGGCTTTCCACCAGGCGCTCGATGTGTCGGTTTCCACCGCGACCAGGACGACGTACCGCACCAAGATTCCCGTTGGGCGCGGCGGCGGACGGCTTCGGATCAGCTTCAAGGCAGGCGATGGCTCGCTCACCCTCCATGCGGCCACCGTGGCGCTCGCCGGCTCCCGAGGCCAGCTTGCCTCCTCGCCAATCCCGCTCACTTTCAGCGGTTCGCCGGTCGCCACGCTCGCGCCCCGCGCTCGCATCACCAGCGATCCCATCTCGCTCGCCGTTTCCATCTCGACTGAGCTCTATGTCTCGTTCGACGTCGACGGCGCGATGGCGGCGAGCTACATCAACGCGTTCCCCGACAGCTATGCTTTTGCGGGAAGCGTCGCCGGCTTGCAGGCGCCTTCGGGCGGAGCCCCGTTCATGCGAGCGGCCGCCGTGGACACCATCGACGTGGAAGGACCGAGGACGAAGGCAATCGTCGCAATCGGGGACAGCATCACGGAGGGCTACATCAGCGGCAACTGGGGGAACTACGTCAATGCGAACGACGACTACCGGAACGCGTGGCCGGCCATCGCGCAGGGCCTGACCGGGTTGCCGATCGTGAACGCCGGCGTCGCGGGGCAGGGTGTCTTCGGCGCTGCCAGCAGCCTGGACGCCGAGGTCCTCACACTGCAAGGGATCACCGATTGCGTGGTGCTGATCGGGACGAACGATCTGGGCGCCAACACCGCAGACCGGATCGAAGCCGGGCTCGAGGCGCTCTTCGCGAGGCTGCGTTCGTTCTGTGGAATCTGGGTCGGAACGCTCTTGCCGAAGGAGAACCCGGTCGACGCACCCTACGCGACGGTCGTCGCGCGCCGGATCGCGGTCAACGACTGGATTCGACACCAGGCGCAGGTCAAGGGCGTCATCGACTTCGAACCGGTCGTCGCGCTGCCTGGCGACATCAATCGCTTCGGGCCTGGATTGGGCCAGGACGGCATTCATCCGACCATCGCAGGGCAGCGCCTGCTGGGGCAGGAGGCGGCTCGCGTCCTGGCAGTGCTCGAGCCCGTCGCGGATCTGCAGGGCCCGCAGATCGAGACCATTCAACCCGCCTCGGGCAGCTCGGCGGGCGGGACGACCGTGCAGATTTCGGGGGCGAATTTCGTCCCGGGTTCGACGCTCACCATCGGCGGTGTGGCGGCGGCCTCTGTCACCGTTACGACTTCCGGCAGTTTGACCGCCACGACGGGCCCGCACCCGAGCGGCGCGGTGGACATCGTCGTGACCGGTCCGGACGGACTATCCGCAAGGCTCGCAACCGGATTCACCTATACGGACCAGGCAAGTCCGGACCCCGCTCAGGCCACACCGACACTCTCCCCCGCAGGCACGGGCGGATGTAATGGCTCGGGGTCCCCCGCATCGCTGCTCTTCGTCGTTCCGTTTCTCGGGTTCGCGCTGCTCCGATCCGTCAGCGCCTCCCGACGCCGGGCCCGCGCCCTGACGTCGTAGGCCCCGTCCCCTGCCGCAGTCACATCTTGCAAACTACAAACGCGCCTCCCATGCTCGCGGCGGTATCGCGAAAGGCGTGAACGGAGGTTCGCAATGACGCGAAGCGCGTTCCGAGCCGGTGCAGCGCTCGTCGTCGCCATCTTCGCCGCCCATGCGGCTGCCGCGGACGAGATCACGGTGATCTGCTCGGGCGGCTTCTCCACCGCCCTTCGCGAGCTCGCTCCGCAATTCGAGCGGGTGAGCGGCCACAAGCTGAACCTCGGCTGGGGCCCTTCCCTGGGCACGACCCACGACGCGATTCCCATGCGCTTCCAGCGCGGTGAATCCATGGACGTGCTCATCATGGTCGGCGCCGCGCTCGGAGAGCTGGCCAAGGAAGGAAAGGTCGTCGAGGGCAGCCGAGTCGACCTGGCGCGCTCGCTCATCGGCATGGTGGTCCGCAAGGGGGCGCCGAAGCCGGACATCTCCAGCGTCGAGGCGCTCGAGCGGACGCTGCTCGCCGCGAAATCGATCGCCTATTCCGACAGCGCGAGCGGCGTCTACATCTCTACCGAGATGTTCAAGCGTCTTGGCATCGAGGACCAGGTGAAGGGAAAGAGCCGCATGATCCCGGCCGAGCCCGTCGCCCGCGTCGTCGCGCGGGGCGAAGCGGAGATCGGGTTTCAGCAAGTCAGCGAGTTGCTCCCCGTTCCGGGCGTCGATTTCGTCGCAACGCTCCCGCCGGAGGTGCAGAAGGTGACGCTCTTCTCGGCGGGGATCGTGGCGGGCTCGAAAGTCGGCGAGGCCGGTCGTGCGCTGATCCGCTTCCTTGCCTCCGCCGACGCGCGCGCCGTCGTCGCGAGGACCGGACTCGAGCCGATCGTTCCGGCGGTGAGGAAGTAATCGTTCAAGGTCCAAGTCATCAGCTCAGCCGATTTCTTGGGCGAGCCCGATGAGAAGTCCTTCGGGCCCCCGGATGTAGCAGAGCCGATACACGTCTTCGTACTGGACCACTTCGCTGACGAGCTGCGCGCCGCGCTTGCGGAGCCGGGCGAGCGTATCGTCGATGTCCTCCACGGCGAACATGACCCGTAGGTAGCCGAGCGCGTTTACCGGGGCGTTCCGGTGATCGGCGACCACAGGTGGCGTGAGAAATCGAGAGAGCTCGAGCCGGCCGTGGCCATCCGGCGTGCGCATCATGGCGATCTCGACGCGCTGATCGCGCAGCCCCGTGACGCGCCCTGCCCACTCTCCTTCAACCGTGGCTCGTCCTTCGAGCTCCAGGCCCAGATCGGCGAAAAAAGAGATGGCGGTATCGAGCGACTCCACCACGATGCCGACGTTGTCCATCCGTTTGACCGTCATCGACGCTCTGCCTTTCCGACCGGTACCAGTTGCAATTCCTGCCCCGACGGCCTGGGAAGTTAACACCCGTTCATCACCTCAGGAGTGTGACATCGGGCGGCTCGCCCGTCACGAACGAGCGAAGGGTGCGGGGGTCGCGACCTCCTCGTCGCTGACGCCGTGAAGCGCGTGCTCGCAGCCTCCGAGTCGGCGGCAGCCTACGCGATCGTCGTCGACGCGAACGATGACCGTGCGCGGGAGTTCTACGCGACGACCGGGCCCCCCGTTCTACCTGCGCGGACCGATCCGCAATTCGCGGATGTACCTCGGCAAGACGATGTGCCCGAGCTGCAGCTGTCGCTGAGCTGAGGCGAACGGATGGCTTCGCCCGTATGCCTTGATTTCGCCCGTGCGCGGGCGGGGATATAGCAGCCCGGGCCCGCGGGCTGGTAGCGTCGCGGCGAAGTGAGGACGATCGAAGATGGAGACGGAACCCGACTTATCTGCCGTATCGTCATTCATGGGCGTGCTCGACGACGACGCGGGAGATAGAACGAACGGTGCGCTGCCGCTCTCGAGCGCACCTCCTCCCGTCCGTGAACCGGCGCCGCGTCTCTGGACCGTGCTTCTGTCGGTCCCGCTGGTCTTCGCAGCGGTTGGGATCGTCAACCTGATCCTGATCGGCGTGGCAGTGGTGGCGACCGGCGAGAAGCCCGACATGACGACGATCCAGGCGTCGGTGGAACGTGCGCTCACGCCGCCGATCGTGATCCTCAGCTACGCTTTGACTTCGCTGACAATGCTCATTTTCTCGGTGGCCGCAGCCGCGCTCTCCCAGGCCGGTCTGCCCGCTCGGCTGCGACTTCGCGCCGCCGGCATTCCCGCGAGCGCGCTGGCTCTTTTCATCGTTGGCTTCGTCGCCCTCAGCGGGAGCTCAGGCGCCCTCTTCTCGCTCCTCGGCGTGAGCGACCAAGGCTCGCTCGGGCAGTTGCAACGCATCCTCGCAAACGCCTCGCCGGCGATGCTCGCGGTGAGCACGCTGGTGATCGGGCTCGGCGCTGGTCTCGCCGAGGAGCTCTATTTCCGCGGCTATCTCCAGACGCGCCTCTCGAAGCGCTGGGGCCGCTGGCCCGCGATTCTCTTGACCGCGGTCCTCTTCGCGCTCATCCACTTCGACCGGCTGCAATCGCCGTTCGCCTTCGTGGCTGGCCTCGCGTTCGGCTGGATGACCGAGCGGACCGGCAGCCTGCGGCCCGCCATCGCGGCACACGTGACCAATAACGCCGTCTCTGTTCTGGCGACGGGACTCTTGCCGTCCTTCCCGGCGCGATCGGTTCAAGCGGCGCTGCTCGGTCTCTGCCTGACGACGGCCGCCGTCTGTTACGCCGCCCTGCGTCGGCGATTGCCGCCTGATCACGATAGTGGCGTCAAGAACAAAGGTGGCTAGCGTCGCCGGGATCTGTTTCATGCCGCGAGCTGAACGCGCCGTCGCGCCGCGGTCTGGTAGCGTCGCGGCGACGTGAGGACGATCGAAGATGGAGACGGAAGTCCTTATGGGTCCTTCGCCGGCGGGCAAGTTCTTGAAGAGCGCGCTGCGCGAGCAGCTCGAGGATTTCAAACTGGAGAGGTGACCATGCTCGTCGCATTGCTGTTGTTGGCTCCGATCGCGGGCGTCGATCAGATCTATCCGCACCTCGACGCGCTCTACATCGATCTGCACAAGAATCCCGAGCTGTCGTCGCATGAGGAGAAAACGGCGGCGAAGATGGCCGACGAGCTGCGCAAGCTCGGGTACGAGGTCACGACCGGCGTCGGCGGGACCGGCGTGGTCGGCGTCCTTCGCAGCGGCAAGGGGCCGACGGTGCTCGTGCGCACTGAGCTCGACGCGCTGCCGATCGAGGAGAAGACCGGACTACCGTACGCGTCGCACGTGACCGCAACCGATCCCAACGGCAAGACCGTCCCGGTGATGCACGCCTGCGGGCACGACATCCACATGAGCTCGTGGGTGGGCGCGGCGACGCTGCTCGCGCAAGAGAAGGACCGCTGGCGCGGGACGCTGGTGATGGTCGGCCAGCCGGCCGAGGAGACGGTCAAGGGTGCCGAGGCGATGATCAAGGACGGCCTCGTCAAGCGGTTCCCCAAGCCGGACTATTGCGTGGCGGTGCACGACAGCCACGACGCGCCGGCCGGGAAGGTGATGGTGACGCCGGGGTACGCGCTCGCCAACGTCGACTCGGTCGACGTCACGCTCTTCGGCAAGAGCGGGCACGGCGCGCATCCGGAAGCGACGGTCGATCCGATCGTGATCGCGGCGAAGACGGTGCTCGGCTGGCAGACGCTGGTTTCGCGGGAGAAGGACCCGTTCGATCCGGTCGTGCTCACGGTCGGGTCGATCCACGGCGGCACCAAATACAACATCATTCCCGACTCGGTCGCGCTGCAGATCACGCTGCGGACGTACAAGCCGGAAGTGCGCAAGCTGATGCTCGAAGGCATCGCGCGGATCGCCAAAGCCGAGTCGGTGGCTGCGAACTCGCCGAAGGAGCCGATCGTCAAGGTGGCCGAGAGCGCGAACGCGACCTACAACGATCCGGCGCTGTCGAAGCGGCTCCTGTCGATGCTCGGGCGCGAGCTCGGCGAGCAGAACGTGAGCGAGTGGCACCCGGAGATGGTCGCCGAAGATTTCAGCGAGCTGTGCAAGGCGGCCGGATCGCCGGGCGTGCAGCTGCGCATCGGCGCGGTCGAGCCGGCGAAGTTCGCGCAGGCGCAGAAGACCGGCGAGACGCTGCCGTCGCTGCACTCGAGCGGCTTCGCGCCCGATCGCGAGCGGACGATCAAGACCGGCGTCGAGGTTCTGACGCTATCGGCTCTGGAATTGCTGGCAAAGCCGACGGTGCCATCTCGCTGAGCGGCGGGCACACCGTGCGCCAGGCCGGATCGCGCTTGCGACGGGCGAGCTAGCCCTCCAGCCACCCGGTGACATCGGCCCTCCGCGGTGCCGATTCTCTGGCGCGACGCTGATAAGTTTTGCGTTAGGAGGAGGCACGATGAAGACGAGGGCGCCTCCGCTGGCGAACATCATTACTCTCGGCGTTCGGAACTTCGACGCGCAACGAGATTTCTACCGGCGACTCGGCTGGCCGCAAGCGTTCGACTCGGACGACTTCGCGGTGTTCGAATTGCGAGGGGCATTACTGGCGCTGTTCTCCGTCGACAAGCTTGCCGCCGATGCCCACGTCCGGCCCGACCGGAGTCGCGGCGGGATCCACTTCAGCATCATCATCAGCGTCGAAAAACCCGAAGACGTCGACGAGTTGGCGGCCCGCGTCCGCGAGGCGGGCGGGAAACTGACGAAGGAGCCGGTCGATGCGGAGTTGTTTACCGGCCGCGACGCCTACTTCGCCGACCTGGAAGGCAACTTCTGGGAGATCGCTTGTGCCCCTTCGGACAATCCGGTCAGCGCTGCTTCGCGCCGCGCGGCTGGCCTTTCGCCTCGACGGCGGCGACGAAAGCCCGTCCGGAAGGCAGCGCGCGAAGGTAAAGCATCCGAAGTCGGGCGCCTCACGCCGCTGATCCGAGAGAAAAGCGCTCCAAGCTTCGTCGGCTGCAACCCTGCGGCGTGATCGCACCCGACCCAAAGCGTGTTGTGAACGGGCGCGTTCACGAGAGCACTCGATCGGACAAAGTCGCCCTTGTGCCATTGATCGCGACGCGGAGCATGCGGAGCATGCCACGCGTGCGGATATCGACCGCCGGCGCCGTCGCTTCTGCCTTGTCAGCGCTTGCCGCAGGGTGTGGCGGTGAGGCGATCGATCCGCTCGTCGCGTGCGGCGTGAACAGGTCATGCCCGGCCGGGTTCATCTGCGCATCGGACAACACGTGCTGGAAGCCGCCCGTGCCCCACGCACCGGGGGCGCCGACGAACGTGAACGCGAGGCGGACATTGCAAGGCGTCGCAGTTTCCTGGGACGCCGTGCCGGGCGCGACCGCATACGTCGTCGTGCGCGCCACGATCCCCCGCGGCGTGTTGACCTTCCCGGGCACCCCGGACACGTCGTTCGTCGATACTTCCGCCGTGCGCACGGAGAGGTATTCGTACAACGTGGCGGGGATCGGCCCCGGCGGCGCGGGGCCGACGTCACACACCGTTTTCGTCGACGCACTTCCGCCAGCCCCGCCGCCGCCGTCATCCGTGGGGGTGTTTCCAGGAGCGAGATTCATCACCGTCAGCTGGACCCGAACCGGAGATACCGCTGTGTTCCGTTCGACGACGACCGGGGGTCCGTACACGCAGATCGCCTTCGTGCCCGTCGGTTCCCCCGGGTTCTTCAGAGACAGCGCTCTTCCCGATGCCACCACCTACTTTTACGTCCTCCAGAGTTTCGCCTCGGACGGGTTCCCGGGCGGTCGGAGCCCGGAAGTGAGCGGGAAGACGGCCGTGCCGCCACCGTCGAACTTGACCGTCCAGGCCGTCCCCTCTTCCACGCGGTTCATCGTGTCGTGGGACCCGGTTCCGGGCGCGGATGGCTACTGTGTCAAGTTGTTCCAGCTCACGTGCTCTTTTCTCACGACGACCGCGACGACGTACGACACGGGGGAGCTCGGACCGCAGCTGGTGATCGACATCCGGGTAACTGCGGTGACCTTCATTCCGAACGCGGGCGGGCTCGTCCTCGAGAGCGTCGATGCCGGCCCCATACGTGTCAGCACACAGGTGCCGCCCGGATCCCCGGTGACCGTCCAATGACCATGCGAACGCCATCCGCACTCGTGGTTGCCGCCGCGCTCGCCGCCTGCGGCGGTAACGGCAACAACGTCGATGGTTCCTATCGGGGACAGTCGATCGATGTCTCGGACGCGGTGCTGTTCCCACCGGTCGTCGACAGCCAAGGCAGCTCGGTGTCGGTCGTCGTGCTCGAATCCGCGAGCGACGCTTGTACTCTCTTGCAGAGCCAGGCCGTGAACAACACCAGCACGGTCAGCATCGTTCTCGGCATCCAGACGCCGGACGGCCGGATCGCGCCGCCGACGGTCGCCGGAACGTATGAAATCGACGGCCCCCTTTTCCGCGATCCGGGCACGAAGCTCGCAGCGGTGGCCTTCAACGTGTTCGGTGGCTGCGGACCCGGGACGACCGCCAACGCCGTTTCGGGATCAGTCCATCTCACGCACGTCGCGACGGCTCCGGATGGCAATCCCCGCGGTATCGACGGAAGCTTCAACGCCAGATTCGATACCGGCGAGACCTTCTCCGGCGCGTTCCACGTCTCGCTTTGTCCATCCGCACGGCTCCTCGTCGGCATCTGCCGGTAATCGCGCCTGCCGTGCGCGGTGGGCGTGTCTATTGCACCGTCACCGTGGTGGACCCGCTCGGCGAGGCGCAGCCATTGTTCGTCTCGACCACCCGCAGCGTCAGTGTGCCCCGCGAGCCGGCGGCAAACTTGATCGAGCTCGTGCCCTGGCCCTTGGTGATCTTCCCGTTGGTGATGCTCCAGGCATACGTACTGCCGGCGTGACGCGCGGCCGACGCCACGTAGCCACCCTGGCCGCTGTTCACGGTCGCTGGCGCAGTGATGGTGGGTGTCGCGGTACCGCCGACCGTGACCGCAGCGTGCGCGCCGTTGGTGCTCTTCATTCCCCGCGTGCACGCGACCTGCAGCGAGGCGCTGAAGCTGCCGCCTTGCGTATAGGTGTGGCTCACGCTCGCGGCGCTGGTGGTGACCGGCGCGGTGCCGTCGCCAGGGTCGAACGTGTATGAGGCGATGGCGTCGCCCGAAGCGTCGAACGACTGCGAGCCGTCGAGCGTGACCGTCGCGGGAGAGCACTGCACGGTGTTGGGCGTAGCCTGGACCACGGCGATGACCGGGCCGTCGGGGCGGCAGAACGCATTGCCCTTGAGGGTGTAGCTGCCGTTCGAGGTTTGATCCACCGTCTCGAGCAGGCCGCCGCCGATGCCGGCCGGCTGCGCGCCGATGAGCAGGACGGTCTGTCCGAAGAACCCATTGAGCACGCTTCCCGCTCCGAGGGTGACCGTGAACGGCACGTCGGCGGATCCGATCCCCGGCTGGAAGGCGATCGGGTGCGAAGTGTCGATGACGATGACGATCTGGCTCGCCTTGGTGTCGAAGGTGCCCGTCACCGCGGGTGAGTCGCCCTGACCGAAGTCGGTGGTGCCGCCGGTGTAGCCGTAGCTGAACTCGCCGTTGGGGCGCGTGGCATCGTTCGTGTCGCCCTCGAAGAAGACGCTGCGCAGCGTGCCTTTATCGTCAGGGGCGGCGAAGCCGATCTTCCACTCGGCGTTGGGCGGGAGCGTGGGCGTCTGGGCGAGATTCGACACCTGGATGGTGAGGACGATCGACGACGTGCCGGCGGGCGAGGGGAACGGCTCGCCGACGCTCACCGAGACGATGTCGAGGCCCGCATTCGCCGGCGCGCCGCGCTGGTTGCCGGCCGGTGAAGTGCCGACGGCGACTCCCGGAAGCTTGCATGGATTTCCCGCAGGTGGCGCCGGGACGGCGACCAGCTCGCCGGCCTTGGCGCTGGTGCCCACCGCGTTGGTCGCGGTCACCTGGTAATAGTAGGTGGTGTTCGCCTGCACAGCGCTGTCCGCGAACGTCGTGCGCGCCGCGCCGATCGACGTGAGCAGCGTCTCGCCGCCCGGCGAGGTACCCCGCCAGATGTTGTAGGCAGTGATCGGCGAGCCGCCGTTGTCGGGAGCGTCCCAGGTCACGATCGCCTGGCCGGTCGCGGGATCGATCTGCGCCGTACGGAGCCGCGGAGCGCCGGGCGCCGTCTGCGCGGGGGGATCGAACGCGGCAATCATCCGCATGCCACCCGACTGCCGGGCGATGGCCGCCTTGTTGGCGAACGACTCGGGATACGGCGGACCGTGCGCGGTGAGCGAAGCAGGCGTGCAGTTCGCCGATTCGAGGCAGCCCTTGGCGAACGCGACCTCGACGCGGCCTTGCGAATCGATGTGCATGTCGTTGAAGTCGAGCAGGTTCCTGCACGGGTTCGATCCGCCGCCGGTCCAGATGCAGCCCAGCTGCACCGGATCGCCCGGCGTCGTGTCGACCGTGGTCCAGGTGTTTCCGCTGTCATACGTCGTCGCGACGTAGAGGTCCCAGGCGCCGCGGAATCCGGGTTGCGTCGAGTCTCCCGCGGTGGTGGTGCCGACGAATCCGACCGCAGCGCGGCCCGGGTCGCCGGCGGTTGCGACGACGAAGTTCGCGTTCTCGATGCTGAACGCCGCGCCGACGTTGAAGGGCGCGCCCCAGGTCTGCGCGCCGTCGTGCGAGACCGCCACCCAGGGCTGGTGTGTGTTGCCGTCGAGCCAGATGAAGTAGAGCGTGCCGGCGCTGTCGATGGCGATCGAGGGATCGAGGTTGGCGGCGTCGGTGCTGCTGGGGATGGCCGAGAAGCTCCAGGTGAGGCCGTTGTCGCGCGAATACGCGAGTCCCGGTCCCGCCGAGCACGAGCCCGAGGGAACGTAGACCGCGCCGTCCGGCCCGACCTTGACGTGGCCGTGGATACTGCCGTTCGCGGCGCACTGGCCCGTCTGGTAGATGGGCACTCCCGGCCCGAAGGTCGCGCCGCCGTCGTCGCTGCGCGAGCATTGCGCTTCCGGCGCGATGTCCTGGCCACAGTAGTAGACCGCGTGCGGATAGACCGGTCCGGGGTTCGGCAGGGGCGAGGCGTACGGTCCGCTGCCGAGCGTCTCGTGATCCGGCGCGCCGGGGATGCCGCCGCCCTGCGCCGGGGTCCACGTCTGGCCGTCGTCGTCCGAGAAGGCCATGAAGCTGTTGCCCTCGAAGCCGATGAGGTCGAGGGAGAAAACGCGGCCGGTGCTCGGGTCGACGTGACCGATCGGATCCGACAGCACGAACTGCTGCACGAGCGGCGTGGAGACGTCCTCCCAGAGGTGGCCGGCGGGAGACGAGACGTCGTCGAAGCTGACCCGCAGCGTATTGGGTCCCGACTGGAAGAAGGTGACGCCGCCCTGGTTGACGGTGCCGTGCCTCAGCGAGGGGACCTTCACCACCTGGTCGATGCCGATCGACGGCTCCCCGGCGTTGTCGCCGAGGCCCGCGGGGGAGAGATAAGTCTGGAAGCGCGCGGCCTGCGGATTGGGCGGAGGAACTGGCGGTACCGCCGGCTTGGGCACGAACGAAGCCGTCGCGGTGTAGCTGAATCCCTGCGGGTTGAACGGCACCACCTGCACGACGAACTGCGTTCCGTCGGGCGGAATCTGCAGCGTCACCCGGCGCGGAGTGGAGTTGCCCGAGAAGGCCGTCCCGACCACGTTTCCGGCCGAATCGTAGACGAGCAAGTCGAACTCGCTCTGGTCGGCGGGGTTGTTCGGGTCGGGCCAGGTGACGATGATCTGCAGCACGCTGTTCGCCGGCGCGCCCGATCCGTTCACCGTCAGGTTGAAGAAGTCGCACTGGTTCGTGTTGAGGATGTTTCCGGGCAGCGAGGGCAGGGCGATGCAGGTGGGCGTGTTCACGCCCGCGCCGATCAGACCCGTCAGGCTCGTCACTTGCTGGGAAAGATTGGGGACGAAGAACGGGCCGTCCGTGAACGTCACCTTCGGGTTGGCCGCCGAGAGCGTTCCCGCGCCGACGTTGGTGCCATACGGCGGCGACCCCAAGGTCTGCGCCACCACCAGCACGGGCAGGGAGAGGACGACCAGCAAGAGTCCGAAAAGGACACTGCGCTTCGAAATTCGCACGCGGTACCTCGCACCGAAACGCGCCGGCGATCGGTTGTGGTGGGATCGATTTGCGGTCTTGCGCAAGCGTACGATTAGCGATGGAAGCCGCCGGTGAGAACTGGCTTCGATCGCGGAGCGTCGGCGTGCGAACAGGTCGGTGCGCGAAAGTGTGTCGAACTTTCGTCAATCCCGTCGCTGCTGGCTCGAAAGAACCCCTCAAGCGATTCGTGGCGGCGGGGCGAAATCTTCGCGCCGGATGGCCGACAACGCGGCCATCCTTTGTAACCCCTTCGCTCCGTGCCACACTGCAACGCCTCAGAGGCATCCATGCGGAGTGCAGTCGGCATCCTCCTCGTCGCTCTTCTCGCAAGCGGCAGCGCCACCGCGGCGGAACCCTGGGATGCGCCACCACTCGAGGGCGACCCGCGCGCGATCGCCGCTGCAGCCGCGGCGCTGACGCCGCCGCCCGGCGCCGACGCCGATGTGCTGCTCGAGGAGCACGAGATTCGCATCGACGGCGACGGCCGCCGGACGATGAGCCATCACCTCATCGTCCGCGTGCTGAGCGACATCGGAGTCACCCAGTGGGGCACCTTCGGCGCCTGGTACACCCCCTGGAGAATGCAGCGGCCATTGCTCCGCGCTCGCTCCATCTCGCCGGCGGGTGAGGTCAACTCGCTGGATTCCGCCACGCTCGTCGTCGCGCCCGCGAAGCCCGGAAGCCCGATCGAGTTCGACGATGCGCGCGTCCTGCGCGGCCCGGTTCCCGGCGTTCGGCAGCGGAGCATCGTCGAGACGCTTGCCGTGACGACGGAGACTGCCCCGGTCCTGTCCGCCAGCCCCACGGGGCTCCTCTGGCTGGGCGGAGCCGCCCCTCGCCGGCGCATTCGCGCCTCGGTCGAGGCGACCGGGGGCGTGCCCTTGCGCGCGCGGCTTGCGGGAACGCCCGTCCCCCTTCGATCCTCGTCGCAGGCGGGAAAGACACGATTCGAAGTCGAGCTCGAAAGCGTGCCCGGCGAAACGGGAGTCGGAGAGAAGGACCTTCCGCCCGACGCCCTTCCGAGGCCGCAGCTGCGTTACTCCGCGGCGAAGTCCTGGAACGACGTCGCCGCCTCCTACGCTGCCATCGTCGACGCGCAGCTCGCCGGTTCCGATTTGCGTCCACGAGCGAAAGCGCTGGCGCTCACGGCGGCGTCGCGCGAAGAGGCCGTGCGCCGTGCGTACATAGAGGTCCGGAAGAGCGTTCGCTACACTGCCGTCGAGCTCGGGTCGTCGGCGATCGTCCCTCGCGCTCCGGACGAGACGCTGCGCCGCGGATACGGCGACTGCAAGGACCTCTCCACACTGCTCGTGGGCCTGCTCCGGGCAGCCGGGATCGAATCGTACGTCGCCCTGATCAGCGCGGCATCCGCGCCGGTCGCGGAGGAGCTGCCCGGATTCCAGTTCGATCACGCCATCGTCTACGTGCCGGGCAATCCAGCCATCTGGGTGGATCCCACGGTAGACGGCGATGGCTCGCTCCCTCCCTCGGATCAGGACCGCGCGGCCCTCGTCGCACAGCCTCGAACGCGAGACCTGCTGCGGACGCCGGACACGAGCCGAGACAATCTCACCCGCAGCGTCGCGCGCATCGAGCTTGCCGAGAGCGGACCCGCGCGCCTCACGCAGACGTTCGAGACCCACGGCGCGCCCGACATCGTCAACCACGTGCTCCTGGGCGATGCCCAACGCGCGAAGTCGCTGGGCGAGTTCTTTCGCAAGCGGCTGCACGCGAGCGCCCTCAAGCGGTTCGAAGTGCACGCCGAGCCCGGCAGCCTCGCTCGAAGCGAGTGGGAGTTCGAGAAGGTGGGCGCCTTCATGACTGCGTCCGGTCACGCCGAGACGCGGCTCGACCTCGCCGAGATGGTCCTGGCAGTCCCGGAATCGCTGCGCCTCGCGGATACCTCACCACGCCGGTTCGACGTCTACCTGCGGGTACCGGTCCTGATCGAGCTCCAGTATCGATTCCAGCTTCCCGCTCACTGGTCAGCCCGCCCGCTACCGGAAGGGCGGACGGTGCAGCTCGGACCCGTTCCGTTACGCGAGGAACTGTCAGCCTCGCCCGGGGAGGTCGTCGCCACCTTCACGCTCGATCTGCGCCGGCGCCGCTTCTCGCCCCAGGAGGCGACCGCGTTTCGCGAGGCGCTTCGGACCCTGCAGCCCATCTTGCTACGCTTCGACTCCCGAGCCGGCGCGGAGGCCGCCGCCGGGCGCCTGAGATCGGCCATCGAGGAGCACCGTTCGCTCATCGCGCTGCACCCGTCGGAGGCGGTGCACCATGCCGAGCTGTCGTTCGCGCTCCTCTCGGCAGGCGCGGGAGAGGAGGCGCGCGCGGAGGCGCGGCGGGCGGTCGAGCTGGAGCCGGCGTCCGCGTTCGCGCACCTCGCCGCCGGGTGGGCGTTCGATCACGACGGCCTCGGACGACTGCGCCGGAGGGGATTCGATCAGGGCACAGCGATCGCGGAGTACCGGAAGGGCAAAGAGCTGGATCCGGACAACTACGACGTCCGCCGCCACCTGGCCGCGACGCTCGAGCTCGACGCGACCGGCGTACGCTTCGGGAGCGGAGCGGCGCTGGACGCGGCGGCGTCCGAATACCAGGCGATCCGCAAGGACCTCGGTCGCCGGGACCTGGACGACCGGTACCTGGCCGTGCAGCTCCAGCGGGAGCAGTTCGACGCGGTGCTTCGGTTCGCCGGCGAAACCAAGGAGACCGCGGCGAGGGACGCTGCCGTGATCGCCGCGATCGCGGCCCAGCGCGGCGCGACCGCGGCGCTCGAGGAGCTGGCTCGCCGCGCGGGAACCGTCCAGCGGCGGACGGAGTGCGCGGAGATCGCCGCGCGCGCGCTCCTCGCCTTGCGGCGCCATGCGCTCGCGGCGGAGCTGTACTCGGCCGCCAGCGAAGGCTCGTCGAATGCGGAGCGGCTCCAGCGGATCGCCGATCTATTGCGCAAGACGCACCGGCGCGAGGAGCACAAGCTGGATACCGCTTCCGCCGCGGACGTGGTGCGGAGCGCGCTCGTCCTGGCGCTCGAGCCGCAACCGGCTCCTGCCCGCCTCGACGATCTGGTCGCGGCCGTTGCCCGCAAGGCGCTGCGCGACGAGCACACCTTTCAACGCGTCGGCGCCCGGATCGCGGCGATGCATCGGCAGATGGGCCTTGTCGACGTGCCCACCGCGGCGGCGCAGGACTTGCTCCTCGCCGAGCTGGACACGACGGCGGAGGGCGATTCCAACGAGGGCTTCCGGGTGACGGCGCGGGCTGGCGCGGGCGCCGCCGCCGTGTCCCTGACCGCCTTTCTCGCCATCGAGGACGGGCGGCCGCGCGTGCTTTGCATCGACACCTGCGGGCTTCTCATCGGTGAGCATGTTCTTTCGCTCGCGGACGCGGGAAGGCTGTCCGCCGCGGCGCGCTTCTTGACCTGGCAGCGGACGCGCTTCGACCCGGCGGCGCGTGATCAAGAGTTGAGCGCGGCTCGCGCTTACGAGGCGCTCTGGGCAATGCGCTCCATCGGCCCGCGAGATCCTTTGCAAGGCCGCGCGCAGGCGCGCGCTCTCGCCTCGGTGCTGGTCGTCGCGAGGGAGGAACGCGCGCGAGCCGCCGCAGCGGCGCTCGAAGCAGCCCTCGACGGGGTGGACGCACGGCACAAGCCCGCGGTGCAGTCGGCGATCGTTCGCGCCCTCGCGACCGCGAAGGACGCGCAAGCGGCGCTGGGCGCCCTGGACGTCGTCGCACGCGCACTGCCCCGCTCAGCTGCCGTCTACCGGTTGCGGGCCGACGTCCTCTCGCGGTTCGAGCGATGGCCCGACGTCACGCGAGAAGCATCGGAGCGGCTCGCCAGCCATCCCGACGACCCGGACGCGCTCGGCCATCTCGCCCAGGCGATGGAGGCAGTGGGCGATCTCGAGGGCGCGTCCCGCCTTTGGGACAAGCGCGCGGCGGGGAGCAACCCGGGTAGCGCGCTGAACAACGCCGCCTGGAATGCGCTCGTGCGAAACCAGGCCGGCGAAGCCGAGGTGGCGAAGGCGAGGCGCGCCGTCGATCTGGATCAAAGACCGGTCCGGACCCACCAGCACACCCTCGCTGCGTTGCAGGCGCTCACGGGGCACGTGAACGAAGCGCGCCAGACTTTGTTCCGGTGGGTCGACGTGAAGGAGGCCGACGAGCTGGACGAGTCCGAATGGCTTCTCGCCGGACTCGTCGCGGAGGGAGACGGTCTTCCTCGCACCGCGCTTGGTGCCTACGCGCACATCGCTTCTCCGCCGCTGCCGCGTCCGCTCTCGACCGCGGTCGTGGCACGACAGCGGGAGAAGGCACTGAACGGCGCCGGTCCGACACCACGGCCTTGACGCACTCCGCGTGGCACCCTGATGTCGACAACACTGCAGGAGCGGGTGAGACTCCTCGATCTTTCGCGCGCCTCGTCGAAACTACGGCGCCATGCTCATCGCCCTCGCATTGGCTGCGGCACAGTCGTGTCCCGGCGACCTCGAGCCGTGGCGCAGATTGCTCGGCGCCGAATGGATCGACTGCCACGCGGTCGCCGACCTCACCACGACGAACAATCCGTACACCGATCCGCAGTCGCTCACCGGCATGGGCTTTCCGCCACCCGGCTCCGGCACGCTGAACTCGAAGTACACGAACCCCACTTCGCCGCCGGTGCGCGGTATCCAGATCGACGGCTACTTCCCGGACTCCTGCAACGCGTTCCAACCGGAGCCGGCGCTGACGGCGAAAGACGGCTCGCCGTTCATTCCAGGCTGCACGCCGCCCGTCGTCCCGGGACAGACTTGCACGACGGGGTGCCACCACGACGCGCAGTTCGTGATTCGAATCCCCGACACGTGGGACGGACACCTGCTCACCGCGGGCACGCCAGGGATCCGCGATGCGTTCTCTAGCGACTTCATCCTCGGCGACTATGCGCTCGAAAAGGGCTGGGCCTATGTCTCGCAGGATAAAGGCAACATGGGCGCGAACTTCTTCCGCAGCGGCAGCGACGAGGCCGGCGCGACGGGCACGCCGTGGGAGCCGGGCGCCGCGATCCACGAGTGGACCGCGCGCATCCGCCAGGCCACCGCGGCCACGAAAGCGCTGCTCGGCGCGCTCGCGCCGCAGTATGGCGTGACGCTTGGCAGGAGCTACGTCGCCGGCATCTCCAACGGGGGTTATCAGACACGCCGGGCCATCGAGACGGACTTCAAGCACCAGCAGCTCTACGACGGCGGCGTCGACTGGGAGGGCACGTTGTTCCTCGGCCAGCTTCCCGCCGGGATCCAGACCCAGACCGCGACGACCGGTTTCAACCTCTTCACGTATCTGCCGACCGCGCTTCTCAACTACCCCGGCGACGTGCTCGGCTTGCCGTCGAGCGTCGCGGCGCTGCAGGCGGTGGGCTTCAACCCACAGTCGCAGCCGCTCTGGGCATATCACTGGGGCATCTACTGGGGCCTGACGCAGAAGATCTATCGCCTCGAATTCGACCCCGAATACACCGGCTACACGTGCTCCGACATGCTCGGCGCCGGCCCTTCCTGCGTCTCGCCGCCGGCGCTCACCGTACCGCCGACGGATCCCGACGCTCTCTACGACTACCGGGCGCGCATCGTGCAGAACCCCGCCATCCTCGCGCGCATCGCCCCCGTCGAGAACACCGGCAATCTGCAGCGCCCGCTCATCACGCTGCACGGCGATCAGGACTCGCTGCTACCCATCGCCACGGACTCCGACCTCTACGCGCAGCTCGTAGCGCGCGCGCGCAAGAGCGCGAGGCACCGCTATTACGTCGTGCAGGGCGGTAACCACGTCGACCCCCAGTACGACGACCATGCCGGCGTCGACTCCTATGGCGACACCGTACTGCGGCCGATGCTTCCGTGCGTGCGCGCCGCGCTCGACGCGCTCGCCGCCTGGGTCGAGGGCGAGGTCCCTCCGCCACCGAGCCACACCATTCCGCGGCCCAAGGGCGCGAGCCCTGCGCAGCTCGCGAACCAGTGCAGCTTGCAGTGACGGCGCCGCTCGCGCCGCGCCATCAAGGCGCTCTTGCGCCGATGAGCCGCGAAGGAGAATGCACGTTGCTCCTCAGACGAAGCCGGCCACGCCGACGGCGGCGCCGGCAGCGATCAACCAGATCGGATTGACCTTCGTCCGGAAGACGATCGCCGCCGCGAGGAGCGCGAGCGTCGCCCCGCGAAAGTCCCAGCTGCCACTGCCGCGCAGCAGGATCCATCCCGTGGCGAACACCAGTCCGACGGAAATGGGAACGAGGCCCTTGCCGATTGCGCGCGCGAGAGGACCCGGAGCACGGTTGGCCGAGGCGCGGACCATGGCGACGCTGAGGAGGGTGGGCGGCCCGAGGATCGCCAAGGTCGCCGCGGCAGCTCCGGCCCAGCCCGCGACCTCCCATCCGACGAGGGTGATGTAGAGGAAGTTCGGGCCGGGCGCCGCCTGGGCGAGCGCAAATGCTGCCGAGAACTGCTCGGCAGTGATCCAGTGATGCGAGTCGACGACGTAGCGCTGCATCTCGGGCGCGACCATCACGACGCCGCCGCCGATGGCCATCAGCGAGAGCAGCGCGAAGTGCAGGAACATCGGCGCGACGACGCTCCAGACCGGTGCGTCGCCGGAGTCCGGGATCACCAGTGCTCCCTCCAGGCCAGCAGGATTCCGATCGGGCCGACGAACGCGATCACCGCGAACAGCGGAAAGCGCATCAGCCCGACGCCCAGGAAGGCGACGACGGAAAGAGAGACCGGCACGGCGTGCCGTGGGACGGCCCGGGACATCTTCATGGCGGTGGCGAGGACCAGCCCGGCGACGACCGCGGACATTCCCGTCAGCGCCCTGTGCACGGGCGGAAGCGCGCCGAATTCGTGCCAGGCGACGCCGAGGCCGAGCACGATGGCCGTCGGCAGCGCGATCATTCCGCCGAGAGCCATCGCGGATCCGCCGATGCCGGCGGAGCGGTATCCGAACATCACCGACAGGTTGCAGATCGTCGGACCCGGCATCACCTGGCTCGCCGCGAGGAGCTTCGTGAAATCCTCGGGAGTGAGCCAGCGGCGCCGCTCCACCAGGTGGCGGTACGCGAACGGCAGGACGCCGCCGAATCCCGACAGCGCCATCTCCGAGAACGCGAGGAACAGCGTCAATGGAGAGATCTTCGGCGGCACAGGCGGATTCTATGCTGGAGAAGGCTACCCCTGCCCCGTCCTTGCGAGCGAGCGCCTGCTACCAGGGACGCAGATCGGGCTTGCAGGGCACACCGGGACCGGAAGCGCCAACTTCAGCACGTGACCGGCAACCGGAATCGCATTGCGCTTCTGCTCGTGCTTCTGCTCGTCGGGGCAGCGGGCGTGCTCTGGTGGGCAGACTCGCGCCGCCTGGCGACCGCAAACCAATCGGTAGCCCATACGCAGGAGGTGAGCCGGCAAATCGAGTTGCTCGCCGGAAACCTCACGGAGATGGAGAGCAACGCGCGCGGCTTCGTGCTCGGCGGCGACGCGCGGCTGCTCCGCGACGCCCGGCGGGCGGATGAGGATGCGCGTTCCGGCGTCGCCAGCGTGGTGCGGCTCACCGCCGACAATGCCCGGCAGCAGCAGCTCGGGTCGATGCTCAGGGGCGCCATCGACGAGAAGATCGCCTTCAACGAGAGCATCCTCCGCGCGCGGGAGACGCTGGGCCAAGGAGCGGCCGCCGCGCTGGTCGCCAGCGGAGGCGGCATCGACCGGATGGAGCGCGTCCATTCCATCCTCGACCAGATGCGGTCCGAGGAGCAGCGGCTCCTCGGCGAACGGACCGCGGCGCTCGACGGGCTCCGGCAACGCGGGTTCGTCCTCGGCGCCGTCCTCATCGCGTTGATCGCGGTGGCGCTGTTGACGCTCCTGGCGTTCGCGCGCGCCGATAGCCTCGCGCGACGCCGTGCCGCCGACGAGACGCGGCTTTCCGATGAGCGCTTCCGGCTCCTGCTCGGCGCCGTCCGCGACTATGCCATCATCATGCTCGACCCGCAGGGCCGGGTAGAGAGCTGGAACGGCGCCGCCGAGCGGATCTTCGGCTACACCGCCGCGGAGATCGTGGGCCAGCACGTCTCGCGCTTCTTGCCTGCCGGCATGGCACCCGACGCAGAGCTGGTGGCCGCCGAGCGTGAGCGTTTCGAGGAGGAGGCGCTGCGCGTCCGCAAGAGCGGCGAGACCTTCTGGGCCGACGTGGTCGTCACCGGCATCCGCGACCGCGAGGGGAAGCTGCGCGGGTTCGCCAAGGTGGTCCGCGACGTCACCGAGCGCAAGCTGCTCGACGACGAGCTGCGGGAGAACCGCGCCCGGCTGGCGCAGTCGAACCGGGAGCTGCAGGACTTCGCCATGGTCGCCTCCCACGACCTGCAGGAGCCGCTCCGGAAGGTGCAGATGTTCGGCGACAAGCTGCGCCGCCGCTACGCCGCCGAGCTCGGCGACGAGGGCCGCGACTGGCTTCTGCGGATGACGAACGCAGCAACGCGCGGGCAATCCCTCATCCAGGGGCTGCTCGCCTTCTCGCGCGTGACCACCAAGGCGCAACCCAAGATTTCGGTCGATCTGGAACAGACCACGCGCGAGGTAGTCGGCGATCTCGAGGCCCGCATCGCCGACGCGGGTGGCCGCGTGGAGATCGGCGCGCTGCCGACCGTCCAGGCCGACCCGCTGCAGATGCGCCAGCTCATGCAGAACCTGATCGGCAACGCGCTCAAGTTCCGCAGGCCGGACGAGCCGCCGGTGGTCCGCGTCGAAGGAGAACCTTCGAACGGCGAGGTGCACATCGCGGTGTCGGACAACGGCATCGGATTCGACCAGAAATACGTGGACCGCATCTTCAAGCTGTTCCAGCGGCTGCACGAGCGCGGCGCTTACGAGGGCTCGGGCATGGGTCTCGCCATCTGCCGCAAGATCGTCGAGCGCCACGGCGGCCACATCACTGCGCAGAGCGAGCCTGGGCGTGGCACCACCTTCCTTATCGATCTCCCCGCAGGCCAGTGAGGAAACCATGACTCCCAAGCCACTCACCATCCTGATGGCCGACGACGACGAAGACGACCGGATGAGCACGCGGGAGGCGTTCCAGGAGCACCATCTGGTGAACGATTTCCACACCGTCAACGACGGCGAGGAGCTTATGGAGTTCCTGCATCGCCGCGGGAAGTACAAGAGCGCGCCTCGGCCCGGCCTCATCCTGCTCGACCTCAACATGCCGCGAAAGGACGGGCGCGAAGCGCTGCGCGAGATCAAGAGCGATCCGCAGCTCCGCTCGATCCCGGTGGTGATCCTGACCACCTCGCGCGAGGAGGAGGACATCCTGAAGACGTACGACCTGGGAGCGAACTCGTTCGTCGCAAAGCCGGTCGGATTCGAGTCCCTGGTCCAGCTGGTGAGCACGATGACGCGGTACTGGTTCCAGCTCGTCGAGTTACCCCCGCAGGAAGCCATGCATGGCTGAAGACGCTGCCGTCCGCGTGCTGCTCGTCGACGACGACGAGGACGAGTTCATCGTCACCCGCGATCTCTTCCGGGAGATCGGAAACGGATACGAGCTCTCGTGGGCGCGCAGCTACGAGGACGGAATCGCGGAGATCTCGCGCTGCGATTGGGACGCGTTCCTGTTCGACTACCACCTCGGCGCGCGCACCGGCGTGGACCTGCTCCGCGAGGTGAAGTCGATGGGATGCCGTTCGCCGATCCTGATCCTCACCGGGGCGGGTGATCGCGCGGTGGATCTGGAGGCGATGCAGGCCGGCGCGGCAGACTACCTCGACAAGGGACAGCTCACGGCGGCGATGCTCGAGCGATCGATCCGGTACGCTCTCGAGCGCCGGCGCGCCGAGGAGCGGCAGCGCGACAGCGACCACAATGTGGCGGCGCTCGAGGTCATCGAGGCGCAATTGCAGGAGGCGGTGCGGACGCGCGACGAGTTCCTCTCCATCGCCTCGCACGAGCTGAAGACGCCGCTCACTTCGCTGAGCCTGCAGATCGATCAACTGCGCCGGAAGCTCCGCGGCGGGCACCTCGATCCGTCGACTCCCGCGCTGCTGGAGGCGGCGAAGCGGCAGATGGTGCGCTTGAATGACCTGATCGAACAGTTGCTCGACGTCTCGCGCATCGCCACCCGCCGGCTGACCGTGCACTCGGACGACGCCGATCTGGCGGAGATCGCGCGCGACATTTGCGAGCGCTTCCGGCCGCAGGCCGAGGCGGCGCGTTCGCCGCTCGAAGTGCAAGCGGACAATCCGGTGCCCGGGCGCTGGGACCGGTTGCGCATCGAGCAGGTCCTCGGAAACCTCCTCTCCAACGCGATCAAGTACGGTCGCGGCAAGCCGATCTCGGTGGGCGTGACCGCTGCCGAGGGCATGGGACGCTTGGCGGTGCACGACGAAGGGATCGGCATCGCGCACGGCGACCTGTCGCGCATCTTCGGGCGCTTCGAGCGTGCGGTGTCCTCGCGCCACTACGGCGGCCTCGGGCTCGGGCTCTACATCGCGCACGAGGTCGTCGAGGCGCACGGCGGCAGCATCCTGGTGCAGTCGGAGCCAGGGCGGGGATCGACCTTCACGGTGCTCTTGCCGTTGCAGGGGGCGCACGCCGCACCCGATGCGACGGCGCAAGCGTCTTAGGCATTGCGGTCTGCGGTTTCTCGGGTCTCCGGGAGAGCTCGCGAACGCCCCGGGCGCCGCTGCGTTCCTTCACGGCCGCTTGGTGGGGCTCACGGTCATCTTGGGATCACGCACCACCACGCCTCCGAGGACCTCGTCGATCTTCTTCAGGATTGCGGCGTCCAGCTTCACCCCGGATGCCTTCGCGTTGTCGTGGACCTGCTCCGGTCGCGAAGCGCCGACGATCGCTGACGACACGTTGGGGTTGTGCAACACCCACGCGACGGCGAGCTGGGCCATGGAGAGCCCCGTCTCCCGCGCGATCGGCTTCAGCTTCTGCACCCGGGTGAGCACGTCGTCGGTGAGGAGGCGCGCGATGAACTGCGAGCCCCGTTCGTCGGTGGCGCGGCTTCCTGCCGGCGGCGGTTGGCCAGGAAGATACTTCCCGGTGAGCACACCTTGCGCGATCGGGGACCAGACGATCTGGCCGATGCCGAGCCTCTCGCACATGGGGATGACCTCCGCTTCGATCACCCTCCACAGCATCGAGTACTGGGGCTGGTTGCTCACCAACGGCACTTTCAGCTCGCGTGCCAGCGCCGCCGCGCGCCCGATCTGCTCCGCCGTCCACTCCGAGAGCCCGATGTAGAGGACCTTCCCTTGGCGGACGAGGTCGGCGAAGGCGAGCATCGTCTCTTCGAGCGGGGTTTCCACGTCGTAGCGGTGTGCCTGGTAGAGGTCGACGTAGTCGGTGCGCAGGCGGCGCAGGCTCCCGTGGAGGGCCTCGAAGACGTGCTTGCGCGACAGACCGCGGTCGTTGGGTCCGGGACCAACGGGCCAATACAGCTTGGTGCAGATCTCCAGGCCCTGGCGCCGCTCGTGGGCGAGCGCCTCCCCCAGCACCTCCTCTGCGCGGGTGCCGGCGTAGACGTCCGCGGTGTCGAAGCTGGTGATGCCCTCTTCGAGCGCCGCCCGCACGCAGGCGATGGCCGCGTCCTTCTCCACCTGGGAGCCATGGGTGATCCAGTTGCCGTACGAAATTTCGCTCACCAGAAGGCCGCTCTGGCCGAGATGCCGGTGGTTCATGGCTCTTACTCCGCACGCCGTGGTCGCAGCAGGGTGTAGCCATACCAGGACGGCACGACGGAGTGGCGGAGTTCCGGACGCTCCAGCACCCGGCACCCAGGCGGCCAAAGCGCTACGCCACTTGCTTAGCAAGCACATATTTATCGAATCTGACGAGTTCGTACTATCGATCCATGAGTAATCCATGGCAGGAAGGGAACTGAACTGGACGGCAGTATCTGGGAGAGGACGGGTTGCACAGCCGCGCGGGCGAGACTGCGTACTACCTGAACAGCAAGTTCCGCGTCTGGTCCTCCTCGCCAGGGGCGTCCGCTTTCCCGCGGGAACCTGGATCCGGGTCGCAGACAGCAAGCTGGCTCCTTGGGAGGTGGAACCCTTGGTGATGGACCTGTTTGCCACGTTGAGACACAGGCCCCTGCCGTTCACGGTGCTCCTCACCGACTTCGACGTGGACGAATTCGAAACCGGCTGACGACCGGTTCAACTCACGCTCTCGGCGCTGTAGCGCGCGAGCAAGCCGGTACGCGCCGCTCGCCGATAGACGCGTGTGAAGAGCCATCCCGCTCCGATCAGCCCGGTGACCGCGAGGGCGCCGCCCGTCGCCAGGTCGGTCAGCGAAGGCCTCGACCCCTGCGCGACGGCGCGCGCCGCTTCGAAGACATAGGAGGGAGGCAGGGCGCGTCCGATCGCCTGCATCCACCCGGGTAATGTGGAGAGCGGATAGAAGACCGCGGCAAAGGGCGTGAGCAGCGCGGGAATGGGCCAGATGAGCCATTCTGCCGCGGGTCCGAGCCGAAGCACGATCGCGGTGCCGAGGATGCCGAGCGCGATGCCGAAGACGAAGAGGATTGCGAGGAATCCCGCGAGTGCCGCGCCGTAGACGGCCAGCGACAATCCGAAGGCGGCGTGCGCCACCGCGATCATCACCAGGAGCCCGACCAGGCTGGTCGCTATGCTGGTGGTAACCAGGCCGATTACGTACTCGGCGATGGTGAGCGGCGTGGCAAAGTAGTTGAGGAAATTACGCGACCACACGTCTTCGAAGAAGGCCATCGTCACGCCGTGCATCACGCGGGTGAGGTAGTCCCAGAGCAACACGGCGCCGAGCAGCGTGGCGACGAAATCGAGGCGAGCGGCCGAGACGCGGTCGAGGAACCGGGTGATGAAGCCCCAGAGGACGACGTCGATCGCCACCCAGGCGAAGAGCGGGACGATGCGCGCCGGGCTGCCGCTCAGGAGGTAGTACTGGCGCACGACGATGGCGGCGATGCGATGCGGTCGCACTCAGGCGCCCTCGAGCGAGAGAGGCTCGCGGGCGACCGCGATGAAGAGATCTTCCAGCGTGGCCTTCCCGTGCTGGCCGGGCAGCACGCGCGGATCTCCGTCGAGGAGGACGCGTCCGCGGGAGAGGAAGAGGACGCGGTCGCACACCTCCTGGACCTCCTGCATGTTGTGCGAGGTCCAGAGGACGCCGGCCTGGGTCTCTCGCACCATGGTGCGGATGCGGTTGCGAACGTCGCGGGCGCTGGCCGGATCGAGCGACGCGGTGGGCTCGTCGAGCAGGAGCAGGTGGGGCCGGTTGAGCATCGCCTTCGCCAGCGCTACCCGGGTCTGTTCGCCGGACGAGAGGACGCCCAGCTTCGCGTCGCGGAAGCGCACGAGGTCGAACTGCCCGAGGACCTCGTCGATGCGCAATCGCAGGTCGCGGACGCCGTAGAGCAGACCGAAGACGCGCAGGTTCTCCACCACCGTGAGATTGCCCGGAAGGGGCGTGTACACGGCGGCGAAGTTGGTGCGCTCGAGCGCCCGCGAGCGCTGGCGGCGCAGATCGACCGCGCCGATGCGGATGCTTCCCGAGGTCGGCTCGAGGACGCCGAGCACCATGTTGATGGTGGTAGTCTTTCCGGCGCCGTTCGGTCCGAGGAGGCCGACGATCTCGTTCTCGCGCACCTCGAACGAGATGCAATCGACGGCCACCGTTTCGCGGTAGCTCTTGCAGAGCTCGCGGATGGCAAGCACGGGCGGGGGCGGCAGGCGCGCGTCGGCATAGACCCAGGCCTGTTTCCCGGAAGCGAGCGTCGTAGAAACCCGTTTGTAGCCTGCGGGCTCGTACCGGTCGGCTTTCAGCAGCTCTTCGTGGGAAACCTCGAACGCCGTACCGGCCACGCGGCTTTCGTTCCTTCCGGTGAACTTCACCACCGCGTGGTCGCTCTTGCCGCTCGCCGCCACGAAGGCCGGATCCTCGACCCGCAACGACGACTGCTCGAATCCGACCAGCTCGTCGGGGTGCCCCTTCAGCCGTCTTCCGAAGGTGGACAGCTGGACGTCTTCCTCCCGCAGCGTGCCGTAGGAGAAGAGCAGGGGCATACTGGGACTGATGCTTCAACTCCGGCCCAATTGCGAGTGCTGCGATCGCGACCTGCCTGCCGGCAGCGCCGACGCGTTCATCTGTTCCTTCGAGTGCACCTTCTGCCGTTCCTGTGCGCGCGACGTACTCGCGGGGAAGTGCCCCAATTGCGTCGGCGAGTTGGTGGCCCGGCCGCGCAGGCCCGCTACGAGTCTCGCAAAGCATCCTCCATCGACCGAGCGCGTTCTGAAGCCCGGCGGATGCGCGAAGGCCGGCTAGCGCGCCGCGCGCGGCGCCGGGCGCCAGAAGACCGCCGGAACGATGGTCACACCCACGAAGAGGCTGAACGAGCGCGTGTCGCGGAACAGCGCCAGATCGGCCCCTTGATCGAGCACGAGCCAGGGCACGGGCGTCTCGCTCACCGCGAAAAGCACTCCGGCATCGCGCGCAGCTATCGGAGACGCGTCGGAGAAGGCGTATCCCTCGGCCATCACCTGGAAGGTCGGAAGAAGGTTCATCGTCAAGGCGGTGGCCTCCAAGACCTGGACGATCGGATCGTCGACCCGCCAGACGTTGAGGCCGGCATTCGAATCCAGGTGGACGGGGCCGAGGTCCTTCGTGACGTACAAAGTCAGGAGCGCATCGTAGGTGCGCAGGTATCCTGCACGCCGGAAGGTGGGGATGCTCGCCTGGGCGGAGATGGCCAGCGACGGCCACGATTCGCCCTGGTCGTGGAGATGGAGCTTGGGGCCGATGACGACGTCGTCGAGGTAGCTCGCCGGCGTTTTTCCGCGGAGCACGGTGTAGCCGTTCGTGCCGACCTGCCATTGCAGCTCGTCGAGCAACGTCAGCTTGAAGAGCACCGGAAAGGTCCATTGGCTGGTATTCGCCGGGAGGCGCCGATAGAGCGCGCCGCTCTCGATCTCGAACGTGCCGGGAGGGACGAAGTCCGCGGTGCAGGCGATCGTCGGCCGGCAGGGAACGGCGCGATCCCGCTCGTCGGGCAGCTCCGCGGCCATCGTGCAGACTGCGCGGAGGCCGACGACCGCGCCCAGCAACGCTGCGAGGTGCGGTGCCGTCACGGATGTGGCGCGGCCTTCCGGACCTCCGGGTAGTACTGCGGCGCCTCGCGACGGTCGAACATTCCGTAGTCGCGCACCACGCGGACGCGCCGCCGCCTGGCGCTCTCCGGCGGACCAGCCTTGTCGAAAGCTTCCGCGTCGTCGTCGTTCCGCCACGTCAGGAGGAGGATCACGTCGCCAGGGGTGAGCACGGCATCGAATACGTCCCAGGAGACGAGGCCGGGCGCCCCGGCGACGAGGCCCAGACCCCCGGCGACATCGGAGGGGCTCGCATTCGCGACCCAATCGGAAGGCCGCTTCGCGTCGATGAGCGTCACGGTCGTGCCCGCGCCGGTTTGCGTTTCGTCGAGCCGCTGCTCGAGCAAGGCCTGACCCGCAGGCACTCGCGTGTCGTGCGTCACCTGTCCGACGCGCAGATGGTAGTCGCGGAAGACCTCGCTTCTTCCCTTCTCCTGCACGCCGTGGTGCTTTGCCTGCGTGCGCCATCGGACCAGGGCCTTTTCGTCGCGCCATCCAGAGAGGGACAGCATCCATCCTTTGCGGGTCAGGCTTCGGTAGCGGACGTTGTCGATGAATCCGTCGATCTGCTCCAGCTCCGGTTTGAGCATGCCCGCGTACCCCAGATAGGCCTCGAACTTGTCCGGATTCACTTCGAACAGGACGGAGAACATCGAACCCTCCCGTGACCTGGCACAACCCCGACTGCCTTCCCCAGCGTGTTATTCCCCGAAAACGAAAGTCGTGGAAGACCGGACCACCGTGGTCTAGGTTCCGCGCATGCCTGCGGAAGGCGGTCTCAAGTTCGCGCTGCGCGCGCTGTCGCACCCCAACTACCGCCTCTTCTTCGCCGGCCAGAGCGTCTCCCTCATCGGCACCTGGCTCACCCGGATCGCCACCAGCTGGCTCGTCTACCGGCTCACCGGCTCGGGAGCGATCCTGGGCCTGATCGGTTTCTGCGGGCTCGTGCCCACCTTCGTCCTGGCGCCGCTCGCGGGGGTGTACGTCGACCGGCATTCGCGGCACCGGGTCATCGTGGTCACCCAGGTCCTTTCGATGATCCAGTCGTTCGCGCTCGCGACGCTGGCGCTGCTCCACGTCATCACGGTGGCCGAGGTCGCCGCGCTGCAGCTCTTCCAGGGCGTCATCAACGCCTTCGACACTCCCGCACGGCAGGCGTTCGTGGTGGAGATGATCGAGGACCGGCGCGACCTGCCCAATGCCATCGCGCTCAATTCCAGCATGTTCAACGGCGCGCGCCTGATCGGTCCTTCCATCGGCGGCGTCCTCATCGCCCTGGTCGGGGAGGGCGGGTGCTTCCTCATCGACGGCATCAGCTACATCGCCGTGATCGCCTCGCTCCTCGCCATGAAGCTGCGGCCGGCGGCGCCGCGCAGCGCGCCGAAGCACGTCGTGCAGGAATTGCGTGAGGGCTTCCGCTACGCGGCGAGCTCGCAGCCGATCCGCGTCATGCTCGGCCTGCTGGGCGTGGTCTCGCTCGTGGGCATGCCGTTCAGCGTGCTGATGCCGCTCATCGCCAGCGAGCGGTTGCACGGCGGCGCGAACACCCTGGGTTTCCTGATGGCTGCTGTCGGCCTCGGCGCGCTCGGCGGAGCGGTGAGCCTGGCGCTGCGACGCTCGGTGATCGGTCTCGGAACCACCATCGTCAGGTCGGCGTTTTCGTTCGGCATCACCCTGGTAGCCTTCGCCGCGTCCCAAAAGATCTGGCTATCCTTGCCGCTCCTGATACTAGTGGGCTTCTCGATGATGCTGCAGACCGCGTCCACCAACACGGTGCTGCAAACGATCCTCGAAGAGCGGATGCGAGGGCGCGTGATGGCCTTTTACACGATGGCCGTCATGGGAACGGCGCCCTTCGGCGCGCTCATCGCCGGCGTGCTCGCCGACCGGATCGGCGCCCCGTGGACCATCGCGGGGGGCGGGGTGGTCTGCGCTGGCGCGGCGGGATACTGTGCGGCCCAGCTACCCAGGCTCCGGGAGCAGGTGCGACCGATCTACCAGAAGCTGGGCATCCTCCCCGAAGTCGCCGAAGGGCTGAGGGCTGCCCAGGACGTTTCGACGCCGGCGGCATAACAAGGAGAGCGACGCATGCTTCGATATGGTGCAGACCGCAGAACGATTGCGTATCTCGCCTGCACGGCGGTGTTGACGGCGATCAACTGGCGGATGGGACGGGTCCACCCGGTCCTCTACCCGGTGACGCTCTTCTTCTTCTTCACCTCCGCCGTGATCAGCCACAACCACAACCATCTCGGCATGTGGCGTTCGAAGACGCTCAACCTCTTCACGAGCTATGTCATCGCCTTGTTCTACGGGCATCCCGCCATCGCCTGGGTCCCGACGCACAACCAGGTGCACCATCGGCTCAACAACCGGCCCGGGGACACCTCGCGATCGCCGAAGTGGTTCGAGGGGAACCACCTCGCCGCCATCCTCGTCTATCCGACCCTGACCAATATCGCGCAGACGAAGGACATCCGCCTCTTCCTCCGCGATCTCTACAAGCGCGACCGCCCCGCGTTCTGGTCGGCGGCCTCCGAGTACGTGGTCTTCTTCGGCACCATGGCGTTCCTCCTGGTGCTCGACTGGCGAAAGACACTGCTCTTCTTCGTCATCCCCCAGCAGACGGCGCTCTTCTTGATCCAGTGCGTGAACTACTTGCAGCACGTCGAGACCGACTCGGAAAGCGAGTGGAACCATTCGCGGAACTTCGTTGGGCCGGTGCTCAACGGGCTCCTTTTCAACAACGGCTACCACACCGTTCATCACGAGAAGCCGGGCGTCCACTGGTCGCTCTTGCCCGCGCTCCACGAGCAGTACGCGCACCGCATCGATCCGTCGCTGCTCCAGCGATCCTGGCCACGGTATTTCGGCTACACCTACTTCGTCCGTCCGTTCCGGAGCGGTGTACGGCCAGGGGTCGCCGCGCAAGAGCGGCTGTGACCGGCCAGCGTTCGACGTTGTGAGCCGCCAGCGGATCAGCGCCCTCTTCGCCGCGCTGGCCGTCGTGGGAATGGGCCGCACCGCGTGGTTCCATTTCGTCTCCGAGCCGCGACACGAGCCCCGTCGCGAGCGCATCGACACGCGATACGCGCCCATCAAGGAATTCGTGGGACCGGGGCAAGCCGGCTACCTGTCCGACGTGCCTCCTACGCGCGGTCCCATCAGCGAGAGCGGGACACCCGGCAATCGCTTGTATCTGCAGGCCCAATACGCCCTCGCGCCCCTGGTCCTGCGGCCGGGCGAGGACCGCCTTTCGCAAGTCGTCATCAACGTTGCGGATCCTGCGCGCCTCGGCGAATTGCTTCGAACGCACCGACTGACGCTGGTCGTGGAGCCGACCCCGGGCGTGGCGGTCGCGCGGCCAAGATGAGCCTGCTTGCCATCGTTCTTTGTGGAGCGGGGTTGGTCGCTACAGGTTTCCCGGCGCGCGCCGGAAGCATGCCCGGGCTGTTGTTCCGCGCGACCGCTGCCATGGCGCTGGGCATCGGCGTGTCGTCGGCGTGGTTCGCGACACGGCTGATGGCCTCCGGCCGGCCCCCGGGGCGCGCGGATCAGGCGGTCCTTTGCGCTGCAGGGGCGACGCTCTGGCTTTTCTTCCGGCGCAAGGCGGCCTCCGATCCGCACCCCCGCGACCCCGCACCTGCTTGGCTGTGGTCCCTCTTCGCGGTGGCGTGCGCCATCGCGGCGGCAGCATTCGTCGAGCACACGCTGCGGTTTCCGGACGGCGGCTGGGATGCGTGGATGATCTGGAACCTTCGAGCGCGTTTCCTGGTGCGCGGCGCGGACTATCGGGCGGCATTCTCGCGCGACCTTCTGTACATGGCGCACCAGGATTATCCGTGGCTCCTGCCGGGCGTGGTCGCGCAGGGTTTTTCCAGCGCTGGCGAGATGCCGCTCGTCCCCGGTCTCGTCGCTGCGCTGTTCGGAATCCTCGCGCTCGCCATCGTCGTCTCGAGGTTGTCCGCTTGCGAGGGAACGCGCTGGGGAATCCTTGGCGGGCTGGCCCTCGTCGCGATGCCCTGCTTTCCCATCTTCGCCTCGAACCAGCAGGCGGACGTGCCGGTCTCCGTGTACCTCGCGCTCGCCAGCGCGCTCATCGCCGCGACATCGTCTCGCGAGTTGTGGTTGGCCGGATTTGCCGCCGGGCTCGGCATGTGGACGAAGAACGAGGGCTCGCTCTACGCGGCAGCTCTCCTCGGAGCGTTCCTTCTCCGCAGGCGCGACCCGCGGGGCGCGATGACCTTCGTGCTCGGCGCGCTTCCCTTCGCTGCGCTGCTACTCTGGTTCAAGGTGACTCTCGCCCCGCCGAACGACCTCAGCGCCTTTTCCACCAGCGCAAGCATTCTCGGCCATGCGATCGACCCGCGCCGCTGGCTCGAGTTGCTCCTCCTCGTGCTTCGCCGCATCGTCTACTTCCAGGATTTCGGACTCTGGCTCGTCGCCGCGGCGGTGGCGACGATCGTGTTGGCCCGGCGCCGGCTCCTGACCCTGCCGGCGCTGGCGCTCCTGTTCGCCTTCGCCGCCTTTGGCCCCATCTACGTGCTTCAGCCCCACCACCTGGACTGGCTCTTCCGCACCTCGGCGGATCGTCTCCTCGTGCAGATGTGGCCCGCCGCTCTCGTCGCCTCGATCCCGGCCCTGCGCAGTTACGCTTCCCCAAGCATCGAAAGCGCATCGGCGAAGGGATAAGTTCCCGCCGTGGAAATTGTCTGCCCGTACTGCGGCGAGACCATCACCATCCTGGTGGACGAAGGCGGGGGGTCGGCGCAGCGGTACGTCGAGGATTGCTCTGTCTGCTGCAGGCCGATCGAGATTTCGGTCGGGACGGGCGAGGACGGCGAGCTGGAGGTGGTCGGCTCCCGGATGGACGAGTGACGCGGTCTAGCCCGATTTGCGCTGTCCGAGCAGCAGGCTCTGCAGCCCGTAGCCGATCGGTCCGCGCAGATCGTGGAGCGTCGAGACCGCGAGGCCGACACCGCGCCGCGCGACGATGGTTTCAGCCTGCAAGCAGACCCATTCGCCTTCCGCCGGGCGATGCAGGTGGACGGTGAGCTCGGGGTTGACGAAGATGAATCGGCGGTAATCGAGCGCGCTGCTGACCCCGTTCCCCGAGTCGGCCGCGATCAGCACCCGGGCGAGCGGGGAGACCGCCTCGCCCCGGACCAGCGGAAAGCGCATGCGCAGCCAGGCGACGGCGGGCCCTTGCTCGAGGAAGGCGCCGCTCACGAACGAGGCCTCCATCCCCGTGTGGTAGCCAGCGTCGTGTCCGCTGGGGAAGAAAGGGACCTTGCGGCCCTGGTCGGGTCCAGGCGGTCGCTCGGGCAATGGCGAATCCTCGATGGGGAGCTCGGTGGTGCGGATGCGCATCACCTGGCCACGCAAGATCTCTTCGTCGCCGGCGGAGAGCACGCCTGAGATGGTCTGGACGCTTCGCCCCGCGGTCGACATCCGTGTCGCGATGGTGAGCGGCTTTAGCGGGACCGGCTTCAACATCTCGAACGAGGCGCGCACGACGATCGTATCCTCGCGGGGCTCGGTCCGCTCCATCGCCGTGCCGAGCAGCGCCGCGGGTGGACCGCCGTGTTGCGCGTCGGGGCTCCAGGGCCCGCGTGTCAACTCGGTGGGAAGGTAGCGATCCCCGTCGCGAACAAAGAAGGCATCGGACATATGCCGATAATACCGTCAGTGCTCCGGGCGGGCCCGCGCCGCGCTATCCTCGCGCCGTGACCAATCCGTCCGCCGGACCCGCAACGGGGATCTCCGTCCTCTACATCGAGGACGACGACAAGCTCGCGCGCCTCACCGCCCAGTACCTCGAGTCGCATGGAGTGCGGGTCACCATCGCTTCCAACGGGAACGACGGGCTCGCTCTGGCCCTCAAGCAGCCGCCCGACGTCGTGCTGCTCGATCTCATGCTTCCCGGGATGGGCGGGCTGGAAATTTGCCGGCGCCTGCGCGAGCGGGTGGATACACCGATCATCATGGTGACGGCGCACGGCGAGGAGCCCGACCGGATCGTCGGTCTCGAAGGCGGGGCGGACGACTACATCGCGAAACCGTTCTCTTCGCGCGAGCTGTTGGCCCGCATCCGCGCACAGGCGAGGCGGGCGCGCGGGCAGGTGGGTCCCGCCGCGCAGGAAATCGTCGTCGGCGACCTGCGCATCGAGCCGCAGGGCATGCGCGTGACCCTCGGGGGCCGGGTGCTCGGGCTCACCACCTACGAGTTCGCGCTGCTCAAGGCTCTCGCCGAGCGGGCCGGGCGCGTCTTGAGCCGCGAGCAGCTCATGGACATGGTGCGGGGCAACGCAGAGGAGGCCTTCGATCGCTCCATCGACGTGCACATCTCGCACCTGCGCCAGAAGCTCGGCGACGACCCTCGCAACCCGCGCCTGCTCAAGACCGTGCGCGGTGCGGGCTACATGCTGGCGGCCTCGACGTGAAACGTCCCCGACTGGTCCTCCGCATCTACCTCATCGGCCTCGCGCAGGTGGCCGCGCTCGCCGCCGCCCTGGCGATCGTCCGCGATCTCGACAGGCCGGAACGCCGCCGCGCGCCTCCCGACCTGAAGCTCGCGCAATACGTGGTCGAAGACGTGATCGCCGGTACCGGCGATCCCGCCGTGCTGCAGGTGCGGCTGCAGGGTCTCAAGGAGCAGGTCGGGCTCGCCGTCACGCTGCGCGATCCTCAGGGCAAGATCATCGCCTCTACCGGCGCGGAGCGTCCCCGCCCGGGTCCGGGTCATTTCGAGTTCGACACGGCGCTCGGCCACGTGACCGCGTCGCTCCCGCCCCCGGGTCCACCGCCTTCGCCGTCGCGGGCGCTGGTGCCGCTCATCTTGATCCTCGGGCTGGTCGGCATCTCGGCGGTGTTGACGGCGGCCTGGCTGGCCCGGCCGCTCAGCGTCCTCTCCAGTGCCGCCCGCGCTCTCGGCGCGGGAAATCTCGGCTCGCGCGCGAAACTCACCCGCAACGACGAGCTGGGCGACGTGGCCGAGGCGTTCAACGAGATGGCCGAACGGGTGGGCGAGCTCATCCGCGCCCAGCGCGAGCTGCTGGCCAACGTCTCGCACGAGCTGCGCACGCCCCTCGCGCGCATCCGCGTGGCGCTCGACCTCGCCGCCGAGGGCGATGCGGAGCAGGCCGCCAGCTCGCTGCGGGAGATCGCTGACGACCTCGCCGAGCTCGAGCGGCTCATCGGCGATATCCTGGCGAGCGCCCGATTCGAGCTCGCTTCCGATACGGCCAGTCCCGCGCAGCCGCCGCTCCGCCTCGCGCGGTTCCCGGCAAGCGAGCTGGTAGACGACGCCGCGGCGCGGTTTCGCGCCTCGCATCCGGACAGGACCCTCGAGGTATCGAACGAATCGCACGGAGCGTTCCTCGCCGCCGATCGCATGTTGCTCCGGCGCGCGGTCGACAATCTCCTCGACAATGCCGCCAAGCATTCCGAGGGGGCGGCTCCGATCGTCCTCGGCGCCAGCGAGACGAATGGCGAAGTCGTCTTCGAGGTGCGCGATCGCGGAGCAGGCATCTCGCCCGAGGACCAGAAGCGGCTCTTCACGCCGTTCTTTCGCGCCGACAAGAGCCGGGCGCGTCAGACGGGCGGTCTGGGGCTCGGTCTGTTGCTGACCAAGCGGATCGTCGAAGCGCACGGCGGGAACCTCGAGCTGACGAGCGCTCCCAAGGCAGGCACGACGGTGCGGATCCGCCTCCGGACGGCTCCTGCGGCGACCGGAGAAATGTCAGTAAATCCAGCCACTTAGCGGCCTTCACCAATCGACACATCCAGCCAACTCGGGCTCCACATGGCGCTCCTACGATCGTCCGCGTCAACGAACGAGAGAAGGAGCAGACATGAGATCGCACAGGGCCATGGTTGGTGTTTCCACCGCGCTTGCGCTGGCGGTGGCTGCCTGCGGACAGAAGGCGGCGGTGCCCTATCGGACCGAGCCGGTCACCCGCGGGACGGTGAACGAGAGCGTCAGCGCGACGGGCGACGTGTCGGCGCTGGTCACGGTGAGCGTCGGCTCCCAGGTCTCCGGAATCGTCGACAAGCTCTACGTCGACTTCAACAGCCCCGTGAAGAAGGGCCAGCTACTCGCGACCCTCGATCCGCGGCTGTTCCAGGCCGCCTTGCAGAAGGCGGATGCGACCGCCGCGTCCGCCCGGGCGGGAGTCGCCAAGGCGCAGGCGGCGCTGGCCGATTCGCAACGGCTCGTGGGCCGCGATCGCGAGCTGGCGCAGGGCGGCCTCATCGCCACCTCCGAGCTCGACACCGCGGTCGCCGCTCGTGACGGAAACGCCGCATCGCTCGAGGCGGCGAAGGCAGCGGTGCTGCAGGCCAACGCCGATCGCGCCCAGGCGGCGGCCAACATGGCCTTCACCCGCATCACCAGCCCCATCGACGGCGTGGTGGTCTCGCGCAGCGTCGACGCGGGCCAGACGGTGGCCGCGGCCCTGCAGGCGCCGACCCTGTTCGTCATCGCCAACGACCTGACCAAGATGCAGATCCTCGCCAACGTCGATCAGGCCGACGTGGGCAAGGTGCGCGAGGGTGAGGATGCGAAGTTCACCGTCGACGCCTATCCGGGCGAGGTCTTCCGCGGACGCATCAGCCAGGTCCGCCAGGCGGCCACCACCACCAACAACGTCGTCACTTATGCCGCCGTCATCCAGGCCGACAACCCGGATCGCAAGCTGCGCTCGGGCATGACCGCGGCGGTGAACATCCTCGCCGCCAACCACGACAACGTGTTGCGCGTCCCGAACGCCGCGCTGCGCGTGCACATCGACGCTCCGGCGCCCGCCTCGGTGCCTCTCGTGGCCGACGCCCGCGCCGCGACGGGCGGCCCCAGGCCCCCGCGCGACCCGAAGTCCGCCGTCCTCTACAAGCTCGTCAACGGGAAACCGCAGCCGGTGAGCGTCACCCTCGGTCTCTCCGACGGCCAGCGCACCGAGGTGAGCGGGCAGCTCGCGGAAGGCGATCAGGTCATCGTCTCCGGCGGCGCCGCTTCCAGCTCGAGCAACAACACCAACGCGCCCAAGAGTGCGCAGCGAGGTCCCCGTGGCCCCTTCTAATCTCGTCGTCGATGTCCGCTCTCTGGAACGAACCTACCTCGTTGGCGACGTCGAAGTGCGGGCGCTGCGCGGCGTAACGCTCCAGATCGCGAGCGGCGATTTCGTCGCAGTGATGGGCGCCTCGGGTTCCGGGAAGAGCACCTTCATGAACCTGATCGGCTGCCTCGACCGCCCCACCGCCGGCACCTACTTGCTCGCCGGCCGCGACGTGGGCGGGCTCTCGCGGGACGAATTGGCGGGGGTCCGCGGGCAGCAGATCGGATTCGTCTTCCAGGGCTTCAATCTGCTCCCTCGCACGAGCGCCCTGGAGAACGTCGAGCTGCCCATGCTGTACCAGGGCGTCAAGAGCGCCGAGCGCAAGAAGCGCGCTACCGGCGCTCTCGAGCGCGTGGGCCTCGCCGAGCGGCTCGACCACACCCCGGCGCAGCTCTCCGGCGGGCAGCAGCAGCGCGTCGCCATCGCTCGCGCTCTCGTCAACGAGCCGAAGCTCCTGCTCGCGGACGAGCCGACGGGCGCGCTCGACTCCAAGACCAGCGAGGAAGTGATGAACCTCTTCACCGATCTCAACCGGCAGGGCCTCACCATCGTCGTCGTCACCCACGAGCCCGACGTCGCCGAGTACGCGCAGCGGGTGGTGACTTTCCGCGACGGCGCGATCCTCGGCGACGCGCAAAGGAGGGCAGCATGAACGCGCTCGCATCGCTCCGGACCGCGCTTCGCGCGCTGACCAAGAACAAGCTGCGCTCGATGCTGGCCATGCTCGGAATCGTCATCGCCGTCTCGGCGGTGGTGGCGACCGTGGCCATCGGGCAGGGCGCCCAGGCGAAGGTGGCCCAGCAGATGGAGTCGCTCGGCTCGAACCTGCTCATGGTGCTGCCGGGCTCGATGGCAAAGGGCGGCGTAGCCACGGGCACGGGCGCCCAACAGTCGCTGACCCGTGACGACGCCACCGCCATCGAGCGAGAGGTGTCCGATTCGGTCAGTGCCGTCTCGCCGGTGTCGCGCACCAGCGGGCAGGTCCTGTACGGGGGCCAGAACTGGTTCACCAGCATCCAGGGCGTGAGCCCGTCCTATCTCGACATCCGCAACGCCGCGCTCGCCGAAGGCCAATCCTTCACCCGCGAGCAGGACGCCGCCGCGGCGAAGGTCGCCATCATCGGCAAGACGGTCGCCGACAAGCTCTTCCCGAACGGAGCGCAGATCGTCGGCGAGCAGATCCGGGTGAAGCAGGAGCCCGTGACGGTAATCGGCGTCCTCGCTCCCAAGGGACAGAGCGCCTACGGTCAGGACCAGGACGACGTCATCCTCATGCCCTGGACGACGGTGGTGCGCCGGCTGATCGGCTCGCAGTCGGACACGGTGGGCCAGATCATGGTGCTCGCCCGGTCAGCCTCGCAGGTCGACCAGGCGCAGAGCGACGTCACCGCGCTGTTGAGCCAGCGCCATCACGTCCAGAACGGCGCGACGCCCGACTTCGACATCCGCAACCTGGCCGAGATGCAGGATGCGGCGAAGCAGAGCACGCAGACGGTGGCGGTGATGCTGGGCAGCGTGGCCCTCATCTCGCTCATCGTCGGCGCCATCGGCATCGCCAACGTGATGCTGGTCTCGGTGACGGAGCGCACCCGCGAGATCGGCCTGCGCATGGCGATCGGCGGACGCGGACGCGACGTGCTCTACCAGTTCCTCATCGAGGCCATGTCGCTGGCGGTCGTGGGCGGCCTGGTGGGCCTCCTGCTCGGCACCGGCGCCTCGAAGTGGATGGCGGCGAAGTTCGACTGGCCCTCGCTGCTCTCGGTGCCGGCGATGGCCGCGACCCTGCTGCTCGCGGGCCTCGCTGGCGTCGTCGCGGGCTTCTATCCCGCGCTGCGCGCCTCGCGGCTCGATCCGATCGAGGCGCTGCGGTTCGAGTGATCACCGCACCGGCCGCGCGGTGGCGATCTGCTGCCGCGCGGCCCAGCGTGCCAGGTCGCGGCGCTGCAGAGCGGCGGACATCAGATCCGGAAACAGCTCCGGCGTGCAAGCGAAGGACGGAATCCCCAGCGCCGCCAATTCTTCGGCGTGCTCGCCATGGTAGGCGGGCGCGCCTTTGTCGTTGAGCGCGAGGAGGCAGACGACGTTCACGCCGGACTGCACGAGGGCGGCGGCGCGCTGGATCATCTTCTTCGGGTCTCCTCCTTCGTAGAGGTCGGTGACCAGCACCAGCACCGTCTGCGCCGGTCGCGAGATGATCTGCTGGCAGTACCCGAGAGCGCGCGCGATGTCGGTGCCGCCGCCCAGCTGGATGCCGAAGAGTAGATCGACGGGATCGCGCATCTCGTCGGTCAGGTCGACGACGGCGGTATCGAACACCACCATGCGGGTTGTGAGCGAACGGATCGACGCCAGCACCGCGCCGAAGATCCCGGCGTAGACCACGGAGGCGGCCATCGATCCGCTCTGGTCCACGCACAAGACCACGTCGCGCAGCGAGCTGCGCTTGCGGCCGAAGCCGACCATCTCCTCGACCACCATCGCCTGCCGCTCGGGCTGCCAGCGGGTGAGGTTCTTGCGGATGGTCCGGTGCCAGTCGATCTCCGCCACTCGGGGTCGGCGCAAGCGCGTCGAGCGCTGCAAGGCGCTGCGCACCGCCTGCTCGAGTGGATTGCGCAGCTTGCGCTCGAGCTCCTCGACCACCTTGCGCACCACCTGCCGGGCGGTCTCGCGGGTCTTCGCCGGCAGCACCCGTCCGAGCGAGAGCAGCGTCGCCACCAGATGAACGTCCGGCTCGACGGCCTCCAGCATTTCCTTCTCGAAGAGCATCTGCTTGAGGCCGAGCCGATCGAGGGCGTCCTGCTGCATGACCCTCACGACCTGCGACGGAAAGTACTCGCGGATGTCGCCGAGCCAGCGCGCCACGGTGGGAGACGAGGCCGCGAGATCGCCACGCCGCTCGGCGTCGTAGAGCGATTCCAGCGCGCGGTCCATCGCCAGCTCGCGTCCTTCGAGGCGGAAGCCGATCGGCTCCTCCGCCGCCGCACCGAGGGCGAGCCGCCATCGCCGGAGCCGCTCCGATTCCTGGTCAGGCATGCCGGCTCCCGAGGAGATGAGCGAGGACCGGAAGCACGCGGTCGGCGCGCTGCGCGTCGATCTCCTCCTCAGTTTCCACCGAGCGCGTTTCCGCTCCCTCGCTTCCGAAACGCTTCACCTTCTCGCCCATCGCCCGCAGCTCCGGACCCTGGAAAGTCGAGAACGCTCGCCGGACGAGCGGAACCGCCTCGTCGAAGACCTCTGGAGTCAGCTCGCGCAGCCATCGATCGAGGGCGCGCCACACGCCGTCCTCGTGCAGCAGCGAAACAGCGCCGCCGCGCAAGAGGCCGGTGAGCCACGCCGCCGCCTGCGCCGCGGGGACCGCAGTCGAGAGCGCGAATCGCGACGCGGCGTGCAGGCCGCCCTCGTCGAGCGTGCCGGAATCGTGGCGGACTCGCACGAAGCGGCCGCGCAGGAGCCCGTGGACGGAATCCTTGCCGGTGAGCGACGCGAGCACCTCGAGCCATTCGCGGCGCCAATCCTCCCGGCCCGCAAGCCGCAGCGCCTCCTCCACCCGATCCATCGCCTCGAGCATCTGTGCCGCGGCCTCGTCGTCGAGCGACGCCGAGGCGGCCGGAAGCGCGATGAGGACGCGCTCGAACAGTCCTTCGAGGACGGGAAGGACTCGCTCCTTGGGCGTGCCGCGGACGTCGCCATAGCGGGCCGCCCGCGCGAGCGGAAGCATTGCGCTCATCAGATGCGCCGCGCCCGAGTGGAGCGCCGCCTGCTCCTGGATGCGCGCGAGGACCCGCAGGACCGCGCCGTCGAGCTCGGCGAGGATGCAGAGATCGAGCAGGGCCGCGAGCGCGGGTAGCTCCTGTTCGCCGTCGCTCTTCTTCTGCGCCGCCGCCGTCGCCGCCGATTCGACCGTCTGACCGAAGACGCTCGCTTCCACCACCGAGAGCGCCATCTGCGGGTCCCACTGCAGGCGCCACAGCTCGTGGAAGGTGCCCGTCTTGCCCATCGCTTCCAGCGGCTGGCCCCAGTCGATCCCGAGGAGGCGCAACCGGTGCAGCAGCCGGCTCCGCTCGCGATCGTTTTCCTTGCGCAGATCGAGATCGAGCTCGCGAATCTCGCTCGAAGGCCGCAGCCGGAGCGACCGCTGGTGCGCCTCGAGGTCGCGTTGCAGCGGCACGGCGGGCGCGTCCGCCGGAACCTCGCCGAGGCTCTCGCCGATCTCCAGCCGATCATGGATCAGCTGGAGCGCGGCCGCTTCTCCGCCGCAAAGGATGGAAAGAGTCGCGTCGCGCAGCTCGGAAAGACCCGCCATCGGACGGTCGCGCAAGGCGGCGAGCGCCTCGGCTAGCCGCACCGTCTCGATGATGCTCGCCGGCGAGGCATCGAGGTCCTCGCCGCGGAGGAGTTGCGCTGCTTGCGTCACCCAGCGGATGGGCGCCCGATCCGGCGCCGTCCATAGATGGGCATACCAGCCCGGCGAACCGACCCCGGCGCCGTAGCCGCTGCGGAAGGAGAGCCGCGAGTGGGTCCACGGGATCCAGGTCGTCTCGACTTTCGTTCTGGCCAGCCCCTTGAGCAGCGCATCGTCCGCCTTGGCCGGTCCGGGATCGGCGAGGGCAGGCGCGTGCCAGGCGCCGCACACCACCGCGATGCGCTCGAATCCTTCCTTGAGCGCGACCCGGATGGACCTCCGCATGTAGGCCTCGCGCTGCCGTTCCCGCAGGCCAGGGTCCGGCGCTCCGGCGCGCAGGGCGGCCATCGCTTCCAACAGGCCCGCGAAGAGGCCGGCCGGCTCGAGCCGCTGCTCGATTGCGTGCTCCCACCACTGCTCTGGATCGTCGTAGCCCGCCGCGCGCGCGAGCGCTTCCAGCGGATCCGCGCTTCGCGCCTCCCTTTCGGCCCCTTCGGAAGCGAGCTGCATCGCTTGCGGCAGATCCATGAACCGCGCCGGAACGCGGTGCGCAGCCGCCCAGCTCAGCGCCTGCCATTCCGGCGAGAAGACCGCGAAGGGATAGAAAACACCGCGTCCCGGATCCTCCGGCGGGTAGACGAGCAGCGCGACCGGCGGGCGCAACTGCTCGTGGCCCACGAAGCCCACCAGCTCATCCGCGTCGGGTGGCCCTTCGACGAGGATGACATCGGGGAGGAGCGCATCGAGCGCGGTGCCGAGCGCACGGGCACTCCCGGGCCCGTGGTGCCGGATACCGAAGACGTGGACCCGCTCGGTCACTCGAGCACGTCCATGCAGGCGCGGTAGAGGTCCTTCCAGCCTTCGCGCTCCTTGACGATGGTCTTGAGATATTCGAGCCAGACCACCCGGTCCTGCACGGGGTCCTTCACCACCGCGCCGGTGAGGCCCGCGGCGATGTCGCCGGCGCGCAGCATCCCGTCGCCGAAGTACGCAGCGACGGCGAGGCCGTGGTTGACGACGGAGATCGCCTCCGCCGAGGAGAGCGTGCCGGACGGCGACTTGAGCCTCGTCTTGCCATCCTCGGTTGCGCCGTTGCGCAGCTCGCGGAAGATGGTCACCACGCGGCGGATCTCCTCCAGCGCCGGCTTCTCGACCGGAAGGGGCAGGGCGCGGCCAATCTCGGCGATGCGGCGCGAGACGATCTCCAGCTCTTGCGCCAGATCGACGGGCACCGGTAGGACCACGATGTTGAAACGGCGCTGAAGAGCGCTCGACAGCTCGTTGACGCCGCGGTCGCGGCTGTTCGCCGTCGCCACCACGTTGAAGCCTTGCCGCGCCTGCACCTCGCTGTTCAGCTCGGGGATGGGAAGGGTCTTCTCCGAGAGGATGGTGATGAGCGCGTCCTGCACGTCGCTTCCGACGCGGGTGAGCTCTTCCACGCGCGCGATCTTCCCGTCCTGCATCGCCCGGAAGATGGGGCTCGGGACCAGCGCCGCCATCGAGGGGCCTTCGGCGAGCAGACGCGCGTAGTTCCACCCATAGCGAAGCGCCGACTCGTCGGTGCCCGCGGTCCCCTGTACGAGGAGCGTCGAGTCTCCGGAGATCGCCGCGCTCAGGTGCTCCGACACCCACGACTTGGCGGTGCCGGGCACGCCGAGCAGGAGGAGTGCGCGATCGGTGGCGAGCGTGGCGATGGCGATCTCGATGAGCCGCGCATTGCCGATGTATTTCGGCGCGATGGCGAAGCCGCCGGGCAGCGTCCCGCCGAGCAGATAGGTCTTCACGGCCCAGGGCGACAGCTTCCAGCTCGGCGGGCGGGGGCGGTCGTCGGAATCTAGAAGTGCGCCGAGCTCTTCGGCATATTGCTGCTCGGCATGGCGCCGCAGTACCTCGCTCACGTCTTGCTCCTTCCGGAAATCTGCTCATGCAGCAACTGCCGCACCCGCAGGACCTCGCGCGCCTCGTCGAGCATGCGCTCCTGGTAGGGCGGAAGCGGTTCCGCGTCCGGCCGCTCGAGGACGGCGGCGAGCCGCGGGATGGTCTGTGCGGCGACCCGGTAGGCGGCAACTCCAAGAGCTCTCACGTCGGGGTCGGCAATGGTCTTTCGCACCGCCGCGGCCACGCGCAGCGAGAACGACGGGCTCCAAGGAACGCGCAAGAGGGACAATGCATTGGCAAGAACCATTCGTTCCGATGGATGCGCGAAGAGCTGCTCGAGGCGGACCTCTGCTTCCTCGGGTTCCATCGCCGGCAGGAGACCCTCCGCTGCATCCCGCCCCTCCGCCTCGTCACCCTTGCGGGCGAGCCAGGCGTCGAAGAGCGGCGCTGCCCACCTGCGGTCTTCGAAGAGAAGAGTCGCGCTCGTGAGCCCCTGCAAGAGAGGCAGCGACTCCTCCGCCCTCGCCGCGGCAGCGACGATCTCCGCGGGCGCCGCGGAGAGCCGCCGTTCGAGATGGGCCGGGCGAACCAGCGCGAGGGTGCTTGCGAGCCACCAGGCCTTCGCGCCGACGCCCTTGGGAGGCGCGCGCGGAATGCCATCCCGCTGCCACGCGGTGTCGAGGTCTTTCGGCAAGTCGATCTCGAACGGCAAGGAGGATCCGAGCATCTCGTCGACGCGCGCTTGCATCCGGGCGGCGAACGCCGAGCCCTCGATCCGCGCCAGTAGCGGGGCCGCGCTCGCGCGGACCTGCCCGCTGCGATCGTCGAGGACCGATTCCAGGAACGTCTCGTCGCCTGCGCCGAGGCCCTCCGCCATCGCATCGATCAGCTCGGCCCGGTGCTCCGCCTTCTCCTCCTTCCAGGAGGAGGCGAGGAGGTCGCGCGCGCCCGCAGGATCCTGGACGCGCAGCCGCTGCAGCAACGAGAACCGCTCCGAAAAGGACCCTTCTGTCCAGAGTCGCTTCGCCTCGGCCGGATCGAACGCCGTGGCCTCCTTCACCCCCGCCCAGCTCCAGGCGGGATGAAACCGCGAAAGCCACTTGCCGCGCTCCCCGAGGACAGGAAGGAAGGCTTTGCGCAGATCCTCGTCGGGGATGGCAAGGGCGGTGGGGAGCAGCTCCGGGCGAAGGCGCTGGCCCGCGTCCTCGAGCAGTTCCGCGGCCTCCGCGAGCAAATCGTCGTTCCCGGCAGCGAGAAGCTCCGCGAGCAGCCGCCCCGCGATCTTCGAGCAGGCCGGGCGCGTCTCGTCGGGAGCCGCTTCCGGCGGCTGTGCACGCTGCGCCGGCCGGTAGCCCGCGCGACGTCGGACGGCATCCATCCCGGCGAGCAGGAGCAGCCGCTGCTCGGCGGTCAGCGAAGCCTCGGGCAAGAGCGACTCCAGGCGGGGATCGGCGGGCGGCGGAGCTGCGCGCCCCGTACCGAGCAATGCAGCGCGCAACAGCGAATCGGTCATTCCTCGCCCCGCAGTGCGTGGAAGGTCCCTTCCGCCGCGACGCCGAGCGGAAAGAGCAGGCGGCCATTCCACTCGCCCGCGATGTCGACTGGCTGCCCTCCGGAAACGGCGAGCAGGAGCCAGTTGTCGAAACCGGCGAGCGGCAGCGTCGCGCCTCGCTGATCGCGCACGAAATGCTTTTCCTCGCAGAACGGCATGACGCCCCGGATCGTGCAGCACAGCCGCTCGAGGAAGGGCTGGCGGGCGTAGGCGGCCGCGGCGCTCTCGAGAAAAGCCGCGACGTCCTCGAATCCGGGCAGCCGCTGGACGACAGGCTCGACGGCGGCGCGACGGTCCTCGATCAGCGCCCGCTGCGGAAACGCGCCGGGCCAGAAAGCCAGCGTCGCGGCGATGGTCGACCCGGGCAAGAGCGACTCCTCGAAAGGAGCGGAGCCGGGGGCAAACTGCAGGACGAGCGCGTAACGGCCGCTTCGCAGTCCGCGCAACCAGCTTCGCTGGGAGCGGAAGCGTTCGTCCTCGGAGACGATCTGTCCGACCACGACCCACTCGTCCTCGATCCGATCGCCGGCCGCGATCACGTCCTCCTTGTCGAAGGAGAAGCCGACCAGTTGGCGCAGATCGGCGCGGAGCGCCGCGTCGACCTGGTCGATGCGGCGGAAGGCGTGCGAGGCGAGCGCGACGAGGCCCAGTTCCTCGAGCACGGCGCGCGGCCAGCCGGGATCGCTCCCGGCCAGGAAGCCGATTCGCCGTACGCGCCGCGCAAGCCCGGTCGACTGGGCGTCCACCAGGCGCGCCGCCATCTGCGCGAAGAACGCCGGCGGACGCTCTTCCAGCGAGGCGATCCCGTCGCGGACCAGGTCCTGCGCCCACAGATCGAGTATCTCCAGTCCGCCGCGGACGCGCTCGAGGCGTTTCTCGGCGCGCCTGGCCTGCGCCTCCGGATCGGGCGGCGCGGCGACCTTGCGCGTCTTCTCCCGGGCGGTTTCGGAGACGCGCTTGTCGAGCCATTCGCGGACCCACTCGGGCTCTTCCACCGTCGGAATCGGCTGCTCGACAGAGCGCAGAAGAAGCCCGAGCGCGTGCTTGCAAGGGAACTTGCGGCTCGGGCACGTGCACCTGGAGCCGAGGTCGCTCCGCGCGACACGCACCTGGTATTTAGCGCTGCCCTGGCACTCGCCCCAGATCGCGGCCTCGCTCGAACCGAGCCTGCTCCACACGCGCGACGAGGCCAGCTTGCGCGCGGCCTGGGCGACGGCCGGGTCGGGCGCGAGCGCGAAAACCTGTTCGACGGTCAGCGCCAAGATTGGGTATCTTAACGTTCCTTTCCAGGGGGAAACGGAAATGAAAAGCCTCCAAGCAGGGGTCTTGCCCGGCCTCGCGGCAGTCGTCCTTCTCCAAGGCTGCGCCACCATCTTCACCGGCACGCACGACACCTTGCGCTTCGACGCGAACGTGCCCGGGGTCCGGCTGACGCTCGACGGCATGTACCAGGGAGAGTTGCCGCTCACGATCGACATGTCGCGGAATTTCATGGGCGGCCGGCGGTTCCTCGCCAGGTTCGAGCGCGAGGGCTACGTCACGCAGGAGTTCCAGCTCAATCGCGACTTCAACGCCGTCTCCATCCTCGATATCTCCAGCCCGATCACCTCCGGCGGCGTCGACGTTCTCACCGGATCGATCATGAAGTTCTCGCCCCGCGACTATCACGTGCAGATGCTCGAAAAGAGCGACAGCGCGAGCTCGCAGGCGTTCCGTCGGAGCCTCGAGCTGTATCGCTTCGCGCTGACCAATCATGCGCGGCTGCAGGAAGACATCGCGCGCGGCGCGGGAAGCCATCTCGAGACGTTTGCCTGGCTCGTCGGCAACGGCGACGAGGCGGCAGCGCGGCTCGTATCGGCGGCAATCCTCGATCATTCGGCAGCGCTATTGCCCGCGCCCACCGCGCCTGAGTTCGTCCGCCAATTCGATCGGATGCTCGCGGAAGACGCGCTGCTCAGGACCTATCGACTGAACTGACCCGCGAAGAAAAACTGATCCTCGCCTGTCACGTTTCCCCCGCCGGTCCGTAGAGTCTCTTGATGCGACTCCCCTGGCGGGCCCGCGAAGACCGGCTCCTTCTCCGCGCGCGACGCGGCGAACGCGAGGCGTTCCGGGCGCTTTATCGCGAGCTGTACGAGCCCGTGGCACGCTTCGTCGGGCGGCGGGTCCAGAGGCGCGAGGATGCCGAGGACGTCATCTCGCGCACCTTCGAGCGGCTCCTCCTCCGCCTCGAATCGTTCGACGAGGAGCAGGGCGGGGCGCTGCCATTCGCCCTCGCCATCGCCCGCAATCTGCTGGTCGACGACCTGCGTGCGCAGCGGCCCGGCGTTCCGCTCGAAGAGGCCGCTGCCCAGCTGATCGAGACCAGGACTCCGCTCGCCGAGTTGCTGCGCGGCGAAGAGATTCGCGTCGCACGCGAGCGGCTGGAAGCGCTCGCGCCGGAGGTCCGCGAGTTGCTCCTGCTGCGCTACGCGGACGAGCTCTCGAGCCTGGAAATCGGCCAGCTGCTCGGGCTCTCCACCGCCGCCGTCCGGCAACGTCTTTCCCGCGCCGTGCGCTCGCTGCGCGACCCCGCGGACAGAGAGGAAGGAGCGATGGCCCATGAATGAGATCAAGCCCTCGCCCGAGCATCGCGCGGCGCTCGAGGCGCGACTTCTCGCCCGTTACGACCAGATCCATCCACAGCCGGAGGAAAACCCGATGAAGAACTTCGCCCGCCGCCATGGCATGCAGCTCGCTTTCGTTGCCGTCCTCGCCGTCGCGCTGGGAGCCGCGGCGCAGGCGCCTGCGCAGCTTTCCAAGCAGGTCGGAACGCGCATCGAGGTCGAGAGCGCGGCCCCGGTGCGCATCGACCCGGGCGCGCTGCGCAAGGCCCTCGAGGCGTTGCAGGACGAGCCGCGAGGTGGATTCGGCGGACCCGCGGTGGAGAAGCGCGTCCGCGAGATCCAGGTGCGGCAGTTGCGCACGCCGGAAGGCGCGCGCCTGGTGATGGACTTCATCGGCGATCCTCTCGCCGCCGACGCCGAGGCCCGCCTTCGCGCGGCGCTGCCTGAACTTGAAAATTCCACGGTGCGCATCTCGCCCATCGACGCGAGCGTCCAGACCAACCTCGCCGGCAAGCTGGCCCACGACTTCCTCGGGCAGGATCCCGGCGGGCTCAGCGCCGACGAATTGAAGCAGCGGGTCCAGGATCAACTCCGCAAAAGCGGAGAGACGGGCGATGTCGACGTGCAGGTGGAGCAGGACGGCAACAAGCGCCGCGTCGAGGTGCGGGTCAAGAAGGAGCAGGTTCGCTGAGCGCGGCAAACAGCTCGATCAGGCCCTGCCCGGCCGCGAGGGCCCGGCCTTCCGGATCCGCCGAAGGATCGTAGGCGCCGATGCTCGCCGAGCAGATGGGGAGCGCGGCGCCGATGGCCCGCACCGCGTCCTGCACCTCGCGCGGCGTGAGGCCGCCCGGCGGCGCGAACTCGTTGGCGGGGGCGAGGGCGGGATCGTGCACGTCGAGATCGACGTGGACGTGGATGCGGCGAGCGGTCAGTCGTGAAAGCACGGGCTGGAGAGCAGCCGCCGCTCCTTCCTTGCGGATCTGTGGGACCGTCACCCATCCGAGACGCGAGCCTTCGACGGCGGTGCGCTCCTCCGGATCCAGGTCGCGCGCGCCGACGAGAAACGCCTCCTGCTCGGGCACCGGAGCGAAGCCGGGAACGGACCGGGCCAGCCCGCGAAAACAGCGCCCGGTCGCCACCGCGAGCGCCATCCCGTCGAGAAAGCCGCTGCGCGTGGTTTCGGGCGTGTTGAAATCGCCGTGACCGTCGAACCAGGCCAGGGCCGTCCGCGCGCCCAGGCCGCCGACGGCCCCGACTACCGCTCCGCAGTTGCCGGAGAGGACGAGCGGGAAACGCCCCGCCGCAAGCGCGCCGCGCACCTCGGCCGCCAACGTCCGGTGGAGATCGAAGGTGGTGCCGATCTCCGCGCGAAATCGCGTCGAAGCTTCGACGGTGGCCTCGGTGACGTCGGCGCCCAGGCTCCGCAGCCTGTCCGCACCGCCGAGCCGTTCGGGACCTTTGCCCATCCGTACGCCGCGATTTCCCGCGTCGTACGGGACGCGAACTACATGCACGCGCATGGCGGCATCCTATCCGTTCCGCGCGAGGAGCCAGGCGCGTGCAGGCGCCGTGTCGATCCCGAACTGCTCCAGCCCGGGAAGGACCACTTCTTCCAGGGTGCGGACGAAGATCTCCCTCTTGCGGGCCGTTGCAAGGATGCCGTGCCGCGCGAACTCTCCTTCGTCGGGCTCGGCGGAGGCCGGCGCGAAAAGTCCATCGCCGACGGTGCCGGAAAGCATCGCGGGCACGAAACGGGAGACAAAGGAGATGTCGATCGCGCGCGTCTCTCGCGCGAGATGGGCCCAGCCCATGCGCCCGTGCACGACTTCGTCTTTGGCGATCTGGTGCAGGACCTCGCGCACCGTGGGCTCCGGTTCGTCGGCGAGCAGCGTCGCCACCGTCGCCACGCTTTCCGTCTCCGTGATGCAGCAGCAGGCGACCACTTCGTAGAGGAGCGCCTCGCGGGGCGCGAGGCCGGCGGGCGCGATCGAGGCGGCCGCCGGCCATTCGGAGCCGACTGCGTCGCCATATCTACCCGCCAGCTCCGCACAGAACGCCGCGTGACGGCGCTCGTCGCCCGCCGCGCGTTCCATGAGCGCGACGACTGGCGATGCGGCGTCCCAGGAAGCGATCGCCGGGCCGAGCCTTGCAAATCTCTCGGCCGCCTCCCGCTCGACCCGGGTGCGAAACGCCCAGGCCGTGCCGATGGTGCGGCGGAGCGGCTCGTTCACCAGCCCATCACTCCGCCGCCGCCCGACGACTGCGTGCTCGGCTGGTCGCTGCTCGTCGCCGTGCCGCCGTCGGCAGCGCTCATGTCCGTGTTTGCCGTCGCACCGCCACCGGAGCCCTTCGACGAGGATCCCGTGGCGCAGCTTGCCTGTGCGCCGACCACGGCCCCGGTCACCACCAGCACGCGAAACAGCTTCTTGAAGAGCACAGGTCCCCCTTTGGTGATTGCGGCAGATGTAGCACGGTTTGCCAGGGATCCTGCCATGCACTTGAATGGACGCCATGGGACGCATCGACGTGCTCTCCGCCCTTCGCTCCTTGCGGCGCTCGCCCGGAGTTTCCCTGGCCGCCGTCCTCTCCCTCGCCTTCGGCATCGCCGCGAGTTGCGCCGTCTTTTCCGTGGTCGACGCGCTGCTCTTGCAGCCGCTGCCCTTCGCGGATCCGGCGTCGCTCGTCTTCGCGACCGAAACAACGGGCCCCGATCACGCGCTCAACGCCGTCTCGGGTCCCGATCTCGTCGACTGGCGATCGCGAGCGCAGTCCTTCGCCGAACTCGGCGGATTCCGGCGGACGCAGGTCACGCTGACGCGTCTCGAGGCACCGGAGCGGGTCGACGCCGCGGCCGTGCAGCCCGGAGTTTTCTCTGCCCTGCGGGTCCCGCCCGTCCTCGGTCGAACGCTGGTCGCCGCGGACGATCTACCGGGCGCGCCGCGCGTTGCGGTGATCTCCCATCGCTTCTGGCGTACCCGGCTCTCGGGTGACGGCACGGTCCTCGAGCGCTCCGTCACCCTCGCCGGGCAACCGGTTCGCATCGTCGGCGTGATGCCGGAGGGGTTCCGGTTTCCGCTCGACGGACCCGCGCCGGAATTGTGGCTGCAGCCGCGGGCGGTGCAGTTCGGCAACATGCTCGACGAGCGCGCGCTCTTCTTCTTCCAGGTCGTCGGCCGGCTGCGCCCCGGGGCGACCGTCGAGGGCGGACGCGCCGAGCTCGCGGCGATCACCACCGACATCTCCGCGCGCAATCCCGAATCGCACGTCCAGCGCGGGGTGCTGGTCGTGCCTCTGCGGGAGCAACTGGTCGGCGCCGATCGCGGCTCGCTGGTCCTGCTCCTCGGAGCAGTCGGAGTCCTCCTCGTCATCGCCTGCACCAACGTGGGAAGCCTCTTGCTCGCCCGCGCGGTCCATCGCCGCCAGGAGCTCGCGGTGCGCGCCGCGCTGGGGGCGTCGCGCTGGCAGCTCCTGCGGCAGCTCGGAATCGAGAGCGCGATCCTCGCCGGCATCGCCGGCGTCCTGGGCGTCTGCGCCTGCGCGGTCTCGCTCGATGCCTTGACCAGCTTCCTACCGCCCGCGATTCCGCGCCTGCGGCCCCTCGCCATCGACGGGACGGTCCTCCTCTTCGCTCTCGGCGCGTGCGCGCTCTCGGCGCTGGTTTTCGGAAGCGGTCCGGCGCTGATCTTCTCCGGAACCGAGGCGAACGAAGCGCTGCGCACCACCTCCGGTGGAATCCCGCGCGGGCAGCGGCTCCGCTCCGCGCTCGTCATCGGCGAGGTGGCGCTGGCGACCGCGCTGCTCATCTCCGCGACGCTCCTCGTGCGCAGCCTGCGCAACGCCCAGAACCTCGACGCCGGCGTCTCCACGGCGGGCCTGCAGACGCTCGATTTGACCTTGCCGGATCCGAAAGATCCGGAGACAGCGCTGCCGCGTTTCGCCGACTCGCTCGTCGAGCGCGCCGCCGCGATCCCCGGAGTGCGAGCCGCCGCCATCGCCTCGCCGCTGCCAGTGGGCGGACGTGCCATCGGGCTCACCGTCGCTCCCCGCGACCGGGCGGAGCCGCACCCGCCGCAAAGCTCGCTCTCCTCGCTGGCGCCCGGCGCGCTCTCGCTGCTCGGGGTGAAGCTCGATCGGGGCCGCGAGTTCACCGCCCGGGACCGCGCCGGCGCGCCGCCGGTCGTGATCGTCAATCGTACGCTCGCGCGCCTCTTGTGGCCCGACAAGGATCCGATCGGGCAGCGCATCGGTCTGGGACCGGGGGATCCGGAGAATCGCGAAGTGGTCGGGGTCGTCGCCGACACGCGCAGCGCGCTCGACGCGCCCGCGGGGCCGCAGATCTATGCCCCCTATGCGCAGGTGCCCTGGCCGTTCTTCACGCTGGTCGTGCGCAGCGATCTCGGCCCCGTGGCATTGCAGTCGTCGTTACGGCGTGAAATCTCGGCAATCGATCCCGAGCTGCCGGTCGGCGCGACACGCTCGCTGGACGAGGTCCTCGCGGGCACCGTCGCGCGGCGCAGGTTCGCTGCGCTGGTGCTGACAACGTTCGCGGCGGCGGCGCTGCTTCTCGCGCTGGGTGGCATCTCGGGGACTCTCGCCTACGTAGTCGCGCAGCGGACCCGCGAGCTCGGAATCCGCGCGGCCCTCGGAGCGACGCGCGGAAGGGTGCTCACACTCGTCCTCGGGCAGGGCTTGCGGCTCTCCGGGGTCGGCGTGCTGAGCGGAGCGGTGCTCGCGGCCGCGTTCTCGCGGGTGCTCGCGTCGCAGCTCTTCGGGATCGGGGCCACCGATCCGGTCACCTACGCTGGAATCGCAGGCGCGCTACTGGCGATGGGCGGCGCAGCGTCGCTGGTTCCGGCGTGGCATGCGACGCGAGTCGATCCGATGGAGACGCTCCGCGCCGAGTAACGCCTGGTACTAGGGCACGGCTTCGCGAGCGAGGCCGAGCCGCGGCGCAGTCCGGCCGATCCGCAGCACGACGACGGCGGCGACGAGGCAGATGGAGCCAGCCACGATCCAGGCTGGCGTGTACGTCGTGAGGCTGGTCCGGATGATGCCGGCGCCGAGCGCTCCGAAACCGGCGCCGATCTGGTGCGACGCGACGATCCAGCCGAAGGCGATGGGCGCATCGCGGACGCCCATCGCTTCCGTGGTGAGCCGCACCGTCGGCGGGACCGTGGCGATCCAATCGAGGCCGTAGAAGATGGCGAAGAGCGGCAGCCCGAAGACGTGGGCATTGAACGCCTGCGGGAGCCAGAGCAGCGCGAGGCCGCGCAGCCCGTAGTACCAGAAGAGCAGCTTGCGCGAGTCGATGCGGTCGGAGAGCCATCCGCTCGCCGTGGTGCCGAACAGATCGAAGATGCCCATGACCGCGAGCAGGCCAGCGGCCCGCACTTCGGGAATTCCGTGGTCCATGCAGGCGGGGACGAGATGCGTTCCCACGAGCCCGTTGGTCGTTGCGCCGCAGACGAAGAAGCTGCCGGCGAGGAGCCAGAAGTCGCCCTTGCGCGATCCTTCGCGCAACACCCGGAACGCGTTGGCGACCGGGTTCTGCCGCGACGGCGCGACCTGGGGCGTTTGCGGAGTCGCGCCGAACGGCAGGAGCCCGAGATCCGAGGGGCGATCGCGCATGAGGAATGCAACGAGCGGCAACAGCAGCACGATCACGGAAGCGACGATGAACGTCACCGCGCGCCAGCCGTGGCCCTCGACGACGTGCGCCTCGAGAGGGAGAAAGAGCATCTGCCCGGTGGCGGTGCTGGCGGTGAGGATTCCCATCACCGTCCCGCGGCGGGAGAAGAACCAGCGATTCACGACCGTGGCTCCGAGCACCATCGCGGTCGTGCCGGTGCCGAGCCCCACCAGGACGCCCCAGGTGAGGATGAGCTGCCAGCTCGTGCGCATCTGCGAGGTCAGCGCGACTCCGACGCCGATGAGCGCCAGCGAGACGAGGACGGTGCGGCGGATCCCGAACCGCTCCATCAAGGCCGCGGCGAACGGTCCGACGAGCCCGTAGAGAACCAGGTTCACGGAGACCGCCGAGGAGAGCAGGGCGCGGCTCCACCCGAACTCGCGCTCGAGCGGCACCATCAGGATCGACGGAGTCGCGCGAACCGCGGCGGCGCAGAGGAGCACCACGAAGGTGGCGCCCGCGACGACGAAGGCAGGATGGATCTTCTGTTTCACGAAGCCAGCTCCTGGGCCGCAAACCGCGCGCGATAAGCCGACGGTGTGACGTGCAAAGCGCGCAGGAAGGCGCGGCGGAGCACCTCGGCGCTACCGAAACCCGCTTCGGCGGCGATCGCCTCGAGGCCCTTGTCCGATTGCTGCAGGGCGCGGCGCGCCGCTTCCAGGCGGAGCTGTTCGACCGCCTCGGCAGGCGCCACTCCGAGCTCGCGCTGGAACACGCGGGTCAGCTGGCGCGGGCTCTTCCCGATTCGCTTGGCGAGAGCGGGAACCGACAGGTCGCCGGCAGGGTTTTCAGCGGCCCAGGCGACGAGATCGCGGATCGAGGGCGTCTGCGCGGCCTGGAGCCGCAGCGGAGCGCTGTACTGGCTCTGGTCGCCCGGCCTGCGCAGGTACATGACCATCGCCCGCGCGAGCTGCAGGGCCAGCTCCGCGCCGAGATCCTCCTCGATCAGCGCGAGGGCGAGGTCCATCCCGGCGCTCACGCCGGCGGAGGTGTAGACGTTGCCGTCGCGGACCCAGATGCGGTCCTCCTCGACGCGAATGCGCGGATAGCTCCGGGCGAGCTCCGCGGCGCGCGACCAGTGCGTCGTGACGGTACGACCGTCGAGGAGCCCCGCCTCGGCAAGGAGGAACGCTCCGGTGCAGACGGAGCCGAGGCGGCGGACCCGGCCGGACATCTTGCGGAGCCACTCGAGCACCAAGGGATCGTCGATCACCGAGTCGACGCCGATGCCGCCCACGACGAGCAGCGTGTCGATGCCGGTGCGCACCTCGGGGTACGTCGTGTCGGGGAGGAAGCGGAACCCGGAAGAGCCCGCGATCGGACCCGGCTCCATCCCGACCACGACCGGTGCGTATCCCGGGTGGGATTTGCGCTCGTCGCGCAACAAACGGGTTGCACGCGCGAACAGCTCCAGCGGGCCGGACAGGTCCAGCGCCTGGATGCCCGGGTAGACGAAGAAGGCGACTCGCAGCGGTTTCGAAGCCTGCATGGTGCCCATGCTGCTCGCGGGAGTCGATGTCCGCAAGGACATTGATCCAACGATTCGGGACATTCAGGCGCGAGCGCCGTTGGTGGGTGCCGTCGCAGCCGTCTTCCGATCCTTGCGGCGGATGCTGAGCACCTTCGTGACGCGGGCGATGGCCAGGCCGTCCTGGTCGAAGACCGTCGCCTCGAGCTTCGGATTGATCTTCCCCGCCGCGTCGATTTCGCGCTTGAACTGGGCCAGGAGCGCGGGAGGCACTTCGAAACGCGCGCGCACCCGGCCTCGGCCGGGCTTGAGGAACTCGATGGTCGCGCTCTTGTCCCAGACCACGTACTCGTCGCCGAGCTGCATCATGATCATCAGCATGAAGAAGGGGTCGCACATCGAATAAAGCGACCCGCCGAACTGCGTGCCGACGAAGTTCCGGTTCCAGGGCGACAGCTTCATCTCTACTTCGAGGACGCTGAGGTCCTTCGCGACGTGCACGACCGAGATTCCGGCGCCGAGGTAGGGCGGCCAGAAGCGGAGGAGTTTCAGGAACCTGGCGTATCCGAGGGCGTCGGCGGCGCGCTGGAGGAAGGGGAGCATGTTCCGAAGGATGCCAGCCGCGAGGAAGCGTCGCGACCGCTCACGCCTCCGGCGGAACCGTCATCTCCGCCGGCTGCCCCATCTCGCCGCTCGCCGATCCCGTACTGGTCACCGGAATGTTGGGGAACACCAGACTGATCGCCGCCGACGCGAGCGCGATGCCCGCGATGGCCCAGAAGATGATCCCCAGGCCGGACTGCAAGGAGGCCGACAGCGCGTTCAGCACCGAGGAGGTGAGCCCTGCGCCATGCCCGGGTCCGAGCAGCTGATCGGCGGCGCCGTCCGGAATCGACTCGTCGCGCCGCAGCGCCGCCCCGAGGATGCCGCCGAGGACGCCGACCGCCAGCGTGCCGCCGATGGTCCGCGCGAACATCGTGCTCGCCGTGGCGACTCCCCGCTGGCGCCACTCGACCGTCGTCTGCACGGCGATGAGCAGCGCGGTGTTGGCGAGTCCCAGCCCCACCCCGAAGAGCGCGCTTGCGGCCTGCGGCGTGTGGATGCTCGCACCGGGTCGCAAGAAGAGGGCGAGCGCGATCGCCGCGACGGCGGAGATGGCAAGCCCGCTCCGCACCAGGATCCGGAACCCCACGCGCGGGAGCAATCGGCCGCTGATCGCGCTGGCGATGGGCCAGCCGATGACCATGGGCGTGATGGCGCTGCCGGCTTCGGTCGGCGTGCCGCCGAGGACCCCCTGCACGTAGAGCGGCACGTAGGTGACCATCGAGATCATGCCCGCGCCCACCAGAGCGCCTGTGGCGGTTGCGACGGACATCACGCGTTCGCGGAAGAGGTCCAGCGGCACGACCGGTTCGGGGGCCCGCTTCTCGATGGCGAAGAAGGCGAAGAGCGACACCGCGGCGAGCGGCAATCCGATCGCGCTCGCAACGCCGCCGTGAGTGCCGAAAAGGAGCGCCGCAAGCCCGAGCGTGAGCACGCCCGCGCCGGCGAGGTCGAGCGAGTGCCGGCGATGCTCGACGTCCTCGTGCAGGGCGACGACGAGGAGCGCCGCGGCCGCGATCCCTGCCGGGACGTTGATGAAGAAGACCCACCGCCAGGAGAGGTACTTGACGATGATCCCGCCGAGGAGCGGACCGATGAGCCCGGCGACGCCCCACACCGCGCCGAAGACGCCCTGCATCCGGCTGCGCTCTTCCAGGTTGTAGATGTCGCCGACGATGGTGAGGGTCGTCGGCTGCATCGCTCCGGCCCCGAGCCCCTGCACGGCGCGGAAGGCGATGAGCGCGCCGATCCCTTGCGCGAGCCCGCTCGCCATCGAGCCGACGAGGAAGACGGCGATGCCGGCGAGGAGCACCGGCTTGCGCCCGTAGAGATCGGCGAGCTTGCCGTAGATGGGGACCGTCACCGTCGAGGTGAGCAGGTACGCGGTGAAGACCCAGGAGTAGTAGTGGATGCCGCCGAGATCGCCGACTACGGTCGGCATGGCCGTGGAGACAACCGTCATCTCCATCGCAGCCATCGACAGGCTGAGGAGGAGCGAGACGACGGTGAGCGGGCGATTCGTCTTCATCGACCATGGTAGATGCCGCGCCCGCGCCGGAGAAGCAACCGCGCTCTACCGTTGCGAGAAGGTATCGCAGGCGTCGGCGGTGCCGCGGTCGAAACCGGTACGGAACCAGCGTGAGCGGTCCGCTGCCGACCCGTGGGTGAACGACTCGGGCGCCACGCGGCGCCCGGCCATTTGCTGGAGCCTGTCGTCACCCACGGCCGCGGCGGCGCGGAGGCCTTCCTCGACGTCGCCCGGTTCGAGCATCTTCCGCTGGGCCGCGGAATGCCCCCACACGCCGGCGTAGCAGTCCGCCTGCAACTCCAGCCGGACCGAAAGCGCGTTCCGCTGCGACGGATCGCGCTGCGAGAGCCGCTGCACGCGCTCGCTCAAACCGAGCAGGTTCTGCACATGATGGCCGACCTCGTGCGCGATGACGTAGGCTTGCGCAAAGTCCCCGGGAGCGCCGAAGCGACGGGACAGCTCACGATAAAACCCGAGGTCGATGTACACCCGCTCGTCGGCGGGACAGTAGAACGGTCCGGTCTGCGAGCTCGCCTCGCCGCACCCTGAGCGCGTCTCGTCCCAGAAGAGCACCAGCTTCGCGTCCCGATGACGCCCCTGCATGGTGGTGCCCCAGAACTTCTGCGCGTCGTTGAAGGTACCGACCGCGACCCGTTCGAGTGGCTTCTCGGCCGCCTGCCGCTCGGCGACCTGCTCGCTGGGCGCCTGCGTCGTGGTGGTGCCCGGGTTCCCCTGCACCACGTCGAACAGGTTCTGTTTGAAGACCAGGCTGAGGATGCCGAGGACGATGATGCCGCCGAGCCCGAGCCTGCCGCCGGTGCCGGAGAGGATGGAGCCGCGGCGGTCCTCCACGTTCGAGCGATCCTGGTCCGAGTTGCCGAATTGCATCCGCTCAATCTGATAAGTTTGCCGCCCCATGCAAGTCATCGTCACCGGAGGCGCTGGATTCATCGGTGCGCATACCTGCCGGGCGCTGCTCGCCAAGGGACACCGCGTGACCGCGGTCGACGATCTCAGCCACGGAAAGCGCGAAGCCGTTCCGGACGGCGTCGAGCTCGTCGTCCTCGACGTCCGCGATCCGAAGCTGATGACCGAGATGGAGAAGCGTCGGCCCGACGCCGTGGTGCATCTCGCGGCGCAGATGGACGTGCGCAAGTCGGTCGCCGATCCGCTCTTCGATGCCTCCGTGAACGTGCTCGGGACGCTCTCTGCCCTGGAATCGGCCCGGCGCGCCGTCGTGCGGCGGTTCGTCTTCGCTTCCTCGGGTGGCGCTGTGTACGGGGAGCAGGACGTCTTTCCCGCCAGCGAAGCCCATGCGCGGCGGCCGGCGAGCCCGTACGGAGCTTCCAAGCTGTGCGGAGAGGAATACGTCGAGCTTTACCGGCGCGCCCACGGCATGTCGACGCTCTGCCTGCGCTACGCCAACGTCTACGGGCCCGGCCAGGATCCGCTCGGCGAAGCGGGGGTGGTGGCGATCTTCCTCCACCAGCTCCTCGAGGGGCGCACGCCGCGCATCAACGGCGACGGACTCCAGACGCGCGACTTCGTCTATGTAGAGGACGTGGCGCGGGCGAACCTGCTCGGCGTGGAGTCGGCCGCTTCCGGCGCCTTGAACATCGGCACTGCGCGGGAAGCCAACATCGTGCAGCTCGCGGAGAAGCTGGTGAAGGCCACGGGCGGTCCCAAGCCCACGCACGGGCCTCCGGCGCCGGGCGAACAGCGGCGGAGCGTCATCGATCCGGCGGCGGCGAAGAAGGCGCTCGGGTGGGAGCCGCGGGTGGGATTCGAGGAGGGGCTCGAGCGCACCGCGGAGTGGTTCAAGTCCCGGCGCAAAGCCTGATGGGAATCGCTTGCGGCCCTCGCTGAATCGAGATATGCAAATGCGCGAATATGGAAGCGCTTTCGCAGGCCTACCGCGCACTCGGTGACGCGACCCGGCTGCGCATCCTGCGCCTCGTCGCCCAGACCCCGCTGAACGTGAGCGAGATCGTCTCGCTCGTCGGCATCGCCCAGCCTACCGTCTCCCACCACCTCGGCAAGCTCAAGGCGATGAGGCTGCTCCTCGAGGAGCGGCAGGGCGTCTTCACCTACTACTCGCTCGACCTCCATCCGGACGACCCGCGCTGGCCGCTCATCCGCGTCGCCATCGACGATCGCACCGATGGAGACGGCGACCTCGCGCGCCTGCGCGACCTGCTCCGCCAGCGCGACGATCGCCAGGCGCTCAACGAGCGGCTCCTCGAGCCGGGACAATCCTTCCAGCTGTGGTCGCGCGCCCTCGGGCGGCTGCTTCCGCGCTGGGACGTCGCCGACCTCGGCTGTGGCACCGGCTCGCTGAGCGTGGAGATCGCGCGCTGGGCGCGGAGCGTGCTCGCAATCGATCGCAACCCGGAGGTGCTCGTCGCCGCTCGCGAGCGCGCCGCCCGCGACGAGGCGCGCAACGTGGAGTTCGTCGCCGCCGATCTGCACGACTTCTCGACCCGCCGCCGTTTCGATCTGGTGGTCGCCTCCCAGAGCCTCCACTTCCTCGACGACCCGCCGCAGGTGGTGAGGACCGCCCGCAAGCTGCTCAAGAAGGGCGGGCGCCTGCTGGTGCTCGAGTTGCTCCCGCACGGCGAGGAGTGGGTCCGCGAGCGCCTCGGCCATCGCTACCTGGGATTCGACCCGGTCGAGCTCGCCGCGACGCTCGAGGCGGAGGGATTCGCCTCGATCATCACCGAGATCCTGCCCAGCGGAAGCTCGCCCTTCCGCCCGTTCCTGCTCTGCGCCGAGGTGCCGGAATGAGCCGCCGTGAGCGCGTCGATCTCCTCGAGAAGCTCCTCGACGAGCGCGTCCTCGTCATCGACGGCGCCATGGGAACGGCGCTGCAGGACCTGAACCTCTCCGCCGCCGACTTCGGCGGTGCCGAGCTGGAGGGGTGCAACGAGAACCTCAACCTCACCAAACCCGAGGCGATCCGCGGCATCCACCGCGGCTATCTGGAAGCGGGCGCCGACATCCTCGAGACCAATACCTTCGGCGGCACGCCCCTCGTCCTCGCCGAGTACGGTCTCCAGGACCGGGCGCTCGAGATCAACCGCGAAGGGGCACGTCTGGCCCGGGAAGAGGCCGCAAAGTTCACCGACAAGCCGCGGTTCGTCGCCGGATCGATGGGCCCGACCACCAAGGCCATCTCCGTCACCGGCGGCGTCACCTTCGAGGAGCTGATCTCCTCCTACGAGGCGCAGGCGCGAGGGCTGTACGAGGGCGGCGTCGATTACTTCCTGATCGAGACCGCGCAAGACACCCGCAACGTCAAGGCGGCCCTTTTCGGCATCGACCGTGTCCAGGGAGCGCTTCCCCGCGAGGAGCGGCTCCCCATCGCGGTGAGCGGAACCATCGAGGCGATGGGGACCATGCTCGCCGGGCAGTCCGTCGAGGCGCTGGCGATCTCGCTCGATCACCTCGACCTCCTCTACCTCGGGCTCAACTGCGCGACCGGCCCCGAGTTCATGACCGATCACATCCGCTCGCTTTCGCAGATGGCGCGGACCCGGGTCGCCTGCGTTCCGAACGCGGGCCTGCCCGACGAGAACGGCCGCTACCTCGAGACCCCGCAGATGCTCGCGCGCACGCTGCAGCGCTTCGGCGAGAACGGCTGGCTCAACCTCGTCGGCGGCTGCTGCGGGACCCACCGCGGGCACATCGAGAAGCTCGCCGGGATCGCCGCGGGTTTGCGCCCCCGCAAGCCGGCGACCGATCGGCGCAGCGCGCTCTCGGGGATCGATGCGCTCGAGATCACCGACGAGGTCCGCCCGGTCATCGTCGGCGAGCGCACCAACGTGCTCGGGTCGAAGAAGTTCCGCGATCTCATCGCGCAGGAGAAATGGGACGAGTCGACGGAGATCGCCCGCGCCCAGGTAAAGCGCGGCGCCCACGTCATCGACGTCTCGACGCAGCAGACCGATCGCGACGAGGTCCAGGATCTCCGCCGCTTCCTCGAGGTGCTGATCAAGAAGATCCGCGCGCCCTTGATGATCGACTCGACCAACGAGAAGGCCATCGCCTCCGCGCTGACCTATTCGCAGGGCAAGGCGATCATCAACTCCATCAACCTGGAGGACGGCGAGAAGCGCTTCGCCAGCGTGGTCCCGCTGGCGCGACGGTTCGGCGCCGCCCTCGTGGTGGGGTGCATCGACGAGAAGGGACAGGCGATCCGCGCCGAAGACAAGCTCGCCGTCGCGGTGCGAAGCCGCGACCTTCTCACCGGCAAGTACGGCGTTCCCGAGGAGGACCTCTACTTCGATCCGCTGGTCTTCCCCTGCGCTTCGGGCGATGCCGCCTATACGGGCAGCGCGCTCGAGACCATCGAGGCGGTGCGCCTCATCAAGGCGAAATTGCCTCGCTGCAAGACCGTGCTCGGCATCAGCAACGTGAGCTTCGGCCTGCCCTCCGCCGGGCGCGAAGTGGTCAATTCGGTGTTCCTCTACCATTGCGTGCAGGCGGGCCTCGATCTCGCCATCGTCAACGCCGAGAAGCTGGAGCGCTATCCGTCGATCCCGGAAAGCGAGCGCGCCCTCGCCGAAGGGGTCTTGCGCAGCCGCGACGCCGCCTCGCTTCAAGCCGCGACGCAGGCGTTCACCGGACACTTCCGCGAGAAGAAGCCGCAGGGACCTTTGCGCAGCGAGCTTCCCCTCGACGAGCGGCTCGCGCGCTACATCGTGGAAGGATCGCGAGACGGGCTGCACGACGATCTGGCCGCGAAGCTCGCGCAAGGGGTGCCGCCGCTCGAGATCATCAACGGCCCGCTCATGCGCGGGATGGACGAGGTCGGCCGCCTCTTCAACGACAACCAGCTCATCGTCGCCGAGGTGCTGCAGAGCGCCGAGTCGATGAAGGCGGCGGTCTCGTACCTCGAGCCGCACATGGACAAAGCGGAGTCCGCGACGCGCGGCAAGATCCTGCTCGCGACCGTCAAGGGCGATGTCCACGACATCGGCAAGAACCTCGTCGACATCATCCTCTCCAACAACGGCTTCGACGTGGTGAACCTCGGCATCAAGGTGCCGCCCGAAGCGCTCATCCAGGCCGTGCGCGAGCACAACCCCGACGTGGTCGGCTTGAGCGGGCTGTTGGTGAAGAGCGCGCAGCAGATGGTCGCCACCGCTTCCGACCTGCGCGCGGCGGGCGTCGATCTGCCGCTCCTCGTCGGCGGCGCGGCCCTCTCGCGCAACTTCGTCGATCGGAACATCGCGCCTGCGTACGGCGGAACGGTCGCATATGCCCACGACGCGATGAGCGGCCTGGAACTGGCCAAGCGCGTGGTCGATGCCGAGAAGCGGCTCGAGCTCGAGCGGGAGGCGACCGCACGCCGCGCCCAACTGGCCTCGGTCGAGACGGCCCGCCCGGCGCCGGTCGCGTCGCCGGCGCGCCGGTCGAGCAAGGTGCCGGTCATCCCGGACCCGCCGCGGCCGCCGGACCTGGAGCGCCACGTCATCACCAACACGCCGCTCGACCAGATCTGGCGCTTCATCAACCCGGTGATGATCTACGGGCGCCATCTCGGATTGAAGTCGTCGGTCGTGCGCGAGGTGGAGCAGGGCGATCGCGCGACGCTCGAGAGCACCGAGGCGGGGCGGAAGGCGCTCTTGCTCAAGGAGCGCCTCGACGATCTCAAGCAGGAGTGCCGCGAAGGCGCGATGAAGGCGCGGGCCGTCTACCAGTTCTTCCGCGCCCGCGGAGAGGGCAACGATCTGTTGCTCCTGCGTCCCGACGGCTCGGAGCTTACGCGGTTCACCTTCCCGAGGCAGGAAGGCGAGGACGGCCTCTGCCTCGCCGATTACGTCGGCCAGGACGACAGCGTCTGTCTCTTCGTCACCACCGCGGGAGAGGGCATCCGCGCCCGCGCCGAGCTGGCGAAGAAGAACGGCGACTTCCTCAAGTCGCACCTTCTGCAGGCACTCGCGCTCGAGACGGCGGAAGCCTACGCCGAGCTGCTCCACAGCTCTCTACGCAGCCAGTGGGGATTCCCCGACCCGCTCGAAACGACGATGCTCGACCGGTTCAAGGCCAACTACCATGGCAAGCGGTACTCGTTCGGTTACCCGGCCTGCCCGAGCCTCGACGATCAGCAGATCCTCTTTCGCGTGCTGCAACCCAAGGACATCGGCATCGAGCTGACCGACGGCTGCATGATGGATCCGGAGGCGAGCGTCTCGGCCGTCGTCTTCCATCACCCGTCGGCGACGTACTTCAGCGTTGCTTGATCGTCCCGCGTTCCGGGTCGCAACAAGATAGGATGCCGCCCCGTGCCGGTCCTCCCTTCGCTCGCCACGAGCAGCATCGGCAGCCTGCCTCACACCCAGCTGGAGCTGGCGCTGCAGCAGGCGCTGCTGGTCGACATCCCGGCCGCGCCGCAGCTCCCGCGGCGCGATCCCGCCGAGTACATGGTCGCCCAGGCGCTCGACGGTCTCCCGGGTCTGCACGCGGAGCCCGACGGCACCGCGACACTCGATGCGGCGGAATGGACGCGTGGCGCCGCCACCTTCGATGCTCGGCTCGAACGGACGCTGGAGAAAGGGGAAGGGCGGGAGTCCTTCCTTCCCACGGCAGCGTCGTGGCAGGCCCTGCGGCCGTTTCTCTGGGAAGTCGAGCAGCGCAAGCTGCCCTTCGCCAAGGTGCAGATCGCGGGACCGATCACGCTGCGCTGGTCGCTGCGCCTCGCCGACGGAACGCCGCTGTTCGCCTCGCCCGATGCCAAGGCGGTCGAGACCCAGATCGTGCGGCTGGTCCTCGCCCGCGCGCTCGCCATGGCCCGCAAGGTAAAGGATGCCGGCGCGACGCCCATCGTGTTCCTCGACGAGCCCGGCCTCTACGCCTACGACCGCCGCGATCCGCGCCACCTCGTCGCGCTCCAGGAGCTTCGCGTGCTCGTCCTCGCGCTCAAGCGCGAGGGCGCGCTGGTCGGCGTGCACTGCTGCGGGAACACCGACTGGGGCGCGCTGCTCGGCCTCGGCTTCGATATCGTCTCGCTCGACGCGAGGCTCTCGCTAACGCCGATCCTCGCCACCGGTGCGTTCGAGCAGTTCCACGAGGAAGGCGGTACGCTGGCCCTCGGCATCGTGCCGACCGACTTCAGCGCCACGGACGATGTCGGCGAGCTGTGCGAGCTCGCCCGCACGCTCCTCCCCGAGGAGCCCCTGAAGCGGGCCATGCTGACACCCGCGTGCGGCCTCGCGCTGCGCTCGGTGCAGGACGCGGAGCACATCTTCGAGCAGCTGCGCGTGGCGCAGCGGCGGCTTGCCGGATGACCCAAGCGATCGTGATCGGAGCGGGAGCAGCGGGCCTGCGCGCTGCCGTCGCGCTGCGCAAGGCAGGCCGGCAGGTCCTGGTGCTGGAGGCCCGCGACCGTATCGGCGGCCGCGTCTACAGCGTGGAGGATCGGGAGCTGGGCGCCACCCTGGAGATGGGCGCCGAGTTCGTCCACGGCGATCTGGGCGAGCTGAAGAAGAGCCGGTTGCGCCTCGAGGAGATGGACGGGCGCCACCTTTCCATCGTCGACGGCACCCTGCGCGACGTGACCAAGGACCTGCGCGGAGTGCTGTCGCAACTCGCCAAGGCGACCGGCGCTGGCACCGCGCAAAGCTGGCTGTCGCGTTCCGATCTGCCCCCGCTCGGACGCGAGCTCGCCCGCTACTACATCGAGGGCTTCTACGCGGCGCCCGCAGCCTTCGTGGGCGTCTCGGACATCGCCAACGACCAGGGGATGCGCACGCGCCGGGTCCTGGGAGGCTATGACCACGCCCTCCGTCCGCTGGCCGATTCCTTGCGCGAGGATTCCGCGCTGCGCCTCGGCACCGTCGTGACCGAGGTGATGTGGCGCAGAGGCCATGTGGTGGTGAAGGCGCGCACGCGCACCGGGCGCGACCTCGCTCCGTTCCAGGCAGAGAAGCTGATCGTCACGCTGCCCGTCGGCGTCCTCCTCGCGCGCCCCGGGCAGGACGGCGCGGTGCGCTTCGATCCGCCCCTCAAGCGCAAGCGCGAGGCGCTCGGCTGGTTGCGGATGGGCGGCGTGGTGAAAGCGGTGCTGCGCTTCCGCGAGCCGGTGTGGGCGGCGAAGCCCGTGCGCAAGGCGGATTTCGTCCACGCTCCGGGCGCGGCCTTTCCCACCTGGTGGCGGACGGGATCGCCGGACACGCCGCTGGTGACCGGTTGGGCGGGCGGTCCCGCGGCCTCCAAGCTCGGGAAGAGTGATCCGCTCCCAGCCGCCCTCTCCTCGCTGGCGCGCGTCCTGGGCCGCTCCGCGTCCGACCTGGAAGGGCTGCTCGAGTCGGCCAACATCGTCGACTGGGCCCAGGATCCGTACTCGCGGGGCGCGTACGTTTATCACCTGGCCGAAGCGCCCGCGTCGACCACCGCCGATCTGGCGGCGCCCGAGGAGGACACGCTCTACTTCGCCGGCGAGGCGACCAGTCTCACCGAGCGGAGCGGAACGGTGGACGGCGCGATGGAGAGTGGCCTGCGAGCGGCGAAAGAGGCGCTGGCGAAGCGCTGATCCTGCCCGTCGCGGACTTTGCGTGTACCCTCGCGTCGGATGGACGACCTGCGTATCCGGCGACCGTTCCGACGGCGACTGCTCGCGGTGATGCTAGCCGCCGGGCTGCTGCCGCTTCTGGGCGGCGGTCTCGTCGCCGGTCTCGGCTTGTCGCGCATGCTCTCGCTCTCGCTCGCCCCGCTCGATCCGCTGCTCGAGAGGGCCCAGCGCACGGCACCCGATCCGGCGCTGGCGCGCGACCTGTCCCAGGCGCGTCTCGATCTGTTGCAAGCGGAGCTCGCGCGCCGATCCCTCGCGCACCTCGCGCCCTGGGCGCTCCTCGGCGCGGTAGCGATCTCGGGCCTGGTTCTCGCCGCTGCGGCCGTTGCGCTGGGCAGCGCGCTCTCCGGCCCGGTCGAGCGGCTCGCTCGAGGGATGATGCGAGTCGCCGAAGGCGACCTCGCGCACCGCCTGCCGGAGGAAGGCCGCGCCGACGAGCTTGGCCTCCTGGTCCGCGAATTCAACCGCATGACCTCCGAGCTCGAGGCGCAGCGCGCCCGCCTCCAGCTCACCGAGGAGCTCGCTGCCTGGCAGTCCGTCGCCCGCGGCCTCGCGCACGAGCTGAAAAACCCCCTCACCGCAATGCGGCTCGCCATCGCCCGCGTCGCGCGGCTCGACTCGCAGCCCGCGGCGGAATCCGCGCAGCTGCTCGGGGAGCAGATCGACGTCTTGCTCCGCATGACGGAGAGCTTTTCCCAGTTCGCCAAGCTGCCCGCTCCACGCAAGGTGCCCGTCGATCTGGCCGACCTCCTCCGCGAGACGAGCAGCCTCTATTCGGGAGGCGCGCCGGTGCCCATCGAGTGCTCCGCCGATCCGCTCCGGCTCGATGGCGACCCGGATCAGCTCCGCCGCGCCTTCGGCAACCTCATCAAGAATGCGCTGGAAGCTTCGCGCCCGGGCGACGGCCCGGTGGAAGTCACCGCGCGCGCCGACGGCCAGAAGGCGCGCGTCCTGGTGCGGGACAGGGGCGCGGGCATACCGGCGCGGCTCGACGGCGCGCAGCTCTTGCGATCGCTTGGGACGACGAAGCCGCAGGGATCCGGACTCGGGCTGCCCATCGCGCAGAAGATCGTCCACGAGCACGGCGGTACGCTGCTCCTCGAGCCTCGCGAAGGCCGCGGGGCGCAAGCGGTGGTCGAGCTTCCTCTCGGCGGGGAGAGGCGGTGAGCCGCCGCATCCTGCTCGTGGACGACGATCCTGCGGTGTTGCGCGGCGTCTCCGGTCTCTTGCAAGACGAAGGGTACCGCACCGAGACGGCGGCGACGGCGGCGCAGGCGCACGAGGTGCTCTCGCGCGATCCGCCGGCGGCGGTGATCCTCGATCTCGGGCTTCCGGGAGAGAGCGGCCTCTCCTTGCTCGCGCGCCTTCCCCGGCCTCTTCCGGCGCCGGTGGTGGTCCTCTCCGGCGGGGCGACGCCGGGCGAGGCGGCGCAGGCGCTCAAGCTCGGCGCCACCGACTTCGTCGAGAAGCCGCCCAGCGCCGAGCGCCTCCTCACCGCGCTGGCCAACGCGCTCGCCCTCCGCGACCTCGAGGACGAGCGAGAGCGCTTGCGGGAGGAGCTGGCGCAGCCGGGAAATCTGGTCGGCGAGAGCGCCGCGCTGGTCGAGCTGCGCAAGGTCATCGCCCGCGTCGCTCCGACCGATTCCCTCATCCTCGTCGAGGGAGAAACGGGCACGGGCAAAGAGCGCGTCGCGCGCGCGCTTCATCTCGCCTCGGGCCGCAAGGGTCGCTTCGTGGCGGTGAACTGCGCCGCCATTCCCGCCCCGCTCCTCGAGAGCGAGCTGTTCGGCGCCGAGAAGGGCGCCTTCACCGGCGCCACGGCGCGGCGCATCGGGCGTTTCGAGCAGGCGCAGAAGGGAACGCTGCTCCTCGACGAGATCGGCGAGTTGCCGCTCGATCTGCAGGCGAAGCTCCTCCGCGTGCTCGAGGAACGCGAGGTCTCGCGGCTCGGCGGCGGAGCTCCGGTCGCCATCGACGTGCGCGTCGTCGCCGCCACCCATCGAGATCTCGGCAGGGCCGTCGCGGAGGGCCGCTTCCGACAGGATCTCTACTACCGGCTCGCGGTGTTTCCCATCCGGATCGCGCCGCTCCGGGAGCGTTCCGGCGACGTGGTCCCGCTCCTGCGCGCCTTCGTCGCGGACCTTCGCGGACCGCAAACGGAGCTGACCATCGCTCCGGAAGGCGAGCGCGCCCTCCGCGCCCATCCCTGGCCAGGAAACGTGCGCGAGCTGCGCAATTTCGCGGAGCGTTTGCACCTCCTGCGCGATCCCGGCCCGCTCACCGTGGACGCGGAGACGGCGGCGCTCCTCGCGCCCGCTACCAGATCGCCGGAAAGCGCGACGTGGGGACTGGGAACGCTCTCCTATCGCGAGCTTTGCGAGGAGGCGGAGCGGAAGATCCTCCGCGAGGCCCTCGAGCGCAGCGAGGGAAACGTGGCCGCGGCGGCCCGCCTGCTCAGGGTCGATCGCGGCAATCTCTACCGCCGGATCAAGGCCCTCGGCGTGGATGCCGACGACGAGCCGATGTAGCGGGGACATCGTCGATGTCAGAGCGACATCGCCCTTCCGGAGGCGACCCTCGCGATTGCGCGCCCTTGCGCGATCGCCCGGGCTGGCGCGCGAAGTGCTGGAGAAGCGCATCGAGGGAGGCACCGATGCGTTCCGCGTTCTCGACACCTCGCGCCCGATTCCTGGCCGTCTGCCCCGCCCTGCTGCTCTTCGCAAGCCCGGCTGCCGCTCGGGGCAAGGCGAGAGAAGAGCAGACCGGGTGCATGCGCATCGTCTCCCGCGACGAGGCGCTGGCGGCGACGCTCCGGTCGGACGCCTTTCGCGACCTCCGCGATCCCGTCGCCGTCCGCGTCTCCGGTTTGCAGTCGCTTCCCGAGGACGATGTCTGGCAACTGGTCGGAGGAAGGCCCGCCGCTCCTCTCTCCCGCGACGAAGCGGTGGCGCTCCTCGCTCGTCTCCAAAGCACCGGCCTGTTCTCGGGCATCGCGCTTTCCCTCGACGACGGTCCCACCCTGAACCTCGAGCTGACGGAGAATCTTCGCGTCCGCGCCGTCCGCCTGCGCGGCCTTTCCGAGTTCCGCAGCGAGGACGTCCTCGACCGGCTCCTCGAAATTCCCTCGTCCTGGGAGGTCGAGCGCAGCCGCCGCGACATTCGCGCCGCGGAGCCGACGGAGTGCGCCGCCGCGCTGCCGCCTCGCGACCTCCTCGCTCGCGCCGAGAACGGCGACGTCAGTCCCGGCATCCTCTGGAAGGGTCTGCGGGGCGCGCTCGATCGGGTCGTCCGCTACCTGCGCGGCCGCGGCTACCCGCTCGCACGGCTGGAAGGAAGCCTGAGCCCGTCGGGAATCCTCCAGCTCGACATCGACGAGGGACGGCTTTCCGGCGTCGAGGTCCGCGGGCTCGATGCCGGGCTTGCCCGGGACATCGTCGCGGAATTGCACCTCGACCGCGGCGACATCTTCTCCACCGGCGAGCTGTCGAGCGCACTCGAGCGCGTCGAGCGGCGCTGGCCGTTCATCCGCGCCGATCGCCGCGGCCGCAGGCGCGCAAGCGCACCGGACCTGCGAATCGACGCGCTCCCCGACGGCGGCGCCGAATTCCGCTCCGATCCGCAGCAGAAGTCGTACGTCCCGGACGAGGACGACGACGAGGAGGTTCCGCCGCGGCGGCGCAAGGATCGCGAACGCTGGAGCGGCGGCTCCTGGTATGGATTCGAGGGCGACAAGCTCATCGTCTACCTGCGCCCCGAGCGCAAGCGGAGCGACGCGCAGTGGGTCGAGCTCCTGCGGCATACCCCGGTGACGGGGTTCGCTCCCGGCGTCGCCGCTACCGCGACCTTCTACGACCCGAAGGACCGGGTCCATCTAATGGTCGACGCTGCCGTGAACCTCAACACCCGCCGTCCAAGCCGGACGCAGACCACCGGGACCTTCCTCCAGCGATTCGGCGCGCACGAGCTGACGGATGTGCTGCTCGGCACGCGCTTGCGAATCCCGGCGCTCGACGTGGCCGAGGTGGGCGTCCAGATCCATGCGCTCACCGACACGAACGATCGATGGCGGATCTCGGCGATCGACTCCTACCTCTACTCGGCGCTGATCAACCGCGCCGATCGCGAGTACTACCGGCGCACCGGATACGCAGCGATCCTCACCACGCACCTGTTGGAGATGTTGACGCTGGGCGCGGAGTACCGCCGCGACCAGTACGATCCGCTGGCGGCCCCGCCTCGCGTCTGGACCATCTTCAACAAGGACGACCCCCGCTATGGCTCGGCGCCGGTCGATCGCGGCGAGATGGGATCGGTCGTCCTCCGCGCCGAGTACCGCAGCGAGAAGGTCCCGCTCCATCGCGTCGGCTCGATGTGGCGCAACCCGGAAACGTCGCTCCTGCCGCTGCAGCCGGGTATGGTCGGTGTGCGCAGCCTGAACACCGTGGAGATTGCCGATCGCTCCCTGGGCGGCATCTTCGATTTCACCAAGCTGGTGACCGACAGCTTCGTCGTCGTCGATACCGATCCGTCGGGGAGCGTCACGCTCCGCGTCCGGGGCGCCTTCGGGCGCGGGCTCCCTTTGCAGAAGCAGGAGGGCCTCGGGGGCTGGGGGGCGCTGCGCGGGTACGACTTCAAGGAGTTCCGCGGAGATGCTTCCTTCCTCGCCACCTTGCAGCGCGACTGGAACCACTTCGGAGTGTTCTTCGACGTGGGATCGGTGCGGCAACGAAGCGACTGGATCGATCCCAAGACTTCGCTGGGCGCGAGCTTCTCCTTCGCCGACGGCAGCACGCGCATGGAAGCAGCCTGGCGCCTCGACGGCCGCGCGCGGCTGCTCCCCGATTTCCGCATCCTCTTCGCGGTGCCGCTGTGAAGTTCCTCTGGCCGATCCTCCTCGACCGGCGCCGGCTGACGGTGGCGCTCTTGCTCCTCGCCGGGGCCGCACGGGCGCAGGAGGTCGCCTGCCGGGCAGTGCTCGCCGGGACCCGGGCGCTGGTCGATGCAACCGTGCACGGCTTGCTCGATCGCGACCTCTTGCGCGTCGTCAAGCTCGGCCTCGCCGGCCGGCTCACCGTCGAGACCACGGTGGTCCGCCGGCGTCATTTGTGGTTCGGGCGCGTCGTTTCCAGGACTACGCGGGATCTCCCGCTGGTCTGGTCCGAGGAGCGGGGCCTGCTCGAGCTCGACGGCCGCCCGATCGCGGACCCGGAGCGCATCCCGCTCGAGCGCATCGTGCTCCTGCTCGGCGAGTCGGAGGATCCGTCCAGCTACCAGGTCGAGCTTTCCACGCGGCTCGTGGTGGTGACCCAGAGCAGCCTGGGCCGGGTGGCGGGTCTGCTCTCCAGCGACAGCGATTCGGCTTTGTCGCGCACGGTGCTTTCCGCGATTGCGAACGATCTGGTGCGCTCGACCAGCACCACCTGCCCGGTCGAGCCCCGCCGTTAGTGCCGATTCAAGAACTGGCGATGACCTGCCGCACCGTCTCGCCGTAGGTCCGCCCCAATACGCCGCACAGGGTGCCGAGGAACTTGAAACCGACGGTGAAGTTGAGGTGGGTCGCCTTCTCCAGTGCGTCGAGATCCACCTTGGCGAGCTGCGCGGGAGTCGCCGCGAACACCGAGGCGGAGCGCGGCTTGCCATCGACGAAGGCCATGACGCCGAAGAGATCGCGCGGTCCCAGCCGGGCGAGCGTCCGCTCCTTGCCGCCGGAGAGCTTCTTGCGCACTTCCAGCTCTCCCTCGCGGACGAGGAAGAAGCTGCGCGTCGCTTCGCCTTCCTCGACGACGCGCTGGCCGGGCGAAGCGGAAAGCTCGTGGCCGAGGAGCGCGAGCCACGCTGCCTCGTCCTCGCTCACATGAGGCGACCGCTCGGCCGAATCGGAAGGCGTCGCGGCGCTGCCGCTCGCCGCGGGTTGGGCCGCGATTTCGTTCGCCGCCCGCAGCTTCTCGCTGATCGAGCGGCTGTAGACGTGCAAGAGGCCTACGGCCAGATTGCGATGGGCAAGCAACTCGTGGCGCAGGGGGTTCTTCGGGATCGCCCGCACGATGGTGTCTTCGCGGGCGATGTAGCGGACTCCCTCCGGCAGCTTGGCGAATGCCTCCACCTCCCCGAAGAGATCGCCGGGGCGAAGTTGACAGAGCACGACCTCGCCCCGGCGGGTCTTCGCGCGGACCTCGATGAGCCCGGAGACCACCAGGCAGATCGAGTCGTTGGGATGGCCCGCTGCGAGGATCTCGTGACCCGCCTTGAACTCGTCGAGCTTGGAGATCGCCTCCAGGCGATCCCGATCCTTCCGATCGAGGTGGGCGAAGCGCTCGCTGGTCGCGAAGGCGTGCATAGGCGAGCGAGGCTGCCGCATCGGCGCTTCCAGGGCAAGCGCTGGCAGGTGATTTCCACGCCCTATCGCGCCAATCGGAACCCGATGTTGGAGAACCGGGCGGGCTCGGGCCAGCCGTTGCGATGGGCGCAGCGAAGCTGCGGCGGATGCGCGTTCCAGCCTCCGCCGCGCGCCGCGCGCAAGCCGCCCTGTCCGAACGGGTCCTGGACCCATTCCCAGACGTTGCCCGCGCAATCCCACAGGCCGTAGGGGCTCCGTCCCGCGGGGAAGCAACCGATCGGCAAGGTGTGCCGGGCGCCGCCGCGATGGTGGGCCCGCGCCGGGTCCCAGCCATCTCCCCACGGGTACCGCCGTCCGTCCTCGCCGCGCGCGGCCCGCTCCCATTCCGCTTCGGTAGGCAATCGTGCGGAGGCGAAGCCGGCAAATGCTTCTGCTTCGTACCAACTCACGCCGACCACCGGCTGGTTCGGACCGAGATAAGCGCGCCAGCCGGGATCGTCCCAGAAGCGCGGGCGGACGGCTCCGGTGCGCGACCGCCATTCCCAACCGGGCTCGCTCCACAGCGATCGGTCCGCGTACCCCTGCGCGACGAAGCGGGCGAATTCCATCACGGTCACCGGCGCGGCGGCGATCTCGTAGGCCGAGGTGTGGACGCGAACCTGCGGATGCTCGCTGGCCTCGCCGTCGGGCGGGTCGGTTCCACGGAGGAACGATCCCGCCTCGATCCGCACGAAGACCCCTGCGCGCGGGTCCGCCTCGCCCAACTGCCTTGCGGCGGCGACGCGTTCCTGCAGCGTTCCCGTCTGTTCAGGATCTTCAAGGATGTCAGGAATGGCCTGGATCATCGCGTTGGATCGGGAGCAGAGTGCAATTCTCCTCCAGGGGGCAAAGCGAATGAAGGCTTCATTCATCCCCTCGTGCGCGATGCTCGCCCTGGTGACTGGCTGCGGACAAGCCCACATCGACGGCATCGACGTTCGCGGCCAGGTCACGTACCAGGCGACCGGCGCACCCTTTCCTGGCGCCAAGGTCAAGGTCGGAGACAAGCCGATAGCTACCGCGGACGGCGAAGGAAGATTCGCCGTTTCGTCCGTCGTCGTCCCCTACGACCTCACCGCGGTCAGTGCGGACGGCACCGCCGCCACGGTGTACGCCGGACTGACCCGGAAGGACCCCATCATTTCCGTCTCGGTTCCCGGCGGTTCGCCGCCGACGACCCGGAGCGCCATCGTCACCGGTCACCTGGGGGGCGGTCTTGCTCTGCCCTTGCCGGCGAGACACCAGATCGTGGTAGCGCTGGTGGCGCCGAAAAACGCGAGGGCGGGAATCACCGCGACCAGACTTGGCCTGGACGGCACCTATTCCCTTGCCTTGAGGTGGCAGGGCGAGGCGAACCTCAGCGGCACGCTCCGCGCTCTCGAATGGCTGGTGGACGCCAACGGCAATGCCGTCTCGTACGACGCCGCCGTGAGCGTTCCCATGACCGTGGCCGACGCGGGAAGTTCCCAAGGTGTGGATCTGAACCTGACCACCGTCGACAATGCCCGGCTCGCCGGAACGTTTTCGACAGCGCCGGGATATCAACTGCTCGTACATCTGATGTATGCCGCTTACTCGCCCAGCAGCTCGCTGATTCTCGGGACGAGCAGGTCGGCCGGCATCTCGAGTGCAGCATTCGATTATCCGGTTTTTTCCGCGCCTGGAGTCGGGCTCGGCATCAGGGCAATCGCGCAAGATTCCCACGGCGCGCTGGTACAGGCCTGGCGGGTCGGGGCTTCCCCTGAAACGGCGATCTCCCTGGCCGTGCCCGCGGCCCCGACGCTACGAGTCCCTGCCGGGACGGTGAGCGCCGGGGCGGATTTCTCCTGGACCCCGCTCGACGGCGCCATCTACCACTTCGAGGCGAACCCGCAAACGGAGGGCGCGCCGTCGCTCGACGCCCTCACGGCGGCCACGAGCTTCCAGCTGCCGGACCTGTCCGCGATGGGCTTCGTCTGGCCGAAATCGGCCTCCTACAGCGCGTTCCTTTTCGGCGTCAGCCCGCGCGTGCCGGACGACGTCGCGGCCGGGGAGGAGTTTCCCCCGCCAGACCGCGACGGCGTCATGGCGATTGCGTCGTCGTCGGGATTCACCATCGCTCCCTAGACGGCGCTACATGCCCGGGAACGGCAGCGGATCGTCGGTCGTGAAGTCCACGGTCGAGAAATCGAAATCGGTCGCGGCGTTGTCCACGGCGGGCACGGTTCCGAACACGGCGTCACACGCCGCTGCCGTCACGCCCGAGCTCTGCCGCGAGCTTCCCTGCACCGTCGCGCCGGTCGAGTCCTCGAGCTTCATCATCCAGAAGTTCTCCGAGGGATGATGGCGCCGGTCGACGCTCTGCGCGCAGGTCACGCCCTCCCACTTATCGCCCGCCGCGACCTGACCGCCGGTGGCTCCGGCGTCGGCGCGGAAGTGGATCTCGCCGCTCGCCGTCACGACGAAGCGAGCGACGGCGCTCACCGGAGTGGTTCCAGTCGAGCTTCCGCCGGGCCCGGCGCAGCCGAGCGCGAGCGTGTCGACGAACTTCAGGCTTCCGCCCTTGCCGGGCTCCTTGAAGAAGACGTACTTGCCGGTGCGCGGCCGCTCCCCGTTGTTGGAGAGGTTGGTCATGGTCGCGATCACCTTCTTGGAGGTGGGCTCCGCGTCGAACGAGACGACCAGCTTGCCGGTGGCTCCGTCGCCCGTGACGGAATTCAACGCATCGAGATCGAGCGTCGCGTTGCCCGAGCCGTCATGGATGGAAGGATCGCGCTCCAGCGTCGCGGAGTAGACGACGACGAAGGCGGTGTCGGGATCCGCGGCGCGCTTCACGTCCAGCTCGGCGCTGAACGATTGATCGCCGGTCTTGTCGACCGTGTAGCGAAAGGCGAACCCGTCGACGACGCGCTCCCAGACGCCTGTGCGCCGGTCGTGGCGGCGTGGAGCGATGCGGCCGGCCAGGCCGATGGGCCGCAGGATGTGCCAGATGGCTTCGTTGGTCGCGTCCACGATCTCATGCGTGCGCAGGAACAGGTGCGGGTGGCAGGCGTCCGCGGCGGTGAGATCGGCCGCATCCGCGATGGTGAGCGCGGTGGAGGTCGCGGGTGCTTGGGCATCGAGGTCGCTGATGTCCATCGACATCGAATCGAACGACGGCGTGGCGCGCGCGAGATCGTCGGTGGCACTTCCGCCGCAGGCGGCGACCAACGCCGGAGCGACCGCCAGGACGACGCGCAGGGTGCGCAGTTTCATTTCGAACTCCCTCCCTTTTCGGATTTCCGTGGTTTCGCAAGAACGACCCGCGCGCCCGGGAACGGGTTAAACATGCCGCAATGGTGACGGCCGTCATCTACGACCTCGACGGAACCCTGGTCGATTCCCGCGCCGATATCGCGGACTCGGTCAACGCCATGTTGTCGACGCTCGGACTTCCCGAGCGCGACGAGCGGGAGATCTGGAGCTTCATCGGAGAGGGAGCGGAGCGCCTCGTGCGCCGTTCGCTCGGCTCCTCCCACGACCATCTCTTCGCGGAAGCAATCAAGGAATGGCACGTCGAATATGCGCGCCGCCTGGTCGCGAAGACGCGGCCGTATCCGGGCATCGTGGAGTTGCTGGAAACTCCGCCCGCCGCACGCGGGGTGCTCACCAACAAGCCAGGTGCCTTCGCGCGCGACCTGCTGCGCGGACTCGGGCTCCTCGGGAAATTCCCCAGCGTGGTCGGAGGCGACGAGGCTCCCAAGAAGCCCGACCCGACTGGTCTGTTGCGGCTCTGCGCGGATCTAGGAGCGGATCCCGCGCATACCCTCTATGTAGGAGACAGCTCGATCGACATCGCCACCGGCTCAGCCGCCGGAGTTCCAGTGTGCGCTGTCGGATGGGGACTGGGAGACCCGGAAGAGCTGCGCAAGGCGGGGCCGGCGTATCTGTGCTCGAGCCCCGCCGAGGTTGCGCGGCTGCTCGCGCGCCTTGCGGGCGTCTGATCGGGGGGACGGCTGCGACCGGTTCGGTGGCGAAACGACCGTCGAGGCGGCAGACTTGCGCCTGTAACAGCGGGCTTGACTCTTTCGTAGTCACGCGCGAAAGCGAGGGCCCCCGCAATGCGAGGAGAGGCCGTGGCCGAGAACGCACGCATCCACATCGGAGGACACGATCTCGAGTTCCCCGTGGTGGTGGGCACCGAGAACGAGCGCGGGATCGACATCACGAACCTGCGCGCGAAGACGGGAGTCGTGACGCTCGACCCGGCTTTCATGAACACCGCCTCGACCGTGAGCTCGGTCACCCATCTCGACGGCGAGAAAGGCATCCTCCGCTATCGCGGCATCCCCATCGAGGAGCTGGGCGAGAAGAGCACCTTCGTGGAGACCGCGTACCTGCTCATCTACGGCAAGCTTCCGACCCGTCCCGAGCTGGACGGGTTCCAGCGCCTGCTCACCCGCCACTCGATGATCCATGAGGACATGCGCCGCTTCTTCGACGGGTACCCGATCACGGCGCACCCGATGGCCATCCTGAGCGCGATGGTCACCTCGCTCAGCTCCTTCTACCCGTACGCCCTGAACGCGAAGGACGACCAGTACCGCGACATCACCATCGCGCGCCTGATGGGAAAGCTGCCGACCATCGCTGCCTTCTCTTACAAGAAGAACATCGGGCACCCGTTCATCTACCCGCGCAACGATCTCGATTACTGCGCGAACTTCCTGCACATGATGTTCGCCGTCCCGGCCGAGCCCTACAAGATGAACGAGGTGGCGGTGCGGGCGCTCAACCTGCTCCTCATCCTCCACGCCGATCACGAGCAGAACTGCTCGACCAGCACGGTGCGCATGGTGGGAAGCGCGCACACCAATCTCTTCGCTTCCATCAGCGCGGGCATCTGCGCGCTCTGGGGGCCGCTCCACGGCGGCGCCAACCAGGAAGTGGTCGAGATGCTCGAGGACATCGGTGAGCGCGGCCTCACCGCCAAGCAGTTCATCGACCAGGTGAAGGACAAGAAGGCCGGGCTGCGCCTGATGGGCTTCGGCCACCGGGTCTACAAGAACTTCGACCCGCGCGCGAAGATCATCAAGAAGGCTTGCGACGAGCTCTTGCAGAAGCTCGGCATCCACGATCCGATGCTCGATCTCGCCCTGGAGCTGGAGGAGACGGCGCTGCGCGATTCGTACTTCGTCGAGCGCAAGCTGTACCCAAATGTGGACTTCTATTCGGGCATCATCTATCGCGCCCTCGGTGTTCCTACGCAGATGTTCACGGTGCTCTTCGCCCTCGGCCGCCTTCCAGGCTGGATCGCGCACTGGAAGGAGATGATCGAGGATCCGACCACCAAGATCGGGCGACCGCGGCAGATCTACATGGGGCCCACCCAGACTCATTACGTACCACTCGAGCAGCGCCAGTAGCAGATCAGTAGCTTGTCACCCCCGTAAGGTTCGCCTGTAAAAGAGCAGGATGTTGCATCTTTGCGCGATCATCCTTGCCGCGGCTCCCATCACCGGTGCGATCCCCGTCACAGCCACCTCCGCGAAGGCGGTCCGCCTCTTCGAGGAAGGGCGCACCGCGGTGCTCGATCTCGACTCCGCGCGTGGCGCCAAGACGCTCCGCGAGGCGGTAGCCGCCGAGCCGGAATTCGCGCTCGCGCTGGCCTGGCTCGGCCGGGCGGTGCGCGGCACCGACGGCCTCGTCTTCGTGCAGCTCGCGAAGGACTTCTCCGGCAAGCTCCCGGAGCTCGAGCGCATGGAGATCGAGGCGCTCTACGCGGAGAAGAAGGGCGACGAGGACCGCGCCCGCAAGCTGAAGCGCGAGCTGGCCGACGCGGCCCCGGCGGATTGGGTTGCGCAGGTGCTGGCCGGAACGCAGGCGCAGTCCGATCGCAAGTCGCAGGCGGCGCTGCTCTATCTGCAGCGCGCGGCCGCGCTCGTTCCCGCTCGTCCGGGCGCGAGCATTCCGCTCGCCCACACCTATCTCGGGCAGGGCATGCTCGGCGAGGCGCTCGCCACGGCGAAGAAGCTCGTCGCGCAGGCCCCTGACGATTCCCGCGCCTACGACACGCTCGGCGAGATCTACATGCGAATCGACAGGCTCGACGATGCCGACGCCGCCTTCGAGCAGGCGACCAAGCTTTCACCGGACGCGTGGATGGCATTCGTCGGCCGCGCCTACGTCCGCTTCTTCCGCGGCCACCAGGCGGCGGCGCGGGTGATGCTGGCGCGCGCCAAGGAGGCCGCGCAGCGCGCTCCGGCGCCGGCGCAGCGGATGGTCGACGTGACCATCGCCTGGACGCAGCTGGCGGTCGGGTCCAGCGATCAGGCCCTCCGCGCCGTCGACGATCTGGAGAAGACCGCCAAGGCCCATGGCGACGAGTCCGGGTACGCCTGGGCGGCCGTCGAGCGCGGCGAGATGCTCTTCGAGCTCGGCAAGCGCGACCAGGCCCGCGCCCAGATCGTCGAAGCGCTCCAGCGCAGCGAGAAGCTGAATGGCGAGGACGCCAACGGGCTCCGCCGCGTCGCCTTCTGGGCCGCCCAGCGCAACGCCCTCGCTCTCGGGCGCAAGGACGAGGCGGCGAAGGCCGTGCAGGGCCTCGAGGCCCTTCCCCCGGCGCCGCCCGACGCGACCTCCATGCGGGAGATGCTGACCGCCGCACGCGCCGCGCAGGCCATCGGCTCGGGCAACGGCGCCCAGGCCGTGTCGCTCCTCTCCAGCTGCTCGCGGACGAACTTCCGCTGCCAGCAGCAGATGATCGAGGCCCAGACCTTGCTCGGCAACCAGCGGGCCGCCGACGAGACGCGGGCCTGGATGGCCACCGCCAACGTGCGCGACGGACTCTCGCAGGGCGACGACCCCATCTACCTCTACCTGCGCATGCGGTTCGGGGTTCCCCCGAAGGCCGGGACTCCGTAGCCCTTTCTACGGCGGCCGCAGCCAGTCGACGACGCCGGTGGTGATCGCCGGTACGTAGGTGATGAGCAATACGCCGATCGACATGATGATGAGGAACGGCAGCGCTTTTCGATAGAGCAGAGGTAGCGGTTTGTTGAATCGGCTCGCCGAGAGGAAGAGGTTGAGGCCCATCGGCGGGAAGAGGAAGCCGAGCTCGAGGTTGGCGAGGAAGACGACGCCGAGATGGATGGGCTCGACGCCGAAGGCGACGCCGAGCGGTGCGACCAGGGGCGCGAGCACCACGATCGCCGAATAGATCTCGAGCACGCTCCCCAGCACGAGCAACAGCACGTTGAGCGCGAGCAGGAACTCCCACTGCGTGTGGATGTGCGCCTGCACCCAGGTGAGCAGCCGCGGCGGGACCTCCGCGTCCACGAGGTAGTTGGTGAATCCCAGCGCCGCGCCGAGCAGGATGACGACGCTGCCCACCAGGGTCGAGGCGTGGACGAGCACGCGGGGCAGATCGCGCGTCGGATGCACGTCGCGATAGACGAGCAACTCGACGATGATGGCGTAGGCCGCTCCGAGGGCCGCGGATTCCACGATGGTCGCGAAGCCCGTCTTGAGCGCCGCGATGATGAGGATGGGCAAGCCGAGATCCCACTTGGCGCCCCACAGCGATCGCAACGCCTCGCGCACCTCGAAGCCCTGGCGGGGGGCGCGGCAGCGGATGCCCACGAAGACGCCGTACGCGCCGACGAGGAGGATCATCAGCACGCCTGGCACGAAGCCGCCCAGGTACAGGTCCTCGAGCGCGATGCCCGCGACGACGCTGTAGAGGAGCACCGGCAGCGAGGGCGGGAAGAGCAGGCCGAGGCTTCCCGAGGCGGTGATGAGCCCCAGCGAAAACCCCTCCGGGTACTCCTCCTGGAGGAGGGCCGGGAACATGATCCCGCCGAGCGCCAGGATGGTGACGCCGCTCGCGCCGGTGAAGGTGGTGAAGAGCGCGCAGGTGCAGACCGCGACCACCGCCAGGCCGCCGGGCATCCAGCCGAAGATGCCGCGTGCGGCGCGCAAGAGGCGCTGGGAGGCTCCGCCTTCGGCGAGGACGTACCCCGCGACGGTGAGGAGCGGGATGGCGGGAAGCGTGGAGGAGGTGACGAGCGCGAAGGTCTGCGTCGGTACGGCGGCGACCGGCGTCCCCGCGATGAAGAAGAGCAAGATAGCGAAGCCAGCCATGATGATGAAGACGGGGGCGCCGAGGAGGAATGCGCCGAGGAGGGCCATTGCGCCGGGCCACGCCAGGAGCCCTGTATGACCGTGCACCATCGCTGGGCCTTCGGGTGCCGGCAAGAAGCCGTGGCCGCGCACCGCGAGGACCCTTGAAATGAGGAAGGGCAGGGCGGCGACGACGACGGCCCCGGCGGCAATGCGCCATCCGCGCGTCGGCGCCATGCGCGCGGAACGGAACGCCATCACGGCGAAACCGACCGGCATGACGATCTCGAACCACCACTCCGGAACGCCGCCCGCCAGCTTGTCGGCGCGCGCGCGATCGAAGAGCACCAGATCCAGCGATGCGTAGGCGAGCACCACGACGACGAGCGCCGAGAGCACGTGGACGTACCCGCGCGCTCCCTTCTGCCAGCGGGCCGGAAGCAGCTCCACGGTGCTGAGCGCCAGGTGCCGCTCGGTGGCGGTGGCGAGCATCGCGCCGATGAATCCCACCCAGAGGGTCAGGTGCTGGGTATACGGCATCGCGTCGGGCACGCCGATCCCGGCCAACCGGCGCAAGGACGCCTCCAGCGTGGGCAGCAGGATCATCGCCAGCACGATGACGACGAGCAGCCCCTTCTCGATCGCGGTGCCGCCTGGCCGCTCGCCCTGCTTCGCATGCGCCGCAGGGGAAAGCGGCTCCGTCGACACCGGCGTCGGCAGGCGGGTTGCGTTCGCGGTTGACATCGCGGCGCCGCTCCATATCACTTGCCGCCACCTTGCGCCCCGCGCTCGCGATCCTGGCCGTGCTCGCCGCCTGCTCGCCGCGGTCGTACGCGCTGCGCAACGTGGCGGACGCTCTCGCCTCCTCGGACCAGGGCGGGGCCTTCGCGCGCGACGACGACCCCGAGCTGGTGGGCGAGGCGGTACCGTTTGGCCTCAAAACGATGGAGCAGCTCGCCGACTCGCTCCCCGACCATGTCGGCCTGCGCTTGGGGATGGCCCGTGGGTTCACGCAGTATGCCTACGGCTGGGTCCAGCTTCCCGCCGACGCGCTGGCCGAGAAGGACCTCGCGCGCGCCAAGGAGGAGCAGGGTCGCGCCGCGCGCCTCTATCTACGCGCCCGCGGGTATGGCCTGGACGGACTCAAGATGAGCCGCGGCATCAAGATCGACGAGCTGCGCGGCCCTGAGCAGGGGCGCACCGCGGCGCTCGCGCGCCTGACCAAGGAGGACGTCCCGCTCCTCTACTGGACGCTCGCCTCGTGGGGCGCGGCTATCTCGGTCCGCAAGCAGGACCTGGACCTGGTCGGCGACGTACCGGCGGTGGCGGCGATGCTCGACCGCGCCCTCGCGCTGAACGAGCCGTACGGGGAGGGCGCGCTCCACGAGTTTGCCCTGCAGATCGATCCCGCCCGGCCCGAGGGGACCACGGCCGAGAAGCAGCGGGCGCATTTCGAGCGTGCCCGCGAGCTGCAGAAGGGGAAGAAGATCTCCGCCCTCGTCGCTTTCGCGGAGGCGGTGGCGGGGCCGGGGCAGGACAAAAAGCTCTTCGAGTCGCTCCTCAAGGAAGCGTTGGACTTCGACGTCGACGCGCCCGCGGCCCGCGACTACCGGCTCGCCAATGTGCTCGCTCGCCGCCGCGCCGGGTTCCTCCTGGCGCACGAGAGCGACATCCTTTCCGACTGATCGGGGACCTCATGAAAAGCCGTCTCGCAGCCGTCGCGATCCTCTGTCTGCCGCTCGCCTGGGGGGCGGGCGCCGCGCCCCTCCGCATCAAGCTGGGCACGCTGGCTCCGCAAGGATCGACCTGGCACCAGCTCCTCCAGGAGATGGCGCAGAAGTTCGCGCAGGAATCGGGCGGACAGGTCGAGCTGAAGATCTACGCCGGCGGCACGCAGGGCAACGAAGGCGAGATGATCCGCAAGATGGCCATCGGGCAGCTCCAGGCCGCCTCCATCACCGCCATCGGAATCCACGAGATCACGCCCGAGCCGCAAGTGGAAGACGTCCCGTTCCTCATCGACTCGTACGAGGAGTACGACTACGTCCACGAGAAGATCCGCCCCAAGCTCGACGCGGCGATCGAGAAGAAGGGATACGTCGTCCTGCAGTGGAGCGAGGTCGGGTTCGTGTACTTCTTCTCGACCAAGCCGTACCAGACGCCCGCCGACTTCGCGCAAGGAAAGGTCTTCACCTGGAACGGCGATCCCGACGCGGAGGCGGCCTGGAAGAAGGCGGGCTTCCATCCCGTGGTGCTCAGCTCGACCGATCTCATCCCGGCGATCTCCTCTGGGATGGTGAACATCGTCGCCCAGCCGCCGCTCTACGCCTTCACCACCCACATCTTCGAGAAGGCGGAGAACATGCTGAACATGCACTGGGGCTTCTTGACCGGCGCCACGGTGGTGAAGCGGGACGCATGGCAGAAGATCCCCGAGCCGATCCGCAAGAAGCTGCTCGAGATCGGCGAGGACTACGGCGAGCGGACCCGCAAGGACGTCCGCAAGCAGAACGAGGAGGCGATTGCGCAGATGAAGAAGCGCGGGCTCAACGTCCTCGATCCGGCCGACATCGCGGACTGGCACCAGGTGGCCGACCAGGCGAACACGGTGGTGCGCGGCAAGGTGGTCCCGGCTGCGATCTTCGACGAGGTAGTGAAGCTGCGCGACGAGTACCGGGCGCAGCACAAACGGTGATTCACCAGCGAGCGGAGTGCTCTTCCGTAACGCCCGGGAGCCCTTCGACTTCGATGCGCTCCCCGGAAGCCGCGGTGAGGTGCCCGCGGAAGGTCCCGAACGGCTGCACGTAGCGGCTCGCGACCAGCTTGAGATCGATGTTCTGCGCCCTGCGGCCTTCCGGGGTGAAGACCAGATCCAGCCCGCCGTCGGCGCTGCGGATGTGCCAGGGCGCGTCGCGATCGGAGAAATCCCCTTCGAAATGGACCGGCCCGGCGCCGCAGGGCGGGCCGTCCACCCAGACGGCGCTCTCCGGTGACCCCGGCAAGAACCCCTCGGAGAGGTTGAATGCGACGGTGCGGCCCATGGCCTTGCCGCTCCCGAAGGCCCACCGCCATCTGGTTTCCCGCGCCGGGAAGCCGTGGGTGAAATCCATTCCTGCGAGATCGCCCTGCACCGCGAAACGAGCGTTCCCTGCGCGGATCTCGCCCTCGGCCGGAACGGCGGTGAGCTTCTGCGTGAAGTTGAAACGGCCGGTATCGATGCGCGAGCAGACGGAAAGCGGCGGCGGTGCCTTGCGGGCATCGAGAACGACGTCGACGGCGGCGGACATCCAGCGCGCCTCGACCAGGATGCGGCCGCCGCTGCGCTCGATACGGGCCTTGATGCGGGGACCCGCGAGGCGCGCGCTCAGGCCGTCGCCCGGAACGTCAGAAACCCTTGCGCAGAGAGGAGGGAGGACCGGGCTCGAGTCGAAGAGCAGCTTACCCGAGCCGCGATCGAGAACGGCACAGAACCCGCTCGAGAGGTATCCGGCATCCACCAGCGCCATCGCCAGCATCACCTCGCGGGTGGGCACGAGCACATAGACCCAGCGCTTCTCCACCAGCCGCCGGGCCACCGTCCCGCGGGGATACTCCTCGTTCAGGCCGTCGAAGCGCGCGTCCGGGACGCTGCCCGCCCAGGCGCCGAAGACCGGCGAGCCCAGCTCGACAATGCGCTCCGGTGCGCGAGGCAAAGGAAGAGGGGCGGCAGGCGCTTCTGCGGATTCGGCCACGGCGCCAATCTGGGGTCTTCCCCGGGACGGCCGCAACGGGCCCTCCCGACCCGATGTCCGGTTGCGATGGCGGCGTTGTGCGGGTACAGCGCAGGGCGTGCGGATCCTGGTGAGCAACGACGACGGCGTGGAGGCGCCTGGACTACGGGCGCTGGCAGAGGCGCTGGCGCCGCTCGGCGAGGTGACCGTCTGCGCTCCCGATCGCGAGCAGAGCGCGTCCAGCCACAGCATCTCGCTGCATCGGCCCCTGCGCATCGAGGAGCTTCCACCCTGGGGAACCATCCGAAGATACGCCGTCGACGGCACGCCCACAGACGCTGTCTACGTGGGCGTGAATCACCTGCTCCGCGACCGCCGGCCCGAGGTGGTCGCGAGCGGGGTCAACCGCGGTCCGAATCTCGCGATGGACGTCCTCTACTCGGGCACCGTGGCGGCAGCGATGGAAGGCGCGGCCATGGGGCTCCCGTCGTTCGCGGTGAGCCTCGTCGCACGAGGCAAGCCGGACTTCGGACCGGCGGCTGCCTTCGCGGCGAAGCTCGCGGCCGAGCTGGGCAAGCGCCGCCCCGCGCCGGGAACGCTCCTCAACGTCAACGTCCCGCCGGGAAAGCCGACCGGAGCAGCCATCACCCGGCTCGGACGTCGCACCTACTCTGCCGCCGTGGTCGAGAAATTGGACCCCCGCGGACGCGCGTACTACTGGATCGGCGGTGACGAGCAAGCCCACGAGAACGTGCCGGGGAGCGATTGCGACGCGGTCTTCGATCGCGGCCTCATCTCCGTCACGCCGCTCCACCTCGACCTCACCCAGCACGCCTTGCTCGAGGAGCTGAGAGGGTGGGAGCTGCCCGGGCTCTTGCCTTCGCAGTGATGCCTCTGTGCGCGTGCGCCTCCGCCCGGACCCGGCCGATCTCCGCCGTTTCGAACGCCAGCGCCGCTCCGCCCGCGGAACGCACGCACGACATCCACGACGGCGTCTTCCACGAGATCCGTCCGGGGGAGACGCTGTATCGCGTCGCCCGTGCGTACGGTGTCTCCGTCGAGGATCTCCGGGCCGAGAACGGAATCTCCGATCCGGCGCAGCTCGCCACGGGGTCCCTCCTCTTCGTTCCGCGAGCCGAGCGCACGGTGGAAGTGGTCGCCGCCGCGGCCGCGCAGGCGAAGATCGAGGCTCGTCCGCCGCGGCGCGCGCAGCCGTCGCAGATTCCCCGTGCAGGATCGGGGACGCTCGATCCGGCTGCGCATGGCGAGCCCCTCGCCTGGCCCCTGCGCGGCGTACTCGTCTCCGCCTTCGGGATGCGCGATCGCGAGCAGCACGAGGGGATCGATCTCGCGGCGCCCGAGGGCACGCCGGTGCTCGCCGCCGCGGCGGGAAAGGTCTTGTTCGTCGGCGAACAGCGCGGCTACGGGAAGATCGTCCTCGTCGGTCACGAGGGCGGGCTCGTCACCATCTACGCCCACAACGCGGACAACCTGGTCGAGCTGGGCCAGCCGGTCTCACGCGGCCAGCGCATCGCGCGCGTCGGCCGGAGCGGGAACGCGACCGGCCCTCATCTTCATTTCGAAGTACGCGTCGGGACGCGGCCCCGCGATCCGCTCGGGTTCCTCCGCTAGGGCGGTCCGGTACGGCGACGGAAGTCCTGTATGTGGGGGTGCAGAGAGAGCGGGTGGATGTGTGGTGTGAACTTCCGTTGTGGTTGCAATTTGCCGTGCGCAAAGCGGATTTCGTTGCTTCGACGTCCGCCTGCTGGTACTAGGAAGCATCGGATTACTTCGGGAGACCGAAGGGTCCTTGGCCGTCGGTCCCTACCCCCCCTGGGACCGGCGGCTTCTTTTTTTCCCCGGCTCCCCTTCTGGCTGGCCTCGTGCGAAAAGGGCGCCCATGGCCACCGCCCTCGATCAGGTCCGCGCGCTCATCCGCGACGTTCCCGATTTCCCGCAGCCGGGGATTCTCTTCAAAGACCTGACGCCCGTGCTGGGCGACCCCGCAGCGTTCCGCGCCGTCATCGACGAGCTTTCCGCAAGGCTCCGCGGCAAGGGCTTCCACCGTATCGTGGCGATCGAGTCGCGCGGCTTCCTCTTCGGCGCCCCGCTCGCCGATCGGCTGGGCCTCGGCATCGCCCCGATCCGGAAGCTGGGGAAGCTCCCGTACAAGACCGAGCGCGTGCAGTACGCTCTGGAGTATGGGACGGGCATCCTCGAGGCCCACGTCGACGCGGTGAAGCCGGGCGAGAAGGTGGCCATCGTGGACGATCTCCTCGCCACGGGAGGCACCGCGGCCGCGGCCGGAGAGCTGGTCCGGAAGGCGGGCGCTACCGTCGGGGCCTATCTCTTCGTCGTCGAGCTTCTCGCCTTGCACGGCCGGGAGAAGCTGCGCGGCGCCGAGGTCGACGCCCTCCTCGCGCTGTGAGGCGTTGACCGGGATCCCGCTCGCTGCTACCCAGCATTTCCGGAACCGCCCCCATAGCTCAGGTGGATAGAGCGACGGTTTCCTAAACCGTAGGCCGCCTGTTCGAGTCAGGCTGGGGGCACTCCTTCGGTGGAACTGCCCTCGCCCTTCCTTCTCTCCTATGTTCTGCTCATCGACATCTGGCTCGTCGTACGCTGCGTGAAGGGGCTGAAGGCGCTCGCCGTTCGCCAACCCTATACGAAACCCGCATCCTGGATTTGGTAGGAGAGGCTGGCGTCACTGTACGCACACTCCGATGCAGTCGGCGGAGCGTGGCGGGGCGCAGTCGTCCCTCGGGTCGTCGACGCAAACGCTTCCCTGCGGACAGCTCCGGCCGGTCAGTCCGCCGCAGGCACCGGAGGCGCAAACGCCAGGGCAACTCGAGCCGGCGTCAGCGTCGCAGCGAACGCGAGGGTCGAAGACGCAAACGGCCCCATCCGGGCACGAGGGGCAGGAAGGGGAATCGGAGGGGGAAGGGTTCGCGGACCGACCGCAAGAGACGAGCACGATGCAAAGCGCGCTCACCGCGAACACCTGGGCCAGGAAGCGATGCTGCATGGCAACTTCCTACCAGAAGGTGCAGCCTTGATCAGTCCAGCCGGACGACATTCAGGACGGAGCGGCCGTCGCGCTCGACTTCGATATCGATCCACCGCTCGTTCCAGGCCTTGGTCCAGACCGCGAGAAATTTCTCGGGCCTTTCGAGCGTGTGCCCGTTGATCCGCCGGATCAGGTCCCCGTTTTCGATGCCGATCCGCCGCCAGACCGATCCCGGTTGAATCGCTGTTAGCCGGTACCCGCTCAGCATGCCGTTCGTGTAAGCGGCCACCATGCGAGCCTGGTTGTGCAGGGAGCACACCGACGACGGCGACTCCTCTCGCGCCGTATCGAGATAGTACCAGTGCCGATCGGCGCCTGCGTCCGCCGATCCGAGATCGTATTGCCCGGCCAACCGCAGGCGAGGTTCCGGCACACCGGCTGTTTGGGGCAGCCGGTACCCGATGTCCGACACCATGCAGAGGATCGGAACGACGATCGCGGTGACCACGATCCTCGCCGCGGCAAATCCTGCTGGAAAGAGCGCGAGGGCGCCGGCGATTACGAGAAAAGGACGCGCTCGAGACATGTCGTCCGCTTCAGTCGAACTTGTAGACGTTGAGCGACGGCCTGCCGTTCCGCTCGAGCTCGACCTCGACGCGCCGCTGCTGGAGGAGCTTGCTGTAGATCTCGAGGGCCTGCTCCGGGCTGTCGACCTCGCGCCCGTCGACTCTACGAATCACGTCATCGGTGCGGATTCCGAGATGTGCATACACGGACTGGGGAGCGACGTCGGAGAAGCGGATTCCCTGGCAGGCGCCGTGCTCGAACACTGGTACGGCTGTCGCCTGGTAGCTCCGGTTCTTGGAGTGCCAGCGCGATTCAGCTTCCGCCTCGCTCACGAGAAGGTGCTCGGTCTTGCGCTCGCCGGGGATCCCGGCGCCGTCGTTCCGCTCGAGAAATGCCTCCGCCGCCGGACGCTTGGATCCCGACAGGAAACTCCGGCGTGAAGGTCCGCAGCCCGAATCGCCGCTGCCGACCACGTCCTGCACGGCGCGCAGGAAGGACCCGGGCATCGCTTCCCTCACCGGGTCGACGACGATCCGTAGCGCAACGGTCGCGCCGATGATGCCGACAGGGATCAGTGCCAGAGCGCCGAGAATCACCGGGAGGGAGTGTCGACGAGGCATGCCCGCAGTACGAGCAAGCCGGATGCCACTCCCGAAGCCCGCGTGTTCCGAGCAGCGCGCAGCGCGGACGCCGGCGGGAACAGGACAAGCCGTCCATCGCCGAGGCCCGTCCTTTGACAATCTGGCGCAACCGCCAATCTCCGCGGAATCAAGTTGCGCCCGTCATACCCCCGCGAACCACTCGTACCCCTGATCCTCCCAGAACCCGCCGCTGCGAGCCGGCAGATAGATGACTTCGCTCAGGTACTTGACCATCTTGTACCCGAGCTTCACGCCCGAATAGAGCCGCACCGGCGCTCCGTGATCGGGCATCAGATCGCGGCCGTTCATCCCGTAGGCGAGGATCGACTGCGGGTGCTCGGCGCTGTCGCGGTCCCAGCAGGAGTAGTAGGGCATCCGTCCGGCCTGGGGGGCTGCGCCGGGCGCCTCCTTCGCGTCGGGTTCGTGCTCGGGCGTGTCCGAGGCCTCGGCATCGTCTGAGGCCTCGTCGTCGTCATCGTCGTCGTCTTCGGACCCCGTCGCGTCGAAGCTGCGGAACTCGACGAACCGCGCCTTGGGATCCGCTCCCGCGATGCGCGCGATCTCGCTCAGCCGCACGCCGTGCCACGACGCAACCGCGCTCCAGCCCTCCACGCAGTAGTGCCGGACGCGGATGTCGGTCCGGGCCATCTTGCGCAAGTCGTCCACCGACAAGGAAAGCGGCCGCGCGCAGAGCCCTTTCACCTCGAGCTTCCACCCAGCGGGCGCCGACGGTACGTCGTCCGAGATGTGATAGACGGGAAACGCCTCGAGGTTCGTGAGCGTGCGCTCATCGCGGGCGAGCTTTCCCTTGCGAAAGAGCAGCCGCTGCGCCCCGTCGTTCCAGCGCTCCATCGCCCCGAGAAAGCCTTCGTGCGGTCGCTGCGGGTCGCATCCCGCCGCCCCGAGAAGCGCCGCGCCCAGGAACGTCCTGCGGCTGAAGCGGCTCATCGGCGCTTTCCCCCGGTGAAGATCGAGGCCAGCTCTCGCGGATGCAGCGCCACGAGCACGATGTGGCCGACCGTGAACAGCGCCAGCGCGACGAGGCCGAGGAGGTGCACGGCCCTCGCTCCGTCGTAGCCGCCGAACAGCGCCGCGAGCAAGGAAAGCTGCACCGGCTTCCAGATGGCGAATCCGCTCAGCACTTCGATCACGCCGAGCGCGATCGCGGAGGTGTACGCGAGACGCTGCAGCCCGTTGTAGAGGTCCTGCTTGGGCGCGGTCCGCCGGATCCGCGCGTAGTAGAGCGCCATCTCCATCGCGTTCCGGGCATCGCGGCCCGGCAAGAATGCGCGCCGCCGCCACTCGCCGCTGCCGATGGCGTACGCCAGGTAGACGAGGCCGTTGGCGACGAGGAACCACCCGAGACCGAAGTGGATGTGCCTCGCGCCCGCTAGCCATTCACCCGTCGTCATCCACGCAGGCGGTCTCTTTCCGTCGAACAGGTACCAGCCGTACGGCGCGCCCTTCGGTCCCAGTCGCGGAAAGGCGGCGAGGATCTGCAGGCCGCTCATCGCCATGACGAGCAACACCGGGACGTTGATCCAGTGCGTCAACCGGATGGCGAGCGGCTGCTCGGCTCTCGGTCTCCAATGCTCCGGCCTGCGGTCTTCCCCCGTCGCCGGCAAAGCCGTCTCCTCCGGCACGGCGCCTCCCTCCCGCGCAACCATCGCCGGTCAGCACTCTAGGGGCCGCGATCGAGGATGGTCAACGGAGGGGTGCGCCGTAGTAGCCTCGCGGCGTGCGGCTTTCCCCCGACCTCGTTCCCGAGGACGTCGTCTTCGTGCTGCGGCGCCTGCGCACCGCCGGGAAGCAGGCTTTCATCGCCGGCGGCGCGGTGCGGGACGTCGTGCGCGCCGCGCTCGGCGAGGAAGCGGGAACGCCGCAGGACTTCGATGTCGCGACCGACGCGCTCCCCGAGGAAGTGCAGCGCCTCTTCCCGCGCACCGCGCCTACCGGCATCGCCCACGGCACCATCACGGTGCTCTCCGGGACCCACCACGTCGAAGTGACCACCTTCCGCGGCGAAGGCCCCTACCTCGACGGGCGCCGGCCCTCCTCGGTGACCTTCCTCGGCGAGATCGAGGGCGACCTCGCCCGCCGCGACTTCACCGTCAATGCCATCGCCTGGGATCCGCTCTCCGACGACCTGCGCGATCCGTTCGGCGGCGTGGGCGATCTCGAGCACCGGCGGCTCCGCGCGGTGGGCGATCCGCTGGCGCGCTTTCGCGAGGACGGCTTGCGCCCGCTCCGCGCGGTCCGCTTCGCCGCCACGCTGCGACTCGCGCTCGACCGTCCCACCGAGAAGGCCATTCCGCAGGCGCTCGACGTCTTCGGCAAGGTTGCGTGGGAGCGGATCCGCGACGAGCTCTTGAAGCTGCTGGTCCGCGGAAAGCCTGCCAGCCGCGGACTCCGGCTCTTGCGCCGCACGGGCATCCTCGCCCGCGTCGCGCCGGAGCTGCTCGAAGGCGTCGGGTTCCAGCAGAACGCCTTCCACGCCTGGGATGTGTTCCGGCACACCTCGCTCGCCGTGGACTACGCGCCGGCCGAGCCCATCGTGCGGCTCGCAGCCCTGTTGCACGACGTCGGGAAGCCGCGCGCGGCGGAGCCGCCGGGCCCCAAGGGCGACCACACCTTCTACCGCCACGAGTTCATCGGAGAGGAGATGGCGCGCGAGATCCTCCTGCGCTGGAAGCTTCCCCATCGCGACGTCGAGCGCGTCGCGCTGCTCGTCCGCGAGCACAACTGGTACTACCGGGACGAGTGGAACGACGCGACGGTGCGCAGGACCATCGCGCGCATCGGACCGGCCGAGCTTCCCACGCTTTGGAAGCTCCGGCGGGCCGATCTCCGGGCGCGGGGCCGGCTCGTCGATGAAGGGCTCCAGAACCAGACCCGGCTGGAAGCGCGCTTCGAAGCCGAATTGCAGCGAGCGTCTGCTTTGAAGATTTCAGACCTCGCGATCGGAGGCCGCGACGTGATGAACGCACTCTCCGTTCCGCCGGGTCCGGTGGTCGGCCAGGTGCTGGCGAAATTGCTCGAACGGGTGCTCGACGAGCCCGATTTGAACACTCGTGAACGGTTGCTCGGGCTGGTGCCCGAAGCTGCCCGCGGGCTCTCCACAGCTAATCCACAGGCGTAGCCGCGCTGGAAGCGCGAAGGCCGGCTGTACACCTCCGTCCGAGTGCGCCGCGAAGCGGCGCTCGGCGGGTTCGGCGGCGAAATGTGCCCAGGGAACGCTGGCCTGTGTCCTTGGTGTAGGAAAGCGAACGTCTGGGCCTTTGGGAAGGTGCGATCTGCCGCGGGAGAGGGCATGGCGGCGAGACCGGGTGTGGAAAAGATGTGGAACGAAGCCCGGCCGTCCAGCGTCTCATCGGGGGCAGCCGGTGCTGCCGAAGGAAGGTCGACAACTACCCGCTCGAATGTCCGGGTGTTAAGCTTGCAATCAATAGATCTCCGCTCCGGCCGCGTCGCGCGACCGCCTCACGGACGCTCATCGATGGCCGACGCAGCACTTCCTGCCACACCGCGAATCCTCTACATCGAGGACAATCCTGAGAGCCGCGCCCTGGTGCGCAGCGTCCTGGAGCCCCGCGGGTTCGACGTCCTCGAGGCGAGCGACGGGATCGCAGGTATCGATCTGGCCATCAGCTCCCACCCCGATCTCATCCTCTGCGACATCCAGCTTCCGGGGATCGACGGCTACGAGACGGCCACCCGCCTGCGGTCCTACAAGGGACTCGACGGCTGCCCGATCGTGGTCCTCACCAGCCACGGCGACCGCGGCCTGTCGCTCTCGGTAGGCGCGGATGGGTTCATCGAGAAGCCCATCGACGTGGAGAGGTTCCCCCAGCAGCTTCGCGAATTCCTCAGAGGCAAGCGTGAAAAGCTCCGCGGTATCGAGGAGCGCCGGTACCTGCGCGAGTACAGCCAGGCCCTGGTCGAGCGCCTGGAGGCGACGGTCCGCGAGCTGACCGCGGCGAACACCCGGCTCCGCGCGGCGGCCCGCAGCAAGAACGAGTTCATGCAGAACCTCTCGCACGAGCTGGCGACGCCGCTCACCCCCATCCTCGGCTATCTCAAGATCCTGCGGAGCGGGAAGATGGGTCCGCTGACCGATTCGCAGCAGAAGGTCATCGACTCCATCCACGTCGCCGCCGACCGCCTCTCGCGCACCATCGACAACCTGGTGGACTTCGCCACCCTCGAGGGCGGCGGGCAGATCATCCACGCCGAGCAGTTCAGCGCGGGCGAGCTGATCGCGCCGGTGATCGAGGACGAGCGGGCCAAGTCCAAGGCGCGTCGGGTCCACCTGGTGGTGTCGCTCGAGGCGACCGAGACCGGCTGCGGCGACGTCCGCAAGCTGCGCCAGGCGCTGTCCAACCTGATCGACAACGCCATCAAGTTCAGCCCGCACGGCAGCGAGGTCCTGGTGCGGGTGACTTCCGAAGACGGCAGGCTGGTCTTCGAGGTCTACGACCAGGGCGAAGGCTTCCTCCCCAACGAGGCCGAGCGCGTCTTCGAGCCGTTCTTCCACGCCGACCGCGTGGGGGACGAGCGGGCTCCGGGCGCTGGGCTCGGTCTTCCCGTGGCGAAGCAGATCGTCGAGGCGCACGGAGGCAGGGTGTTCCTGGAGAGCCCGCCGAAGACGCAACCGGAAGGGACGCACCACTTCAGCGGGGCGAAGGTCGCCTTCTGGATTCCCGACCGTGCGCATCTGCGCCCATCCGCCGGTGCCCCGATCCTCGAAGCTGCCCCCGAGGGGGGAACTTCGTGAGTTCCGGGACCGCGTCCTGGAATTGATCGCTGTAATCTCCGAACCAAGGCTCTTCGATCCGGCGCCTTCGGCGCCTCCACCAAGGGGGAGGTCCCTCCCCCCTGGACCCCCCAAAATCTTGCCGGTCGGCACGAACGTGAGCGGATAGAATACGCGCCGTGCTGACCGTCATCGCCATGAGCGGCGGGGTAGATTCGTCCGCCGCGGCAGCCCTGCTCGCATGCGAGCGAGGACCCGAGGCAGTCTGCGGGATCTCGCTGCGCCTGTATTCGACCTCCGAGGAGGCCGAGCGCAGCGGCCGGTCCTGCTGCGCGCCCGCCGATCTCTACGATGCTCGCCGCGCCGCCGCGACCCTGGGAATCCGCTTCTACGTCTACGATGCGCAGGAGCGGTTTCGCTCGGAAGTCATCGACGACTTCGTGGCGAGCTACGCCCGCGGCGAGACACCAAATCCCTGCGTTCGCTGCAACGACGAGGTGAAGTTCGAGTGGCTTCTCGCTCGAGCCCGTCGCCTCGGCGCGGAGGCTCTCGCCACCGGTCATTATGCGCGGGTCGAGCGGGCCAGAGACGGCCGCTATCGCCTGCTTCGCGCGCGGGACGCCGCGAAGGACCAGAGCTACTTCCTCCACGGCCTCACGCAGGGCGAGCTTCGGTTCGTCCGCTTTCCGCTCGGCGATCTCACCAAGGCCGGCGCTCGGGCCATCGCGCGCGAACATGGGCTCGCCAACGCCGACAAGCCGGAGAGCATGGAGACCTGTTTCGTCGCCGGCGCCACGGTGGGCGATTTCCTCGAGGCGCACGGGATCTCCAAGGCGCGCGGCGAGATCGTCGACGTCGAGGGACGCGTGCTCGGGGAGCACGACGGTGTGCACCGGTTCACCGTCGGCCAGCGCAGGGGACTCGGCGTGCCGCATCGGCTGCCGCTCTACGTGGCCGCGCTCGATGCGGAGAAGCAGCGCGTGGTCGTCGGAACGCGCGAGGACGCGGCGAGGACCACGTTCCGGGCCCGGGCGGCGCGCTGGGTCTCGGACCCGCCGGAGGCTGGCGCGAGCTGCGAGGTGCAGATCCGCCACCGCGGCAGGCCGCTCGCGGCGGAGGTCGAGCCGCTGCCTGGCGGAGACGTCGGCGTACGCTTGCGCGAGCCGGCGCTCGGGATCGCGCCGGGACAGTCCGCGGTCTTCTATCGCGGAGACGAGGTGCTCGGAGGAGGGCGGATCGCCGGCACTAGGCCGTAGCCGGGACTTTGCGAGGCGTGTCGCCGAATCGCCACCCCTTCGCGCCCTGGCCGCCATCGTCGAGGTGTAGCCGGACCTTCGCCGACAGCTTGCGCGGCATGCGGAGGACGCGCAGGCAATCGAGCGACGCGTGCTGGCCGTCGAAGCGGCCCAGGGTCAGCGAGGCGAGCACCGCCATCGCGCGCGGATCGACCGGCCACTTCCCGGCCTCCCAGTAGTGGACGTACTCGACCGGGACGTCGAGAAGCTCGGCGAGGCCGGGCTGGGCCATCTCGAGGACGGTGCGGAGGAAACGGAACCCGTCGGCGCTCCGGACGGCCGCCTTGGCGAGCTCGACCGCGATGCGCCGCTCGAACCGCTTCACCTGTTCGGCCTGGACGACGACCTGCCGGCAAGCCGCACAGCGGGTGGCCGGCATCGAGGCCGTGAAGCTATGGCCGCAGACCTCGGTGGAATCGTCGATGACGATGTCGAGGATGGCATCCCGTCCGCAGCGCTCGCATGTCTTCTTCACGACAGGACCCCCACCGCTGACGACCTCTACGAGGGAGTCGTGCAAGGCACACGCCAGCAGGGGTCCAGCCAGCCGCCCCTCTGGAAACACGGGCGGATGGGCGCGGGCGTGCCCCGATGACTGACTTTCTTACAGGGTCTGTGTCGGACAGGGCTGACCCAGGTGGAGCAAAGAGTCGCTACCTGGCTCCTCGGGCGCATCGAGCCAGGGATCGGGGCCCGATTGCTCGCCGCGAGGGTAGAGGCGGGCATCGAGCAGGTGTTCGGGGAGGATGTTCCCCATCGACGCGAACAACGAGTGGCGAACGCCCGGATGCTCTCGCTCGAGATCGTCGAGCAGGCGCTTGACCCGCCTGCGCATCAAGTCGTCCTGCGAGCCGCAGAGATCGCAGGGGATGATGGGGAAGGCCAGAAGCCGCGCGAACTCTGCGATGTCCGCCTCGGCGGCATAGCAGAGCGGACGGATGACCACGTTCCGTCCGTCGTCGCTGACGAGGCGCGGCGGCATCGAACGCATCTTTCCCGCGAAGAGCATGGAGAGGAGCAGCGACTCGATGAGATCGTCGCGGTGGTGCCCGAGCGCGATCTTGGTGCAGCCCATCTCCCGCGCCGCGGAATAGAGGATCCCCCGGCGCAGCCGCGAGCACACGGTGCAGAGCGTCTTTCCCGGTGGAGTCAGCCGCAGGACCTGCGAATAGGTGTCCTCGCGGAGCATCCGTACCTCGACGCCTTGCTCGCGCAGGTACGCCTCGAGCCGCGCGGCGGGAAAGCCGGGGTGGCCCTGGTCGAGGTTGCAGGCGACGAGGTCGAAGCGGACGGGTGCCCGCTGCTGCAACTTCTGCAAGAGGTGGAGCAGCGTGAACGAGTCCTTGCCGCCCGAGACGGCGACGAGGATCCGATCGCCCTCTTGCACGAGGCCGAAGTCCTGGATGGCGCGGCCCACGTCGTGGAGCAGCCGTTTCTCGAGGCGGGGGTCGGGTTGAGCCATGGCGGGGCGCTGGTTACACCATCTCTCGTGGCCCGGCTCAACCTGCGTCTTCCGGAGAATGCCCCGGGATCGCTTTTCGTCGATTCGACCTGCATCGACTGCGACGCCTGCCGGCAGATCGCTCCCACGACCTTTGCCCGCTCCGATCGCAGCGGACTGTCGTACGTGCAACGGCAACCCGCTCCGGCTCAGCGGAAGGACGCGCTCGTCGCCCTCGTCGCCTGTCCGACCGCCTCGATCGGGGGCGCGCAGGGAAGGGAAGTCCGCGAAGCATTCGCCTCGCTTCCTTTGCACGTCGACGGCCCGGTCCACGATCTCGGGCTACGGGCCGAATCGTCCTTCGGGGCAACCAGCTACCTCGTGGTGCGAGAGGGCGGGAACGTGATCGTCGATTCGCCGCGGGCGGCAAACCCGCTCCTCGACCGCATCGAAGGGATGGGCGGGGCGCGCTGGAACTTCCTCACCCACCGCGATGACGTGGCCGATCACGAGGCGCTGCACGAGAGGTTCGGCTGCGAGCGCGTCCTCCACCGCGCGGACGTTTCGGGCCGCACTCGCGCCGTCGAGCGGCAGATCGAAGGGAAGGATCCCGTCGAGCTCGCGCCCGGCCTGGTCGTCATCCCTGTACCGGGACACACCCGCGGAAGCGCTGCGTTCCTCGTCGACGACACGTATCTCTTCACCGGCGATCACCTATGGGCCGAAGATGATGGTTCGCTCGGGATGTCGCGTTCGGTCTGCTGGTACTCGTGGGAGGAACAGGTCCGCAGCCTGAAACGCCTCCTCGACTTCCGCTTCCGCTTCGTCCTTCCCGGTCATGGCCGTCGCGCGGAGGCGCGCGATACCGGCGAGATGCGCGGGTGGATCCAGAAGCTCGTTCGCGAGGTCGAGTGAAGCCCGATCAAACCGCCGCGAAAGCCTTGGGCAGCGAGCCGCGGGCCAGCGCGCGGGCCATGCGCGGGGTGTTGTAGGCCCAGCCGAGGCGGCCGTCCGGACCGGCGACGATGATCCCTCCGTCTCCGTGCGCCCGCTCGCGCAGGAGCCCGACCGCCTCCCCGGCGGCGCGCCGCGGGGAGAGGCCGTCGCGAACGCGAGAGCAGGCGGCCCGCGCCAGCGATACCTTGAGGATCGCCTCACCCAGGCCGGTGCTCGAGGCGGCGGCTTCGGCATCGTCGGCGTAGGTTCCCGCGCCGATGATCGGCGTGTCGCCGACCCTGCCGGGTCGCTTGTAGGGCGTTCCGCCGGTCGACGTGCAGGCGGCGACATGTCCCTTCGCATCGACCGCCACAGCCCCGATGGTGCCGATCTTCCCCGCCCGGACCGCGTCACCGCCATGCTTTTTTGCCAGGGCGTGCAGTTCTTCCCATCTCGCGCGTTGCCGCTTCGTCACCAGCAGCGCATTGGCGTGTTCCGGGAAGCCGCACTCGCGGGCGAACGCATCCGCGCCGTCGCCGCAAATCAGCACGTGAGGCGTGTCGTCGCAGACCCGCCGCGCGACGAGGATGGGATTCTTGATCGTCTTCGCACAGGCGATCCCGCCGGCGCGCAGGGCGGTTCCGTCCATGCATGAGGCGTCGAGCTCGACGTCCCCGGCCGCCGTCAGACAGGCACCGGTTCCTGCATTGAACGAAGGGTCGTCTTCGAGCACCACCGCGGCGGACTGGGCGGCGTCGAGCGCGCTACCTCCCGCACGCAATACACGCAAGCCCGCTTCGGCGGCCGCGCGGCAACCGGCGAGGAACGGTTCCGGATCGAGCTCGGGCGGCGTGCCCGCGCCACCGTGCACGACCACCGCCGGCCCTCCGCCCTGGTCGAGGAGGGCATCGAACTCCACCGCGCTCAGATCTCCTGCGTAGCTCATGGGGGCGCGGACGTTAGACCCAGCACGCCCCGGCGGCAATCGTGCTGTGTCAGGTCCGCGCTACTTCGTCGCGCTGCGCTCGAGTGCGGCGAGGCGGCCGCGTACCTCCGCCAGCTCCTTCAGGTCCGGATCGGCATCGCTCCACATCCGTAGCACCCAGCGATACTCCCGCTCGGCAGAGCGCGGCTCCGCGGCTGCTTCGTACATCCGGCCGAGGCGGACGTGGCTGCGCACGATGTTGGTAACAATGCCGATGCCAGGTGCGTGTGATTGGAAGCTTTGCAGGGCGCGAATTGCCTTTTGCGGCTCCCCTGCGCGCGCGTAGAGGTCGGCCAGGCGGAGCTGGGTGGTGTACGTGCCCCAGACGGGATCCCGGGCGAGCGATTCATATCGCGAGATCGCGGAGCCGAGCCTCCCCTCCCACACGTCCCGCGCCGCGACCAAGTATGAAGCCGCCTCCACCTGCACCGCCTCGTTCGCCGAAACCAGGGCGCTCGCGCGATCGAAATCGCCGTGCTTCAGGTAGAGGGCGAACAGCACCCGGTGCGGCTGGATCGAGCGCACCCCGGCCGCCGCCCGCCGCGACCCTTCCAGATCGTCCAGGTTATCGACGAGCACGTCTGCCTGGGACAAGAGGTCCGTAGCTGCCCGCTCGGAATCGCCCTCGCGGAGCGCGGAGGCGGCGTCCTTCTCCAGGTCCGCAAGCGCCTTCCGGTACCTGCCCCGGATCATATCGACCGCGAAACGGGTCAGGAAATGCTGCCGCGGTTCGGACACCCACTGCGGCTGCGCGAGCTGTTCTTCGGCTTTGTCGGGCTCGCCCGCGTAGAGGAAGAGCTTGATCCGCTCGTTTACCAGTTTCCAGCTCGCCGGGAAGAGGCGCTCCGCCTCGCCGAGGGTCTGCTCGACCCCACCGTCGTCGCCCGCTGCCTTCTGTGCCCACACGAGCAATCCGTATGCCGTATCGGATTGCGCATGAGCGAGGTAATCGTTCGCGACCGCAATCATCCGGTCGTAGCGCTCGCGCTCGCGCCAGATCCGCATCAAGTGGTCGACCGCCTCCAGATCGAGCGGGTCGAGGATGCGCTCCTTCTCGAAGAAGATCGCCGCGGTGTCGAGATCGCCGGCGTGGAAGCTCCAATCGGCGACGGTACGGATCGCCCTCTTGTCCGCCGGGAACCGCGTCGCGCATTGCTTGACCATCTCCATGGCCTCGCGTTCGCGCCCTTCGTGGAGCAACAGCTCGCAACGCGCGACGCACAGATCTCTCTCCGGCAACCGGTTGGCCTGCTCCACTGCGGTCTTGAGGTCGGCGTACACGCGCCGATCGCGGTGACGGAAGTTCAGGGCACGGGCGAGCCATAGCCGCGCCAGCGCGAACCCGGGATCGAGCTCCAGCGCGCGCCGCAACTCGCGTTCGGCGCCGAGCACATCCCAGCCTCGGCTAAACAACTGCTCGCCGCGGAAGAAATGCTCGTACGCCTCGACGTTCGCCGTGGTGCTCTGTGCGACCGGAATGCGCGCCGCGCGAAGATCGGACTCTTTCTCTTTCAGCCCCGTCCGCAACTCGTCGGACAGGCGATCGATCATTCCGGGAATGCTCTCCTTTCCTTTTGCCTGCTGCTTGGCAGTCAAGAGGTACTCGTTCTTCACCGGGTCGAGCAGCTTCAGGTCGACCGTATAGACCTCGCCGAAGCGGCGGATGCTCGCGAGCACGAGGCCCCCCACCCCAGCCTGCTTGCAGATCGACCGCCCTAGAGGTTCGTCGATGCGGTCCGCGTCGCTCCTTCCCATCTGCTTGAGGATGTCGAACATGCGCGATCGGGTAAGCACCGAGATCCGGCGCGATTGTTCGAGCGCGGTGATCAGCATGCCCGACAGTCCGTCCAGCTCCCGCTCGCCCGTCTCGTTGACGAAGTCCGCCGCCGCGACCGTGTAGCGCGCTGCCCCGTCGCCTCGCGGGAAGAACCGGACGGCGAGCGCCCCGGCGAGTGCCGAAACGAGCATGGCGGCAGCGATGATCGTGATCCAGCGGCGGACGCGAGCGGGCGGTCGGGACGAAACCGCGTCGAGCGAATGGACCAGTTCGCTCACCGACTGGAACCGCTCCGCCGCGTCCTTTCTCAAGCACCGCTCGACGATGCTCACGACAGTGGGCGGGACATGGGATGGAAGCGGGGGCACCGCGTCATTGAGGATGGCGTGCGCCGTTTCCAGCGGCGTGGCGCGCTCGAACGGCGGGGCGCCGGAAAGCATCTCGTGCAGCACGGAGCCGAAGGCGAAGAGGTCGGAGCGCGCATCGACGGCCCGCCCGCGAACTTGCTCGGGAGACATGTACGAAACGGTCCCCAGGACCGCGGCGCTGTCGGTCGGCGATCGCGGTCCCATCATGTCTTGCGGCGACGTGGGCTACGCCGAAGTCGAGAATCTTGAGACGACCTTCGTGGGTGATGAACAGGTTCTCGGGCTTCACATCGCGATGGACGATGCCGTGCTCGTGCGCAGCCGCGAGCCCAGCGGCGATCTGTCGAGCCACATCGATCGACTCCCCGACGGGAAGCGGTCCGTTTGCAAGCACCTCGCGCAGCGTCTTGCCTTCGAGCAGCTCGGTGACGAGGTAAGGCTCTCCCTCGTGCTCGCCCACGTCGTGCACGTCGACGACATTGGGATGGTTCAAGCACCCGGCCGCCCGCGCTTCCTTGTCGAACCTTTCCAACACGCGCGGATCATGCGCGCCGGTCGGCAATACTTTGACGGCGACATTGCGCGACAGCTTCAGATCGCGTGCGAGGAGAACGCGCCCCATCCCTCCACGGCCGATCTCGCGGACGACGGCATACCGACCGGCGTAAACCTCCGGCGCCGCGACGAGGGAGCGCTGTTCCTCCTCCGTGCGCGTTCCCTTGCCAGAGGCAACATCAGGTCGCGCCATTCGACACGCTGTTGCAGTGTGGCCTCGCGAGCCGACGGACGTCAATCACTGGGGTCGCGGCAGCAATCGTGCTGTAGTGCAACGAGGTGGAATACATCTGCACGAGCGGCGCAGAACTGGCGGTATCTGTAGGAGGCACCGGGCCGCCGGTCCTGCTGCTGCACGGTTTCCCGCAAACCCGGGCGTGTTGGCGAAAGATCATCCCCGGCCTCGTTGCCGGGTTCACCGTGGTCGCGCCCGATCTGCGCGGCGTCGGAGATTCGCGCGCCGCCGTGCTCGATCAGTCGAAGCGGGCGCTCGCGCGCGATGCGGTCGTGGTGATGGCGTCGCTCGGCTTCGACCGTTTCGCGGTCGTCGGCCACGATCGCGGCGCCCGCGTCGCTTATCGCCTCGCTCTCGACGCACCGGACAAGGTGTCCAAGCTCTCCGTCCTCGACATCATCCCGACCGGCGAGATGTGGAGCCTCCCGCGAGAACAGATGTTGCGGCGCAGCCCGCACTGGCCCGAGCTCGCCGAGCCCGGAGCGGAACAGCGGCTGCGCGGCGACCCCGGATACCTCGAGCGGACGTTGCGGCTCTGGACAGGAGACTTCGCCGCGCTCGAAGACGCCATGCCAGAGTACCGGCGCACCTGGGAGGCGTCGATCGCCGCCTGGTGCGCGGACTACCGGGCCGGCGCGACCGTCGACGACGAGCACGATCGCGCGGATCGGGCCGCTGGCCGGCGCATCCAGTGTCCGGTGCTCGGCCTCTGGTCGCAGCGTCCGGAGGGCGATCCGCTCGCCGTCTGGCAGCGCTGGGCCGACGACCTGCAGGGCGAAGCCCTCGATTGCGGACACTTCCTGCCGGAAGAAGCGCCGGAGCGGGTGCTGGGAAAGATACTGCCGTTCCTGCGCGGATCATGAGGAGGACCGGATGGATCCTTGGAAAGCAATGTTGCTGATGGCAGCGATCGTCGCCGGATGCGGCGTGCGGCCCGGGCCTGGCAATGGCTCCGGGGATCTCGATGGAGACGCCGGGACCGACGCTCTGCTCTGGCGACCGACCTGCGGCGATCCGGTCTGCATGGCCGGCGGGCATCGCGACCACGGGCTCCCGCGCTGCACGGTTGAAACGGCAGGAAAGCAGTGCACCAGCCCGGGGGCCACCTGTGACCCGGGAAACGATTGCAACGAGGACCTCGTCTGCAGCACCAAGGACCCGCGGCAGCAGGCGGGCGGATGCCCCATCTCGCGCGCGAGCTACAAGAAGGACATCCACTTTCTCTCGGACCGCGATCTCGAGTCGTACCGCGATCAGCTCCTTGCCTTGCCGCTCGCGACGTACCGGTACCAGCAGTCCAGCCCCGGATCCCGCTTGCATCTCGGGTTCCTCATCGACGGCCACGAGTCGCTCGCCTGCGTTGCGCCGGAACGCGACCAGGTCGATCTGTACGGGTACGCGAGCATGGCGGTGGCGGCGCTGAAGGTGCAGGCGCGCGAGATCGACGAGTTGAAGAAGGAGATCGCCGACTTGCGGGCCGCGATCAGTGCGTCGACCCGATCGAAGGGGGCCAAAGCGCGCGGCTTGACAGCCAAAGCCCCGTTATGAATCCCTTCCCCCAATCGAGAGGAGCAGTTCATGGCCCAGGAACGCAGAGTGCACGAAGTCGTAATCGTCGGAGCGGCCCGCACGCCGATCGGAGCGTTCCTCGGAACGCTCGCCGCGGTGCCCGC